>Ga0187868_1000846_pt1 | contig 23367 bp, 9 predicted proteins | sample June2016WEW_13_4_FD_133014 | JGI IMG/M metagenome (GOLD analysis project Ga0187868, IMG submission 133014) | Peatland microbial communities from SPRUCE experiment site at the Marcell Experimental Forest, Minnesota, USA - June2016WEW_13_40 | ecosystem: Environmental > Terrestrial > Soil > Wetlands... | reverse complement strand
GGTTTGAATTTGGACCCGCCGAAGAGCGTTTTCTTTAACGACCGGTTGGGCGTGTTGTTCGTCCGCGCGACATCGCAGGATTTGGACACCATCGAGAAAGCCATTCAGGTGTTGAACATGACGCCGCCGCAGGTGCATATCAAAGCCCGGTTCATTGAAGTGGAACAGAACGACAGCACGGCGCTGGGGTTTGACTGGTATTTGGGGCAGGTCAACATGGGGAACGTGGTGGGCCAGGGCGGCACCTCAGCCTCGCTTGCCAATGGAAATCCAACGTACAATGGATTGCCTTCATCAACGGGTTTTTTCCCCGGCCAGACGGTTGCCAACCAAATTTTGGGTTCGTCATCGGATCAGGCGATCGGCAATCTGGCAAGTGCCAACTCGGGCATTCCCACGGTGGCCACCATTACAGGCATTTTGACCGATCCCAATTTCCGCATCGTGATTCATGCCTTGGAGCAGCGCAGCGGGACTGAGGGTCTTGCCGAACCGGAAGCGACCACCATCAGCGGCCGTCAAACCCAGATGCGCGCAACGGACGTCATAACCATCATCTCGAGTTTCAGCTTCCAGCAAGGCGCTAGTGGAACCACCACCACCACGGGCACTACCACCCCGTAATAACTTCAGATACCAACCAACACCATGAAGACCAGTCGAAAATCAAAAATAGTTGTAAAAGGTTTTGTTTTGTCCGTGGCCATTGCGCTGTTGGGCGTCATCCCTGCCGGACAGGCCCAAGTGGTTAACCAAGTCCAGCAAACCTCCGCCATCACGCCCAATCAACAACAGATGGAAGTCGGTCCGGTGCTGGACGTGATCCCGGTCGTTTTGTCCGACGGTTACACCATCAACCTCACCTTGATCCCGTCGCTGACCGAATTCTCCGGCTATGACCAGTCCCCAACGATTCCCGGCGTCAACGTCGCCAACGTCGTGTTGATTCCCACCATTCTGCCGCACTTTACCGTGCGCCAGGTCGTCACCACCGTGAACATTTGGGACAACCAAACCGTTGTCCTCGGTGGATTGATTTCTTCTTCAGTTCAGAGCACAAAAGACAAGATACCGATGCTCGGCGACCTGCCGCTGGTGGGGACGCTCTTTCAAAGCCAGACAAAAACTTCCGTGAAAAAAAACCTGATGATTTTTGTGACGGCCACAATAGTTGATCCGGCCGGCAACCGGGTGCATTCGGACGATGAACTGCCGTTTGCGCAAAGCACCATTCCACTGCAACAACCGGGAGTGGAGGTGCGACCGGGGAACGCCGGAGTGGCGCCCGTGCCGGCGCAGTGAAAAAGTGGTCAAACGCGGAACAACGCTGTTCGTGGAATGATAAAATTGTGAAAACCACGAACCCGTTTGAAATACTGGAACCAAGGCGCTCGCACCTGGTAAATTTGTGGATCGGTTGCTGATTATTGATGGACACGCTTACGCTTACCGCGCGTTTCACGCGATTCGTGATTTGCGTTCGCCCGACGGCCGGCCAACGAACGCCATTTATGGCTTCGTCAAAATGCTGGCAAAAATGCGGGCGGCCCTTGGGCCGTCGCATTTGATTGTTGTGTGGGACGGCGGCCTGAGCGCCGAACGCACCGCTCTGTTGCCGGAATACAAGGCGCAGCGTCCGGGAATGCCGGACGATTTGAAGCCGCAGCTTGACGGGATCGTCAGTTATCTGAAAGCGGCGGGGGTCGGCTCGTTTTGCCGCGAAGGCGTGGAAGCGGACGATTACATCGCGTGCCTGGCGCGGCGCGCGTCGGATGCGGGCATGACCGTGGTCATTGCCAGTGCCGACAAGGATTTCAGGCAGTTGGTGTCGGCGCGGGTCGGATTGTTGAACCCGAACGACAAGAACGGGACGGTTTGGACGGACGGGCAGGTGCGCGCCAAAACCGGCGTGGCACCGTCGCAAATTGTGGATTGGTTGAGTTTGACGGGCGACACCGTGGACAATATTCCGGGTGTGGCCGGTGTCGGTCCGAAAACCGCCGCTGAATTGCTGAATCAATTCGGCTCGGTGGCCGCGCTGTATGGGCGGCTGGGTGAAGTGAAATCGGAAAAGTTGCGCGCGGCGGTGCGCGACGCGGCGGACGCGGTGCGGCGCAATTGCGAATTGGTGCGGTTGCGGGACGATTTGCCGTGCGAATTTTCGCCGGGCGCGCTGGTGGAGAAACCGGCGGATGCCGGCCGGCTGCGCGAGTTGTATCAGCGCTGGGGTTTCAAGGGAATGCTCGCGGCGCTGGAGGAATCGGTGCGCGAACGGCAGGCGGTTTTGATTTAGAAAATGAATTTGGAACGCAAAAGTTCGTTGGCGGTCAAACGCGGAGCGCGGCTGGTTTTTCAGCGGCGGCGCGCGGGTTTTGGCAAAAGAATTGGACAAAACGCCCGGTTGCAGCTAAAATCCCATGACCCTTTTATGTTGTTGTCATTGTTCGTCCGCAGGGCCACCGTTTGCTTTTGCTGGGGATTGTTCCTTGGAATTGTCCCCGCCATTTTTGGCCAGACCAATTATTATCGAACCAATGGAACAGAATACGCGATTATCGGTTCGTTGCCGGGGGATCAGGTTTGGCCGGATGTGGCACTGAACTCCAGCGGCGGCTTTGTCGTCTGGCAGGACAACATCACGGACGGCGCTGGCTGGGGCATCAGCGCGACGCGGCTGGATTCGACCTTGTCCGCAGATCTTACTTGGTCGGATCAAAGGGTGAACGTTCAAGGCACAAACGATCAGGAAAATGCCCGCGTGGCATTGCTGAAAAACAACGGCGCGGTTTTCGTGTGGCAGGGCGGCAAGCCGAGTCAGGAGCAGATCTACGCGCGGTTTCTTACCCCCACCAATACCTGGCTGACGACCAACGACGTGCCCGTCAATTCACAGTTAATCACAAACGTGTTAGGTTATACCACCAACAAAATCTCAACGGTTACAACGAATTGGAGCATCAGCCACACGCGAATAACCGGTTACACCACAAATACTGTCAAGACGGTTACCACAAACACGGTTCTAAAAACCGTGCATTTTCAAATCAACCCTGCCGTGGCCACGCTGACCAACGGCAACGTCGCGGTCGTTTGGACGAGTTTCAATCAAGCCGGCTCAAACAGTCTTGAAGATGTCTATGGCCAGATTCTTTCGCCGACCGGCCAGAAAGTCGGCACCAACTTTCTGGTCAATCAATTTATTCCCTACAACCAGCGCACGCCGGCAATTGCGGCTTTGAAAAACGGCGGCTTCGTTGTTGCCTGGGTGTCCGAGCAGGAACAGGCGGCTTTTAATTACACTGGCTTTGACAACACCAATGGGACGCCTCCCAGTCAGGTTGGTTTGCCCAGCGTGGACATTTACGCCCGGCTTTACCGCAGCAACGGCGTTGCCCAGGGCAACGAATTCCTCGTGGACACAAACACCCTGAACCCCTGCGCCAACCCGAGTGTGGCCGCCGCGGCGGACGGCAGTTTCATGGTGGCTTGGGGCGGGCGTGACATGGTGAATCCAACCAACGGCTGGGACATTTACGCGCGGACATTTTCCAGCGCGGGTGTCGGCGGGGCGACGACGCTCGTGAACACTCATTTGCCGGGCAATCAATACGCGCCGCACCTTAGCGCGATTGGCGCGGATTATTTGATCGTCTGGACGAGCCTGGGACAGGACGGTTCGCGCGAAGGCGTTTTTGGACAGTTTGTCCACGAGGACGGCTCAATGGTGGGCGGTGAATTCTGCGTGAATACCACAACCCTCGGCCAGCAGATGCAGCCGGCGGTGGCAGCGGATGGCGCTGAACAATTTTTGGTGGTCTGGACGGGCTATACCTTCAGTCCCAACAGTTTTGATTTGTTTGCCCAGCGTTACGTCAACGTTTCGGCGATTTTGGAGGCGATGGACGCCCCGTTTGTGTATGCGCCGTTCGTGGTGAGCAATGGTGTGTATCAGCCGCAGTTGCAGGTCTTGTGGCCGCCGCTGTCGGGAATTTCCGTTTCCAACTACGAAGTTTATGTGGACGGCGCGGGAACCCCGATGGCCTTGACGACCAGCAACGTTTGGACGATGACGGCGGCGAACGGGTTGACGACCAACAGTACCCATTCGTTTCAACTGGGTTACGTAACGACGGATGGACGGAGCTCGCCGATTTCCCCGTCGGCCAGTGGTTCAACATGGAGCGGGGCCAATTACTACGGCATACCGTTCGAATGGATGGAGGCATACTACGGCCTTAGTTTTGCCGCTTGGCCGGCCAACGTGAACGCGCCGCTGGTTCCCGGCGGCCCAACTCTTCTCCAGGTGTTTTTGAGCGGCGGCAATCCGCTGGATTCCAGTACGTGGTTGCAAACGGCATTGACCAAGACGCAGAATGGGCTGCTGTCCCTCAGTTGGAACACCCAGCCGGGATTCACCTATCGGGTGCAGATGACGACGGATTTCGTTTCTTGGAGCAATCTTCCTCCCCCTTACGACGCGCCGCGTTTTGCGACGGGCACGAGCGATTCAATAACTTTTGTCGGGGGCGGTTCGGCGGGTTATTACCGGGTGTTGCTCCTGCGCCAATGAAATGTGTATGCAACAAGTGATTAAAAGACTTTTATGGGTTGGATTGCTGGTTTTGGGCCTGCAAGGCGCTTGGGCGTTTTCGCTCGGGGGACCGATTGGCAACAACCCTAATCCGATTACAGCATTTGGTGTTCAAGGTGATTTATGGCAGGTGCCGGTCATTGGTTACGGCCTGCCCGGCGATGTCAATGCGCCCAAAAATTTGGGCGAGGAATATCGGCGCAACCTGCCAGTGATGTATTACGCCTGCGATGCGAGTTTTCTCGATTACTTTGGGTCGAATGGCGTGTCGGCGGTGGAAGGCGCTTTTACCATCTTGAACAACGCATTTACCAGCAACCCACTGACGGGTCAATACCTGACCAACGGCGTGGATAGCTACAGCCCCGACCTTTCGGAATTTCCGCTGGAATCGCGGCATATGAATTACCAGGCGCAGGCCTTGGGATTGTACGATTTGAAATCGTGGACGCTGGGAGCACTGGTGGAGCAGTTGGGACTGGCCGATCCGGTGCGCTACGATTGGACGTTGCATGATCGGCTTCATAACCCCGCCCCCGGGACTCCTCCTTGTCCGTTGGGCATGGAATATCTGGTGGTGCAAAGAAACTTTGATCCCGTCGGCAGCCCAATTGCCGGCAGTCAGACGGTTTTAAGTTTGTATTCTCCTTACGTCAACGACACCCTTTACAGTTACTTCATCGTGGAAACTTGCACGGGGCTGAATCCCCTCGCGACTACATATGATACAGGATTAGGCACACCCTTTTCCGTGGATCCCCTGGCGGACACCTATTCGCCGGTGGCGTCATGGGAGGCAGGTAACATTGGGTATGGCACTTTTTACACCGGCCTGACGCGGGATGACGTCGCCGGGCTGCAATATCTTTTGACTGCCCACAACATCATCTTTGAAGACGGGCCGGCGGGAAGCGTCCTGCTTAACACCAGTTCTGGTGGTGGGCCAGGAGGCCTTGGCCCGCCGTTCCTGCTTTACACTTCCAACTACACTGCGTTTGCAGCGGCCGCTCTTACCAATGATCCGGTCACCCTGGCAACCTTGTTTCCGGGATTGGTGGTTTCCAGTTCCACGCTCTCTTTTGTTGCCGTTGCCACGCCGAACATTGTTGCCTACTACACCAACAACCTGGTTTTGGGCAACCCGCCCGTGCTGGTCGTCAAGACAAACGGCTTCACCACCAATGCGGTGGCAAATTACGCAGACACTTTTGCCAACCTCATCATCATCACCAACAACTACCATGCCAATACCAGCGCTAAGTTGGTGACGGTCACGGTGTCGTCCGGCGGGGTTTTGGGCAACCCGCTGGTCACCAACGTTACCACCAAGACCATCACCCTGACCAACGTGCCGTCGGGGGATTATTACATTAATACCAATTATACCTGCGGTCCGACCGTTATTCTTTCGCCACAACCCTCAGGGTTTCCTATTGCCAATGTGGTGGCAACGACCAACCTTGTTTTTGCCGCCAGCAACTCGGCGGGCTATTTCACCTCCCAAAGTCTCGTGACCTATTCCACCAACCACATCTTCGTCGTGCAGTCGCCCGTTTGCGCGACCGTGACGGCCACCGGGGGTGTGGTCAACGCCACGGGTTTGTATCAGGGCATTGAGAAAATCCAGTTTATCTACGCTCCCTTTGATTCCCTCGTCGGCCAAACCTTCCAGCCCATCACCAACACCTTCACGACCATCTTTGTCGTCGGCAGCAAAACGGTGACGAACAATTTCCAGCGCGTGGTGACCACGCCTGATTTCACCTTTTCCGCGGCGGATATCGCGGCCGGACCCGGCAATCCTATTCCTCCTAATCCTTATGTCAGTGCTCTGGATCGCACTGTCAATTTTGATCAGGCTAATGCATTGCCCGGACTGGCCGGGCCGGGCCTCATTCCCCCGCCCACCACCATCATTTTCGACAAGGTCGGTCCGGTTTATTACAACCAACCCGGTTTGATGGATGGAACGCCCTATTTCACCGAAAGCCCCGGCAATGACGGGAACGATTCGTATTATGGATTTTATTTTACCTGGGCGTCCTTCGACGGCACGACCAATGATCCAGTGGTTTATCCGGACGGCATGAGCATTCAGAATCTGCAGAACGAGATTTTGGTCCAGATTACTCCAACCAGTCTGCCGAATGGGACGAACGGCGTGGCTTACCCGCCGGTAACCTTCACGGCCACGGGCGGCGCGTTTACATATTCCCCGGCGCCCGCCTGGACGGTGACGGGGCTGCCATCGGCGTCATCGGGATTGCCATCGGGACTGACGTTGGTGTCCAACCCGGATGGAACGGCGACACTTTCCGGCACGCCAGCGCAATCCGGCACGTTTGATTTCTACCTGATAATGACCGATTGTAACAACCGCAGCATGCAGTGGTATTATTCGGTCATCATCCAATGAGCGGTATGACACACACAAATTTTTACACAACTCTTTTGGGCCGGCTGATGAAATGGCCGCGGCTTTGCGCGCTGCTGGGCTTGCTGCTGGCGCGCGCGGCGTTGGGCACGGAAGCGCTTTATGAAAACGACGCCATCGTGGATTATACCGGCGCTCCGCACACCTATCCGCCGCAGATTGACGCGACCAATTTTGTCAACACCGGCACGTTCATCATCGACACGGAACTTTACGAGACGTGGAACACCATCAACTACACCAACATCGGTTACGGTTTGATGAGCAGCGACGCCGGCTTCGTGTTTGACACGCAGACCACCAGCGGCTCGCACTTGATGGCGGGCAGTTTCTACAATGTAAACGAGGTGGATTGCGGCTATTACTTCGTTGCTTGGGCGACCAACATCGTGAATCCCGGGACGGTGAACGTGCCGGGCGTTTTTACCGTCGTGAACCCGGGCACGGGCGCGACGGGCACAGCCGGCTTGCTGCAATTCACCGGGCAGAATGTGGATTTGACCCGCAGCACGCTCACCATGGGCCAGGGGGGCCAGGGAACTGCCCACGCGGTCGGGCTTTTGGGGCTGATCGGGGCCGATACGAACACTGATTGGGATCCAACTTTTGATTTGGGACCAACCTCCGCGTTCCCTTCGTTGCCCGTGAGTGCGTTGCCACCGCCGCCCAATGGTTTTGGTTTCCCCAACCTGCCGCTGAATACCATCCCCTATTTTCAAATCGACAATCCGGCGACAAACTACCAAATCATCCGGTCGGTTTTCATACAAGATGCCAGCCTCAACGTCTCCTACAATGTTTACTTCGACAGCGCGGGTCTTGGGTTTGGCAGCGGCAGTGCTACCGTTGAATGGGTCGGTTCCTATGTGGACCCCGCGATCGGCAATCCGGCCACCAATTATCTCTATCTCAACAACAATTATCTCGAGTCTGTCGCCACCAACGACCCGATTTTCAACGGTGTCCCGGGAAATTTCACGTTCACCGAAAGCACCACGCCGCAAATTTTTCTTGCGCCCACCACCCCCGGATTTAACAGCGTGTTCACCCCCGGTTTCCAAACCAATCGCTTTGCCTATGTCAGCGCGCAGTTGATCGCAACGAGTGTGGGCACCAACAGCATACCGAACGGCTCCATCACGAATCTCCCCGGCCGCATTCAAATCAGCGCCAGTAGCGAGTTGAATTTGGAACTCGCCCAAATTACCCAGCCGGATTATTTGTCGCTGCAGTCTTCAAATCAATTTGACGGCGATCCGGGCGCGCGAATCGCTGCTCCGTTCAGCGACCTCAACTTGGGCGTCACCAACGGATACCTGACCATCACCAATCTCCTGCCCCAGTTGCTTCCAGTCTGGTGCGGCACGGTTCAGGCCTGGAGCACGCGCTGGCTGGTCCTGGCCACCAACATCGTTGGCACCAACGCGGTGGTCGCGACCAACGATTATCGTGTCCTGATTGTTGCCAGCCAGCTCACCCCGACAACCCTGATCCAGGTGCAGGACCTGATTCTGCATGGCACCAACAGCGTCGTGGTCAGCGACGCGTTTAACGTCATGCGCACGCTGTCCATTGACGCGCAAAACCTGACCTTGACGACCAACGCCTATGGCAATGGAGCAACTTCAGCCGATGGTGAATTGAACCTGGAATCACCCAATATCTTATGGCCGGGTTCGCTGCCGAATCTGCGCTGGCTGACCAACAACGGCGCCATCAGCACGATGAACCTCGCCTTGTTTGGCAATGGTACGCCGACTTATACCACCAACACCACGCCGGCAATTGCGGCGACCGGGACGCTTTCGGAGGCGGTCACGAGTGGCAATGTTCCGGCAACCAACACGGTAACCATCGGGACCAACACATATGTCTTTGTCAACACTATAACGAACACGGTGCCCAATCAGGTCAAGATTGCCGCTGCGTTCGACGGCTCGATGAGCAATCTGATCGCGGCAATCAATCATACAACGGGCTCGGGCACGAACTACAGCACAAACACGCCGGCCAACCCGTGGGTCACGGCAGGCCTGTTGGCCAACCATGCCTTTGCCGTCACGGCGAAGACCGCCGGTACCAATGGCAATTCAATTGTGACCACCAGTTCAACGACGAATTTGACATGGAACGGCCTTCTTTCTACCACCCTTTCAGGCGGAGTTGATGCTGCAACGAATGTCGTGATGGCGGGGGGGCCTTATGGCGCTTTTGTCAATGGCGGACGCGTGAGCAATTTGGGCGGCTCCACCATCTGGGCGCAGGATTTTGAAAACTACGGGATGTTCTCCTCCGGCAGTGGCAGTTTTATCTTGCAATCCCTGACCACGACGCTGGCCAACGGCTCCATCATCGCCGGCGGCGACGTGTCCATCACCACCGGCAGTTTGGTGGCCAGCAATCTGGTGTTGCAGGCCGGACGATCACTGACCTTGCAGGTGACCAATTCGCTCACCGACACCGGCGTGGCCAATGGCAACACTTGGTCTGTGGGTGGCGGAAGTCTGGTCGGATTGAATCTGCCCATCCTCCCGACCAACAACCCGCCCAACGATTTGCTGGGCACGACCATTTTCATGACGGCGCCGTCGCCGAACAAGCAAGTCGTCAGCACTTGGGCGGGACAGGATCGCGGGATTTCCCCCGCCGGTTACACCAACAATGCAGCGGTTGGCCGGCTCATTTTGGACGGCTTGGGAACAAACAGCTTGTTCAAATTTACCGGCACCGGCGCCAGCAATGCGATGTATGTGGATTACCTGGAATTGCGCGATCAGGCCACCAACCGCGACGTCACCGGCAATTTCACGGCGATCAGCAACACGCCGAACATGGTCATTTATTATTCGCAGGCGGTCATGGAAGGCCAGTCCATTGCGGATAAAATGAACCAAAAAAACGGCAACCGGTTGCGCTGGGTGACAAACTATGCCGGCCATTTCAGTTCCACCAACATCACTTTTTCCGATGGCACGACTTTTCTCTTCAATGCTGCGCTGGCGCAACTTTATGGCTCGACGCTGTTCGGCACCATCAACCCCACCAACCTGGTCTTGACAATAACGATGACCAACAAGCCGGCGCTGGCGTCGGTGCTCCAGTGGCAGAAGGTTTCGCCCGCGGCCAGTTACGTCACCAATTACGTCTTTTACAAGACCAATTTAATGATGACAAACTGGCTGACCCTTACGAATTTCATCACGCCGGCTTCGGCGACCTGGCCGCCGGTGCCGGTGATGATGACCAATCCAGTCGCCGGCCCTATGCGGGTTTATCGGGTTCGGGTGGATACAAAACAGTAAGCCCGGCGGCAAAAAAGATTATGAAAAAAATCACAAGCCTGAGATTGCGAAATCTCTTGAGAAACACCGGCTTGATGAAGCTGGGACTGGTGATTTTGACCAGTTTGATGGTGAACGTCGGGAAAGCCCAGACCAACTTCGCCACGGCCCAGGGGTTGACCGGAGATTGGGGTTCCGTTACGAATAACAATACCGGCGTCCATCGCGACACCAATGCCCCAAACATTGCCGGTTTCGCTCCCAATAAGCCCCTTTGGTATCAGTGGACGCCTTCGGTTAACGGAGAAGTGGAACTCGACACCATCGGCAGTGTGAAGGCAGATGGCACCCTCCTGAATACGGTGCTCGCGGTTTTTACGGGGACCAGTCTGGCCAACCTCAACCAGGTGGCGGCCAATGACGACCTTTTCCCCATCAACAGCTTAATTCCATTGAATACTGAAGGATACAATATAGCCGGCAGTGGCGATTACGTTCAGTTGTTTGCCCCTCCCGGCAGTGAGGTGACATTTGGCTACATACAACCTTATTACGGGCCCAGCCATCTCCGGTTCAACGCGATAGCCGGAACGACTTACTACATCGCGGTGGATACACAAACAGCCTATAATTATTTTGGAAATTCCATGGGAAATGGCCCGGGAACCATCGTGCTGAACTGGGCCTACAAATCTTCGGGCGTCTTCCGTTTCGCCACCGAGGATGTGGACTACGAGACGGGATTGCCGCTTTACCAGACTGCCGAAACGGAAAGTGATTACAATATACTTTATGTTGACGGCTATTCGGCGCTGTTCACCTACTATCAATACAACGCGCCGGGCGTGCTCGTCACCGTCACCCGCGTCGCCGGCTCCACCGGACGCGCCATGGTGAATTACCAGACGGTGGATGGCACCACCCTGACGAATCATTTACCAGTCGAAGATGCGGGAGCGGTCGCCGGCGTGGATTACACATCGGTCAGCGGCACGCTGGTCTTCGATGATTACGAGATGAGCAAGACCTTTCTCATCCCGATTATCAACGTTGGTATCAACGGTTCGGGGAGCTACCTGAGCAACACGGTTTTCGGAGTGGTGTTGTCAAGTCCCCAGCCTGATCCGTTTGAAAGTGGCGCTGTCTCTCCGCCTCGGGTGGACCCCAACTTCAGCCTCGCGCTGGTGAAAATTTTGAATGTCAATGCCGACCCTTACGGGCCGGACACAGTTCAGGTCGTGTCAACGAATGGTTACGCTGACGCGCCGACAAACACCATACCCATTCTTCAGACCAATTATCCCATAGTGATGCCGACCAACCCCATCGTCAACTTTCAAAAGAGCAATTTCCGCGTTCCGGAGGACGTCACCGACCCGGCCAATCCCGAGGGCTACACGAAAGTTGTCATTTACGTGCATCGCTTCGGCACAAACACTTCTGCCATCACGCTGAATTACCGCATCAATAATTTCCTTAACGGCTCTTACGATGCCAGCGAGGAGTGGAATAATTGGTACCCCCTCCAGCCGGGCTCCGATTATGCCGTCCCCACGCCGCCGCCTTATGTGCCACTTTCAGAAACAAATTCCGACTTTAACATGGTCCAGGGCACCATCACCTTTCCCGCCAGTGGCATCGACCAATTTTACCAGTCCATCACCTTTACGGTCACCAATTCCACTCTCACGAAATTCAACCGGGATTTTAAAATAGAGCTTTATCGGACGATAACTTCTAACAATCAAAGTGTGCCCGCCTTGGGCGGCATGGTCGGCGAAACCACCGTGACCATCCTGTTTAACGACCAACATCCGCCGGCCGGTTCGGTGGATGAGCTTTACAACGCGGATTTCAACCGCGATCTGGCGTTGCCGCCCGGCCAGGTGCCCCAAACGTTGCCGCAGAGCGATCCCAATCCCGGCGTTTCCGGCGTGGTGAACAGCCTGGTGGTGTTGACTAATGATGAAACGCTCATCGCCGGGGACTTTGTGTCCTACAACGGTTACACCTACCCCGACGCGAAACCCGTCAATGGCATTGCGCTCATTGATACCACCGGCGCCCTTGACTCGTCCTTCGAGCCCAACTCCGGCGCCAACGGCCCCATCAACGCCCTCGCCTTGAGTCCGGGCAATCAGTTCGTCATTGGCGGCAGCTTCACTTCCTTCAATGGTGTGTCGCGCAACTACATCGCCCGCCTGAACGCCGATGGTTCGCTCGACACAGGGTTCAATCCCACGGCGAATGGAACCGTTTGGGCCACTGCGGTGCAATCTGATGGCCGGGTTTTGATTGGCGGCGACTTCAACAACGTCAACGGCACTACCGAGAATGGCCTCGCCCGGTTGAACACCGACGGCACCTTGGACACCACCTTCAATCCGGGGACCACCCTCAATGGTTCCGTTTACGCGATTGCGTTGCCGCCCAACCCGGTCATCAATCTCAACCGTACCGCAACCGGCACGGATACGGAAGACGATCAAGCCATAAACCTTGGCACCGCCAATGCCGGCACGCTCACGGTCAATTATGATATGCAGCAAGTGCCAGACGACATGCGGGTTTTTTATGGCACTACCAATACTGCTCCCGGCGGCACGGGGGTTTTGATTTACGATACCGGCAACATCCCCGGCACCGGGAGCTTTGTGCTGCCCTTTGGCCCGACCAACGGTCTGACCGCCAACCTGATCACCATCGTCATGGATCAAGGCGGCGGTACGCCTGGCACCGCCTGGGCTTATATCGCCTCAGTCACCACCTCCGGGGCACAGTCGGGAATAGCGGTCGGCGGCAACTTTGCCGTGAGTGGTCAAAGTTACGCCAATGTGGCGCGCTTCACCACCAATGGTTTGTTGGACACCACCTTCAGCAACTTGTTTTCCGGAGCGGATAATCCCGTTTACACCGTGGGCTTGCAGACGGATGGCAAGCTGGTGGTGGGCGGCTCGTTCACCCATTTCAGCGGCAGCGCCATGAACCGCATTGCACGGTTGAATGTGGATGGCAGCCTGGACACCACCAATTTCTTCGTCGGCACCGGCGCCAACGATGTCGTTTGGAACCTCGCGCTCCAGCCGGACGGCACGATGTATGTCGGCGGGCAATTCACGTCGTTCAACGGCACACACCGGCTCGGTTTCACCCGCCTGTATGTCAACGGCACGGTGGACACCACCTTCCTCGACACCGCCTACAACCAGTTTGCCGGTTTGAAACGGATTTATTCCTACGATGCGCCGGCGGTCTATGCCTCGGGTGTCCAAAGCGACGGCAACGTAATCATCGGCGGATCATTCGATCAGGTGGGCGGCGGCCAGGCGGACCCCAACGTTTGCAATACCCTGGATGAGGAACTGGGAATAGACGAAAGCTTCAACGACCCGAACTTGTGGGTGGAACCCAAAACGCGCGATGGCGTTCGCAACCGCAGCAGTGTGGCCCGTCTGATTGGCGGTTCCACGCCGGGGCCGGGCAACATCGGTCTGCAAACTGCCAGCTTTTCGGCCAACAAAAGCCAGAGCGTCCTTTCGGTGGGATTGGTGCGGACCAATGGCGTATTGGGGCCGGTTTCGGCCAACTTTTCCATCCAGCCCGGCACGGCCCTGAGCGGCAGGGATTTTTTCTACGACAGCGCGCCGCCTTGGTTTTGGATCGCTTGGAGATATATCACGACTCCCACCCGCACGCGTAGCGACGGCCTTTTTGGAGTCAACGGTTTCCTGCAGGACATTTACAACTTTTTGTCTCAGGCGGACTCGATAATAAACAGACAATCGGCGGTTACGGTCAGCGTCATCAAAAACACCCAGACGTCGGGCAACCTCAACGCGCAGTTCCAACTGGCCAACCCCAGCGGGGCCGACACGTTTTATCTCGGCGGTGAAAATATTCCGCTGGGCGGCGCGCTGGGCCCTTCCGCCGCGCCATTCACGGTGATTGATGACACCCAACAAGCTGGCGTGGTGGGTTTTGTATCTCCGGTTTATACCGCCACCAATATCGGCGCCGTCATCGGCCTGGTTCGGAGCAACGGCACGTACGGCACCGTTACCATGAGAGCTTCCACCACCAATGGGACCGCCATCGTGGGTACGGATTACAACGGCATTACCAATTTGACCGTGTCTTTCCAGCAAAGCGTGGTCACCAACTCATTCACGGTCACCAACCTGCCCAACGGCCTTATTTCCACGAACTTTGTGGAAAAATTCCTCAACCTGCGCCTGGCCAACCTCACCGGGCCGAGTGGCGGTAACGCGGCCTTTGGCTTGTCCAACGCGGTGCTCCGCCTCATCAACCCCAGTTTCCAGGGCTATTTGACTCTCAGTACCAACATTTACTACGGCAGTGAAACGGCGGGCTTCATCAGCTTTGTGGTCAATCGCGTCGCCGGCAACTTCGGCACCCTCACCGTCCAGTACGCCACCACCAACGGAACGGCGCTTGATGGCACGGATTACACTGGCGCGACCAATACCTTGCAATGGAATAGTGGCGACAGTTCGCCGCGCACCGTCACCCTCCCGCTCATCAACACCGGCACGGTTGGTGCCAACAAGTCGTTCAATGTTTTGTTGTCCAACCCCAAACTGAACAACACAAACTGTCCGTCGCTGTTCTACAACGCCAGTTCGCCCGGTTCCATCACCAACGCAGTGTTGACCATCGTCAACGACAACAGTTACGGCACAGTGCAGTTCAGCGCCCCCAGCTATCTCGTTGATGAAAACGGCGGCTCTGCCACCATTACCGTCGTCCGCACGGGCGGCATTGCCGGCCCGGTTTCCGTCAATTTCGCCACCCGCGACGGCAGCAATACCTCATCCAATGTCAACTACGGGGCCACCAGCGGAACACTCATCTTTGCTGTCAATCAAACGGCTGCCAGCTTCAACGTATCGATCACGAATGACCTGGTGCAGGATCCCACCAACTTCTATTTCAATGTGACCTTGTCGAACCCAACCAATACAACCTTGGGTTCACCAACCAATGCCGTGGTGAACATTTTGGATGTTCAGCGTTATAACCAGCCCCCGGGTTCGCCGGACGGCACCTTTATGGCAGGTATGAACGGCGACGTCCTGGCACTCACCTTGCAGACCAATGGCCAGATCCTCGCGGGCGGCAACTTCACCTTTGTCAACGGCACTCCCGATAATGGCATCGCCCGGCTGAACGCCAATGGCTCGCTGGACAGCGCCGGTTTCCTCAACGGCTCTTCCGGCGCCAATGGCGCCGTGCAGGCCATTGTCTGCCAGCGGATGGACAGCCGGGTTGTCATCGGCGGCGCGTTCACCAGCGTCGACGGAGTTACCCGCAATTATATCGCCCGCCTGATGACGGATGGTTCCCTGGACACCAGTTTCAATCCGGGTTCCGGCGCCGATGGCCCGGTCTATGCCCTCGCGGAAACCTTTGTCAATGGCGGGAACAAGCTTTACGTCGGCGGCGCGTTCAATTTCATCAGCGGCGGCACCAGCCCCAACTTTGCGCGCCTCATCACTCCTGGTTCTACTAAGGACGGGACGCTGGATTCGTCATTTAACGCCGGCTCAGGCCCCAATGCCACGGTCTTTGCCGTCGCCGTTTATCCGACCAATTCTCCGTTTGCGGGCAAGGTGCTGATCGGCGGGGCGTTCACCAACGTCAACAATTTTACCCTCAATCATATCGCGCGGCTGAATGGGGACGGTTCCGTGGATACCAATTTCGACTTGAACTTGGGGGCCAGCGACACCGTCCGTGCCATTGCGATTCAAAATGACGGTCGCATTCTCATCGGTGGTGACTTTACCAATGTCAACGGGGTTGCCCTGAACCACATCGCCCGCTTGAATACCGACGGGTCGCTGGACGCCACCTTTACGAACAATATCGGTGTTGGCGCCAATAACACCGTGCAAGCCATTGCGGTGCAGGCTGATAATCGCATTGTGCTGGCCGGCCAGTTCACCTCGGCCAACGGTGTCACCCGCAATCGTATCACGCGGTTGCTGCCGAACGGCGCAGTGGATGCAACCATCAACTTCGGTGACGGTGCCAATGGCACCATTGACGCGCTGGTCATTCAACCGGCGGATCAAATGTTGGTCATCGGCGGCGGCTTTACCCAATACGATGACCAGCCCTACGCGCATATTGCCCGGATTTACGGCGGTTCGGTGACCGGTTCCGGCTTGGTGCAATTCACCTCGGCCGCCTATCAGGTGGACGAAAACGGCGGGCAGGCGTTCATCACTGTTCTTCGCACCGGCGGCACCAGCGGGACGAATACGGACGGGACGGGAAACATCACGGTGTATTTCTCCACGGCCAATGGCACGGCCGTGGCCGGTATAAATTATGTGGGCGTCACCAACCACCCCTTGAGTTTTCCGCCGGGCGAAGTCCTGGAAACGGCGGTTGTTCCGGTGATGGACGATGGGGTTGTGACCTCCAATTTGACCGTGAACCTGGCAATTACAAATGCAACCTACCCGGCGGGCATTGGCGCGCAGCCGTCTGCGGTGCTGACCATCATCAATGATGACATGGCCGTGAGTTTCTCCAACGCAACTTATTTGGTCAGTAAAAATGTTTCGACTGGCTTTGCGCCGATTGGTGTCATTCGTTTTGGTTCGACCAATGGCACCTGTTCGGTGAATTTCATCACCACCACCAACGGCACGGCGGTGGCTGGAGTGGATTTTATTCCGACCAATACAACCATCATATTCAATCCGGGTGACTCGATCAAGCAGGTCCCGATCCCGATCATTAACAATGGCCTGTTCGAGGCAAATCCGACGGTCGTGTTCTTGCTGACCAACGCGGTGAATGCGGCCCTGTTCAGCCCGTCGAACGCCACCCTCACCATCAGAAACACGGTGGTTGCGCCCGGCCAGTTGTGCTTCTCGGCAACCAATTATACGGTCAGCGAAGGTGCTGGAAGTGCCATCATCACGGTGGTGCGCACCAACGGCACTTCGGGCTCCGTCTCGGTGGCTTACAATACCGTGCCCGGCACGGCCTTGCCGGGGGTGAATTACACCACCACCAGTGGGACCTTGACCTTCAATGATGGGGACACGACCAAGACAATTGTCGTGCCGCTCCTGGCCACCAGTTTCGTGCAGGGACCGGTGAATTTGTCCGTGGTGCTCTCCAACCCCAGCGGCGGCGCGACGCTGATTGCGCCCACCAACACAACCTTGACCATCTTGAATAACAATGTCGGCTTTAATTTCGTCAACGCCACCAATTATTTCAGCGAAACCAATGCCTTTGCCGCTGTTTTTGTCCAGTGTATTGGCAGTCCCACCAGCACGGTCTCGGTTAATTATTCCACGGCCAACGGCACCGCAACCAGCGGGGTCAACTACACCGCCGTTTCCAACAAGTTGACCTTCACCACCGGCGAGACGCTTCAGGCGATTCTCGTCCCGTTGATTGACGATGCGAACGTGACCGGTGATTTGACGTTTACCATCAACCTGTCCAATCCCACTAACGGCACGCAACTGGCGGCGCCGAGCAACACGGTGGTTGTGGTGCAGGACGCCCAGGCGGGTTTGAGCTTTATCAACCCGTCGAACAGCGTCTTCAAAAACGCCGGCAGCCTGGTCGTTGCCGTTGTCTGCTCCAACCCCCGGGTCGAACCACTGTCTGTGCTTTATTCCACGGCCAACGGCACGGCCACGGCCGGTGTGGATTACACGGCGACCAGCGGCATGCTGGTCTTCACCAACGGCATCGGAACCAACACCTTTACCGTCCCGATCATCAATAACAGTTTGGTCACGGGAAATCGCACGTTCAGCCTGAATCTGTCCAGTCCAACGCCGCCCGGACAACTCGTGCCGCCGAGCACGCAAACCGTGACCATCATTGACAACAACTCCGGCATGAGCTTTTCCAGCCCAACCTACACCGTGCTCAAAACGGGTGTGGCGGCGACGATTACCGTTTTGCGCACGGACAACACCAACACGGTGTCTTCCGTCAACTTTGCCACCGCCAACGGCACTGCTGTCGCCGGCCTGGATTACCTTGCGACCAACGGCACGTGCGTTTTCGCCAACGGTCAAACCAGCCAGACCTTCTCCGTGACCGTGATTAACAACACAGTTGTGCAACCGGATAAAACCGTGCTTTTGCAATTGTCCAACCCGACCAATGGCATGCTCTTTGCGCCCTACGCTGCCACGCTCACCATCCATGACACCAGCGGCAGCCTCGTGGTTCCGGCGGGTTCCACGCTGATCAGTGAAAGCTTCCAGCCCCCCAACGGCATCATTGATCCGGGCGAAACGGTTTCGTTGTTGTTCGCCTTCCGTGCCGCGGGAGGCACCAACGTGGGCAATCTGCGGGCCACGCTTCTTCCCATCAATGGCATTAATTCGCCGAGTTCGACGAATGGCACTCCGACCGAGTATTATGGCTCGCTGAATGTGGGCGGCCCGTCGAAGTCGAGCGAGTTTTCGTTTACCGCCAACGGCACCAACGGCCAGCAAATTGTTGCCACCTTCAAACTGGAAGACGTGGGGGGCGGCGTCACCAACAACCTCGGCACCAACGGCTTCACCTACACGCTGGGCACCTGGACCACCACCTTCTCCAACCCGGCGCCCATTTACATCCCGGCCATCGGTTCCCCCGGCGGACTTGGCCCCGCCTCGCCTTACCCGTCCATCATCAATGTCAACAATATTGGCGGAGTGCTCATCAAGGCCACCGTCACCTTGACCAACCTCAGTCACACTTCGCCGGAGGACATTTGTGTATTGCTGGTGGCGCCGGGCCAGCAGGACACCTTGATTATGGCGCATGCTGGAGGCCAGAATGCCATCAGCCACGTAACCCTCACTTTTGATGATGCCGTGACCAACTACCTGCCGCCCAGTGCTTATCCGCAAATTACCATTACCAATGGCACCTATCACCCAACGAATTATCCGCCGCCGTCCATCTTCCCTTGACCGGTATGAAAATGATTAAAGAAAAACTCGTATTCATCCCGGCCAGCGGTGGTGAAATGTTCAGAGTTCCTCAAATATTTACCGCTCGTATGAGGAAGATTTTATTAACCATTGGCTTGGGCCTGGCTTTGTCAGGCGTCACAACTTTTTCAAGCCCCGCAGCCGGTGCGGGCATGGTGATGTTGCCTGGCCATGTGCCGGCGATAGTGTCAAAATTGCAGCCGAAGGGACAACTGCCGGCAACGACGAATTTGAACCTCGCCATCGGCCTGCCGTTGAGAAACCGGGAGGCGCTCACCAATCTGCTCCAGCAACTCTATGATCCGGCGAGTCCCAATTATCACCATTATCTGACGCCCGAGGAGTTCACCGCGCAGTTCGGTCCCACGGAGCAGGATTATCAGGCGGTGATCAATTTTGCCAGGGCAAGCGGTTTCACGGTTACCGGCACGCATCCGAACCGGATGCTGCTGGACGTAAGCGGCAAGGTGGCGGACATCGAAAGGGCTTTTCACGTGACCCTGCGCACCTACCGGCATCCAACGGAAGATCGCGAGTTTTTTGCTCCCGACACCGAACCGTCGGTGGATGCCAGTGTGCCGATACTGCACGTGCAGGGGATGAATAATTATATCCTGCCGCATCCCATGCTTCATAAAATGACCGCCTCAAGTGTTCAGCCGGCAGGTGGTTCCGGGCCGGGCGGCGGTTACATGGGATCGGATTTCCGAAATGCCTATGTTCCCGGCTCCACACTCAACGGGGCCGGCCAAATCGTCGGGCTGCTCCAGTTTGATGGTTACTATGCCAGTGATATTGCGACTTATGAAAGTCTGGCGGGAATAACCAATGTGCCTTTGCAGAACGTGTTGCTGGATGGGTTCGACGGAGTGCCTTATTCAGTCGCCGGTGATTCCGAAGTTAGTCTCGACATTGAAACGTCAATTTCAATGGCCCCGGGATTGTCAGCCGTGGTGGTTTTTGAAGCTGGTCCCTTTGGTAATCCTGATGATATATTGAACAGCATGGCGTCCAGCAATCAAATCAAACAATTGAGTGCCTCTTGGGGATATACGATAGATGCGACCACCGAGCAGATCTATCAGGAGTTCGCTTTACAAGGACAGACATTCTTTAATGCCTCTGGTGATGGTGATGCCTGGATTAATCCTGGATGGCCGGTATTATATCCTTCGTGCGACGATCCATATATCACAATCGTGGGCGGGACGACCCTGACCATGAATGGCACAGGGGCCTCTTATGCTTCGGAAAAAGTTTGGAATTGGGGTGATATTGGTGACTACAATTGGAATCCAGACGGGTATGCCGGCAGCAGCGGTGGCATCAGCGCCACACGCTCCATACCAAGCTGGCAGCAGGGAATCAATATGACCACCAACCATGGTTCGACAACCATGCGCAACGTGCCGGATGTTGCTCTTACCGGGGACAATGTTTTTGTCGAGTATGATGCTGGCACCAACGGAATATTTGGCGGCACCAGTTGTGCGTCGCCGTTGTGGGCCGGTTTCATGGCGCTTGTCAACCAGCAAGCCGCCGCCAATGGTCAATCTTCCATCGGCTTTCTTGCCCCGGTTGTTTATGCCCTGGCGAAAACCACCAATTACCTGAACTGTTTCCACGATATTACCACCGGCAATAACACTTGGGATCAAAGCCCGGCAAGCTTTTTCGCCGTTCCCGGCTATGACCTTTGCACCGGTTTGGGCACTCCCAATGGAACCAACTTTATCAATGCCCTCACCGCGACCGGAACCAGCAACACCTTTACTCATATTTCCGCGCCGCCTCCGCCTTATGGCAACACCTTGGCCGCCTTGAATGGCGGCAATCCGAACGGTGCGTGGGAGCTTTTTGTGCAGGACGACAAAGTGTTCGATGTCGGCACCAACTACAATGGCTGGATCCTCACCCTGACCACGGCCAGCCCCGTCGGTCAGGCGGCTGACCTTGTGCTTTCGATGTCCGCCTCAGCCACCAACGTCCTGGTCGGCGCCAATGTGTTTTTTTATATTGGGGTGACAAATTACGGACCTTCAACTTCCAGCAACGTGATGGTCTCGGATACCCTGCCATTCGATGTCAAATTGGTTCCAACCACCCCCACACAGGGTTCTGTAAATGGATTGAATTGGAATGTCGGCACGCTGACCAGTGGTGCCGGCGCGCAATGGACGCTGACGGTGCAGCCGAACGCTGCTGGAACCATCCTCAACTCCGCCATCGCCAGTTCAGACACTTTCGACCCAAACCCGGCTGACAATTCCACCAACGTTACTGTCAACGTCACCAGCAGTGTGCCACCGCAATTGTCGGACAGTTTTGTGAGCACCAACGGCACGTTCCAGTTCACTATCACCAGTGGGGCGAACCAGACCAACGTCATCCAGGCCTCCACCAACCTTGTGAACTGGATTCCGATTTTCACCAACGTCGGCTCATTCACCTTTACAAACGCGATTGTTCCGAACTATCCGTATCGGTTCTATCGCGACTACATCCCCGGGCAGTGACGCGCCTTGGCCAATGAAAGTCTGCGGTCTGACCGGCGGCGTGGGCATGGGCAAGTCCACCGCCGCTCAATTCCTCCGCGTTCGCGGCGCGCAGGTGGTGGATGCCGACGAACTCGCGCGGCAGCTCGTCCAACCCGGCCAGCCCGCGCTCGCGGAAATCCAAACTGAATTCGGCAAGAAAGTCGTCGCCCCGGAGGGCCGGCTTCGTCGCGATGAACTGGCGCGAATCGTTTTTGCCGATGCCGCCGCCCGCAAAAAACTCGAAACCATCCTCCACCCGCGCATCCGCGAACGCTGGCTTGCCCAGTTTGAAATCTGGCGCAGGGAAAGCCGCGCGCTCGCCGTCGTTGTGATTCCGCTGCTTTTCGAGACCCGGGCCGAGCCCCATTTCAACAAAATCATTTGCGTCGCCTGCTCCGCCGCGACGCAGCGCGAACGGTTGCGCGCGCGCGGCTGGACGCCGGAGCAAATCCAGCAGCGCCTGGCCGCGCAATGGCCGGTGGAACAAAAAATTTCCCGCGCCGATTTCGTGGTGTGGACCGATGGCGCGCTGGACGCGCACGCGCAGCAGCTCGAACGAATTTTCCTAAAGCTTTGACGTTTGGTGGGGTGGCGCTGCCGCGCCGCCGTGCGTTGCACTGTAGCGGCGGTCTGCGACCGTCACCATGGATTCCATCCGATTTCACCATTTGGACTGCGGTGGCAGAGCGACTCGCCGCGTCGCAGCGAAGCGAAGACGGGAGCGGCGACACCGCCTTCCGTACTGCCGGTTGCGTCCCAAAGCGGCGTGGCGCTTCGCTTCCCGCCGCAGTCCAAAATCTGTGGTTGCGGCCAAAGGCCGCGTTAGGTTCATCCGTGTTCATCCGTGGTTTATTTGTATGCGTCTGAGGCGGCACGTATTTCGCGGCGTGACCCCTCAGCCGCATACGGAATATCAACAAGCGTCCGGTTGATCCGACCAGGACATTTGAAAGCGTCACGCACGTTTTCGATCCCGAACTGGAATCGATGGGCGCAACTTTCATCGCCTATGGTCCGGTGTTCCGGCATGGCGTGACCCTGCCGCCAACACAAGACGTGAAAATCTACAATCTCCTTTGCGCCACGCTTGGCCTCACACCAGCGCCCAGCCACGAGACTTGTCTCCGCGACGCCTTTCCGATTATAACACCGGAATGTCACGTCAAAACTTTTCAGGGCGATTATCAATGAATCCATGGGCGCGACTGGCCATCCCCGGCGCCCTGATCGTTTTGTTTGTCTTCCTGGCCTATCTCCCCGCCCTGCGCGGCGGGTTCATCTCGGATGATGATATGTATGTGACCAACGACCCGTTGCTCACCGCGCCGGACGGCTTGAAACGGATTTGGTTTTCAACCGGGTCGCCCTCGCAGTATTTCCCGCTGACCTACACGACATTTCGCATTGAACGCGCGCTTTGGGGACTGAATCCTGGGGGTTATCATCGGGTCAACATTTTATTGCACGTAATGAACGCGTTGCTGGTGTGGCGGCTGCTGAAACGGTTGAGCGTGCCCGGGGCGTGGCTGGCCGC
>Ga0187868_1000844_pt1 | contig 23449 bp, 15 predicted proteins | sample June2016WEW_13_4_FD_133014 | JGI IMG/M metagenome (GOLD analysis project Ga0187868, IMG submission 133014) | Peatland microbial communities from SPRUCE experiment site at the Marcell Experimental Forest, Minnesota, USA - June2016WEW_13_40 | ecosystem: Environmental > Terrestrial > Soil >... | reverse complement strand
GAACAACTCCTTGCCCCACAACCCCTTTGCTCAGATCAAAACACCGCAGACGAACTATCTCAGAACCTTCTCCCGCTGAACTGTTAATAGCTGGACACTAGTGCGCAGCAGCGCGGCCCTACCGTTTGGAAAATGTGCCGATTAACCTCTGAAATAGAGATAGCCGCCCAAGATGACGGCCAGGACAAAGACGGAGGCGGCCACTTCCTGCCAACCCCAGCTTGCGGCGCTTTCGGCGCGGTGTTCATCCGTGACCGTTCCGAACGAGAGGTTCTTGATTTTCTCGTAATCCGGCCGGCTGGTGGCATAGCTCACCGCGACCATCACCACCGCCGAGATGATGGTAATGAGGATGCTGAAATACTGGAAGTTGATGTTGTTGACAACCCACAGGAACGAGCCGTCCGGGTAGCTCTTGATCAATCCGAGCGTTACCGGTGTGTCCACCAACATGCGGAACAGCCCCACGACAAAGCCGATGATCATGGCCCACAAGCAACCCTGGGCGTTGAGGCGTTTCCAGAATACGCCAAAGAAGAAGACCACAAAAATCGGCGGCGCAAGATAGCCCTGGATGGATTGCAAATAGTTGTAAAGGCCGGTGGCACCCTGAACCACCGGAATCCATGCCATGGCAATGAGCACCATGATTGCCGTCGCGATGCGGCCCATGCGGACGATTTCATGTTGCGACGCCTTGGGGCGCAGTTTTTCGTAAATATCCACCGTGAAGAGCGTTGAACAGGCGTTAAACACGCCGGCGAGCGAACCCATCAAGGCCGAAAGCAATCCGGCCACAACGATGCCGCGCAGGCCCGGCGGCAGGAGATGTATGACCATCAAGGGAAAGGCGCCCTGGGCGGCGGCCGTAGCATGGCCGGTCGCCGGATCATAAACCTGTTCCAGTCCCGGCACCTTGCCGCTCTTGGCGAGCGCGAAGCAGATGAGGCCGGGGATGATGAACAGATACACGGGGAACAATTTCAGGATGGCGGCGAAGATGCTGCCGCGGCGGGCGACCTGTTCGTTGGGCGCGCCGAGCGCGCGCTGGACGATGTACTGGTCGGTGCACCAGTACCAGAGCCCGATGACCGGCGCGCAGATGGCCATGCCCAGCCACGGAAAATTGCCGTTGAAATACCACGCTTCCTTTACGATCTGCCCGGCGTCATTTTTCACCAGCACCGGGGCCCAGGAGGATTCCACGCCCGCCGGAATGAGCGGCTTCCAGAGGTTGAACATGTCCGAGCCGCAAATGGATCTGAGTTCGCCCCAGCCGCCCAGCTTCATGAGCCCGTAAATGGTCAGCAGAGCGGAGCCGAAGATGAGCACGGTGACCTGGACGGCGTCGTTGTAGGCCACTGCCCGCATGCCGCCGAGCATCGTATAAAGACCGGTGAGCGCAATCACCAGCACCGACCCAATCCAGAAACTGTTGATGGCGCCAATGTGCAGTTCCGGCAACAGGGTGCTGAACACCACGCCGCCGGCGAAAATGCCCACGGCGATCTTCGACACGATGAACGTGACCAGCGAAACGATGGAGAGGACGTAACGCGAGCCGGTGGAAAACCGGCGCTCCAGGAATTCCGGCATGGTGAACACAAGCGAGCGGGCGTAAAACGGCACGAACACCCAGGCGAGCACCAGCAGGCACCAGGCATGGAATTCATAGTGCGCCAGCGCCACGCCGTCCTTGGCTCCGGAACCGGCCAGCCCGACGATGTGTTCCGAGCCGATGTTCGAGGCGAAGATGGACGCGCCGATGATCCACCAGCCGAGGTTGCGACCGGCGAGGAAGTAATCCGCCGCGGTGTCCTTGCGCCGCTTGATGACCCACCAGGCCACGCATAACAGGATGCCGAAGTAGAGTGCGATCGCCAGCCAGTCGAGCCCGGTCAAAGTGGAACCTCCAATGGTGCCGAAGATAGGAGTCAGAGGTTTCATGGTTTGTCGTCGGGGTTTGGTTTAAAAGCCAGGGGTTATCGGGTGGAGAACCTGTAAAGGATGGTGTTCTGATAGGTCTCACCGGGCTTCAACTCCGTGGTGGGGAACATCGGTTTGTTCGGTGAATCCGGATAGTGCTGCGGTTCCATGCAGAAGCCGGTGCGCTGCTGATAAACCTTGCCGTCCTTTCCGGTGATGGTGCCGTCGAGGGAATTGCCGGCATAGAACTGCAGGCCCGGCTCGGTGCTCCACACTTCCATGACGCGCCCGGTGGTTGGTTCATAAACGCGCGCCTGGAGGCCGAGTTTGCCCATCGGTTTGTTGATGACCCAGTTGTGGTCGTAACCCGGGCCGTACTGAAGTTGCTGGTCGGGGTCATTGATCCGCGCACCGATGGCGGTGGGCTTGCGGAAGTCGAATGGCGTGCCATCCACGGGCGCAAATTCGCCGGTCGTGATTAATTCCTTGTCCACGGACGTGGTTTTGTCCGAGTTGATATAGACTTCGTGGCCGAGAATGTCGCCGTTCCCCTGCCCGCGCAGGTTGAAGTAGGAATGATGCGTCAGGTTGCAGACCGTGGGTTGGTCTGTTGTGGCGGTGAAGTACAGATGCAGTTCGTTGTTGTCAGTGAGGGTATAAGTCGCCGTCACCTTGAGGTTGCCGGGAAAGCCTTCCTCGCCGTCCTTGCTGACGTAGGTCAGTTCCAATCCCGGCCCGTCGGGGGTGAGCCATGTCCTGGCCTGCCAGACGACCTTGTCGAAGCCCTTGATGCCGCCGTGCAGCGAATTGGGACCGTTGTTGGCGGCCAGCGTGCAGGTCTTGCCCTCCAGCGTAAATTTGGCGCCGCCGATGCGGTTGCCATAGCGACCGATCAGCGCGCCGAAGTAGGGCGTCTTCGCAATATAACCATCAACGTTGTCATAACCGAGCACGACGTCGTCGAATTTGCCGTTCTTGTCCGGCACTTTGAGCGACTGGACGATGCCGCCATAGGTCATGATGCGCGCTTCCATTCCCTTGCTGTTGCGCAGGGTGTAAATTGCCACTGGCGAGCCGTCCGGAGTTTTGCCGAAGGGAGCCTGGTTGATGGTTCCGATTGTGTTGGTTGGTATTGGCATAGGGGAGCAGCCTACAATACAGGCGGCGCCCAGTCCAGCCGATGTTAACATGAGGAATTGCGTGATTTTTTTCATATTGGGTCTCCAGTTATTTCTGTCCGTAATAAGCTTTCGGGCCGTGTTTGCGCAGGAAATGCTTGTCGAGCAGCACGGATTGCACCGGCCCGGTTTTCGGATTGATGCGGAGCGTTTCGCTCGCCAGCCGCGCAACAAATTCGAGCACCGTCGCATTATGCACCGCTTCATTCACATCCCTGCCCCACGTGAACGGCCCATGGCTCGGCACCAGCACGGCGGGATGCTGCATCGGATCGATATCCTTGAAAGTATCAACAATGACCCGGCCGGTGTTCGCTTCGTAATCGTCCTTGATTTCTTTCGACGTCAACGGGCGCGTGCAAGGCACGTCACCGTACCAATAATCAGCCTGGGTCGTGCCGTAAGCCGGAATTCCCCTGCCCGCCTGTGCCCAGGCCGTGGCGTAAAGGCTGTGCGTATGCACAACCCCGCCGATGTTTTTAAAAGCGCGGTACAGCGCCAGATGCGTCGGCGTGTCGGAGCTGGGCATGAGATAGCCGTCAACCACCTTGCCGGTTTCCAGCGAAACGACGATCATGTGGTCCGGCTTCATGCCGTTGTAGGGCATGCCGGACGGTTTGATGACGATGAGGCCGCGGGCGCGATCAATGCCGCTCGCATTGCCCCAGGTCTGCAACACCAGACCTTCCTTCACCAAATCAAGGTTGGCCTGACAAACGTTTTTTTTCAGTTGTTCGAGCATATTTAGATACCACGAAATACACGAATCACACGAAAATTAAAACCTCATAGCTTTCGAGTTTGCAGATGATGCTGCTCATGATAGATTCCATTTCCCATTTCGTGTGTTTAGTGTATTTCGTGGTTTAAAATCACTTTCTCGCTTTGCTACGAATCTCAATGAGCTGTTTCATCACATCGTAAAGATTTCCCTTCCCGCCATTGGTGCCGAAGGCATCGTGGCATTTTTTATAAAGCGAATACAACTCGCAATAAACCGCGTGTGCTTTTGGATCCGGCTTGAACACATGCGGCTTCAACCCCGTTATGGCCTTTTGGGCCGAGGTGAAATCCCGGTGCGCGCCGGCAACAACCGCGCCGGCGATGGCCGCACCGAGCGCGCACGTCTGCGCCGAGCGTGAAACTTTCATCGGCCGGCCGGTCACGTCCGCGTAGATTTGCATCACCAGCGGGTTCCTTTCCGCGATGCCGCCGCAATTTATGATCTGTCCGATCTTCACGCCATATTCCTCAAAACGGTTGATGATGGTGAGCGCGCCGAAGGCCGTGGCTTCGATGAGCGCACGGTATATTTCCGCGGGCGTCGTGTAAAGCGTCAGGCCGACGAGCAGGCCGGTCAGCCGCTGGTCCACCAGAATTGTGCGATTGCCGTTGTTCCAGTCGAGCGCGAGCAGACCGGATTCACCCGGCTGCAGTTTCGCCGCGCCTTTCGTCAACTTTTCATGCGTGCCGGCCTTGCCGCCGGGCTGGAGGTAATTCACGAACCAGTTGAAAATGTCGCCCACGGCCGACTGGCCGGCTTCAAGTCCAAAATATCCCGGCAGCACGCTGCCGTTGACGATGCCGCACAGGCCGGGAATGTCCGCCAAATCTTCCGTGTTCGGCCAGACGGTGATGTCGCACGTGCTGGTGCCGATGATTTTCACGAGCACACCCGGCATTACGCCGCTGCCCACCGCGCCGAGGTGCGCATCGAACGCGCCGACCGCAACTGGAATTCCGGCCGGCAGGCTGGTTTTCCTTGACCATCCCGCCGTCAAACCGCCAACGGCAGAGTCAATGGCCCGGACGCGCGGGCAAAGACGGTCGCGTAATTCGCCGAGTTTGGGGCTGAGTTGCGAAAGAAATTCCTTGTCCGGATAGCCGCCCCAATTTTCGTTGAACATCGCCTTGTGACCGGCGGCACAAATGCCCACAGTCAGTCTGGCCGGCGATTCCGTGCCGGTGAGCGCAGCGGGAACGTAATCCGCAAGTTCAACCCAGGAGTGCGCGGCGTTGAAAATTTCCGGACTGGTCCGCAGACAATGGAGAATTTTGCTCCAGAACCATTCGCTGGAATAAATTCCACCGCATTTTGCGAGATAGCGCAGTCGAATCTTTCCTGCCAGCCCGGTAATCTCCACCGCTTCCGCCACGCCGGTATGGTCTTTCCACAGCCACGCCATCGCGGCCGGGTTGTTCGCAAATTTTTTGTTGAACGCCAGCGGCTGCCCGTTGGCATCCACCGGCAAGGGCGTGCTGCCGGTGGTGTCCACACCAATGCCAACAATCTGGCCGGGGTTGAACCCGCGCACATTTTTCCTGGCTTCGGCGAGAACTTTTTTAATGGTGATTTCCGCGCCTTTGACGTAGTCGGCGGGATGCTGCCGGGCGAGGTTCGGGTCGCGGGACAAAATCACGCCCGCGGCGCCGTGTTCATAGCCCCAGACCGACGTCGCCACTTCGCATCCGTTGGCGGCGTTGACGAGAAGGGCGCGGACCGAATTGGTACCGTAATCGAGGCCGATCGTGTATTTCGCGCTCATGAGCGGCCGCTGGCTTACTCGTGATGGTAGATTTCCCAGCCGAGATATTTGCCCAAGGCTTCCTTCACGCCGGCGGCAACGCACGTCGGGTTGATGGCGACGTGATGTTCGAAGCCGTTTTCACAAATGTAGCGGAGGAGCTTCTGTAAATTCGGAATCCGGACCACGCCATAACCGCCAAACGTTTTCAGCGGGTCATTGGTCAACTCGCCTTCGCCGATGTAAGCGCGGATTTTGCCGGCCGCATCGTCCGTGCTCACGCGCAGGTAGGTGAACGGCGACGCCTTCACGCGACCCACCACGGTGCCGTAGGTGTTTTCCTTGCCCACGGTGCCGGCGATGATTGCCTGATAATCCATCACCGGCTTGCCCTCGCCTTTCTCCACGAACACGTCCTTCGGCAGGTTGCTGCAATGGAAGATGACGCCCTTGTCCGGGTCGTCGCCGTAATTGTTGTTCCAGTCCACCAGCGCGCTGGGCTCGCCGCTGGCCTGGGCCATGGCATACATCGCGACCGTGCCCATGATGTCCACTTCGCACGCGCTGCTCATCAGCATATTGCTCATCATGCTCATGAGCGTGCAGGGCACGACGCCGAAGAATTCCTCCATGGCCGTCCAGCATTGAACGGCGGTGGCGTTAAGGCGGGTTTGCTTCATCCACTTGTCCACCGCCACGCCGAACCTAGCCATTTTTAACAGGGCCACCGGCGGGATGGATTTCGCCACAACATAATTCTGGATTTCCTTCAACTTGGCTTCCACCGCGGCATCGCCGTCCTTCAGCTTGCCGATCCAGCCGAATAATTCGTAAAGGTCAAGCGTTTCGATGCTGATGCCGGATTGTTCGAGGAGTTTTTCGCTGTAGCGGACGGTGTTGAAGTTCGTGGGCCGGGAGCCGAGCGCACCGATGCGCAGGTTTTTCAGCGCCTTGACGACGCGGCAGGTCACGACGAAGTCCTGCAAATCCTGCGCGAGGCTCTTGCTGTCGGGCGCGCAGGTGTGCAGCCGGGTGAGGGTGAAGGGAACGTTGTATTGGCGGAGGTTGTTGCAGACCGACATTTTGCCGCAGAAACTGTCGCGCCGGTCCCTGATGGTCATGATTTTCGGATCGTCGTTGAAGGCGTGGACGAGCACCGGCACATGCAGGCCGGACCAGCGGATGGAGTTGGCCACGGCGCGTTCGTCGCCGAAGTTCGGCAGCGTGACGAGGATGCCGTCAATCTTGCCGGCGTTTTGTTTGAACAGATCGGCGCACTTTTGCGCGTCCTCCACGGATTCGACCGCGCCAAATTTGGTTGCGTTCGTCGGCAGCTTGACCACGCCGATGCCGTTTTTTTCGAGTGTGGCCAGGATTTCCTTGCGTCCGGTATCGCAGAGGTGGGCCGGAAAGAAACCGCGATTGCCGATGACAATGCCGAGTTTGATCATAGATGATACAGTCTGTGCGTGTCGAATGTTTTAACGAGACTACGAACTTGCCGGGGTTAAGGCAATACTTTCCCCAAAACGAAGAAGCGCATCATCGTTTTGCGATGATGCGCCTGCTTCGCCGGCAAAGAATGTTTTTTACTCTGCTTTGATCAGTTTCAACCGGCGGTTCGTCACGGCCGATACACCGAGCGGTAGAACCGGGAGAACAATTAAAAGCCGGTGAGTCTTCAATCGGTTCGACTTCGTGATTGTGACCCACACATTCGCGATTATTTGACAGAAAGCAGGATTTTTTTATCCCCCAAACCCACCAGTTGCCACGGAGGAACCGATTCCGGGTTGATGAAGTTCAACCGGTTGCCGGGTTGGAATTATTCCCGTTGAGCGTTTGCTTTGGCAATGGCAACCGCACTGTCACTGGTCGCAGGTGCGCTGGTGCGTGAATCGGCGCGGGCCACGACCTCCTCGTTCACCAGGATTGCCGCCCGCAATTGCGGCGCATTCCGAACCGGCTCCGAATACACCGGCGAGGCGGCAGAGGGCTTGGTGCCGTCCGTGGTGTAATGGATTTTATAGTCCGGCACCCGGGTCCCATCGGGTGCCGCCGCCTAACGTCCAGAACTCAGCCACGCCGGGCCGGTGATGTCAACCGCGAAAGCGGAACGGAAGCAGCCAACCGGCGTTGGCTCCGGCGCGGGCGTCAACCGGACAAAACCGGACTGACTAACCTAACCGCTCTGGCTCGGTTAAAATTAGCTTGACACCCACCACCAGCAGACTTAAAAAACCAAACGTCACACGGGAAGTTTCAAAAACGAATGTAAAAAACAAAACCCAAAACCATATTGCGTAGCTTTGGCTACGGTTCAGCTAGAAAACCGCGAATTTTCACCCAGGACCGACCAAGCACACGCCCATCGGGCGCGGCTTGGCGTGCTTCTGGGTAAGGCGCTTCGCGGTGCCTCTAGCTGGGGTGCGTTGAGTTCGCGCCCCTTCAATTCCGTAACGGGGTTTCGCGGGAGAAAGGGAAAATGAAATCGAACAGAGGCAACTTCGGTAGTTTGGCAATCATCGGCGGACTCATCGTATCACTGCATTTTCTTCACGCGCAAGGAACCGGATCGGGGCTGGCGACGCCAGCCGGGACGGCAGGCAGAAACGGAATGTTGCCGGCTTTGAATTTCCCCTCCAACACGCTCTGACTGTCCGTTGCGAGCATGAGCAACGGTTGGGTGAATCTTATCCTGCACGGGACAACACCGGGCATGAATTACGTCCTGTTGTCCAAGCAAACCCTTGCCGGTCTGAATTGGAGCAATGTCGGGGCGATGACTGGGGCGGCGAATCAGGACTGGACGGCGGTGAGCGTGCCGGTGGGTGCTCAAAGCAGTTGTTTCTTCCAGGCGCAGTCGGCGGCGGGGCAGACAACCAGCACCATTTTATGGCTGGAATGCCTGACCGTGTCCAACAACGTCGTCAACGGGCTGATTCATAATTCCTCGCCGCTGGTTCCCTACGCCTTGTCCTCCATGCAATCGTTACTCTGGCCGGCATGGAACGCGGAAGCCACGTTCTATGGTTCGGGCTTCACCAATTTCACGGCCTTCAGCGTGCCAAGGCTGGGGCGGAATATGTTGTTCTTGCGGGCGAGATCAAACTTTGCGCCGCGCATCATTGGGGCCGGGGTCTCGCACAATGTCGTCATCAGACGGGATGGCACGGTGTGGGCCTGGGGAGCTAATGGCAACGGTGAATTGGGCAATGGCCGATGGACCAACACCAACACGCCGGTACGGGTGACAGGACTTTCCAACATCGTCGCCCTGGTCGCGCCCCCGGATAACTCTTTCACATTGGCCTTGGATGCCGGTGGCAAAGTCTGGAGTTGGGGAGCGAATGGGAGCGGTCAATTGGGGCGAGGCGATGAGCTTTACGCGGATGAAAACACCGCCGTACTGGTGCCGGGTTTGAGCAACATCGTGGCGATAGCCGGTGGGGTTGGTGATGCGGTTGCCCTGAAAAGTGATGGCACAGTTTGGGCATGGGGAGACAATAGCATAGGACAACTTGGCGACAATTATGCCGAAAATTCGCGGGATTATGCCGCGCCGGTGCCGGGACTAACCAACGCCATCGGCATTGCGACGGGCGGCTATCACGATTTTGCTCTTTGCGCTGATGGCATGGTTTGGGGCTGGGGTTACAATGAGGGCGGCGAACTGGGCTTGGGCAATGCCGACGACCAGCCAGTGCCGGTTTTAGTGAGCACGCTCACCAATGTCGTGGCTTTGAGTGGCGGGATTTTTCATTCCATCGCGTTGCTCTCGAACGGCAGCGTCCAGGCTTGGGGTCCGAATTACCTTGGCGAAATCGGCAACATTAGTTCTTTAACGCCCGTCACCGTTTCGGGCTTGAGCAACATCATCGCCATCGCCAGTGGCGGATTCCACAACCTTTTTCTGGACACGAATGGGACATTGTTTCTTTGGGGAAACGGTTCTTGGTATCAAATGGGTAATAGCAGTAGAACCAATGTTCCTATGCCTTTTGCGCTGACCAGCGTTTCCAATGTGACGGCCATTGCGGGCGGCGAAACCAGTTCCATGATTTCGACCGCCGATGGAAGCCTTTACGTGTGGGGAAGCTCCGGCTCCGGGCAGCAATCCCTGCCATTTCTGGTGGATTTGTATGCCAACTATTCCAGCGATGGCAGCGGTTTGCCGGATTGGTGGGAAATTCAGTATTTTGGCCACCTTGGGCTTGATCCAAATGCCGACCCCGCCGGCGACGGATGGACGTTGCTTCAAGATTTCCAAAACGGTTTGAACCCGACCAATTTTTACACGCCGCCCACGCCCAGCGGTTTGATTGCAACTCAAAACACAAACCAAGCCGGCATTACGCTGACTTGGAATGCGGCCTCTCCGTCGCCGGTGAATTACATTATCTACCGGGACGATTTTGATTCGAGCACTTTGAGTTATGTCTTTCAACAAATCGGCGAAGTGTCTAGCAACGTCACGACCTTCGTTGACAATGGAGCAGTTGCCGGTGGCGATGCCAACTCGGTTTATGAAATCGAGGCCGTTTATCCCGGTGGTTCCTCCCCGCCAAGCGCCCAAGCGTATATCAATTCCACGGCACCGGCCACGCTCAATTACTATCTCCCGATGACAGCGCAAATGGTGCGCAACTCGACCGGCCACTGGCAACTGATGTTTTCAGGCATTCCGACCAATGTAGTTGCGGTGCAGTTGTATATTGGGCTTTACGGCTACGAATGGGACTTTGAATGGGGTGTTGATAATAATGCTGCTGACTGGTTCGACAATCAAGAATTGGTGGATACCATCCCTGTCAGCAGCCTGACCAACGGTTTTTTTGTCATCCCGGATTCAATAACCACCAATGAGATTGGAGACAATCAGATAGGAAGACTGGTTGGCGTGCAAGCCGTTGGACCAGATGAGAGAGTTGGCGCGATGTCCTTTGCTGGTTTCCTGCCTTACGATGCGCCAGGCTTTGTGGATGGCCAGCAACACCTGAAACAAAATCTGCTGTTTGAACTTCGCGGAGCAACCATCAGCCACCCCATCGGCCTTGAAGAACATAATGTTTGGTTTGATCCGTTTTTTACAGACATTGGTATTCCAGCCGATACCAACTACGTCGAGAGCAGTGTTTTCCACTATGGTTTGATGTTCAAGGCATATAACAATTTCATCGTCAGCTACGTTGAAATGGACGACCTTTGGCCGTTCACCGTGAATTATGATTTGCATAATCGTCTTTACGATCCGACTTACACCGGGCCATCGTCCTTTGTCTGGCAAACCAATCTGGTGACTATCCCCGCATCGGCCATCCTTGGCATTAGTGATCCATATTGGATTTCACAGGGCTTGGGCAATCTTGCCGATGTCGCCGCCTACACGAACAGCGGCAATTTTTACCTGCAAAACGGCGTGAACAATTTATTTGGACTCGCGTTCGCGACGGCATTGGTAGATACACCCGGTTATCATTACTACCCTTATTCGGGACAGCCTGGCGGCGGGTCATTGACCACACTTGCTACGGGAAGTTCGGTGTCTGAAGCCAATGTAAGCACGTTTTACAGCCAGACTGCCGACCCAAGTTTGGAGATTGTTGGTTATTATTTCGCGCCGGTGAACACGCCCGGAACGGCCTTGCCGGGCGATAACACGCCCTTCGAGCCGTATCCCTTGCCAATGCTCACAGGCTTTGCCGCGACCAATCAAACCGGCCTGATGATTGCATCAGTCGGCCAGCCCATTGTGATCGGCGCGTGGGCGAAGTATTCCATTCAAGGCAGCAGTCCAACTAAATACGCCTATCTCGGCCAGTATTTCTTCACCAACGCTTTCATGGTGAACGCCAATGGAAACATCACCAGCACCAACACCGGCATCGTCTCGCCCTACGGGGAATTCTTCCCGACCGAGCCGGGACCAGTGGCACTGATCACGATGCCGGACATTGACACCGGCCAACAAGCCACCGGCATTGTTCAGATCATTTCGCTGGCACTAGATGCCAACCACGACGGCACCATTGACACCACGTTCAATGGGCCGGACTTTGTTTCGGCCAACCACCCCTATCGCTTCTGGACTGACCAGAATTTTGACCGGCTTACCACTGATGCAGACGATGGCGTTCAATACGACGATGATGTGTCAAGCACCAGTTCGGATGCCAACTGCCCTTACACCGGCGTTTCCACACCCGATTGCAACTATCTGGACGGCTCCGGGCATCGCGTCATCCCTTGCGCCCGCGACCTGCAAGACTTCACCCGGCTCTGGATTTGCGGCATCACGTCCAACTTGCTGGCGGCGTTACCGGCGGACAGCACCGTCACGTTGAATTGGGGCGACGTTGGAAACCCGAACCCGAATAATCCAACGATTGACTTTTTTGCTGCTGCTGATGCGGACGGCGGCATCGGGTATCTAACCAATGCCAGCACTGCGAATTCGCAAGTTGATTCATTGTATTGCCCTTACATTGGACGGATTGGGCCAGGCACTAACCTTCAACTCAATGCCAGCCGATTTGTCAACAACTGGGCGGGAAATCATTTCATCTGGTGCGGCGTTGCACCGGGCAACGGGCAGTTGACCTTGACCATCACGGATGGCAACGGCAACACGCTGGCGCAAACCTCAACTTACATTCAACTGGTGGACATCAAGCAGATGTATGAGCGGTGGACGGTGGGCGAAGACCCGAACACCGCCCCGACCAACACGGCACAGATTGCCACCAACGATTTACCCAGCGGTGTGATATGGCCATTCCAATACGCCAATCCGGGTAACGCGAACACGCCTTACATTCTTTACGTCCACGGCTGGAACATGGAAACGTGGGAAAAAGACCGCTTTGCCGAATCTGCTTTCAAGCGGCTTTATTGGCGGGGCTATCAAGGACGGTTTGGCGTTTTTCGTTGGCCGACAGGTTACGGTTTTACTGGCAGCTATTGGCAAGCGTTGACTGACCCGCGTAACTTTGACAACAGTGAATTTACAGCTTGGCAATCAGCGGTGGGACTGCGGAACAAGCTGAATGATTTGAACGCGCAATATCCCGGCCATGTTTATATGCTGGCCCACAGTATGGGCAACATCGTGACCGGAGAAGCCTTGCGTCTGGCTGGAAGCAATCAGCTTGTAAACACCTACGTTGCGAGCCAAGCGGCGCTTCCGGCGCACGATTACGATGCAACTGTTACCACGCCCTACCTGCTGCAATTTACATATACCTATCCCACCGAACCGCTCCACACGTTGCTGGGAAATCGTAATTACGGCCCGGACACGCCCGACATTTATGGGAACTGGCTGACCACCAATGCCGCTGCCGTTGGTCGGCGCATCAGCTTCTACAACCAAAACGATTTTGCGTTGGCAGCGCCGCGTTGGGGCTTCGATCAAATCACAAAGCCAGACAACTTGTTCAATGGTGACTACGTTTACGGTGGCAGCCCGAATGATCCTGCGCCGTGGAATCATTTTGGATTCGCTACAATTTCAGGAACGAACTTTTTCGATATTGTAAATAGTGTCGCCGACCGTTACCGGGTCATGGCCTACGCCGCCGAATCGCGTTCAACCGCTTTGGGCGCAACGCCAATAACAACATTCGATGCAAGCGTTGACCTGACCAGCCCAGATAATCACATTTGGCCGACAGATACATCCGGCCATGATTACGGAGATCACTTCTGGCACAGCGCCGAGTTCCGGGGTGACTATTGGCAGGAGTGGAACTATTAACTATTGGAACACACTGTTGTTCTCTTCACAATTTGGTTTTAACATCAGCAATCCATGAAAATCCAGCGTTCAATTTTTTGGTTTGTCGCCATCGTGGCGGCGTTGATTATGCTAGTCCTCTGGTTCGGGAAAAAGCAGCCGGTGACATCCTCGGCTGAAACGAACGCTACGCCGCCGCTGGCCACCACACCGGGCCAGCCGGTGAGCGCGCCTGTCCACACAAATACGCCACCGGCACAGGTTGCCGCGAACGCTTTGGCGCCTAGGCCGAACAAGGGCGAACAAATCAAGGAAGGACTGGCCACGTTGAACGACGTGCCAATCGCGTTTTACGGCAGATTGGAAGACCAGTTTGGGAGTCCGGTTGTCGGCGCGCAAATCGCGGCCAGCATCAGGATTTACAACGGTGTTCAATCCACCGTCGAACGATCTTCCGTCACCAGTGACGCAAATGGATTTTTTCAGGTGAAAGGCGGCAAAGGCGAGAGTTTGGGCATCATGCCCAAGAAGGAAGGTTATGTTTTGGCCACGACCAGCACCTATTTCAAATACTCGTATATGTATGCTGACCATTTTACCCCCGACCCGAACAATCCAACAGTCATCAAAATGTGGAAGTTGCACGGCGCGGAACCACTTGTCGGGATTAATCAGAACTACAAGCTCCATTACGCCAACACGCCCATCAATTTTGATTTGCTAACGGGTAAAATCGTTCCTGCTGGTGGTGACCTTAAAATCACAGTGAACCGACCTGCTGGTAATGTGTCGGAACACAATCCTCAAGACTGGGGTTTTGCGATTGAAGTTATCAATGGAGGTTTGATGGAAACTTCTTCAAAGGAATCAGCAATTTCTTTTGTAGCGCCTGAAAATGGTTATGAGCAGAGCGACACTTTATCTGCATCAAGCAATCGCCACGGAGTTGATGTCATTCAACAGAATTTCTTTGTTCAAAGTCGCAACGGACAAGTGTATAGCAAACTCGCCATTGCATTTCGTATTAACGACACGCCGGACGGGTTTATGTATATCACGTTCAGCGGCGTGGCCAACACGAACGGTTCGCGTAACTGGGAGGCGACCGTGCCGCAATGAGAATTTTCCGCGCACGGGTCGGGTATTGGCGTTGGCCGAAGGCATCGCTTGGACGGCGTTTGCGATGAAGCTGGCTCAATGGCAGCCGGTTGAGCCAGCAGGACAGCCGTTCCGGTTTGGCAGCCCTCTACCACGCATTTTCCCTTGCCGTCTGGCGCACAACTGCAAACCTTTTCGCTGTGCAATCGCTAACACCGCCAGACTCGTACCACCTTGAGGCTGCCCAAGGCTGGCTTGAACTCGGCAACCATCTTGAGGCGAACGAGGAACTTGAAAAGATTTCTCCGGCGCTGCGTATTCATCCCGACAACTCGCCCCCGACCGACCGGATGCTTGGATTCACCGGTCCTTTGCCCTGCATGAATTGAAGCGCACCCAGGAAGCGTTCGATCACCTGCTGCCCGTGGCGGACAGGTTTCCCAAGGTGTGGACGATACTGTACAACCTCGCGTGCTACTGCGCCCAACTGGGGCGACTGGACGAATGTCAAGAGTGGTTCAAAAAGGCTATGGCGATTGACGAGCACACCGTCAAGCGGGCCGGCATTGATGATCCCGACCTGAAACCACTGTGGGACAGCATGAGCACCACGGTTTGGAAACACACCGCTTAGCCTCAGCCTTATCCCTCACGGCGCAACAGTGGCACGGTAAAACCGCTGGCCAAGCAACCACCCCTCACCGCTCGCACGGGTTGGTAGCGGCTGTTAGACGGCCAAAACACAGTTTGTCGTTATGTTTCACTTGCTGGTGGCTTGTTATCGGTCTTTCCCATAAGGAAACCAGCAATAGTGCCCAGCAAACCCATCATCGGAGCTATCTGGTTCTGAGAGTAACCCGCAACAATAAGGAAAAGGCCCGCAATCACCACAAGAGAAATGCCTGTGATACGGATGGAATTCGTTCCCCAACCCTTCTTGAGCCGTAGCATGACTGCAACCTCCAACAAGATAATGAAGGCCCCGAACAACAAAACGCCCCAACTAAGACGTATCTCGGGAGAACTCACATCAGAATCGGTTGCTTGGGAGACATAATTGCTCACTGCGTTTGTCGGGTGCAGTTGATCTGGCGAAAGCCCAAAGTTCGCACCATACAAAGAACCCAACTGAGCCATCAAGAAAAGAATAACAAAGATGGCTGGCAATCGAAGTGACATCGTTTTCATAATGACGAGAACTGAGACACGCAGGACGTGTGATGTCAACCGCAAAAGCGGAACTGAAACAGCCAACCGGCGTTGGCTCCGGCGTGGGCGTCAACCGGACAAAACCGGACTGACTAACCTAACCGCGCTGATGAATTACTTTGTGAATAACTTTTCTGCAATTCCCCCTTTTTCCTACCGTAGTTGTTATCGTTAACCAGAAAAAAACTGGGTGAAAAAGGTTGGGTTAAAGCCTTCGAGCACGCCTCTGACTGCTCCGTTTATTATTAAATGAATTATGTCAGACCAGAATAAAAAATCCGAAGTGTGGGATGCTCTTGTTGCTTTGTTTGTTCTGTTTGCCGTGGCAACCGTCGCCGTGTTTGTTCTGTTTGGCAAAGCGATTGCGTTTTACTGGGTTTTCATCGAACTCGTGTCGTTGGTCATCGTTGGCGTGGCAGTGATAGCATATTTGCTTGTCGAATTTTGGAATTGGATGACAAGGAATAAACGACGGAAAATCAAATAAAAAGATGGACGCCCGGCCCGGACTTTCATCTGGGCGAGCAAGGCGCGGGCTTCGTTCGCGCGGTCCACGAACCGCGCCCGATGCACGCCCGCGCCGGGACAGAAGATTAGGCGCGCCAGTAAATTTTCAGGGAAAAGTTGGTGAATGAAGTGAAATTGTTGATTCCACCCCCCGCGTTGTTCGGGTAACAGCAAATGCTTCCTGCGCTGCCATTATAGTGTAAGTAAATTTTCGTAGTATCGGCCTGATACGAAAAGACCAGTGCTACATCATTTCCATCGAAAATTTCTTCCATCGAAATTTCCTGCCCAGCGGGTATGCCTGTCCCAGTGTCGTTAGCTGTGCAAAGTAAAACGGCACGGATAAAAGAAGGCGTGGCGGATAAACCGTGCGCGAAATTAGCACTCAACGGCGTGCCGTCTGTCAGCGGATACGTTGCTGATTGAGCAATCGGGGTTATGCCGTTGGCAATCTGGCAGAGCAAGTAGTTTGGTGATCGCGGCTTGATAACCCGGCGGGATGCCACATTCGAGACAAGCGGCACCGGAAACCGGTGAATTGCAACCCGACATGCTCCGGACGCGCCATGACACTAAGATCGAAATTGGTGGTTGCCCCGCTTTTAATCGCCGTCTGTTGGCTGAAATCCGTCAGGACTTCCCCGGGGACTTCATAGCAACAATAATCCAGTCCGTTCACCAGATTGCTGGTCCCGCCCGTCGCGTCCGCTTGCATCCGGAATAACCTGGTGTCGGGAATTTTCTGTCGCGGCAGGCCCGGTCCTTCGTAATCCACCTCCAGCCCGTATTTTTCAACGCCGTTGAACCAATCCACACGGATGGGATGCCGGCCAGCCTTCAGATAAACCGCTCCGGATTTCTCGGTCATTCCATGGATGCCATTGTTGTCCACCACCGACCCCTTGGCACCGAGCCTGAAGCCGGCCCCTCTTCGGGCGATGGTGCCGTTGCCCTCCACGCGCACCCGCTGTCCCGACTGCACAGGCTGGGTATGGAAATCCATTTCCAGTTCGGCAGTTCCGGACTGGTCATGCAGCACCAGTTTTCGCTGGGTTGGATTTGCCCACCAGACGTTGCCCTCCAGCCGGATGGGGTATCTGGCATTCACACCTTGGGAACTTAAATGCCGCAACTGCGCGATATTGGTCACCATGGGAAACGAAGACGTCGCCGGCTCCTGGCCCGCCGCGACGAGGCCGGTCACGATTGAAATGACCGCCAGCGTCAGGCGGCAAATGCTCGCAATACGCCACGGACGGGCAAAGGAAATGGCGTGCATGGAGATAAAGTAAACCATCGTCGCCCCTTTTTGAACCATTAAACGGTTGCCGGCGGCAAAACCGTTTCCAAGGATGACGAAGTTCAACCGGTTTGTCCGGGATTGGAATTATTCCCGTTGGGCGTTTGCTTTGGCGATGGCCACCGCACTGTCGCTGGTCGCGGGCGCGCTGGTACGTGAATCGGCGATGGCCACAATCTGTTGGTTGACCAGGATGGCCGCCTGCAATTGTGGGGCGTTCCAGATCGGCTCCGAATATACCGGCGAGGCAGCGGAAGGCTCGGTGCCGTCCGTGGTGTAATGGATTTTATAGTCCGGCACCCGGGCACCATCGGGTGCAGCCGCCGCGGACAGTATCCGGGTGCGGTCCTTTTCATTTGCCAGACAGATGGCGTAAACCGCGCAGCGGGGTTTCGTAACGTCGCTGGCCACCAACGTTGTGGCAGTCCCCGCTTCACTCATGATGGGATTTTCCCCGACGAGTTGTGCCGGACCCGTGGTCCCGAAAAAAACCGGCACTCGGGCGGTTGGAACGAGTGTACCGGCCTTGTCTTTCAGGCTGGCATAGCAAAACGTCGTGTCCTTGTCGCCCGCCGCAAAAGGCCGGCCACTCAAATCGAATTCCAAGGCCAACCCGCTGAGTTCGCCCGGTGTGCGACGCTCAAACCGCGCCACCTCGTGCCCACCGATGTAGCCGATGGCTTGTAACGTGCCCGGCTGGAACCGGTCGGTTTTGAAGGTGAAGGGCGCGTGTTTCAGGTTGGTGGACACGCGTGAGGTGTCGGGGCGGCGGCGTTCCACGAGCTTCCCATTCAAATACAAAGCCACTTCCTCGCAATTGCTGAAAACCCGCACCTCGCGGGGGGAATTGGCCGTCCAGTAGTTGGCAATAAAAATCACCGGTCCCAGTGGACGACCGGCAACCGGCTCGCCGGCATCGCGTTGACTGCGGAAAAACCAGTAGCTGAACTTGGGCAGACGAAAGATGTCCATCACGCCCGACGATTCCAAATCCGGGGCGTAACCGCGATTGTAGTCGAACATGACCCAGACCCCGTCGCCAAACGCGGAGGTTTTCAGGTCGTCGTTGTGTGCTTCCTGAAAATTCAGGGCTTGTTGCAACAACCGGACCTCGCCATCACCGCGCAACTGGCGGCTGCTGCGTTCGGCGGATTGCAGATCCTTCCATTTCTCCTGCTCCAAGCCGGCGTTCTGCGCGTAATATTCCCAGTCACCATACTCGCTGATGAGACAAGGCTGGTCCTTGACCTCGTGGCAGCCGCCATGCTGGCGGGCCTGGATGAAAACATCGTAACCCTTTTTCCAGCCGCAGGTGTAGCACTGGTCGCCGGGATATTCCTCATGGACGATGGCATTGGCCTGCTCGATGAAGGATAGCGGCATATCGCTCTCATTCAGGGAAACTTCCCAGAGGACCACGCAGGGATGATTACGGTCGCGCCTGACCAACTCGCGGCATTCCCGGTATTTCAATGCGGCGAAAGCCGGGTCCTTGCCGAAATATTGCCAGCCCATGAGGCTGTCCATGACCACCAATCCCAGTTCATCGCAGGCATCCAGAAAGGCGGGCGATTGCGGATAGTGCGACAAGCGGATGTAATCAAAGCCTGCCTCCTTGATTTTCAGGGCATCGCGATACTGCACATCGTCGGAGAGTGCATTGCCCAGGTAGGGATATTCCTGGTGCCGGTTGGCGCCGCGCAGGAACATCTTTTCACCATTGATCCAAAAACCGTCCTTGGTGATTTGGATCCGCCGGATGCCAATGCGGGTCTGCTCCCGGTCTGCCAGGCTGCCCTGCTCGATCAATTCCGAGCGCACCTGGTACAGGCTGGGTGATTGGGGCGACCAGAGTTTCGGGTTCGCCACGTGGATTTCCTGGATGACCTCACGGTCCGTTCCGGCGGCCAATGCCTCCGGGACCGATTCCACCGAGGCCACGGCCTGTCCTTGAGCATCAAACAGGGCCGTTTTGATCACAAAGGTGCGCGGAGTTTCATCGTCATTCTTCACCTGGGTCCGGACATTTACCGTCGCCTGCTCCCGGGACACGGCCGGGAACGTCACAAACACTCCGCCTCCGGCGGTCTGGCCGGCCAGGATGGGATCAGTGATGTGGAGTTTGTTCTTGAGGATCAGGCGGGCGTCGCGATACAGGCCGCCATAGAGATTGAAATCCAAATCCGCCAGCGGTTTGGGACCGGTGATCGGGTTGTCGCGATTGTCCAGGCGGACCGCGATGACGTTCTTTTCACCGAGCCTGGCGAGCTTTGAAATATCCATGACGTAGGGCAGATAACCGCCCATGAATTTTCCGGCGGATTGACCATTGACCCAGACTTCCGTGGCGTTCATCGCTCCATCGAACCGGAGGATGATTTCCTTGTCGCGAGCTTCCGGCGGCAGGTCGAACGTTTTGCGATACCAGCAAATGCCCTGCCACTGGCGCGCGCCCCGGCCGGTCACCAACGCTTCGGTGTGGGCGGTATGGGGCAAGGTCACCGTTTCCCATGCCCGGTCGTCATATTCCGGTGCCTGCGCCTGTGGCGCCTCGGCCCGGACAAACCGCCACTGGCTGTCAAAGGGAACCGCTGGCGGTTCCGCTGCGGTTGCCCACCACGCGCCCAAAAGCAGCATCGCCAAAAACACCCCCGGTTTGGCGTGCGTGCTCAACCGGTTTGTCTTTCCAAATTCCATGGGTCAAAGCTTGCGAACATAAAGGCATCAGTTCGACTGCAAACGGTAAAAGCGGCTTTGGTTGGAACCGATTGGCAGAGTAACGCTGAACATGGTTCCTGTGTTTTGGGCTGAATTCGTCACTTGCAACCAGGCCGCCAGCGGCATCAAATCGGTCACCGTCGTCAGTGTCATTCCCGCTCCGCTTAACGGCCATTGCAGTGTCAGATTGGAGCCTGTCAGGCTGGGGTTCAACGTGAGCGGAGCCGCCAATTGGCCAACCGCATCCGTCACCGGAAGAACATTGCCGCCGGAATTGAAAAATGACGTCGTGTAAACCCCGGCCTCGTTCACTCCGTTCACCTTCTGATACTCTGCTCCCCACCAAAAAATGCCGGCCCCCAACCGGCCGGGTACACTCTTTACCACCTGGGCCAGCGCGACCAGAAACTGAACCTGCCCGTTCGTGGTGCCCGGGATGCCATAAATGTTTGTTGTCCAGTAAGAGTTGGTCCAGGGGAAATCGGTTTCTGCTATCATCACGGGTTTGGCATAGCGTTTGGCCGCATTGGTCAGGCAGTTGGCCACGTTGCTCAACGGGCCATGCCAGTACGGATAATAACTCTCGCCAATGATGTCGTAAGGAACTCCTTGAGCGTTCAGGTTGTCAAAATACGATTCGGTGGTGGCCCAGTCTCCGCCACGGTCAATATGAACGATAATTTTGGGCATTTTAGCGCCCGTAGCGTTCGTAGCGTCCTTGATTCCCTGAATTGCAGCATTCATCAATTGGCCAAGCCGAATCCATGATGGGTTGGAGCTGCTCCACGTGCCCGAAAGCTGCCCATTGGTCCACAACATGCCGTCGGTGATTTCATTTCCAATCTGGACGTAATCCGGCATCGCGCCCGCAGCTTCAAAGGCGGCGATGGTGTTACTGTTGTAAGTGCGCATCTGCTGTACAAGCTGGGTAAAGTTCAGGTTTGTCCAAGCGTCGGGGGTGGCTTGATGACCAGGATCGGCCCAAGTGTCGGAGCAATGAAAATCCAAGGAGAAGAGCAGTCCGGCATTCTTGACCCGCACGGCCAGGGGCACGGTGTAGCTGAGGTTGTTGGTGTAGTCGTAAGAATCCGCGCTGGCCTGGGCCGCACTGCTGGTCCAGAGCCGCAGCCTTATGCAATTGATGCCGTGGTTCTTGAGAATTTGAATCCCATCTTGAGCCTGTCCGTCTTTATACGTAATATTCCGGACTTCGAAAAACGCCAAGTCGGAGAAGTCCGCGCCAGCCACGAACGGAGCGGCGGCCGGAAGGATCTGATCGTTGAAATAGACAACCGGCAGATTGGTGGCGCCCCCGGGGACTATGAAGGAACGGTTGCCACCCAGCGTTGAAGTGGGACTTTCCCAGTTCAAGGCGCTGAAGTTGCCACCGGGATTGATTACAAACTTGTGGTACTCGGTGCTGCCGAAACTGTTGACGATGCTGAACGTGCCCGTGTACAGGTTGGTGTTCCCCCCCACCGGCGTCAACAGGCAGCTGGTTGACCCGTCCGAAGCGGTTTGTTCCCAGTTGGGCGACGAAAAAGTGCCGCTGACAAAAACCGTGTCCACGCCCGGGTGAAAATTCCCCAAGGCAATTTGCGTCCCCATGTTTACCTGATAGGTGACTTGAATTGCGGATGCGGCAACAGCCGTCCCGAGCAACAGGCCCGCCAGACAGGCGGCTTTCTTTATGCCGCGCGTGAAGCCGGTGACTGCTGACCCGCAGTTGGGGAAGAGTTCCAAGATGGCAGGAACCGGATTTGTGAATTTCATGCCCATGCAACAGTTTACAGCCAAATCAAATTCCGCCAAACCAAAGCCGGAACTGTTTTGCCCACCGTCAAACAGTCCCGGCTTCATTGCTCCCGACGTTAACCCGGCCGGCAGCTTCCATTGATACTGAATCTTCAAGGCCCTATCAACCGGAAGAACTGTGGGCCGGGGCCAAAGTTGTTGGTCACCGCACTTTGTCCCTGGGTATTGGAAACATCCACCCACCCGCTCAGCAGATTGGTTGAGTTCTGGAGACGAATATGATTGGGGGCGTTGGTGCCGGACGCCCATGAGAGCGCAGTTTGTGCGCCGGAGACGCTGATGTTTATCGGGCCCAGATCGACGTAATTGTTAAAATAATCGCCGGGCAGATTGGTGTTTCCAACCAAGGTAAACTGGTGGTTTTTAGCGCCCCCCGGCCCCACACCGTCGTTTTCCCAAGTCACGCCCCCGTTAAGATCGTACTTATAATCAACCACCGTTCCCGGTGAAAGAGCTATGGCCACCGTCCCGGTATAAACATAAGGGGTGGCCGTTTGCGTTAATAGACCTTCGAGCCCGGTCCAATCCCAATCGCCATTGACATACAAGTAATCCGAACTTGGATCGAAGAGCCCCATCAAATATTCCACCAGCATGTTCACCTGGAACGTCACCGCGTAACTTAAATTGACATTCGTAATGTTGTTCCAAAGGTTTAAAGGCAAAACTTCGTTGGTGCTGGTAAGAGTGAACGTGCGGTTCGCAGTGCCATTGGTCCCGACATTGCCTTCCCAGGTTCCGCCGTAGCCGTTAATGGCGTACTTGTATTGGAACACACTCCCCAGCGTCAGATCGGTGGCGGTAAGCCTGCCGACGTAGTTGCTGGTGCCCGAAACGTTCGCCAACAGGAGCCCCCCGGTCTGTAACCAATTGTTCCAGGAACCAAAAGCGTCAACGTAATTCTGGCCAATGGTGAACTTACCCTGGGTGATGGCCGGCCCCATGTCCACCTGGAAAGTGATCCAAACCTGGTAGGACGGCGCGTTGGACGCGTCACTGAAATAAACAACCGGCAGGTTGGTGCCTCCAGCCGGCACCTGAAAGTAGCGGTCGCCACCGTTGGGAATACTGGCGGGCACCTCCCAAATCAAGGCGTTGCCGGTGGAATTGCCACCGGGATTGATGATGAACTTGTAATCGGTGTAATTGGTGCCACTCTGCGCGGCCAGGTTTTTCGTGATGCTGTACACGTTGGTGTTGGCAGTCACTGCCATGATGTTGGTCGTGGCCCAACCGTCCCAGTTGCCGCCGACCAAAACCGTGTCGCCATTCCCCACGTTGAAATTCCCCAAGGCGGTTTGGACCGACATATTGACGTTGAAAACAACCGGGTCGGCGGACGCCGCAATTATCGGACCTAGAAAGAGTCCGGCCGTTATTGTCAGCTTCATCGTGATATTGGCGAGTTTCATAGTCATGTGCAGTGTTATGTTGTTAT
>Ga0187868_1000838_pt1 | contig 23572 bp, 16 predicted proteins | sample June2016WEW_13_4_FD_133014 | JGI IMG/M metagenome (GOLD analysis project Ga0187868, IMG submission 133014) | Peatland microbial communities from SPRUCE experiment site at the Marcell Experimental Forest, Minnesota, USA - June2016WEW_13_40 | ecosystem: Environmental > Terrestrial > Soil >... | reverse complement strand
CTTCGAGCGCGGGTGGAAAAAGAAATTGTTGGCCGTAGTCGGGAGCGATGGGTTGTGCCATGTCTCTCAGACGCCAACCGCCGCGATTCATTCAAAAATTTGCCGGAGTTTTGAGACAGTCTCAGCGCGCCGTCCCTACCACACGAACTTCCACGCGGACGCGGAAGTGGCGGAGCCAGATTTCAATGATTTCACGGTCGGCCCGGCAGGCCGCGATTTCGACGTGGTGCAAATCGAGTTCGATGCCGACGCAGCCGCGTTTGAGCCGGAGGCTGGCCACCGCCGTCGTCCCGTTGCCCAGAAACGGGTCCAGCACCAAGTCCCCTTCGTTCGTCGAGGCCAACAGGCAGCGTTCTACGAGAGCGGTCGGTTTCTGAGTAGGATGTTTGCCTAACGCTTTCTCATCCGTGGAAGGAGCGGAAATTGTCCAGACGGATGAGAAAGGGGTGACGGGTGGCGGGTGACGGGTGACGGGAACAGAAAGGGTGTCAGGTGACGGGTGACGGGTGGCGGGTGACGTGATTTCCGAAGCGCCCTCTTCCCGCGTCACTCGACACTCGTCACTCGTCACATCCCGCCATACCGTCTTCATTTGCTTTCCAGAAACAGCTTTCATGGCGGGATAGTTGAAGACGTGTTTGCTTTTCTCGTTCTTCGCGGCCCACAAAACTGTCTCCGTCGAGTGGGTGAAGTAACGGCAGCTCAGGTTCGGGGGCGGATTCGGCTTTTCCCAGGCGATGTCGTTCAGAATCTTGAACCCGAGCTGTTGCAGGGCGTAGCCGATGCTGAATATGACGTGGTGCGTGCCGGTCACCCAGATGGTGCCGTTGGGCTTGAGGACGCGCTGGCAACGCTTGAGCCATTCGGTATTGAACTCGTGGTTCAGTTCCGGTCCGCGCGAGACGTCCCAGTCGCCCTTGTCCACCTTCACCATTTTGCCCGCGTGACAGGTGATGCCGCCGTTGGACCGGCCTTCGCTCCGAAGCTACGGCCCGGCAGGCAGGAAATACGGCGGGCCTTCGCCGCGACGAAGTGGCTACAGCCACGCAGGCGGGTCGGCAAAGATGGCGTCGAACCGGCCTTCGGGATATTTGGCGGCGATGGCGTCGAGGAGTTCGAGGCAGTTGCCGTGGTAGAGCCAGATGCCGCGAGTGAAATCGGAAAAAACAAGGTGCGGCACGGTTGATGGTTGAGCCGTCTCCGCTGCGCTTCGCCGCGCCAAGGAGTTGAGAGTTGAGGGTGGGGTTTGGTGTCCACGCTTTAGCGTGTCCCCACCGCCTGTCTCCGATTGCGCCGGACACGCTGAAGCGTGGACACCGAACGGGGTGGGCGCAATCGAGCCGTCTTCGCGGAGGGTGAAATGGGCGGGAGTGATGGGATGGGCATGAGGCAGGACGATGGTTGAAGGTTGAGGGTTAAGAGTTGAGGGAGCGGATGATTTGGGCTCGACTGAGTCTCGCCCCAGTGCTTTTGTTTTTCCCGTCACAGGCCACTCGTCACTCGTCACACCTTCCGGCTTGGGGGGTGGTTTCCGGTAAAGGGGTTTTGCTTTTCGTGTCACATGTCCCGTGTCACGTGCCTGCCGGGTCGAAGCTTCTGAGCGAAGACCGGTCACTCCTTCTGGCTTTCGCGTCACTCGTCTCGCGTCACCCGTCACCCCCTTTAGCTGGCGTTTGGCTGGTTTGGACTTCTTCGGCACGCCGGGATCAATTGATCAGATCAGCCGATCGGATCAAGAGGTTTTTACGCTAATTACGCGAATTGCGCTAATTTTTCTTTGGGAAATTCAATTCGTGAGAATTCGTGTGATTCGTGTCAAAGCTGTCGGATTCTTTTTTGCGCCCTTTGCATTCTTTGTGGTCCAAATTCTTCTTTTCGTTCCAGCTTCCAGCTTCAATCCTCCATCCTCGCCACCCCTCACCTGGAGCAGTTCACCCATCAAATCCCGCATTCTGTCCCTAAACCGTTTTGTTTCAGGAAGGGTGTGTTAAAACCACGGTATGAACAGGCGGATTTTTCCAGTAATGTTGGTCGCACTGCTGGCGGCCGGCGCGAGGGCGCAAGCCCAGGGCATCTCCATCACCGTCATTCCCACGCTGGCGCCGAATGCGTATGGGTCGCCCAATTGGAATGCCTGGGTTTCCAATGCCACCACCGCCCTGATCAACGGCTACCCGGCCTATGGCGACCCGTCGTCGCCGGGCTATTATCAGCAGGCGCCGGCGGTGATTTCGGTGACGAATAATATCGTGACCGGCTTTCCCTCGTGGAACAGCGTGGCTGATCCCGGAGACGTGTTTGGCGCAAATTATTCGCAGGAGCTGGGCAACCGGATTCAGTTCGGCATTGACATCAAGGGCGGGACGAACCTGATTTCGATTTCGCAATTGTCGTTCAGCGCGCATTCCTCGGATGCGAGCAATTCGCTGGATTTCACCTTCGGCCAGGGTTCGTACAATTACAGCGCGTCGTATGTCGGGATTATCTACGGTCCGGGCGGCACCAACACCTATGTCACCAGCGGCCCCGCGACGCAACAGGTGAACGAGATTGTCGGGCGCGGCTCGGGCAATGCGTGGGACACCTATGACACGTCCGGCAACATCGCCAGCCAGCAAAGCAACATTGACCTGCTGATTTCGCAATTGGGCAGCCAGCCGTTTAATTTTACCGGGACCTACACGATTGCCGGTGTGACGGGCTCGAATTCCGTAACGTTTAATCCGGTGGTGACGAACTCCGGGCCGGTGTTGGGAACCGGCGGCATCAGCATCGCGGTTTACCCGGCGCTGGCGCCGAACCGGTGGGGGTCGCCCAGTTGGAACGCCTGGGCGTCCAATGCCGTGACGGCCATCCTGAACGGCTATTCCTCCTACGGCGACCCGTCGCTGCCGAGCTATTATCAGCAAATCACGAGCGCAGTGCCGGTGACGAACAACCTAGTGACCAGTTTCCCGTCGTGGATGGGCGTGGCGGATCCGGGAACGGTTTTCGGCCCGAATTTCGCTAATGAATCGGGCAACCGGCTGACGTTCGGCATGGACATCAAGGGCGGGACCAATCTCATCTCCATCGCGCAGTTGTCGTTCATCATGGCTTCGACGGACCCGGGCAACACGCTGAACTGGTCGTATTCCCCTATTCCGTACTCGTATTCGGGATTGGACACGGGCAGCGCGAATCCGGTTTACCTGGGCATCATTTACGGTCCCAACGGCCAGCGAACATACGTCACCAACGGCCCGGCGACACAACTGGTCAACGAAATCGTCACGTGCGGTTCCGGCAATGCCTGGTGGCCGGATGGGACGTCCGCCGACAGCATTGCCGTCCAGCAAAGCAATATTCTGGCTTGCGCCGAGCAGGTCGGCACCCAGACATTTTCCTTCATCGGCACCTATGTGATTGACGGCGTGACGGGAAGCAACGCAGTGACGTTCAACCCGGTCGCGCCGCAAGCGTCTTCAACCACTGCGGGACCATTGCTGTCCATCGCGCTGGTGGATCCGCCGGACAGTCCGGTTTTGGACAACGCCTTCGTGTCGTGGCCGGCGGTGCCGGGATATGTACTGCAAACCAACACGGACCTGACGACGACCAACTGGGGCGATTACCTCGGAACGGTGGACAACACCAATGGGATAAACAGCGTAACGCTGCGCAAATCCGGCGGCTCGCTGTTCTTCCGGTTAAGACATTAGAGCGTTTTCAGTCATTTCGTAGCCACGCGAAACAATCAATTTACATTTGTTTTCAGGCGTTTTCTTGCGAAATAGCGGCTACAGTTTTGATTAAACCACTCTAGGCGGCCTGGGGTTTCGGGTTTCGGGTCCGGGAATTGGATGCTCGTATTTGGAAAGCGGCACGCCAGGCTCAACTCCGAAAGCTTTCGCGAGCGGAGTTGACCGATCAGCCGATCGGATCAAGCCATTTTAACATGACCAGCCTTCGCTTCCCTCCTTCGCTTGGCTTCGGAGGACAGGCAGAAGTTTCGGCACGGCAGGCATGTGACGGGTGACGGCGTAAAGCCGCGTGGCGGCCACGCCGCCATACGCGGGTGACATGAGCCGCGTAAAAAGGCCATGCCTCACACGGTGAGGGAAACAATCGAACATCCAACAATCCATTTTTACACGCGAAATCCACGCGAAATCCACGGTTGATTTCCCGTCGGGGGGGATTATCCTCGCCCATCAGCAGTTAAAAGTGTCAACCATTTCCCACCAAAACTGGTTTTGAAATTGAGTTCGAGCATTTTATGTTAAAATCATTTTCGGACAAATTTGCTGATTTCGCCACGGGTTTTTACGATTGGGGAGCGGGTTTTACGGGCAAATTATCCAACTTTTTCCGGCTGGCCCGGCTTTCGTCCTGGTCGTTGAAGCACCTGTCAAAACCGGCCGGGCTGGTGGGCATTGAATCGTTCGTGGCCATTTCACTGGTTGTCTATTTTTTCTTTTTGCTGCTTCCGCAGGCCGAGGCGCCCCGGGTGTATGACCGCAACGAGATGAACATTTATCTGTTCACCTATCTGTCGGACCACCCTTACACCCATCAGGATTTGATTGCCACTTTTGGCAACTGGAAGGCGCGGCTGGCCGGACCGATGATTACCGGGTGGATGTATGACGTGAGTTACAACACCTTTTCAAAAATGTTGGCGTTGAAGCTTGTGGATACCGACAAATTTGTGTTTGGCGGGTATTTTGCCCGGGTCCCCGTGGTCGTTTTTGGGTTCTACCATGCCCTGTGGCTTTTGCTGTTGTTTGTGGTCCTCATTTTGCATCGCCGGGATGCGCTGCTGATCATCTTGGGGGTGTCTGGCGGCCTGATTTACAATTTCACCATGCCCGCCGGCCAGTGGTTTTATCCCTGGGACATGCCCGCCCTGTTCTTTTTTACCTGGGCCTGCCTCCTATGCGATCAACGCCGGTTTTTCCCGCTGCTGGTGGTGGTGTGGCTGGGAAGTCTGTTCAAGGAGACGATTTTGTGTTGCACCCTGCTGGTTCTTCTGAGCGAGCACTGGCCTTGGAAAAAAAGAATCGCCGGCTTCGCGGCCACGGTGGTGGCCTGTTTCCTGACAAGAAAATTGCTCATGGCCGGTTATGGCGTCAAAACCATGTTTTTTGCCTTGAATAACTCCGGTAATATTCCTGAGCTGGCCCACAAAACCTGGTCCTTGCTTGTCCTCAACATTCACCGGTTGTTCAGCCTGAACCTGAACCAGGTGTTGTTCGCCAACGCCGGCGCCCTTTTAATCATGATGTTGATTCCCTGGCGGAGCCGGCGGGACGTGGTGTTTAAAATACTGGCGGTGGTCTTCATCATCGGCCAGTTTCTTTGCGGCAGCATCATCGAATTCCGCATCTGGTATGAAATACTCCCGCTGGGGTGGATGGTGATCAGCGAAACCATTTCGAACCGTTACCGGATGGTCTGGGACCGCCAGGTCGCGCCCGACACGTTGCCGCCCCACCCCGTCGCAAATGACCGGACCACCCGCGTACTGAAAGGCAGCTACTGGCTGATGATGAGCGTGTGGTTGGGCCTGGCTTTGGCACTTTTTTTCATCACGCGCTAGCCCCGTCAAAGTCCGGCCGGTGCCATTTTAATTGGGCCATCTTCGCGCAATTCGAAGGGAACGGACGAGACCGGATGGGCGTGGGGCAGGTCGTTGGTAGGGCGCGACACTCCGTGCGCGCCGTCGTTCGTTCGCGAGGTTGCGGCGGGCAGAGGACTGCCCACCCTACCTTTCGGTTTGGGTGCGGGGCGACGGTAAAGTGGTTTTGTCTTTCGTGTCACCTGTCACTCGTCACGTGCCTGCCGTGCCGAAGCTTCTGAGCGAAGACCGGTCACCCCTTCTGGCTTTCGCGTCACTCGTCTCGCGTCACCCGTCACCCCTTTGGCTGGCGTTTGGCTGGTTTGGCTTTCTTCGGCACGCCGGGAGCAATGGATCAGATCAGCCGATCGGATCAAGGGATTTCTTTACGTGAATTACGCCAATTGACGCTAATTATTCTTTGCAGAATTCAATTCGTGTGAATTCGTGAAATGGACTCGCTCGCGCCCACTCGCTCGGCTCTACGAGCCTTTGGCTCCGCCAAATTCCTTTCGCCACTTCCCAAGCGGCTCAAGTCGTGTAAAAACTGTTGGATTCTTTTTTGCGCCTTTTGTGCCTTTTGGCGGCCAGGGATCTTTTCGGTCCTGCATTGCGGGATCCGCGTCATCTGCGTAATCCGCGGTTAACATTTCATGGATTGGACAGCCGGAAGAAGCGGTTGGCAACCGGCGATGAATTGGTCGCGCTTTTGGTGGTGCCGTCGTTGCCGATGGGGCCGCTGAAGCTGGTCCAACCACCCGAATCCAGACTGGCACTTTGCTTCAATGTCCAGTTCGCCCAGATGGCCGGCCACGATACGATGACGTTGTTGCCCGAGTGTTTGAGGGTCAGCCGCGGCATGAAAGTGGCGGCGTTGGTCAACACGGTGAGGGCGCCGGGACTGTTCCAACCGCCGCTAATCAAATCCACCCGGCCATCGCCGTTGATGTCCGCGGCGGTGAGCGACTCCGGCCCGCTGCCGACGGTCAATGTGGCGTTGGAGCCAAAAACGCCGGTGCCGTTGTTGGTCAGCACGGTAAGGGTGTTGTTGCCCTGGTTGGCGGTGATTAAATCCACCCAGCCATCCCCGTTGACATCCGCCGCCACTACCGCATAAGGATTGGAGCCGACGGGATAGTTGCCGGAGAGCGCAAACCCGCCGCCGCCGTTATTCGTCAACACCATGACTTCCGAACTGGTGGCCAGAATCGCAATCAGAATCAAATCCACTTTGCCATCGCCATTCACATCCGCCGCGGTGACCCAGGAGGCTCCGAGCACGCCTCCCAAGTTCGGCATAGGAGCGGACGCGAAGCCGCCGTTGCCGTTGTTCGTCAGCAGCGTGACGGGATTGAAAGTATTCCCGTTGTTTGCGCAGATGATATCCGGTTTGCCGTCGCCGTTCACATCCGTCGTTGTGACCGAATCCGGGTTGCTGCTCACGGTATAGCTGGCGTTGGAAACAAAGTTGCCGCCGCCGGCATTCGTCCATACTGTAACCGTGCCGTAACTGAAGTTCGCGCAGACCAAATCCAGTCTGCCGTCGCCGTTAAAATCCGCCGCGGCGACCGAACGCGTCTGGTTGTTCGAAGCCAGCGGCAGGGTGGCTGCGAGCACGAAGCCGCCCTTCCCGTCGTTGGTCAAAACGGTCAGTGAGTTGCCGTTATTATTGGCGGTAATCAAATCGGGCCAGCCGTCGTTGTTCACATCCGCCGCGATGACCTGATAAGGAAAGGAGCCGACGGCATAGCTGGCGTTGGAGACAAAAAGGCCGCTGCCGCTGTTCGTCCACACGTACAGCATGCTCGGATTGCCGCGGACGCAGATCAAATCCGGTTTGCCGTCGTTGTTCACATCCGCCGTCGTGACGGAACGAACAAAAGTCCCGTTGGTGAGCGAGGCGGAAAGCGTGAAGGGGACCTGGGCAACGGCGCGGTGCGCAGCAACGAACAACACCAGCGTCATCAGCAGATGGATGCTTGGTTTCATAGGAAATGATTTTCGCGGTTGTGGGCTCTGTACAGTTTTTCTAACGCGAACCCAATAAAAATGCAATCAAAATCAGCCTGCTGACAGGATTCCAGCAGCACGTTTCGGCGGAGGTTCCTGGCAAACAAGCTGGCGTTCGGCTGGTTTGGACTTCTTCGACAGCCGGGATCAATTGAGCAGATCAGCGATCCGGATCAAGGGCATTGTTGAAGGTTGAAAGTTGAGAGTTGAGGGTCTGGAGAATTGTGGTAGGGCGCGTCACTCCGTGCGCGCCGCGGCTCGCAGGGGCTGTGAGCCCTGCCTTTTGCGGCTTTGCGCTCTTTGTGCTCTTCCGCCTTCGTTCACTTCGGCGCGACAAGTTGCGGTTAATGCGTCTGATGTTTCAGTAATTTGTGTGAATTCGTGAAATGGACTCGCTCGCGCCCACTCGCTCGGCTCTACGAGCCTTTGGCTCCGCCAAATTCCTTTCGCCACTTCCCAAGCGGCTCAAGTCGTGTAAAAACTGTTGGATTCCTTTTTGCGCCTTTCACGGTTAAAGCTCCGGCTTTCTTCGTTCAGCCTTCAGCCTTCAGCCTTTCTTCCGGCTTTGCGCTCTTTGTGCTCTTCCGCCTTCGTTCACTTCGGCGCGACAAGTTGCGGTTAATGCGTCTGATGTTTCAGTAATTCGTGTGAATTCGTGTAAAAACCGCGGGATTCTTTTTTGCGCCTTTTGTGCCTTTTGGCGGCCATGAATTATTTATCCGTGTCCATCCGTGGTTCAAGTTTGTTTTTCCGCGGATGGTCAGTGCTCCAGATTTTTCGCCAGAGCCTGCCTGACCCAGACGCCGGATTGGGGCGTGGGAGTATAATTCCAATCCGAGATCAGGCAGGGCCAGGCCGTGGCGTGGAAATCCCAGGCGGTCCAGTTCCAACGGTGGGCCTCCAGCACACCAATCAGCTCCCGATTCCATTTTTCATCGTTATAGTTCCACTCCTTCGGGAACGGCCACATGGATTCAATGGAACCGAATTCCGAAACAATGATGGGGAGTTTCCGGGCAAAAGGTTCCATGCGCGCAGTCCACCGGGGAATCGTTTCGCGGCCCAGCCCTTCGTACGCATGCGGATAGGGATGAACGGCATAAACGATGCCGTTGCCGGTGGGATCGGACAGTTGGCGCCCGTCCAGGATGCCACCCACCTCGTAGGCCCAGTTGATGCCGCCGGCAACAATCACATTCTTCGCCCCGGTCGAGCGGATGGCCTTCACGAGCGCCGGCAGGCCGACCGATTCATAAGTCAACGTGGTGTTCGTATGCTCGATGGTTTCGGTCATCGGGCCGCCCTGGAACCACTGGTCCCAATTGACATGCGCCGGCTCGTTGTAGAGATCGAACAGCACGGCGGGATTGTCTTTGTAAACCGTCGCGATGTCCTTCCAGAAGGCGATGCTGTTGGTGTCGGGCAAATTGTGCTGGCCGATGTTTTTGCCCCATTCACCGGCGTCGGACCAGTGCAGATCGAGGATGATGTAGGCGTTGTTGGTGGAGCAGAAATCGGCCAGTTGCCGGACGAGCGCGCGATAGCCGGCGCCGCCATCCGGCTGCCGGGGCGCCTTGCCGAACCAACGATCCTGCGACAGCGGCAGGCGGATGAGGTTGGCGTGCCAGTCCTTCACCGCCACCTCAACGGTCTTGAGAATATGACCGTCGCCATCGCTGGACCATTCGAGGGAGGCGCAATTGACGCCGCGCAGGCGCGGGGACTGGCCGCGGCTGTCCAGCAATTGATTGCCGGCCACCTTGAGGGGAAGTGGCGCTGCCGAAAGACCGGTGGAAACAATTACACCCGCCATAAACCCCGTTAAAACGCAAAACCATCCCTCCGAAAATTTGTGGTTCAACATCGTCGCCGACGTTATGCAACCCGCCGATCCGGGATCAAGCCATTTTAGGAGATGGCACGTGACAGGTGACCCGCCTTCGCTCTGCTACGGCGCGGCCAGCAGGTGACAAGAATTTGAAGAGCACCTCACCCTCCATCCTTCGCAGTGCCTGCTACGGAGGACGGGCGGCCCTCCCCATGAACCTCCTGGGAGCGCCGGCGTCCCGCCGGCCAGTCGGGAGCCGAAAACCGGAACTCGCCGGCGAGATGCCGGCGCTCCCAGGAACTGTGCCCCGGTTCAGGGGTTCAAAACCCGAATTCGTTCGGAGAATTCTCTCCCCGGCGCGGAGAGGGAGAATTATAGTCCGCCGGCCGTGAAATCTTTGCGTTCTTTGTGCCCTTCTGCCTTCGTTCACTTCGGCGCGACAAGTTGCGGTTAGTGTGCCCGGGTTTTCGGAAATTCGTGTGAATTCGCGTAATGGACTCGCTCGCACCCATTCGCTCGGCTCTACGAGCCTTTGGCTCCGCCAAATTCCTTTCGCCACTTCCCAAGCGGCTCAAGTCGTGTCAAAGCCTCTGGATTTCTTTTTGATTTTTTGATGTAATCTGTCAGGCTCCAACTGCGTCTGTGATAATGTTGATGAAATTTTAAGGGTTACCGGATGAAGTCATTGTTTAAAATCGCTGTTTTACTGTGTGTGTTCGCGGGCGCGGCCCTGTCCGTGTGGGCACAAATGGCGGTGCCGCCCCCGATGGCCGCCTATCAACCGCTTTCTTATCAGCAGCTTGACCAGTTGCTGGGGCCCATTGCGCTTTATCCCGACCCGTTGATTGCCCAAATCCTGCCGGCGTCCACCTTGCCCACGCAAATCGTGCTGGCCGACCGTTATGTCAGCGGCGGCGGCGACCCCAACCAGATTGACCAGCAGCCGTGGGACGCCAGCGTCCAGGCGCTGGCCCGATACCCCAATGTTTTGAAATGGATGGATGACAACTTGAATTGGACGACGGAACTGGGACAGGCTTTTCTTAATCAACAGCAGGATGTGATGGATTCCATCCAACGGCTGCGCCAGTCGGCTTACAATGTTGGCAACCTGCAATCCACGCCGCAGCAACAGGTGATTAATGACGGCGGCTACATTGAAATTGTTCCGGCTGACCCACAGGTGATTTATGTGCCGGTTTATCAACCGGACCAGGTTTATTATCAAACCGATTATGGCCCGCCCTTTATCACCTTCGGCATCGGCTGGCCGATTGGGTTGTGGCTGAATTGCGATTTTGACTGGGGACACCACAATCTCATTGTCTGGGGTCACGATCACCCGCGTCCGTCCAATTGGTGGCGTGAGTCTTCACGTCAGCGGAACACAGGTCACACGACGGTCTGGCGTTCTAACAATCATCCGGGCGCAGTCGCGGGGAATCGTGGCGACCGGGGCTATGATGTTCCCCATAACCAACCGGTGGTGGCCACGGTAGGCCGGTCCGTGTCCGATTCAGCGGCAGCGCGACGGACACCGGCCCCGGCGGCCCGGCCGGAAGCGCCGGCAACCCGAGCTTCGACGCCCATCGCCCGACCCGCGTCGGTTTCAGTTCAACATTATGCACCAGTAAGCCGGCCGGAATCATCCGGCGCGTTCACCGGCATCCAGAGTTCGCGCGACACAAGAACCTATAGCGACCGTGGCCAGCAGAGCATGCAGGCGGTCACCCATTCTGAGCCGGTTTCGCGGCCGGAGCCGGCGATGTCCTCCGGCGGCGGCGGTGGTGGCGGTGGCGGTCACAGTTCAAATTCCCAGCCAAGGCGTTGAACCTTTCAACCAAATGATTGCCATACAAACATTGCCGCTGATGAAACCCAATCGTTCTTCATGGGAGGTTCTTCCAAAACCCCGCGTTGATTCTTCCTCTCCCCGCGAGGAACGAGTGGGGAGAGGATTGAGGAGAGGGGAATTCCCAATAAAAACGCACCGCCTCTCCCCGGCCCTCGCCTCCACTTCGCGGAGGAGAGGGTGGAAAATCGGTTGCCGCGTGGGTTTTGAAAGAGGCTCATGGTTGCGCCAGATTTGGCCTCTCGCGTCCGGTCTTGGTCTGGCTCTCCTGGCGCTGACGCTGCCGGTGCGCGCGTCGGCTGCGGACGAACAGACCTTCGCTGCACCGCAGGAAGCCGTCAACGCCCTGGTGGCGGCGGCCGGGAATCATGACACCAATGCCCTGCATTCGATTTTTGGGCCGGCAGGACATGAATTGATTTCGCCCGACGCCGTCCAAGCCACCGAGGAATACAAAATGTTTGTCAAACGCCTGACGGAAAAGACGCAGTTGATCAACCATTCGGATTCCAACGTCACGCTGGAAATTGGCGCGGACGGCTGGCCATTTCCCATACCGCTGGTGAAAAAGGACGGCCTATGGTTCTTCGACACCGCAGCGGGCAAGCAAGAGATTCTTGCCCGCCGCATCGGCAGGGACGAAATGGGCGCGATGAATGTCTGCAACGCGTATGTGGAGGCGCAACGCGAATATGCCGGCCAGGATCGCCTGGGGGACGGAGTGCTCGCCTATGCACAGTTCCTGCGCAGCACGCCCGACACGCACGACGGCCTTTTTTGGCCGGCGAAACCGGGCGAGGAGTTGAGCCCATTGGGACCGCTCGTCGCGCAGGCCCGCGTGGAAGGTTATCAGCGCACGGCCCAAATGCTGAACGACGAGCAGGCGCCTTATCACGGCTACTATTTCAAAATCCTGACCCGCCAGGGAAAACACGCGCCGGGCGGCAAGTATAATTATATCATCAACGACCGCATGATTGCCGGATTTGCCCTCGTCGCCTGGCCGGCCGAATGGGGCAACACGGGGGTGATGACATTCATCGTCAATCAACAAGGCAAGGTCTATCAAAAGAACCTCGGACCCAAGACCGCGAAAATCGCGAAGGCCATCACCACTTATGACCCGGACGACACCTGGACTCCGGCACGCTGAAAACTTGACAGCCGCGGCCATCTGATTCAGGGTTGGAACCGTCAAGTTGAATCGAACCAATTGCCTTACAAATAAAGTCGCTTTATGAAGAAATTGTTCATTCCCGCCTCGATGGCGTTGACCGCCATGTTGTTGCTCACCGGCTGCCTGGAATTACATCTGGGCGGCGGCGCCAAGACTGAAGCCCAGTACCAGAACCCCACCGTTGGCCAGCAGTTGATTGACCTGCAGCGGGCCAAGGACGCCGGAGCCATCTCGGCCGACCAATACGAAGCCCAGAAAGCGAAGCTGCTCGGGAACAACAAATAGCCCGGAGCCTTCCCCAGAACGGGACGGATGGACACAGGCTTGTTGACGCGAATTGCGCCAATTGACGCCAATTATTCTTTGCAGAATTCAATTCGTGAAAGTTCGTGTAATTCGCGTCAAAGCTGCCGGATTTCTTTATACGCCTTTTGAGCCTTTTGGCGGCCATGATTTTTTATCCGCGGCATCCGTGGTTCAAAATGGCGGGTGGTTTTTTCTTGATTCGGGCCGGGCCGGCGGTATCATGCAGGCGACCGGCAATTAACAACAAGCAGTCCAATAAAAACCGTCACAATCCATTTTGTTCTGGGCTGCATCGCCCTCGGCGCGGTCTTCGACATTTCACCGGTCGCTGCGGCCCAAACCCGGACCCTGCGCGTCGTCACCTACAACATCGAGGACGACATCAACGGCGCCACCACACCCCTCCCGGGTTTGATTGCCCCGCCCAGCAACACCACTAATGTGCAAGCCGGCGGGGTGCTCGAGGGGATTGGGGAAGAGATTCTGGGCAGCGATCCGGCCCAGCCGCTCGACGTGCTCGCCTTGCAGGAGACGACCGGCAACACGATTACCGTCGCCCCAATTGTGAACGGCTTGAACTCGTTCTATAACGCGCCCGGCATGTATGCGATGAGTTCCTATCAGGCCACGGAAAGTGACGGCGACGTGGCCGATGGGAACGGCCCGAACGCGCTGGTCTATAACACCACCACGTTGCAGCTTCTCGCGTCGGTTCCGGTGGATCCGCCGGGCGGCACGAGCAAGCTGGGCTCCAGCAGCGGCGAATATCGCGAAGTGATGCGGTACGAGCTCGCGCCGGCCGGGATGACGCCAACGGCAACGAACGAATTTTACGTTTATGTGAGCCATTATAAATCCGGCACGACTTCCACCGATTTGACCGACCGCAACGGCGAGGCCCGGATCATCCGCAATGACGAAGCGACCAATCTGCCCGCCAATGCCCGGGTGCTTTACGTGGGCGATTACAACATCACCACCAGCGGCGAGGCGTCGTATCAAACGATTTTGTCCAACACCACCCCGAACGGCATACAACAGGGACAGGGCATTGACCCGCTGAACCCGTCGGCCGCTACTTCCTTTGATTGGTCCGCCAATTCCAACCTCAGCATGAAAACGGACTCCTCCACCAGTCTCCATTACCGGGATGATTTGCAGGTGATGACGACCAATATTTATTTCGGCGTTGCGGGCGGGTTGGCGCTGGTGCCCGGGACGTATCACGTGTTCGGCAACAACGGCACGACGGCTTACAAAGGCAGCGTAAATTCCGGTTCCAATACCGCGTTGAACAGCGATCTGGCATCGGGCGCGCCCATCAGCGCATCACAGCTTTACCTGGACCTCGCCAACGCGAGCGATCACCTGCCCGTGGTGGCCGATTATACCATCCCCATCACCGTGCCGGTGCCGGTGTTCCAATCGGTGACCGGAACGGGCGGCACAGTGACGTTCACCTGGAGCGCAATGGCCAGCGCGGTCTATCAACTGCAATACTGCACGAATCTGGCTCAAGGCAACTGGAGCAATTGGGGGAGCGCCATCACCGCGACCAACGCCGTCATGTCCGCTTCCGATTCCATCGGGCCGGATCCGCAGCGGTTCTATCGTCTGCTGGTGCCGTAATCTGGAAGGAAGATTTGACTGCGAAACCGGGTTAAACAACGAAGACGCGAAGACGCCAGGATTTTTAACCACGGCCTGTCCGCCATAGCCTCGGCGACGGCGGAATGAACACGGCGTAAAGCCGCGTGGCGGCCACGCCGCCATACGCGGATGGACACGGATTTTACCGAAGGAACTTTTTAACCGGAGAGAATGCCAAACAAACGAAAAGCAGATTGTAGCGTTCGGCCTGTGGCCGAATCCGAATCGAGCCACAGGCTCGACACCACATCTTTCGCGGTTTCAAGAATTCGTTCTGGCTTTGCGCTCTTTGTGCTCTTCCACCTTCATTTCATTTCCGTCGTCGTTGCACTTTGACGCGGCAAGTCGGCGCGGCAAGCCGCGGTGGTTGAACCGGCAAAACACCATTGCTCCAACGCCCGGTTTTTACCGCGCGATTCACGGTTGATTACCCATTGATGAGGAATATGCTTGCTTGTTGACAGCCAGGAAAGTGTCAATCATTTCCCACCATGACTGATTTTGGAATTAAACCGGAGCATCTATGTTAAGGCAATTAGCGGACCGATTTGCCGGTTTTGCCGGGAGATTTTACGACTGGGGGGTGGTTTGGACGGACAAACTGTCCAACGGCTTGAAACTTCCGCAGCTTGCTTCCTCGTTGAACCGGCGTTGGTCAAGGCGGCCCGCCATCCTGGGGGTTGAGCTGCTGGTGGCGCTGTCACTCACGGTGACTTTTTATTTTCTGGTCGGGCCGACCTGCAAGCCCTATCGCGATGGGAATCAGATATCCGCTCAAACGTTCTGCTACTTGTCGAAAGGCGTGCCCGCAATGGGAAAAAACCTCGTGCAACTGAATTGGAAGAAACGGCTGGCGGGACCCATATTGTCGGGCTGGCTGCTGGACGCGAAATTCAAGGGAGCGCCGGATTTCAACTGGAATGGATTTCAAACTGTTTTTGGGGTTTATCATGCGGCGTGGCTTTTCCTGTTGTTCCTGGTTCTCATTGTGTATCGCAAGGATGCGCTATTGATCATGTTCGCCGTATTTGGCGGTTTGATGTATAATCTGACCGACCCCCGCCCAACCCCATTTTTACTATCCCTGGGACCTGCCCACGATGTTCTTTTTCACCCTGGCCTGCCTTTTGTATGACAGCCGGCGGCTGTGGCCGCTGATGATGGTCGTGTGGCTTGGCGGGCTCTTCAAGGAAACGACCCTGTGCTGTGCCCTGCTGATTTTACTGGGCGAACATTGGACGCTGAAAAAGAGAGTGGCGGGTTTTGCGGCAACGGTGATCGCCACATTTGCTGCGAATAAATTCCTGATGACACTTTATGGCGTGAAAGCCCCCCTCCTGGCGATGAATGACGCCCCCCAGGTCATTGACATCATCCGAAACACCCGTTTGTTTTACAATTTCGACATATTATTCGACCTGAACGCACGTCATGTGTTGTTTGCCAACGCCGGCAGCCTTTTGATAATCATGCTGATTCCCTGGCGCAACCGGCGGGATGTTGTCTTCAAATTGCTGATGGTGTCATTCGTCATGGGCGAGTTTTTTTGCGGAATCATCAATGAGTTCCGCATCTGGTACGAACTGTTGCCCCTGGGATGGATGATGATTGCCGACACCCTGTTGAAGGATCGCCCGATGATTCCGGAGGACCCGGTTGCGCACCGCCGGGCCAATCGCGTTTGGCAGGGCAGTTACTGGTTGATGATGGGCGCATTGTTGGCTGTGGCTTTGGGAGTACTGGCCCTGGCAAAATTGATTCCCGCCAGACTGGTGGAAAACAACCCATTCAATCAGTCAACCAGTCAAAAATTGATTTCCTCGGCGCGAGCGGGCGATGCAGAAGCGCAATACAACCTCGGGCGGATCTATCACCATGGCATCGGCGTCAAACAAAACAACACCGAAGCGGCCGATTGGTATCGGCGGGCGGCGGAACAGGGACACAGCGATGCGCAGAACAGTCTGGGAATGCTTCTCGTGGCAGACCAGCGGGATTATCCAGGTGCCGCGCAATGGTTCGCCCTGGCAGCCAGACAAGGAAATGCCGACGCACAGTATAATCTGGGCGTCATTTATTACAGCGGTCTGGGGGTTAATTACGAATTTGCGGCCCATTGGTTCCAACTAGCCGCGCAACAAGGCCATGTCCAGGCCCAAAGAGATCTTGGCAAAATGTATGAACGGGGGCAGGGAGCCATACCGGATGACGTCAAGGCCTACAAGTGGCTGAAACTGGCCCAACTTCGGAACGACAAAGACGCCGAAAATGAATTGAAAGCCTGTTCCGCCTCCATGACCCCGGATCAAATTGCCGCCGCTGAAAAACTGGTGCAGGAAGTTCAAACCCGGGGAAAGTAGATTCATGGTTCACTCAATTTCCTGTCCGTCAATTCGAAGCAACCTCACAACCTCAAGAAGAATGCGGAAATGAAACAAAGCAAACAATGTCTGTGGCAGTTTTTTCTTCATTCATCATTCTGCCTTCTGCATTTGAGATGAGCCTCCTTACGTCGTCTCCTGCTTCTTTAACAGGCTGCTAACAGCCCGTTAAAAAACCTTCCTCTCGTAGCCGCCGACGTGAGTCGGCGCAAATTCCCTGTGAAAATCGAAGGAAAATCAGCGCCGACTCATGTCGGCGGCTGCTTTTTCAACACGCTGCCAACCCCGTAATCCGCAGTTTACGGCGCTTGTTCCAGCAGACCGACGAGTTCCTTCTGATGCGATCGCTGTACGTTGTGGTCGCCTTCCATGATTATCGTCGTCCAACCCCGGGCCTTGGCGCGCCGATAAAACGGATAAAAATCGTCCTGCTCCGGCGTTTTGCCCTTGTCCACGGTGAGGATGTAGGTCGTGGGCAATTTTGCGGCCACGGCCTGGTTGGTCAATGAAATGGGTTCGCTGAACGTTTTGGCCGGATGCGGCACGTCATGCGGTGGCGGTGGATTGTTTGTAATCCACGCTGGAATGACGAAACCGTTGATGATGGGCCGGTCAATGCCGGTGTGAGCACGAATGGCGTTGGCGCATTCACCGTTGTTGGGCACAAAGGCATCGAGGTAAATCACGTGTTTGATGCGATTGGGCACGCGGTCGGCCACGCCAGTGATGACCATGCCGCCATAACTGTGACCGACGAGCACCACGTCGTGCAGGTCTTCCCACAGGATGACGTTGACGATGTCTTGGATGTGCGTGTCCAGGTCAATGTTGGTGCTGGCGAGATGGGAACGCTCGCCCTGCCCCGTCAACGTCGGGCGATAAACCTTGTATCCGTCGGTGGTGAGCAACTGGTCCATGGGTTTCCAATCCCAACCGCCACCCCAGGCACCATGCACGATGACGTAGGTGTATTTGGGGTTGTTCCCCGACGGATGATTTGTCGGAGTGGTTTTGCAGGCGACGAGCGCGGTGAGGCAGGCAAAGGCCAAGGCCAGACGAAGGGAGAACAGTTTGGTCATTTTTGTTTGATTTTTGAAGGTGAATTTAACCACGGCTTGTCGCGCCGTAAAGAAGTGAAGGCGGAATGAACACGGTTGGGCACGAGAAAAAGCCGAAGATCGAAATTCGAATTCCGAAAGAAATCCGAGATCCGAAATTCGAATAGCCAGCGGGCGGGAGCGACACGTGAGTTTTCGGGCTTCGGTTTTAGGATTTCACGTTCCCAGTTGCAGACACGCTGAAGCGTGGACACCAAACGTCGGGAATTGGCAAAACACCATCACTCCAATACTCCAATACTCCAACACCCCATTTTTTACCCGCGTCATCCGCGGTTTACGTCGCGTCAGCGATGCCAGCCACCGCCGCCGTGGTAGCCACCCCGGTAACCGCCGCCCCAACCGCCGCGATAGCCGCCGCCGAATCCAAAGGAAAATGACACCGGCGGATAATACCATCCGCCGTAATACGGATAATAGTATGGTTGATAATAATAGGCGTCATAGTTGAAAGTTTGGGTGTCGGGAATGACATAAACCGTCGAGGAGGGAACAGTCTGGACATAAGTCACCGTAGGTTGCGCCACGGCCGTTGAAGTTTCGGCGCCGCGGGCATCCGGGCTGCCCGGCTGCGACGTCGTGGCTGTAGCCGGAGCTTGCGGCGCAGTCTGGACGGCGGCCTGGGGCACCCGCTGGCGCTGGTTCAGCATGGTGGTGAGGACGGCATCGGAAACTCCCTGCTGCTTCAAATAAACGATTTCAGACGCGTTCAAACTGTAAATCGTCCCGGAATTCTGGATGTAGGCGACGATGGTGTTTTCGCTCACTTTCGCCTTCGAAAGCTGGATGATTTGCGGCACGCCGTAAGACAATTGGACGGGTGCGGTTTGGGCGGCGCTGGTGGTGGTGGAATCCTGTGCCGGAACGTTGCGCGCTGTCAGGACGAGCACAGCGGTGATGGTAACTGTCAAAAACAAGCCGGTAGAGTTGCGAGTATTCATAAAATCAACACCTGTCAATACAACACCGCAAACTCGCGCAAGTTGCGGGAACTGTCAACCGGGAACGCCGGGCGCACAATGTCGCGCTTGAAACTTCCACCACCAGAAACTATCCTCGTTTTCCGGCAGCCAAAAGCGTCAAGCCATTCCCCGCCAAGCCCGGTTGGGGGGAGCAAATCATGTTAAAGTCATTATCTGACAAATTTGCCGATTTCGCCGTGGGTTTTAGCGAATGGGGAGCCGGTTGGACGGGCAAATTATCCGGCTTTTTCCGGCTGGCACCGCTTTCCTCCGTGCTGACCCGGCATCTGTCAAAGCGGCCCGCCCTGCTGGGGGTCGAGTTGCTCGTGGCGCTGTCACTCACGGTGACTTTTTACTTCCTGGTCCGCCCCACCTGCCTGCCCTATCGCGATGGAAACACAATATCCAGGTCCGTGTTCTGTTACCTGTCGGAACACGTCAGCCCCGAGTCCAAAAAACAGGTCCAGTTGAATTGGAAGAAACGACTGGCCGGGCCCATGTTGTCCGCCTGGCTGCTGGACGTAAAATTCAAGGGACAAAAGGAATTTGACCAGAATGGATTTCAAGACGTTTTCGGATTTTACCATGCCGCATGGCTTTTCCTGTTGTTTCTGCTCCTTATTTTATATCGCCGGGACGCGCTCTGGATCATCCTGGGAGTGTTCGGCGGTTTGATGTATAATCTGACCGATCCCGCCCAGCCGTCCTTTTACTATCCTTGGGACCTGCCCACGATGTTCTTTTTCACCCTGGCCTGCCTTTTGTACGACAGCCGGCGAATGTGGCTGTTGCTGTTGGTCGTGTGGCTCGGTGGACTCTTCAAGGAAACAACCCTCTGCTGTGCCTTGCTGGTTTTACTGGGCGAACATTGGTCCCTGAAAAAACGGGTTGTGGGTTTCACGGTCACAGTGCTGGCCACTTTCGCCGCGAATAAATTGCTGATGACCCTTTATGACGTGAGAGCACCCGTTTTGGCGATGAATGACGCCCCCCACATTGCGGACATCTTCCGGAACGCCCACGTGTTTTCCAACGTCAACCTGTTGTTCAGCCTGGACTTGCGCCATGTCCTGTTTGCCAACGCCGGCAGTCTGCTGATCATGATGTTAATCCCGTGGCGCAACCGGCGGGACGTGGTTTTCAAAACCATGATCCTGGTGTTCATCATCGGCCAGTTCTTTTGTGGAATCTTCAACGAGTTTCGCATCTGGTACGAACTGCTGCCGCTGGGATGGATGATGATTGCCGATGCCTTCCGGAAGGATGGCCAGACGATTGGGAAAAACCGGGCCATGGACCGCCGCGCCGATCGCTTCTGGAAAGGGAGTTACTGGTTGATGCTGGCCGGGTTGCTGCTCCTGGCTTTGGGAGTATTGGCGGTGGCAAAATTGCATCCGCCACCGCCGGAGGAAAAAAACGGGGTAAACCGGTTGTCCATCGAAGAATTGATTTCATTGGCGCCAAAAGGCGACGTGGCGGCACAATACAACCTCGGGCGGGCCTATGAAAATGGTTTCGGCGTCAAGAAAGACCCTGCCGAGGCAGCCCACTGGTATCAACAGGCGGCGGAACAGGGACACAGCGATGCGCAGAACAGTCTGGGCATGCTCCTAGCAACAGCCCGACAGGATTATCCCGGCGCCGCGCAATGGTTTGGCCGGGCGGCCGCCCAGGAAAATCCGGACGCGCAATACAACCTTGGCGTCCTCCACCGCAACGGTTTGGGGGTCAAACAGGATTATGAAACGGCGGTCCACTGGTTCCAAAAATCCGCGCAGCAAGGCCATGTCCAGGCCCAAAGGGACCTCGGCAAAATGTATGAGCGGGGACAGGGAGTAAAACCGGATTATCAGGAGGCCTACCAGTGGCTGAAACTGGCACAACTTCAGGGGGACGAAGAGGCGGAAAATGAATTGAAAGTCTGTGCCGCCGCAATGTCCGCCGGCCAGATTGCCGCCGCGGAAAAATTGGCGCGGGAATTTCGACCATCGGGGAAATAGCCCGGTCTCCGCGCGTTCACGCAAAAGGCCGGGACATCAGGGTGAGACGGCGCGGGTTTGTTGGCGGCCAGCACTGCCAGACCAAATTCGCCGGTGTCGCTGGCAAAGACGGCCTCGCCATTGGTGCTGCCAAAGATGTTGTTGGTGTGGATGACGATGTAATTGGTGCGGTCAATGCGCTGGTGTTCACGCTGCAGCGCCGAAGAGATGACCATCTTCATGCGGACAGAGTCAGATTACAGACCCCGGGAGCGCCGGCGGACCGTCGGCAGGTGGAACTGTCAGCAGCGACACGTCGGAGCCGGGCGGAACGCCAGCGCTCCCAGGAAAGGGAAGGACGGCTTACGCAAACGCCTTGGGCATCATGGTGGGCGGGCCAACCCGGCGTTCGTAATCGAGAATGATGCGGACGGCTTCCGCCGGGTCGTCAGTGACCTTGAACAGGTCGAGGTCGCCGGGGCTGATATGTCCGTGCCGCTCCTGCATTTCGGCCTTCATCCAGTGCACCAGTCCCTTCCAGTATTCGCTGCCGAAGAGGATGAGCGGGAATTCCGGGATGCGCTCGGTTTGCACGAGGGTCATGATTTCGAAAAATTCGTCGAGCGTGCCGAAGCCGCCGGGCAGGTAAATGAACCCGAGGCTGTATTTGGCAAAACAGACTTTGCGCGCAAAGAAATAGTGGAAGTGCAGCGGAAGGTTGACGAAGCGGTTGCCAGCCTGTTCATGCGGCAGTTCGATGTTGAGGCCCACGGATTTGCCGCCACCCTGCGCCGCGCCCTTGTTGGCGGCTTCCATGATGCCCGGCCCGCCGCCGGTGATGACGGCGAACTTGTGTTTGGCGAGATCTTTGGCGATGTCGCAGGTGGCGCGATAATACTTGTCGCCGGGTTTCGCCCGCGCCGAACCGAAAATGGTCACGGCGGGTCCAACCTCGGACAGTGTCATAAATGAATCCACGAACTCGGACATGATGCGGAAGATGCGCCAGGGGTCTTCGCGCATACGAAAGGTGGTGTCGCTCATGGCCGGAGCATAGTCGCGGCGGCGAAATGAGACAAGCGCGCGAACAAAAAGAGTGGCGGTATGGTTTCGGTGGGGCGAGGCTACCGACGAGCCGGCTCTGGCGCGTCAAAGCAAAGCAACGACGGCTCGCGGGGACGCTCGCCCCACCGGAGTTGCAAACTGGCCCCCGGCCAAAGCAAACAGGCCGGAGAATCGAAATCCCCCGGCCTGTTGCGTTTTCGGTTCCTCAAGAGCAGCCGAGGCTATCACCGCAATTCAGGCACTTGAAGCAGGCGCCGTTGCGGACGGCGACATGGCCACAGTTCGGACACGTGGGCGCGTCCTGCTGGAAGTGCGCGACGGAGTCGCTGAGAGATTTAACCACGCGGACGGCGCCGGGCGCATGATGGCCGTTGCCGTTGCCGGGTTCCTTCACGTCAATGACTTCGCTGTCCTCGGCCAGTGCCAGTTCACGCACCGGACGATTCACCCTTTTTTTTTCCTCTTCGTGCAAACCGGGGATGGCGAGTTCCGGTTGCGCGCGATTGGCGCCAGCGGCCTCACGGTAGCCGGGAATGAATTGTAACGCCATCCAGCGGAACACGTAGTCGGTGATGGAGGCGGCGTTGCGGATTTCGGGGTTTTTGGTGAAGCCGCTCGGTTCAAACCGCTGATGCGCGAATTTGCGGACGAGGGTTTCCAGCGGCACGCCGTATTGCAACGCCATGCTGGTGAGCGTGCCAATGCTGTCCATCAAACCGCCGATGGTCGAGCCTTCCTTGGCCATCGTGATAAACAGTTCGCCGGGCTGGCCATCGGGTTCAAAAAGACCGACGGTGAGATAACCTTCGTGACCGGCGATGTCAAATTTGTGCGTGACCGCGGTGCGCGTGTCGGAAAGACGGCGGCGGAGCGGCTTGCCGGCCTCGGTGTGCAATTTGGCAACTTCGGTTTCGAGTTCCTTGATGCGGGATACAAGCGGAGCGGCCTCGGCGGAGATTTTTTCACCACCATCGCTGGTCTTTTTGGTGTTGAGCGGCTGCGAGCGTTTCGAGCCGTCACGGTAAATCGCCACGCATTTCAACCCCATCTTCCACGCCTGAACGTAAGTGTCGCGGATTTCCTCGACGGTGCTTTCGTGCGGCATGTTGACGGTCTTGGAAATGGCGCCGCTGATGAACGGCTGCGCGGCGGCCATCATTTTCAAGTGCGCCAGATAATGGATGCTGCGCTTGCCGCGATACGGCTTGAAGGCGCAATCGAACACCGGCAAATGCTCCGGCTTGAGGCCGCTTTTTACTGTAGCGGCGCTCTGTGAACGTCGCTGATCGGCGGTGGTCGCAGACTCGCCGCCGCAATCAACGTCTTCAATCGTGTCGAATTTTTCGATGTGCGCGATGATGCCTTCGATTTCCTTCGCGCCGTAGCCGAGACGGCGCAACGCTTCGGGCACGCCGCGATTGACGATTTTCAACATGCCGCCGCCGGCAAGGAGTTTGTATTTAACCAGCGCGATGTCGGGTTCGACGCCGGTCGTATCGCAGTCCATCAGGAACGCGATGGTGCCGGTCGGGGCGAGCACGGTGACCTGCGCGTTGCGGCAGCCGTGCTGGCGGCCTTTGGCGAGCGCGCCTTCCCAGGTTTTGCGCGCCTCGTCCTTCAAATAATTGAATTCCTGGCTCGGCTG
>Ga0187868_1000826_pt1 | contig 23717 bp, 13 predicted proteins | sample June2016WEW_13_4_FD_133014 | JGI IMG/M metagenome (GOLD analysis project Ga0187868, IMG submission 133014) | Peatland microbial communities from SPRUCE experiment site at the Marcell Experimental Forest, Minnesota, USA - June2016WEW_13_40 | ecosystem: Environmental > Terrestrial > Soil >... | reverse complement strand
CCGATGGAGATGAGGCCGACGACTTTTTCACCTTCCACCACCGGCAAATGCCGCACGCGGTGTTCGGTCATCAGCTTCATGCATTCCTCGACGGAATGATGCAGCCCGACGGAAATGACCTCGCTGGAAATAATCTCCCGCACATGCGCCAAGCGGGACGATTTCCCCTGGAGCACGACTTTGCGCGTGTAATCGCGCTCCGTAAAAACCCCCGCCAGTTTCCCGCCCGACATGACGAGCAAAGCGCCGATGTTTTTGTCCGCCATGATTTTGATGGCCTCGAAGACGGTGGCTTCCGCCGGGACCGACCAAATCTCCGATCCCTTGTGATGCAACACCGCGCTGACTGTGCCGCTGGATTTCATATAGGTTTGATGCCTTTATCCGCTTCTTCTGTGCATGATTCAAGCAAATTATTGCAATCATTACAAGTCTTGGAACGGCGGTTTGATGGAACTTTTCCTTTCCCCCAGCGTCCGTTTCTGGCTTCATATGCGCGTTGGAATTCAAGCTTCAGCTTGTCCGCACAGCACGCTAAAGCGTGGACTCCAACCAAACTGTTTACAAACTATGGATTCGTTACCAACTGTCCTGTTAAAACCGGGTGAGGCCGACCGCGTCGTGGCCGGCCATCCGTGGATCTATCATACCGGGATTCTCCGGCTCACCGCGCCCGTTGACGACGGCGGGCTGGTCCAGGTCAAAGACCATCGCCAGCGGTTTCTGGGTGTCGGTTTTTTTAATTCAAAATCGAAAATCCACGTTCGTGTCCTGTCACCGGAGCGGGTCGAGGTGAACGAAAAGTTTTTTGAAGAGCGCATTCGCTCCGCGCTCGCCGTCCGGCAAAAGCATCTGCCCGACGCAACCTCGTTCCGCGTCGTGAACGCCGAGAGCGATTTTCTCAGCGGCCTCATCGTGGACAAATACGAGGACGTGCTGGTCGTGCAGATTTCGTCGCTCGGCATGGACCAGCGCAAGGCGCAAATCGCCACCGCGCTGCAACAGATATTCTCCGGTTCAAAATTGGAACGCCCCCTCTCCGGTCCTTCGGACACCCTCTCCCCCGCTCCCAGCGGGGGAGAGGGGCGGGGAGAGGAGGCGCTTGGCGGTTTTCGCCCTCTTCGCGCCATCCTCGAACGCAGCGACGTGGCGTCGCGGAAGTTTGAAGGCTTGGGCGAGGCGAACGGGGTTTTATTCGGCGAATTCGGAGCGCGGACAGCCATGTCCGCGGGTTCACCGACGGAAAAAGACGCGGACAAAGCTGTCCGCGCTCCTTCCATTACCGTGAATTTGAACGGCTTGAAGTTTGAAACGGATCTGGTCGCCGGCCATAAAACCGGCCTGTATCTCGATCAACAGGTGAATTATCAGGCCGTGTCGCAGTTTGCCAGGGGCGCGCAGGTTTTGGATTGTTTCAGTTTTCTAGGCGGATTCGGTCTGCACGCGGCGCGCGCGGGCGCGGCGCATGTCCACCTGCTCGACCAAAGCGCTGATGCCATTGCTGCGGCCACCCGCAACGCCGCGGCCAACGGCCTTGCGGAAAAATGTTCGTTTGAGGTCGTGAATGTCTTCGACTGGCTCAAGGCCAACACCGCCGTCAAACCGCACGAGCGCGTCATTCCACGATTCGATCTCATCATTCTCGACCCGCCGTCGTTCACCCGCAATCGAGCGTCCGTGCCCGACGCGCTGCGCGGTTACAAGGAAATCCATCTGCGCGCGCTAAAGCTGCTCAAGCCTGGCGGCACACTGGCGACGTTTTGTTGTTCGCATCACGTGGACACCGTAACGTTTCTGGACGTGATTCTTTCCGCCGCCTACGACACGCGTCATGTTTTACGCCGCGTGGCAATGTATTCCCAAAGCCCGGATCATCCCGTCATCCCGATGATTCCCGAAACGGAATACTTGAAGGGCTTTGCGTTTGAAATCGTGCGGTGAAATGCCAGGACACGGGGAAGTTGACACTGATTTCACCAATTTACGCGGATTGAATCCGTGATAATTCGTGCAATTCGCGTCTAAACACTTGGCGTCGGTCATGGACCGACGTTACAGTTGACGCCATGAGCGCATTCCCCGTCAGCCCGGAAAAGGAAGCCCAACTCACGCAGCGCATGGCCGCGCTGGGTGTGCGCGAGGCCGACATCGAGGAAACCTTTGTCCGCTCCGGCGGCCACGGCGGCCAGAACGTCAACAAGACCTCCACCTGCGTCATGCTGCTCCACCGTCCGACCGGTCTGCAGGTCAAATGTCAGGCCACCCGACAGCAGGGACTCAACCGCTTCATCGCCCGCCGCCTGCTGCTGGACAAGGTTGAAACGCTGAAACGCGGCCACGTGGACGCCGAGCGCGCCCGCATTGAGAAAATCCGCCGCCAGAAACGCCGGCGCAGCCGCCGGGCGAAAAACCGGATGCTCGCCGACAAATCCCATCACTCCGACAAGAAGGCGTCGCGTCGTCCGGTTGGAATGGAATAGCAAACGGTTGACGCGAGTTTCGGAGGGCGGATCCCGCAGTGCGGGAGAGGCCCCAATTCTTGACCACGGATGGACACGGCGTAAAGCCGCGTGGCGATCACGCCGCTTTACGCGGATAAACACGGATCCGGTGAAAAATAAAACCGCGAATATGTCAGTTTGAATGCTTGTTGTTCGGGAGAATGTGCTAACATCCCCGTTCATGAACATCCTAATTGAAGACGCCGAGAAGCTGGAATATCTAACCAGCGACAACCACTGGACAAAAAAAGCATCCGAAGGCAAAAACTTCGGGGCAACCGGAGCAGCCTTTGAAGTTGCGAAAAAAGAACCGATTGGCAAATTCAACATCGTCTTTTACATCCCCCAGACGAAACAATTCATCAACATGGATCACGGCCGGGGCAGGGGACTTGCCGAAGCCAGCCCGGTGGTGGAAACCGCCCCGGCGGTGGTACAAGCCAGTGTGTAAGAAGACGCGGAGTTTAACCACGGATGGACACGGATTCCGTTTGTCGTAAAAAGGCACATAAGACGCAAAGAAACGCTTTTACACGAATTGCGCGAATGGACGCGAATAACGTAGGACCGGCGTCCCGCCTGTTCGGGCAAAAGGGGAAATAACCGGCTTGAGTCCGCTTCGCGATGGGCGGGCGGGACGCACTGCCCTACGTTGGACCGCTACGCCCGCTGAAGGGCGCCTAACTCTCTCAACACTCAACCATCAGCCCTCAACTCGCGGAGTGTCCGCCTCGTGTCACTTGCCACCTGCTTGCCGGGTCGAAGCGCAGCGAAGACTGGTCACTCGCCACTTGTCATTTTATGGCGTTTCCGCATACTCTCGATTCCATGGGCAAATCCAAAATACCGGAAACCGGAGCAGGTTATCTCGGCGAAACCATGGTCCACAGAATTTCCCGCGCCATGGGCGTCGTGGAAAATGTGATTGAGGCCAAAGCCGGCTGGCCGCCGGAGCTCACGTTGAAGCTCCCGGATGGCACCTTCAAAAAGGGCAAGCTCAGCGATTTCCGGGAGCCAAACAGCGCCGAGCGGAAAAAAATTCCCCCGGCGTAATCTTTCACACAAATGGCTTCTCGATACGAATGCAAAAGACGCTGACGGTCCCCCTGTCGGCCTTCATCAGAGCAGGCGGAACGGTGCGACCCGGGGTTCCTTTTTAGGAGCGTGTCTCCAGGAAGCGCCCCATGAAGGGTTCAATCCCGACAATTTATGGTCCGCGGGCGAGGCAGAGGTGAAAACCTGCCGGTTATCGGGACCCGTTCATTACGAGATCGTGGAAGTTCGAGAGGCTGGCCCAAGGCGGTGCAAGAGAGCAGTCCATGAGATGGGACTGAGGTTGCGCTTGCAACCAAGTCACTGACCTGCTCTCCTTGATTTCATGCAAACAGGAGTGAGTGGTTGCTTCCAAGGCAGATTGACCAGGGCCATTTCTTTTGTTGCTCTTGGCCTGGCTGCGGCATTTCTACAGGCCGGTTTGCCGGCGCAGCCCGCATCGGGAAATTCGGACACGGCGAACCCGAATGCGTTGCCGGATGCCAGGGCCATCATGAAGTACCTGCGCAGCCTGCCCTTGCGGACGGACAAGAAGCTCATCTCGGGACAGTTCGAGTCGTGGGGAAACGACGTGAAACCACTGTCCAGCCCAAGCAACAACCTCGCGATTATCCATGAAAAGACAGGGAAATGGGTCGGTCTGGTGGGAGTGGAGTACCATGCGGGCGGTGTCTTTCCAGCGGAACCCAACAAGCTGTGCATTGAATACTGGCGCACAGGCGGCTTGGTGCAGATCTATCTCATCATGCGCAATCCCGCTGCGCCGGATTCGGTCAACGGCGGAGGCAAGTGCGACATCAACCTGGTCCTGGACCCCCAACATGAATACCATCGCTTCTTCTTCAATGAACTGGACGAAGTGGCCACCGGGCTGGCCACGTTGCAGGAAAATGGAGTGATCGTCTTCTTAAACCCGTTCGCCGAGATGTCGGCCGATTGGTTTTGGTGGGGTGGGCAGGATCCCGAGAAATGCAAGGCCCTTTATCGAGCCACCTTTGACTATCTGGTCAAGGTCAAACACTTGAACAACCTGCTCTTTATCTTCGAACCGAGCAGCAGCAGTAAAAATGCCGCGGCGTATTACCCGGGCGACACGTATGTGGACATGGTTGGCATTTCCTGTTTCGTCTCCTGGAACCAGAATCTGACCCCCGCGCGTATCCCGGCGTATGTCGCGCTCCGGAAATTGGGGAAACCTCTGGGGTTGAGCCAATGGGGACCCCGGCGCGGGAAGGACCAGATAGGCCAGGACGAGCCGCCGGGGGACAATCTGAAGCTGGTAACGGGGATTCAGGATTATTTGCCGCAGATCATCTGGTGGATGAACTGGAACTACGCCTACGCGATATGCTCCGCCAAGAATTCCAACTCTCATGCCACCGAGTTGCTGAACCATCCGCGGGTGGTCAACCTGGACGACCTGGCGTGGAAACAAATGCGTTGACCTTGGCGCTCTCGGTCGAAGACAGATTTCTTAGCTGTCTATCAGACTGATTGCCTTCAGTTGCCGCTTCACGCCCGGTTCATCCAGGGAAGTCCTGTATTCAACCCGTTTGGTTTCGCCCGGCAGCAAGTCGAAATGGTTGTCGGAGAAAAAGCCCTCATCATCACCGCAGACCAGCATGACGCTCCGGGCGAAGGACCGGCAGGAAAGTTCAATCGAACAGCCGCCTTTCGATTTGATGATTTTCGTCATAATCTCCGGCGGCGACAGTTTCAAATCCTTCGGCAGACGAAAATATTTCAGGTCCTCGGCTATGATTCCCTTTCCGTCCTTCAACCGCGAGACCATCACCAACTGCGCGTCGTCCTGGCCACGCGCCAGTTGCTCCTTTGTCAAAGTCAGGTGCAGCTCCGATGTGTTCGGAGCCACGGTGACGGGCTGCGTTCTCCGGCTGACCTCTTTTCCGCCGAAATCGAGCACGACGATCTCCAACGTTGCCGTGATCGGTTCCCGCCGGTCGGACACGATATAAAACAGCGTTTCATTTTCCTTCACCACCGCGGAGATGATGACCGGGGCAAAAGTCCTCCGCGCGGTGTAATGCAACGCCTTCCATCGGCCAAAATAATCAATGCTCGACCACGAGGCGACCGGCCAGCAGTCGTTGATCTGCCAGTAGAGCGAGCCCATGCAGTACGGCATCGCCCGCCGGTGCGCTTCCATGGCGAGCCGCACACCTTCCGCCTGCATCACCTGGCTGACGTAAAGGTACGATTCAAAATCCTTTGGCCGGCGATACCACTGGTCCATGTAGGTTTGGATCAGACGATTTCCGTATTCCCGATCCCGGCGTTCGTCGGCCATGCAACGCTGGTGGGAAAGCATGACCGCGGAATGCAGCTCGCGATCTTTCGGTTCCGCAAACTTCTTCACGGTGGACAATTCGGGATACGACTGGAAGCCGTACTCGCTCACGAAGCGGGCGATGTTTTCGGGATACTTCTCAAACGGTTCCTTGCCATGCCACACGCCCCAATAATGAATGTCGCCTTCTCCGTACGGAATGTTGTTGAAACCGGCATTCGGGCTGGAGGAATGGTAGTAACGGGTCGTATCCACCTCCCGCAACGCTTGCGGGATGGTTTCGTAGTAGAGCGTCCGGATATCCCGTTCATGCCACGCCTGGATTTCCGGGGAACACAACGGCTTCCACATCAGATGCCAGCAGGCTTCGTTCTCGTTGTTGCCGCAATAGAGTGCAATTGAGGCGTGGTTGCGCAGGCGGGTCACGTTGTCAATGATCTCCTGCCGCACATTTTGCCGGAACGCTTCATCGGTGGGGTAGGCGGCGCAGGCAAACTGCAGGTCGTGCCAGATCAGGATCCCGCGCTGATCGCAGAGATCGTAGAATGTGTCCTCCTCGTAAATTCCGCCGCCCCAGACCCGCAACATGTTCATGTGTGCCTCGACGGCGGAACGGAGGATGTATTCGTACCGTTCCCGCGTCACCCGGTTCTGAAAATTATCCAGCGGCACATAATTCGCGCCCTTCATGAAAACCGGCACGCCGTTGAGCCGCACATAAAACGAAGTCCCGGACGCGTCCTTGTCGCGGACAATTTCCAAGGAGCGGACGCCGATCTTCGTGGAGTATTCGTCAGCCGCCTTCCCGCCCGCCTTGATTTGCGCCCGGTAGTTGTAGAGATACTGGCCGCCGAGTCCGTTGGTCCACCATAACGCGGGTTGGTCGAGATGCCCTTTGACCGTGATCCGATTGAGCCCCTGCTGCAACGGGTGTTCCTCCGAATTCAACTGGATCGAATCCATGCTCACGGAAATCCGCGCGCGCTGCGGCGTGTCCGACAACACCTCCAGCACGGAAACGATGTCCGCCCCGGCGGCGGAAACATTCTGCTGCTGCACAAAGACACTTTTGATCCGGATGCCGCTCCAGGCTTCGATCAGCGCCGGGCGCCAGACGCCGCACGTGATAAGCCGCGGACCCCAATCCCAGCCGTAATGAAACTGCGCTTTGCGCGAATACATCGCGAGCTTGACGTCGGCCTGGTCGTTCGTGCCGAAAGCATGCAACCGGTACGGGGCGCTTTGGTATTTGGGAAGCGTCTCGGCAAATACGTTGCGGAATCGGACGACGAGCGCGTTCCCTTTTTCCTTGAGCAGCGGTTTGCAGGGGACTCTCCAATCGCGGAACATGTTGTTCGCGGTCAGGATGGGCGAACCGTTAAGTGTCACGGAGGCGTAGGTGTCCAGTCCTCGAAACACCAGTTCCACGTTCGCCTGTTTCAGAAAGTCCGCCGGCAGATCAAAGGTCGTTTGATAAATCCAGTCGTTCTCGCCAATCCACTGCAACTCCTGTTCGTTGGTGCCGAAAAAGGGATCGGGGATCAGCCCGTTCCTCAGGAGATCGGTATGCACGCAGCCCGGCACCTGGGCGGGATGGAGCTGGTCTTTGGCAGCCTCGCGGAACGTCCAGTTGTCTGAAATTTCATGTCGCAGCACGGAGCTAGTTTCTTGGCCCTCGCCTTTGAGGTCAACAGGAACCGGTGGCGGCAATTGAGGGCGTCCGGCCGGAACAGTTAACCTTCAACCACGAAATACGCGCTTGTCGCGCCGAAATTGGATGAAGGCGGAAACTACACGAATCTCATTTACGGCACTTGTCGCGCCGTAGCTAGCGAAGGCGGAAGAGAACGCAAAGAAACGCTTTGACATAAATTTCATGAATGAACACGAATTTCGGAGGGCGGATCCCGCAGTACGGGAGAGGCCGAAACTTTAACCCCGTAAATGGGCGTGGCCCACCGCGTGAGGCTGAAAGCCTTTTACGCGGCTTTCAGCCTTGGTCCCGCGTTACTTCTTCCCCTCGTTTTCGCGGCCGGCGTATTTCCGCTCGGTCGTGTCCACGCGGATTTTTTCGCCGGGGGCGATGAACAGCGGGACCATGATCTCCAGCCCGGTGTCGAGACGGGCGGGTTTCCACGTGGCGTCGGAACCGCCGCGGACGGGCGGAGCGGTATCCACCACCTCAAAAGTCACGTTCGGCGGCAGCACAATGTCCAGCAGACGTCCGTCCAGCAACAGGGCGCGGTACTCCTCGTTTTCCTTGATGAAACAGCGGCGGTCGCCGACCTGCTCGGCGCTGAGGGTCAATTCCTCGAACGATTCGACATCGGAAAAGACGAAATCCTTCCCGTCAGCATAGCTGAGTTGGACACGGCAATGTTGCACGTCGGCGACCGGCACGCGCTCGCCTTCCGGGAACGTATGATCGATGAGGCGGCCGGTTTTGAGATGGCGCAGCCGCGTGTGCAGCTTGTGTTTGGTCTGGGCCGTGCCGCTGACGTGGAACTCCTCCACCAACTGCGGGGCGCCGTCCAGCATCAGGACCATGCCGCGTTTGAACTCTGAGGGTAAAACTGTTTGCATCGTGTGCCTCCTCCCGGCATCGGGCCGGGTACTTCAATGTTGCCACGGAAATTCATGGACTTGATAACGAACCGTTGGCAGCGCGTCAACTCCATGCCGGCCCAGCCGACGCGTGGATGGACACGGATTATTTACCGCAGGAAAACGATTTTGCCGCTAATTTCATAAATTCGCGCCAATTGGCGGCATTCGCGTCAACGTTGTTCTTTTATTCCAGAAGGGACTTCAGTTTCTTTACGAGTCTGCCGGTTCGTACTTTTGCCTTCTGCCTTCCACCCTCCGGCGTCTGTTATTCGACGTTGGATGTTGGATGTTCGATGTTTCCCGGCCCCCTCTGTCTTCCGCCTTCCTTGCCGCGCCAAAATCCGATGAAGGCGGGAGCCTTGGTAAAGCGTGCTCCTAAATCCACCGCGTTTCCGATTGCCTGGGTCCCCCGACTCGAATCAGAATGGCGTTGTGACGACGATCCCATTCGATCTTAAAGCCCGAGCGCACCAAGCCATGCTGGAAGCTGGATTCCAGCCGGATTTTCCGGCCGAGGTTGCCCGGGAAGTGCAAGCCCTTAATCAAGGAGCACCAAAAAATGCCGGGCCAGTGGCCCGTGACCTGCGTTCGCTGCTTTGGTCTTCGATTGACAACGACAGCTCCCGGGATTTGGACCAGGTGGAGTATGTGGACAAACTTCCGGATGGCACCGTGCGTCTGCTGGTGGGGATTGCCGATGTGGACGCCACCGTCCCCAAAGGGTCCGCCACGGACCAGCACGCCGCGGTGGAGTCCACTTCGGTTTACACCGGCGTGGCGACGTTCCCGATGTTGCCGGCTGGACTTTCCACAGACCTGACTTCATTGCTGGACGCGCAGGACCGTCTTTCCATCATCATCGAGCTGCATATCCTCGGTTCGGGCGACGTGAAGGCCCACGATGTTTATCCGGCCTGGCTGCGCAACCGGGCGAAACTGGCTTATAGCCCGACCGGCGACTGGTTGGAAGGTCGTGCTCCCATCCCGCTGGCGGTCGCCAACGTGCCCGGTATGGAGGCGCAACTTCGCCTGCAACAGGACACATCGGAAAGTTTGCGCGGTATTCGCAAGCAACACGGAGCGCTCACGTTCGCGTCGGTCGAAACCACGCCGGTGCTGCAAAATGGCGAAGTCAAAGACCTGGCGGTCAGCCGGCGCACAGTGGCCGACGACATCATCGAAAGTTTCATGGTGGCCGTGAATGTGGCCATGGCGCAGTATCTCAAGGAGAAAGGCTCCCTCTCCATCCGCCGGGTGGTGCGGACTCCGAAACGTTGGAACCGCATCCAGGCCATCGCCTCGCAATTCGGCGTCAAGCTTCCGGCCGCGCCCGATCCGCGCGCGCTGTCCGAATTCCTGGATCAGCGCAAGGCTGCCGATCCCGGGCATTTTCCGGACCTTTCACTCTCCGTGGTAAAACTGCTCGGCCCCGGCGAATACATCGTGGAACCTCCCGGTGGCGAACACGAAGGCCACTTCGGACTGGCCGAGAACGATTATACCCATTCCACCGCGCCAAATCGCCGCTACGCCGACCTGGTGACGCAACGGTTGCTCAAGGCAACCACCACCGGCGGTCCGGGTCCTTATTCGGAGCCGGAGTTGAGCGCCATCGCCGCTCATTGCACCGAACGGGAGGATGCCGCCAAAAAAGTGGAGCGCCTGATGCACAAAGTGGCCGCTGCCTGCCTTCTGAATCGGCGCATCGGCGAAGTGTTCGACGGCATCATCACCGGCGCGTCGCCCAAAGGCACCTACGTTCGGTTGCTGAAATTCCCCGCCGAAGGCATGGTGGTCCGGGGTGCGCGGGGAATCGACGTCGGCGACACTGTGCAGGTCCGATTGGTGTCGGTGAACGTGGCCAAGGGCTTTATTGACTTCGAAAGAATGTAAGGTTGTAATTCAAACCACGGATGAACAAAGCACACAAAGAAGCGTTTTTACGCTAATTTCACGAATTCGCGCCAATTCGTGCAAAAGCGTTTCTTTGTGTTCAGTGATTGACTGCCTGCATGGCCGGTTCCGGATAGCGCATGCCGGCGGCGGCCCCGGGCGTCACCGCAGCCGAGATTTCTTTCAGGTCCGCCGGCGTCAGTTCGAGGTTCAACGCCGCCGCGTTTTCTTCGAGATATTTCCTTCGCTTGGTGCCGGGAATGGGAACGATGTCGTCGCCCTGCGCAAGCACCCAGGCCAAAGCCAGTTGCGCCGGTGTACATTTCTTCCGCTGTGCCAGCGTTTCGATCCGTTCGGCCAGTTTCAGGTTGCGTTCGAAGTTTCCGCCTTGGAACCGCGGCATGTCCCGGCGCCGATCGCCGGGCGGCAAATCCTCGGGTTTCTTGAATTTCGCCGTGAGAAAACCGCGACCCAGCGGGCTGTAAGGCACAAAACCGATCCCCAGTTCCCGGCAGAGCGGCAGAATTTCCGCCTCCACGTCGCGCGTCCACAGGGAGTATTCCGTCTGCAACGCGCTGATCGGATGCACTTTCATCGCGCGGCGGATGGTCGCGGGCGCCGCTTCGGACAGTCCGAGGTAATGCACCTTGCCGGCGCGGACCAGTTCGCTCATCGCGCCGACGGTTTCCTCGATGGGCACCTGCGGGTCAACCCGGTGCTGGTAGTAGAGATCAATTTCCTTCACGCCCAAACGCTGCAGGCTGGCGTCGCAGCAGGCGCGGACGTATTCGGGCCGGCCGTTCACGCCGAGAAAATTGCCCCGCTCATCGCGCACATTTCCAAATTTCGTGGCCAGGATCACCTCGCGGCGGCGGCCTTGGATGGCGCGTCCGACCAGCCGCTCGTTTTCGCCGCAGCCGTACATGTCCGCCGTGTCGAGCAGGGTCACCCCGAGCTCCAGCGCGCGGTGGATGGTGGCGATGGATTCCTGGTCATCGCGCATGCCGTAAAATTCCGACATCCCCATGCACCCGAGTCCGGGCACCGGGACGGTCAATCCTTGTTTTCCAAGCTTTCGCTGTTTCATGTCATTTCCTTTCCGTTCCACAAAATCAGCTTCAATCTGCATCAAAAAAACCATCGTGCAAGAGCGATCGGATGAGCGCTCGGAGCGCGGACAGGGAAAGCGAGTTTGGGCCTCTCCCGCACTGCGGGATCAGCCCTCCGAAATTCGTGCAATTCGTGTAAAAAAGTTTCTTCCGCCTTCGTTTACTTCGGCGCGACAAGCCGTAGGCTTTCGGTTAATTTTGGCCATGCGGTTGACGCAATTATTCAGTGCGCTGACGTCCAGGAATTATCGCCTGTTCTTCGCCGGACAGATCATCTCGCTGGTCGGCAACTGGATGACGCAGACGGCGTCGCTGTGGCTGGTGTATCATCTGAGTTCGTCGGCGTTTCTGCTGGGGGTGGTCGGTTTCGCCAGTCAGGTCCCGATTTTCCTGCTCGCGCCGTTTGCCGGGGTCTGGGTGGACCGGGTCAACCGGCACCGGCTGCTGGTGGCCACGCAGGTTTGTTCCATGCTCCAATCCTTCGCGCTCGCGGCGTTCGCGCTCACGCATACGATCGCCGTTCCGCATCTGGTCATCCTGAGCCTGGTGCAAGGGGTCATCAACGCGGTGGACATGCCGTTGCGACAGACGTTGGTCGTGGAATTTGTCGGACGCAAGGAGCATCTGGGCAATGCCATCGCGTTGAACTCGTCGCTGTTCAATCTCGCGCGGCTGATCGGGCCGGCGGTCGCCGGGTTCGTCATCGCCGGATTCGGGCCGGGCCTGTGTTACCTGATGGACGGCCTCACGTACGTGGCGGTCATTGCCGCGCTGCTCGCGATGCGGCTGCCCGAACGTCCGGCGCGGCGGGTGCGGCAGCATCCGTGGATCGAATTGCGGCAGGGATTTCGTTACGCATTTGGTTTCGCGCCCATCAAGATGTTGATCGGGCTGGTGGCGGCCATGAGCGCGATTGGGTTTTCCTACACGGTGCTCACGCCTATCTTCGCGCGCGATGTGTTCCTGGGCGACGCACGCACGCTCGGTTATTTGATGTCGGCCTCGGGCGTCGGCGCGTTGAGCGGGGCGTTGTATCTCGGCTCGCGCACGACGATTCGCGGACTGGGCCGGATCATCGCGTTCGGCGGCGCGGCGATGGGCGTGGGGTTGATTGGTTTCGCGTCGTCGCGCTGGCTGCCGTTGTCGCTGGGCTGCCTGACGTTGACGGGCATGGGCGGGGTGCTGCTGATGGCGTCGAGCAACACGCTGATTCAAACGCTGGTGGACGATGACAAACGCGGGCGGGTGATGAGCATTTTCTCGATGGCGTTCACCGGCACCATGCCGGCGGGCAACCTGCTCGCGGGTTTCCTCGCCGCCGAATGGGGCACGACGGTGACGTTGACGGCGAGCGGCGTCATTTGCATCGTCATTGCGGGTTTGTTTTACCGGTCCATCCCGGTGCTGCGCGCGGCGGTCGCGCCCATGCTGGCGAAACTGGACCCGGCGGTGTTCGAACCCATTGTTCGTCCGGCAAGAGAGGGGAAAGATGGTTGAAGGATGAATGAAGAGGTGGGCAGATGAAATCGTAGCGGCTCCCGGCAGCGAGCCGATGAAGCGCCAGCAATTTCCGGGAACTGATTTGCGGCGGTCAGCCGACCGCCGCTACGATCATTATTGCACGCCGACGCGGTAGAAGAACGGCCCATCGCCGACAGCGTTGGTGTCGGTGTAACTCGTTGTGCCCGCCTGACCGACAATGTTGCTTTGAATGGAGGAAAATGCCGTTTGCGCCGCCAGATTGGTGCTGCTTTGGAGATAATACGTTCGCGTGTTCACGCTTTGCCAGCTTACGACCAAACCTGATGGATTATTGGTGGACACCGGCGTCAACATGACCAGAACGGATGCGGGGTTGGTGGGATTTAAGCCGGCGATCCAATCTTGGTAAACGTTCATTCCGGTGCCATCGTAATCCGCGTAATCCGCCGAGCCGTTGTTCGTCAGCCCATATTGCTGGAGCCAAGCATAGGAAATGACCGAAGCCGGATTCTGGAATTCATACACGCCGATGTCCACGGTGCCACCGGAGATGCGCGGATTGCCGTCGAGGTCGTTGGTGGTGCTTACATAAGCATTGTTGCCGGAGTTGATGCAGGGGGAATTGGTCTGCAAATGAAAGTCACCGGCGGCAAGGTTCACAAAGGCAGGTTCATTGGTAATGTTTCCGAGACCGGAAACCAAAGGTGTTGTGTCGCAATAATTCAAATAATTCAAAGTGCCGCCTCCATAATTGGAGCCGTTTGGGGCAGAGTTGTAATAGACAATGGAATTGTAAAGTGTGCTTTCATAAACTCCGCCGCCGGAATTCGCTGTGTTGCCGAGCACGGTACAATTATAAAGCTTGCTTTGGTAAGCGCCTCCGCCAGAACTCGAAGCCGTGTTACTCGACAGGATGCAATTGTATAAGGTCCCGCCAATTACGCCGCCGCCGAAAGCGCCGGAATTATTTTCCAATGTGCAATTGTAAAACGTGCTTGAATCTCCGCCACCACCGCTGCCCATTACAGAGAAAGCTGAATTACCGGTGAACGTGCAGTTGAAAGCTGTTCCTTGAATAATCCCGCCACCGAAACCATAAACACTGTTACTCACGACGACACAATTGAAAAGACTGGCCGCCGCCGCCGCGCCCCCATACGATGCTTTATTATTCGCCAGTGTACTGTTGTAAACTGTTCCTCCGTAAATTCCGCCGCCTTGTGAAACACGGCTGCCGTTACCGCCGAACACACAATTGGAGACTACGCCGCCCGTTTCGCACCACGCGTCGCCGCCGCTTTGTTCATTGATGAGGTCTCCAGTGCTTCTTGTTCCACCATTGCTCAACGTGAAACCATTCAACACCGCGTTACCGCCGACATACACGCAGCGCGTTTGTGTTCCGCCGACAATCATCGTTGATTGCGGCCCGTACAAACCGAGCAAGGTGATGGCATTCGTCAGCGCCACACGGTTTGCTTCCTGTCCGTAAATGATCGTGCTGCCCGAGTTATAAGTGCCACTTGATGCGACCACAATTTCGCCGTTTTGCGCCGCGCTCACCGCGTCCTGAATGTTTGTTGCCGCCGTGCTCCAATTCGTGTAAGGCGTCACCGGATTCGTGCTGTTCAAACTCACATAATGCACCGTTCCAGTGTATTGATTTTCGTAAGCGCCCATATCCACCGTGCCGCCAATGATGCGCGGGTTGCCGTCCAAATCCGTGCTGTCGGTGATGAAAGAATTATTTCCCGCGTTGATGCAGGGAGAGCCAAGTTGCAGATGGAAGTCGCCGCCAGCCAGATTTACGAAGGCAGGTGGATTGGTGAAATTATTAGCGCCGGCAAAAGTGGCTGCAAACGACAGGCAACAGTTCGTATAGTATCCGCTGCCGCCGGCATCGGTGTTGGTATAATCACTGAAGTTGTAATACACGATGCAGTTTTTGAGGGTGCATCCCTCGACAGAACCGCTGCTGTAACCCGCGACCGAATTGCTGACCAGCGTGCAATTGATCAATGTGCAAAAACCCGCCGCCCCGCTCACGTAACCGGCGAAATTGCGGGTGAGCACGCAATTGACCAGCGTGCTTTCGTAAGCGCCACCGCCGTTGCCGATGTCGTTGTTGAGGGGTGCCGCCGAATTTCCAATCAAAGCGCAGTTCACCAGCGTGCCGTAACAAGCCCCACCTCCCTGATTGTAGGCCGTGTTGCCGGTGATCACGCAATTGGTCACAAGGCAATTTGTGGACTGGCAACAAACTCCGCCGCCGGAGCCATAATTCTGCGTCGCGCCGTTCGTGAGCGTGAACCCGGACAATGTCGCGCCATTGTTCAAATACGCGCACCGCACCGCATTGGGGCCGTTTGTGGCCGCATCCCAGGCACCCTTGATCATCGTCACCGCCGGGCCATTGACGCTTTGCACGGTGATGTTGTTGAGCACATAAACGCGGTTCGAACCTGCAAGTGAATAGCCGCCGCATTGGTAAATTCCATTTGTGATCAAAACCGTGTCGCCGCTTCCGGCGCGAAAAACCGCGTTCTGAATGTTCGTCGCCGCCGTCGCCCAACTCGTGTAGGGTGAAACGGGATTTGTGCCGTTTACATCCACATAAAACACCGCCGCGGATGAATTGAGCGTGAAAGCCAGGGAACAAATGGCTGCCAATTGCAAAATGGACCGTTTCATGGAAACCCTTTCTGGAATTGTTGGCAGCTTATCCATCAACCCGTATTGATTCAATAGAAATATTTGCCGTTTGGCCCAAGGGCTTTGCGTTTGAGGGAGGATGGTATGATCGCCGCCGATGGGAATCGGCGGATCCATTCCGCGTTTTTGAGCAGCGCGGCTACTTCATCAATTCGCGCTGCCAGTTCATCAATTCCGGCGCGTGTCGTTCCCAATCACGGGCCAGATCTCCGAGCGTGGCGCGCGGGGCGATGAGTGTGGGGTCAATGCCCAGCTTGTGAGCGTGCGCGTCGCGGCGCCGCTCCAATTCGCGGTAACGGCGCATCTCGGTTTCGGTGGGCCGGGTGGAATGATGCCGGACTTTTTCCGGATGCCGGTCGTGGGGCACCGCCAGTCCGGCCCGGATGGCCGCCACCAGGGTGTCGCGGCGGCGCGGCGACATCCGCGGCGGCAAAAGCGGCTCGACCGCCTGCCGCCCCACGGCGGCTTCGGCGAGTTCAACCATTTTTTCGTGGCTCAAAATAAAAAACGGCGGGCGGTTTGCGGCAATGGCTTCGGTTTCGCGCCATTGCCAAAGCTCGCGCATCACGGCCAGCGCGTGACGATTCAGCGCGTGGCTGCCTTTCACGCGCCAGACGGAATCACCGTCCACGACGGGTGGTTGTGAACATTCCTCAATCAATCGCATGCACGATTCCTGATGCCAGCCAAGGCGGTTTTTATTTTGGAGTTCAAGCTTCAGCTTGTCGGAAAGCGGTTTGAGGTGATGTGTGTCGTTGCGCGCGTAGGTTTCCATCCGTTCGGTGAGCGGACGCCGCGCCCAATCGGCCTTTTGCGAAGCCTTGTCCAGCTTCACGCCGAGAAATTTTTCCGCGAGCGAACTCAGGCCGAAATGCCGTTCGCCCAAAAGCCGCGCCGCGAGCATGGTGTCGAAAATGGTGCGCGGGACAAACTCGTGATGTTTGCGGAACAGGCGCAAATCGTAATCCGCGCCGTGCATGATGAGTTCGTGACCGGCCAGCGCGTCAAGCAGCGGGTCCAGGTTTGTTTTCGCCAGCGGGTCAATCAATTCGTCGCCGGCGGTCGTGCTGATTTGAATCAGGCAGACTTTTTCCGGATAGGCATGCAGGCTGTCGGCCTCGGTGTCGAGGGCCAGCCAGGTCGCGGATTTCAACGTGGGGAGGAAGGCGGCGAGCTTTGCGTTGGTATCAATCACGCTGAAAATATATTGGCTGGCGGGAAACGGGGAAGCGAAAAAGGACGGCGCATCCCGGTTTTTAAGGGAACTTCTGGTTCGATTTGAATTGAATAATCCGGTGATGACAGTGTAATAACTGAAAACCACGGCTGGCGGAGACCGCAGCGGGGGTCATTCCTGAAACACAATGGCCCCAAGCCGTTAAAAAGTAACATCTTATGGCAACGATTGCGTCACTGACCATCGAAAAACAGCGGAGCTGGCTGCAGCGCGCGCTGCCGATTGCGACGTGGGTTGCCGGGGTGCTGGTGATCTTGACGCTGGTGGGGTATCTGGTCGTGACGAGTTCCGGTTTCATCAAACGCGTCATTCTGCCCCGCGTGAGCGCCGCGATTCACGCGGATGTCACCGTCACTGACATCTCGGTCCATCCGTTCAGCAAAATCACGGTGCGCGGCCTGAAAGTGCAGGCGAAAGGACAGGAACCGGTCATCACCGCACCGGAAGTCCGCGCCAGTTACAGCCTTTGGAGCATCCTCCGCGGCAAACCCCGCATCTCCGAAATTGTGCTCATGTCGCCGACGGTCAACCTGATCGAAAACCCGGACGGCAGCAGCAACTGGGACGCGCTGCAGGCATCGGGGAAAAAGCCGTCTGAATCCAAACCGTCGCGGCCCGGCAAAACCTCGAAGCCGGCGCAAATTGAGGTGCGCAAGGCAACCCTGAGCAATGCCACCTTTCGGAAGACTAAAAATTACCCCGGCAACCGCCGCGATTCCCTGGAAGTGGGAAACGTGAATGTGATGTTGGCCAGCTTGAAGAATGGGCAGTCCGGCACGCTTCAGTTGGGTGCACTTATCCAAATGGAGAACAACCCGCCCACCGGGCAGGCGGGACATTTGCAGGCCGCCGTGCAGGGCAATTATAATTTTACGTTGAGTGCCGACTTGAAACCCGCCCCCGTCACCGGCCAGGCGCGCCTGGATGTTTCGCGCGCCGACGGCGTGTTCAGCGACTTTTCCGGGTTCAGCGCCGTGCTGGATTGCGACGTGACACCGGCGCAAATCAAACAAGCGGTGTTGCATTTTCAAAGGGGCGGGACGCCGCTGGGCGAACTGGCCGTCAGCGGACCGCTGGACATGGAAAAAATGGAAGGCCGGTTGAAGGTGGAACTGCGGGGCATTGACCGGCGATTGTTGAACCTGGCCGGAGACGCGGGCGGGATTGATTTTGGCACAACCACAATCAGTTCCAGCAACGAAATCGAATTAACCAAGGCTGGCTCCATCATCAACGCCACGGGCCGGTTCGACGCGGGCCATGTTCAATTGACACGCGCGGGGCAAACGACGCCCACGCTCAATCTCAATGCCAGCTACGCCGTCACGGTGGACGGCCCGGCGCAGATGGTGCTGCTCCGCGGGCTGAATGTGACGGGCACGCAGAACGGCAACCCGCTGCTGACCGCGCGCCTGACCCGGCCCATGAACCTGGTCTGGGGAAAGAACGCCAGCGGGGCGGGGGATTCCGCGCTCGATCTGGCCGTCACGGATTTGAGTCTCGCGGATTGGAAGCCGTTCCCCGGCAACGCCGCCGCCACGGGCAATGTGGATTTGACATTGAAATTGTCATCGCAGCAGGGCGGCCGGCAACTCACATTCGATCTGGATTCGCGGATTGACAATTTCGCGGCCCGAATCGGCGGCAGTCAAACGGTTCAGGCGGCGGTGAGTTTGCATGTCCGCGGACAGGCGGTGAATTTCAAACAATTCAACCTGAGCGAATACCGGCTGCTGGTCCTCCGCCAGAATCAGTCGCTGGTCACCGCCACCGGTTCCGGCACGTATGACCTTGCGGGCGGGAACGCGGACATGCAGGTGGCACTGCAAGCTTTGCCGGCTGCGCTGTGCCAGGCCATTCCTCAACCGGGCATGAGCCTTTCGTCCGGCACCGTTGAATTGAAGGGACGCATCACCCAAAAACAGAACACGCAAACCATCACCGGCAAACTGGTGCTCGCCAATCTCACGGGACAGGCCGGCCAAAACCAATTCCGCAATTTCGGGAGCACCATGGACCTCGACGTGAGCAAAACGCCGGAGCAAATCCAAATCAACAAAATCACGGGCAAATTGACCCAGGGCGGAAATGACGGCGGCACTTTTGAGATTGCCGGCAAATACAACACCGCGGGTGAATCGGCGCAACTGACCGCCAGCCTGTCGGGCTTCAATCAGAACGGCCTGCGTCCATTCCTTGAACCGCTGTTGGCGGACAAGAAACTCATCTCCATCGCCGTCAACGGCAACGCCTCCGTGCAATATGATCCGGGCGGCAATTCTGACATCAAAGCCACGATGCAGGTGGCGAATCTCGTCGTGAACGACCCGCAACGGCAACTGCCCACCACGCCGCTGGAGGCCCGGTTGGAAATTGACACCGCCGTGAAAAAGCAATCAGCGGACATCCGCCAGTTTCAAATCACGCTCACCCCCACCAAACGGGCGCAAAACCAGGTCCGGTTGCAGGGACAGGTGGATTATTCGCAGCCGAACGCGGTCCGCGGGAACCTCAAGCTCGCCGCCGATTCGCTTGACGTGACCAGCTATTACGATTTGTTCGCGGGCGGTTCGAAAGGCAGCGGAAAACCGGCCGCGGCGGCGACCCAAACCGGACCGGATTCCACCAGCGCCGGCCAGGAACCGCCGGCAAAAAATTTCCCGCTGAAAAATTTCACCGTGGTTGCCGACATCGGGCGGTTCTATCTGCGCGAAATCGAGATAACCCATTGGCAGACGACAGTGAGCGTGGACGGTGGGCACGTGACGGTGAAGCCATTCCAACTCACACTCAACGGCGCGCCCGTGAACGCCACGGCGGATTTAAACCTGGACATGCCGGGTTACAAATACGATCTGACCTTGGGTGCCGACCGGGTTCTGGTTGCCCCGCTGGTGAATACCTTTATGCCCGATCGCAAAGGTCAGATGGGCGGAACCTTTACGGCCCAGGCAAAGTTCAGCGGCGCGGGCATCACCGGCGCGAGTTTGCAAAGGAACCTTACGGGGCAGTTTGCCGGCGGCGTTACCAACTTGAACCTGTCCGTGATGGACGTACACAGTGCCATCCTTAAAACACTGATTAATGTCATTGCCACCATCCCCCAACTTTTGAGCAGTCCGGAAAGCGCCATTGCTTCGCTGTTGGGCCAGGTGACCGGGCAAGGCGGCGGATTGATGGATGAACTTAAAAAGTCGCCCATCCAGGTGATCAACGCGCAAATCCGGGCGGGCGGCGGGCGGATTGATTTAACCTCGGCTTCGGTGCAAAGCACGGCTTTCAAAGCCGACGGCCAGGGTGGCATCGCCCTGGCCCAGGTGCTGACCAACTCCACCATCAACATTCCCATTGCCGTTTTTGTGAGCCAGTCCATTGCCAAACAACTCAATCTCGCTTCCGGCAATACTTCCGCCAGCGCCACTTATGTTCCTTTGCCGCAATTTTTGGCAATGAAGGGTACGATTGGCAATCCGAAGGCGGACATCAACAAGGTGGCATTGGGCGGCATGGCGGTGAAATCCCTCAGCAGCGGTATTATTGGCACGGCCACCAACGGCGCATCGCAGGTGGGGAACCTGTTGAACAGTTTGCTGAAGAAAGTAAAATAGCTGGTCGGTGAAGAATCACCCGCGCAAAAGGTCGGTGACGATGGGCTGGTGACTTAGGGACGACCAGCGACTTCCCGGCAAACTGAAGGCGCAAACCGGCGTTCGCTCGACCGAGTTTGACTTCGGGGCGAAGACCACAGCAAGGCACCGTTTTGAAACGATCGCACAGGTGGACACCAAACTGTTTTTCACGGGTCCAGTATGGTTGGTTAGGACTTCCTGATTGCTTTCAACGCAGAATCAGGGTATTATAATATCCATCAGCCTGAATTTTTACGAAGTTACTGCTGTTGGGCAACCAAGGGGGAGGTGGCGTTCAAATTCTGAAGCAGGCTTTTGTTGTATATGAGCACACGATTCCTCGTTCGAGTGGCACTTTCCGCATTTTTCCTCTCCGCTGTCCAGAACGGTATGGCCCAGGCCAGCCTGCCGATCTACACCGACAACCTGGTGAACGGTTTCCAGGACTGGAGCTGGGCGACCCGGAACATGGACAACACCACGCCCGTTCATTCGGGCAGCGCATCCATCAGCGTAACCTCCAGTGCCTGGACGGCGCTGGCGTTCGAGAATTCGGATTTCAACACGACTCCTTATACGAACCTCACCTTTTGGGCACATGGCGGCACAAACGGCGGGCAACAGCTCCAGGTTTACGCGCAATACGGCCCCGGCGGCACCAATGGAACGACGGTTTCACTGCCGAGCACGTTGACGGCAGGTACATGGAAGCCGTACACGATTTCCCTGAGCGCGCTCGGTGTGGCCAACCGATCCGACGTCAACACGATTGTCATCATGCTGACGGGTAGCGGCACGACCGGCACTTTTTACGTGGATGACATCGCGCTGACCGCCGTGCCGGCGCCGGCGCTGGTTCACTTGAGCGTGAATGCCACGAATACATTGCGGACGGCCGACCCGCGCTGGTTTGGTGTCGACACCGCCACTTGGGATGGCTACCTCGTCAACTCGCAAACCGTCTCCCTCATGAAACAAAACGGCACCACCACCCTGCGCTGGCCGGGTGGTTCGACCTCAGATGCCTACCATTGGTACAACGACACAGCCAACAACAAGACCTTCAACCAGCTCGCCACCAACTTCGGCGCCAACGTCTTTATTACCGTCAATTATGGCAGCGGAACCAGCAACGAAGCCGCCGCGTGGGTCAAGTCCGTCAACGTCACCAACAAATTCGGTTTCAAATACTGGGAAATCGGCAACGAATGCTATGGAACTTGGGAAACCGACAACAACACCCCGGCATACGATCCCTACACCTATGTCGCCCGCGCCGCTGGTTATATCGCGCTCATGAAAGCCGCTGATCCGACCATCAAGATCGGTGTGGTTGCCGTGCCCGGCGAAGACAGCTATTCCAATAATGCGGCTCATCCGGTCGTCAATCCTGTAACCGGCGTGACACATTATGGCTGGACGCCGGTCATGCTGACCTACCTGAAGACCAACGGAGTTACCCCGGACTTCCTCATTTATCACTTCTATCCGGAATACACGTCGGCCGACCCCTCCACAGGCACCGACAGCGACCCGCTCGCGCTCCAGGCCAGCATCAATTGGGCGCTCACCGCCGCCGACCTGCGCCAGCAACTTACGGATTACCTCGGCAGCAACGGCACTAATGTCGAACTGCTTTGCACCGAGAACAACAGCGATGCCGGTGCGCAAGGCCGTCAGTCCACCAGCATCGTCAATGGACTGTTTCTTGCGGACAACCTGGCACAGATCATGAAGACGGAGTTCAACAGTTATATCTGGTGGGATTTCCGCAACGGCTCGGACACCTCGGGCAGCTTTGACTCCACGCTCTACGGCTGGCGAAACAACGGCGATTTGGGCATGGCCGGCGGAGCCGCCAGTCCGCTCTACCCCACGTTCTACGCCGAAAAGCTCATGCAATACTTTGTCCGGGGCGGTGACACCGTCCTGAATGCCACCAGCGATTACCTTCTCCTCTCGGCCTACGCCGCCCGCAAAATCAACGGATCGCTCGCCCTGCTGGTCATCAACAAGGATGTCACGACCACCTTCACCGCGCAGATCAACCTGACCAATTTCATTCCCGCCGGAACCGCCACGGTCCGATCCTTCGGCATCATCCAGGATGAGGCCACGCGTACGAACAACCCCACCCCCGGGTCGCAGGACATCTCCACCAATACGATTACCGTCGCCACATCCTTCACCAACACCTTTCCCGCAGGCAGCCTGACGCTCATTACCTTTACGCCGAACGCGACCACGGTCAGCCTGGTTTCAGGCGCCAATCCTTCGACCTACGGCAGTGCGGTGACCTTTACCGCCACGGTCTGGACCAATGGTGTGGCGGTTGGAGGCATCAGCGGGCAAACCATCACGTTCTATGATGGGGCCGTCCAATTGGGCACCGGAACAGTAAATGGCAGCGGTCAGGCCGCTTATGCCACGAGCGCCACCCAACTCTCCGCCGCCACCCATTCCATCACCGCCGTATATGGCGGGGGCGGTGGTTATGCTGGCAGCACGAATTCACCCGCCTTGTCGCAAACAGTAAACAAAGCGACGCTGACGGCGGGATTAACTGGCACGGTGAGCAAGACCTACGATGGAACCACGGCCGCCACGCTGGCGGCGGGCAACTACACCCTGTCGGGCGTGGTGAGCGGCGACACGGTGACGCTGAATGATCCGACGAGCGGGACTTACGACACCCGGAACCAGGGCAGTGGCAAGACAGTTACTGTGACGGGCCTGGCAATTTCAGGCGCGTCCGTGACCAACTATACTTTGGCGAGCACTTCGGCCTCGGCTGCGGTGGGCACGATCAGTGCGGCGACGCTGACCTACACGGCCAACCCGGCGAGCATGATCTACGGGTCGGCGGTGCCGGGCTTGGGCGGTTCGGTGGGCGGATTTGTGGGCAGCGACACGCAGGCCAATGCAACGACGGGGACGTTGACCTTCACGACGGCGGCGACTTCGTCGAGCAGTGTGGGCAGCTACGCCATCAACGGCTCCGGGTTGACGGCGAACAACGGCAATTACACGTTTGTGCAGGCGGCGGGGAACGCGACGGCCTTGGGCATTCTGCCCTTGGTGACACCGGCCTTTGCGGGTCAGGGGATAGTGGTGGGCTCCGGGGGTTGGCAGTTGAGTTTCAGCGCCCAGGCTGGACAAAGCTACCAGGTGCTGGCCGCGGGCGAT
>Ga0187868_1000811_pt1 | contig 23857 bp, 20 predicted proteins | sample June2016WEW_13_4_FD_133014 | JGI IMG/M metagenome (GOLD analysis project Ga0187868, IMG submission 133014) | Peatland microbial communities from SPRUCE experiment site at the Marcell Experimental Forest, Minnesota, USA - June2016WEW_13_40 | ecosystem: Environmental > Terrestrial > Soil >... | reverse complement strand
AGCCGGGGCAGTGTTTCCCTGGAGAGTTAGAAGAAGACAGCAGAAAACACTGAGGCAAGTGTTCATTGGGGTTGCCCTTCCGCAATCTGGCGCAAGAGCTTCACGAGAATTCCTGCTGCAAGGGCACGCCGAAGCTATCACACGGCTATGTAATGTTCAATAAATACGTCAGGATTCAGCGGAATCGGATCACTGCGGGCGATATTAGTAGAAATAGGTAACTCCCGGCGCAAGGCACTGGTAGAAGTTCGTGCAGCACCTTCGTGTTTGGCAGTCTACGATTGCTAGGGGTATTGAGCCAAGGCTTGCCCGTTGCAAGCAATGGCGAACAAATAGCGAACCTGCTAGTATGCCCGAATGGAGATCCGCACTTGTCGAGTCACGGTGTGTGATGTTGAGGGCGTGGAGCACACAGTGGAAGTGACCGCCGCGAGTTTGCATGAAGCGGTGGCTCTCGGCCTTCGTGCGATTCGAAAGAGCGATTGGGCGGATGAAATTCCACAAGGGTTGAACCATGTCACCGTCTCCGTGACCGGCGTTCGCGTCGAGCACACGGTTCAGTTGAAAAAGTTCAACCAATGGCTCGCACGAACAGGCGGGAGTCCAGCGGACATATTGAAACGGAACCGGATTCGAGAACTACTTGAGGGATAGACGGTAAGCTATTTTGGGGCATTCCAGAGTTTCAAGAAATCCGCGACGGTCGCGGGACCATGACCGGCGTAATGGTTGTTGACGTAGACGAAAACGGTCACGCCGCGTCGAATCGTTTGCTGGCAGACATCAACCCAGGTCCGAAGCTCTTTCGAGCGGTTGACGATCACTGTGGGTGAGCTGTGGCGTGAATCGGAGGCTGGTGGAATAGACGATTAGGCACGGGGAAAACAACAAAAATAAAAAGGCCGGGAATATTGACATTCGCTTTTTATTCGCTTATAGATAAGGTACATAACGAGGACGAGATAGTGAAACAAGCTATAATTTGCCGCCATGGAAGGCTATCCCGTCCGCTTCCGAGATCCCATACATGGGTTTATCCATCTTTCGCGCAACGAGCTAAAGCTGGTCGAGTCCAGGGCGTTTCGGCGATTGAGACACATCAAGCAACTCGCTCTAACCTACTTGGTATATCCAGGAGCAATGCATACGAGATTTGAGCATTCGCTCGGTGTCATGGAGTTGGCGACTAGGGCTTTCGAAGCGATCCAAAAGAAGTCAGAACAGCTGCTAGATAGCAATTTGAAAAAGATAGGTATGACAGTCGATCAGGCGAGAAGCTTGTTGAGAGCTACTGCCCTTCTGCATGATGTAGGACACTTGCCGTTCTCACATGGCGGTGAATCTGTTCTGCCAAAGAACAGCAATGGGGAGCCAGCTACACATGAGCAAGTCAGCATTGCATTCATTCGAGAACACGAACTTTCCGATTTACTTGAGCAAGATCTTTATAATGGAGCTGTTGAACATATTGCGCTCCTGTTGGGCGAAGGTCAGCTTCCTCCAGAACTACTTATCCTCAAAAGGCTCATCTCCGGTCAATTCGACGCGGACAAAATGGACTACCTCAATCGGGATTCGCTCCATTGCGGCGTGGGATACGGCAACTTCGATTATTTAAGACTATTGGAAACTTTACGAGCCGAGCAATCAGCAGAAGGTGGTTTGGAGCTCTGTCTCGACAGAGGTGGAATTCACACGCTCGAAGCCATGATGCTGGCGCGATACTGGATGTTCACGCAAGTCTACTATCATAAGACCCGAAGAATTTTCGATATTTATCTGCGGCGATACCTCAAGGCTTGGTATCAAGATCAGTATGAGGATTTGCTAGGTGTCATGGATCAGGACGATGTCACGGTAATGAACGATATTATACAGGACGCGAAAGCACAAGTTGACGACGGAGATCGCCAGAAATATGCACGGCGAATTCGAGAACGGAAGCATCATCATGTCGTGTACGAGACGGACAACAATGCCGACGCGAAGGAAATGCGAATAGCAGTTGGGATCGAAACGAAACTCCGTCAGAAACACACGGATGTGGACTTCATCCTAGATCGAGATGCACGAGGTGCCCTCCATAAATTCTACGTGGAGGGCGACGAGAAGATGGGGGATGAATTTCCAATCTACGATACAATTTCCGGACGCTATTCAAGGCTTTCAGAGGAGTCAAGAATATTCGAGAAGGTTCCGAGAACTTTCCATGTGATCAGAATCTACGCTGATGTGCCGAAGGACCGCTTGATAGAGTTGAGGAAAGAAACAACTCAAATCGAACAACAGGAAAGGCAGGTGATCTAAGGATGGCTGCTTCCGCACAAGGGCAGGTTTTCTTCGCCGACAAGATTGCTGATGCTCTGCTCGCCTACATAGTTAAGAGTTACAACGAAGCGAGCGATAAAACTCTGGGCCGAACGATACTGCAAAAGCTCTGCTATTTCGCTAAAGCAAGCGGAGTTCCACTACCGTTTCGATTTGAGATTTACCACTATGGTCCATTCAGTCAAGAGATTTTCGACAGGACAGAAGACTTGCTATTGGATGGCGTGATCGAGGATCGGTCGAACGACCGTGGGCGATCTGATTTCGTTTCGGGCCCCAACCTAGATTCATTTCTAAATCGCTTTGGTGAAGCGCTAAGGCAACACAAGACGAATCTTAAGCGCGTAGCAACGATGTTTTCTCGTCTTGATCCGTCACAAATGGAATTGGTCTCTACGATCCATTACATGCATAGTTCGTACCGCGAATGGTTTAAACAGGTTCCGAGCAAAGATGCTGTGGTTGCATCTGTCCTGCAAGTAAAGGGAGATAAGTTCAGTAGACAGACCGTGGAAAGAGCTTACGAAATCCTGCATGAGGCCGCGCTTCTGGCCTAGTTCACTCTGGAGGGCTGCCCCGTCACCGACACAGGACCGCTATTCCGCGTGCTCCAAGAATTGCGTATCGCAATTCGTATCGCAGTTGGCAGATGGTATGCACAGGGGAAGTGTCATCAGTTCAACGGCTTAGTGAATTTGACACCGTGGCTTCGAACCAGAGGGTCGGGAGTTCGAATCTCTCCGGGCGCGCCACTCTTTCCCGCGCAATGTTTAGGACTTACGCTGCAACACCAACCGTCCTTTCTTCGGATTTTCTAGGTCTCATAGGTCTCATTGGCTTCTCTTCGTAGGCCGGAACCTCGAATCCAATCCCGGTGTCCTCCGCAACCTGCTTGCGAAATTCCACATCGTCCGCCAACTTGGAGTAGCCATCAGTGACAGACTGTTTGGCGTGTCCAAGCCAGAATTTGATGAGGTCTTCGGGAGCCCGCTGCTTCCTGAGCCAAGTGGTGCGAAACCTTCGCATCGCGTGAAATCCGGCCTTCTCCACGCACAGCTCTTTCAGGATAGGGTGGAGAGACCTGCGAAGCAGATCGGACTGAAACAACGGCATGCCCGCTTTATTCGCAAACAGCAATCCTACCCGACGATCTTTCACAAACGTTTTGAGTAAGTCCGCCAGTGCAGGATTGAGGTCAACTTGTCTGTAGGCGTTCTTGGTCTTGGGCGTCTGAATGTCACCTTCCCAACAGGACTGTTCAACGGTGATTGTTCGGCAGTCCGAGGAAAGATGCTTCACTTCGAGACCAAAGGCTTCTCCAACCCTGAGTCCCGTTCCTGCGAGTAAAGCGTACAGCACCCTGTCTTGTCCTTCCGCTTTCCTCGTGGATGAAGCTGATGAAAATATCTGACATGAGGCTCCTACAGTTTTCACTGTGATCACAACTGGGTCACAACTGAGGCACGTCCCGCGTAAGTGAAATGCCGCCGTTTCAACGTCTTAGACGTTCTTAGAAGTAGCTTGGGAAGCTTCTATTCTTGCCATTGAACGCTGCGCGCGAAGAATCGAAACGAAATGCAAAGTGACAAACAGCATATCCGTGAGTGCAGAAGCCATTTTTTCCGCCGACCTCTACTTGGGTAGTCGCTCGTCGTACCATTTCACTTGGTTCCGAACATCCTCAATTGCTTCCTCAATCTGATCTTCGCTGAATTCGAGGTCTCCAAAATCATTGATATAGCGTGCCGCCACTCTATGTGGTCTGTGCTGATATTCCCATGCGACTTGGGAATCGTGGTGAATGACCGAATTTCTTATCTTTCGGAATGGGCCCCCGCTTCGCTCCAGAGATTAATTTTCTCAGCGGGTTTGGACACTCACCTCTTAGGACGAGCGGCAGGATCCGTTTCGTAGGGGTTTTCGAAGCGATATCCTACCCATGGCTCTGTAACGATGTATCGCGGATTGCGCGGGTCAGGCTCGACCTTCCTGCGCAACTGGTTGACGAGGACGCGCAGCGATTCCATTTCTTCCCCGTAGTCTGGGCCCCACACCGTTTGGAGCAGCCACCGATGTGTCAGAGTTTTTCCCTGGTGTATCACGAGCTGGCGCAGCAGCTCGAACTCTTTCGGAGTCAAGCGCACTTTATGTCCTTTCGCCGATACGGTGCGCCTCTCGAAATCAATCTGCAAGTTAGGGGAGACGAAGCCGGAAGCCTCCTCCGATCCGGCTCGGCGCAGAGTCGCGCGTATGCGCGCGGTGAGTTCTTCGGTACCGAACGGCTTCACGATGTAGTCGTCCGCACCCGCGTCAAACGCTTGCACCTTGTCCCGCTCGCTATTCCGTACGGTTAGCATGATCACCGGGACAGTACTCGTGCGGCGGATTTCGCGGCATGTTTCCAATCCCGACATGCCCGGCAGGTTCACGTCCAAAAGTACCAGCTCGACGCGCTCCCGGCGGATCATATCGAGAGCTTCCTCTCCGCTGCGCGCGTCCATGACTACGAAGCCTTGTGAGATCAGCACTGTGCGCAAAGATCGCCGGATCTGAGGATTGTCATCTACGATCAGAACTGGTTCGGCATTCATGACTGCACCAGGCAACCGCAACTCCATGGCAGACTGAGGACTGTGGCAAGCTGCGTTCGTTCTTGGTTTCCTCCCGAACGTATGAATTAACTCCTCACACGTAGGCATCCGCTTAAGATTTCATTTTTCGCTTCACCGGTTTTTGCGGCACCGCCTCAAACCGGTAGCCGAACTGTTGCTCTGTGTGGATATAACGCATATGCTCGGGGTCTTTCTCAATCTTTCTGCGCAACTGGTTGATGGTGACCCTCAGGCGCTGTATTTCCCTCGTATGTTCCAGGCCCCACAAAGATTGGAGCAGCGTGTGGTGCGAAACCGGCTTACCTTCATTCAGCACGAGATATCGTAAAAGCTCAAATTCAGTCGGCGTAAGATGAACCTGTTCTGAATCGACCACCACTCGACGGCGCTCAAAATCAATCTTCAAGCCGGAAGACTCAAATGGTGGAATCGTTTCCATGCCGGCCGTTCTTCGTCGCAGCGCGTGTATGCGCGACAGAAGCTCCTGAATGCCAAAGGGCTTCACGAGATAGTCGTCAGCGCCCGCGTCGAATGCCTGCACTTTGTCTTCTTGCGTGCGAAGAACGCTGATCACCAGAATCGGGACATCAAAGAGTTTCCGAAGCCTACGGCAGGCTTCTAGCCCGCCGATCCCCGGCATCTTGAGATCCAACAAGACCATATCTACAGCGCCTTCCGCCTGAACTTCCTCCAAGGCCTCCTCGCCCGATCGCGCTTCGACAACAATGTATCCCGCGCTCGTCAGAGTCGTGCGCAATGCGCGGCGAACCTGCGGGTCATCATCCACCAACAAAATTTTGGCGGTATTCATCGTCGCGGTTTTTCCGAACGGCTGGGCCTGCGAAACCTCGGGCGAAGGGGCCATTTAGTGCTCCTGCGGCAGTATGGCGCGGCGGCATAAGAGACCCGTTAGGTGTTCCTAAGGAATATGTAAACAAGAACGCATAAGGAATTCGTACGTTTCGCGTAAGCAGATCACGGGCTTGTTTCAATTTGCGCAATCACTTTATTGAGTTTGACCGCCAGCGCCACTGACCTTACCTTGTGTCGCACGTTGATGTGCAATTTACAACCGTGGAATTTGCGTGGGTGTGTAACTAAATTCATGAAGCGAATGTTAAGACGAAATTGGGACGACACGATCCGCAGCGTTTTGATTAAGCATATGTACAGGCCTACACAAGTAAAGAGTTTGAAGCTGCGTGCCCCGAAAGGGCGTTTACGAAAGCCTTATCGGATGCTTATGTCTTCCGTAGGTCCGCGGATGTGGAATGGAAGGCGGAAGGGAACTGAAGACTCGATGCGGGGCCAGCAGAAATTGAAATTCAGCAAAACGAGTTTGATGAATTCGCACAGCGGTGCAATCGGGTTTGCCGCTCAACGAGGTCTTCGTTGGAACCTGACTCCGGCGGGCATCGCTTTAATCCAACCCGCGAGGTCTGGTGCATCGCGGACGCAGGCGCCGTCTCGGCCACGGCGCCTGCACAAAATCCAGGCGGACGCTTTTCACGGTTCGCCAATGGGTGCGTAGAAGAGAAGTGCTCTTGAAAATTCAGCGGGGGTGGATGGTGAATAAATTAATTCGCAACTTCAACGTGGAAAGGGATCGAGACGTGAAAAACATGGAAACACTGTGGCGCAAGGCCGTAGGGATCGCAGTTTTCTGTTGCACGTTTATTTTGACGTTCGCATTTGCTCAGGCCTCGAGCTGTTACGCGCAAGCTCAAGCGCCTGCTCCCAAGGAACTGGCGAGCTTGAACGAGCCTGCACCGCCGTCGCCTGCTGGGACCACGAATACCACGACAACGGCTGCCGCTACCCCGGCCACGAGCAGCAAGGAATCGCCGACGCAGCCGGTCAGCACGACAGATGCTGACGTGCCGCCCGCGGTCGCGAAGGAACTCGATGCCATGGAAAAGCGCATCGAGGAGCTCGAAGCGGCTTTGAAGGCTAAGGACGCAGACGCGCAGCCGGCCGCCGACCCGTCGGCCACGCCCGACGCCTCGGCAGCTGCGGCTCCCATCCCGTTCGGTGGGCCGTCGGTGGCGGCCTCCTCATCCGCTGCTCCACCCCCTGCACCCCAAGACAAGAAGCCTGCACCAGCAGACCCTTTCTCGGTGGATGACTGGACCTGGCTCAACGGGAACTCCCGCAACCACGATGACCCGCTGGCCATGAAATACTTCGATCCAGAGGTCAGATTCGACGCCAACTACATCGAAGACTATAACCAACCGAAAGACCACACGATGGGCGGGGCGACCGAGAGCTTCCGGAACGGCGAGTTCCAGTTGGAGCAGGCGAGCTTCGGCGGCGACCTGCGCGTCGGCAATGTTCGCGGCCGCATCCTGACGATGTTCGGCTTGTTTGCAACGACCACGCCGCGCAACGACGGCAGCTTTGGAGTCGGCCAGTGGGACCTCCGCGGCGCCTACAAGTACATTTCGGAAGCGTGGGGCGGGTACCACTTCAACGTGCAGCATGGGCTGAACATCGACGCTGGAATCTTCGTGTCGTACATCGGCCTGTTCAGCTACTACAACTTTGACAATTGGACCTATCAACCTTCCTTCGTTTCCTCCAACACGCCGTGGTTCTTCAATGGTTTGCGGATTCAGTGGTTCCCCAAAGAGAATCTGAAGATCGAGCCTTGGATCATCAACGGATGGCAGTCGTATGCGAAATACAACGGCCACCTGGGGTTGGGAGGACAGATTCTCTGGCGTCCGCATCCGTGGCTTTCGTTCGTTTTCAACAACTACGGAATGGGCACGGATACTCTGGGTGTTCCCGGGCGCTCGCGCCTCCACACGGACGACAGCGTCGAAGTCAGATACTACCATCACCCCGATAAATTCTTGGATAGTATGGCGTTCTCCGCCACCGGCGATTTGGGATGCGAATACGGCGGCACACAGCCGGGCACAATCGTGAGCTGCCACAACAATAGCGGTGGCCATCCCAAGCAGTCCTTCGCGGGCTGGATGGTCTACAACCGCTTCCAGTTCAAGAAAGACCTGTTTGGCGTAACGCTCGGCGGCGGCGTGCTCGACAATCCGGGCCGCTATCTGACATTGCTTCCACCGATCAATGGAGCGGACGCCGTTTCCGGATCGCCGTACTTCCAAGGCTATCCCGGGAGCATATACAAGGCTTGGGACAGCACGATCACTTTCGATTGGATGCCGTCCCAATTCACTACGTTCCGCTTTGAGACTGGCTACCGCTACGCGAATGTCCCGTATTGGACGGGCCGACAGGGGATCACGCCTCCTGGCGCTAACTACACTAATGACCTCACCAACCCCGCACACTTCATCTGCAGTAACGGAGCCGATTCCGGTATAGGGGCCGGGGGCATTGTTGCCAACAATACGGGCAACTATTTGCAAGATTTGAACATAGGGGCAGCGGAAACGGCCTGCTTTAACATAGAGGGAGGCGGCGAAGGCACACCGGGCATCGGCAACATCTGGCAGCCGGATATGCGCAAGAGCCAATGGGAAAACACTATCTCGATCATGGTTAAGCTCTAGTCGAAGGGATGGGCAACATGGAACAGGGCAGCGTTCGAAATTGGTTTCAATTCGAGCGCTGTCCCCGTTTCTCAAACTCACGCAGTTCACTCGCTGCAGATTTACAAAGCCTTTAGGTGTTGCTTATCGATTCCGTAGGCGAGCGGATGTTGAATGAGCCGCATGTATGAGAAAGGCGCAGGAGCAACAAGAGCGCACGGTTCGGGCATACGAGGACGTTCGCGGCACATGATTAGCATGAAGCCGTTTTTACTCCGGAACGAGATTGCGGCAAGCAAGACAAGGTAACACTCGAATGAAAAGCACGGTTCGCCAAACGATCACGCTCATCGCCGCGATCCTAAGCCTGACTTTGCCGCTCGCGAAGAGCGCGCATGCCTGCTCCGTGGCTGACAGTTTCGAGTCCGCATCTGCGATTGCTGTGGACGCTCTGCCAAGCGGTTCGGCGACGCCGGAAATCGGCCTTAGCTTGGGATTTGCGATGGCGGATTTCACAGGTGATACGCACCCCGATCTCGCAACCGTGGAGTTGAATCGGTTTGATTCTGCAAGCGCGCAGTACCTGATCGAGATTCAATTGACGGAGGGCGGACATCAGTTTTTGCGACTGACGGCTCCCTTCGGCGGCCTTCTCATCACGCCAAAGGACGTAACTGGCGACGGGAACTTGGACCTAATCATCCGAGCTGCCAAGTCTCACGCGCCCGTGGCTATTTTTGTTAACGATGGTTGCGGCCATTTTTCAGCGGTAGCGGCGGCGGCAGTTCCTGCGCGGGCCCTCCGGGAACTGCCTTTGGAGTTCGGATTCACATCAGAGCCGCTCTGCTTCGGCGCGACGGCGGTTTCTTCCAAGATTTACACGGCCGAGTGCCAAAGCCGCGCCGAACGCAACTCGCAAGAACAGAGCGATTCGCTTTTCACCGCAAGTCATGACGTTCCGTCTCAATCCTTTTTGCCCTTTGGTTCAAATCGAGCCCCGCCCGCAGCCGCATAAGCAATTCGATCAGACGAGGACGAGCAACTTTAGGACGGCATGGTCGGTCCGAACCGTTGGGGTGTATTCGGCCAGGTTCGTAACCAGATTCAGAATTGTTCGGGAGGGACGAAAGATGCGCAGCAACGATCTTTACAGGCTATCACTTACTACCGCTCTTCTGGTCTTGGCCGGAGTCGCAACTACGCTCATAGCCGGTTGCGGCACAAAGGATAACGCAGCGGCGGAAGCTCCGCCTCCTGCTACGGTCGTCCCCGGCTTGGACGTAACGCATTTCTCCGTGGACCATCCGGAGCGATATCCCGTGGCGACGGCGGCGCAGTACGAAGCCCCGTCGAAATTGGTGGTGAACGGGGCGGTGTATCCCGACATCGCCCGCACGGTTCCGGTCGTCACGTTGGCCTCCGGTCGTGTCGTCGATATCCGCGCGCGTCTGGGCGATACGGTCAAGAAAGGCCAGCTGCTGCTGCGCATTCGAAGCGACGACGTTTCCGGCGGTTACGACGCGTATCGCAAGGCGGTCGCTGATGAGCTTCTCGCGCGCAAGGCACTCGACCGCGCGAAGCTTCTGTTTGAGCATGGCGCCATAGCGGAGCAGGACCTGGAAGCTGCGCAAGACAACGAGGACGACGCAAAAACCACGCTCGACACCGCCACCGAGCATCTGAAACTGCTCGGCAACGACCCTGAACATCCCAACAATATTGTCGACATCACGTCTCCCATCTCCGGCGAGATCACCGACCAGGAAGTGGTGAACGGCAGCACAATTCAGAGTTATTCGGCCAATCCATTCACGATTTCGGATTTGTCCTATGTGTGGATCGTCTGCGATGTGTATGAGAACGACATCCCGACAATTGGGGTCGGTCAGGCGGCTGACGTGCGCCTCACCGCATTTCCGGATAAGGTCCTGAAAGGCCGCGTCAGCAACATCGGCGCGCTTCTCGATCCCACCATTCGAACCGCCAAGGTCCGCATTGAGGTGCCGAATCCCGGAATGACGATGCGCATCGGGATGTTCGCAACGGCCACATTTTACGGATTGAAGAAGCAAACGTTTACGTCGGTGCCGGCCACGGCAATCATTCACCTGCACGATCGCGATTGGGTCTACATGCCGGCGCCCAACGATATGTTCCAGCGCGTCGAAGTCACGGGCGGAGACCAGCTTCCGAACCATATGCAGGAGGTCCTGGCAGGCCTTCAGCCAGGGCAGAAAGTTGTGACCAACGCGCTGTCGCTTCAGACGGCGATCGACAATGAGTAAGGAGCGAACCCCACCTTTGAAATCAGGTAACCAACCATGATCCGTGCTCTCGTAGATTTTGCCCTGAACAACAAGTTCATCGTATTGGCGCTCGGCACACTTTTGACTATATGGGGCGCTTTCTCGTTCCATGCCTTGCCCGTCGAGGCTTATCCCGACATCGCGGACAACTACGTAACGATTATCACGCAGTGGCCTGGCCGCTCGGCCGAAGAAATGGAGCAGCTCGTAACGGTCCCGATCGAAATCCAAATGGCCGGCCTTCCGCATATGACGACCATGCGCTCGGAGTCTATTTTCGGGCTCTCCTTGATGACCTTGATCTTCGACGACAGCTCCGTAAACGACTGGAACCGGCAGAAGGTTCTTGAACGGCTCACGCTCGTCACCATGCCGCAGGGCGTTCAGCCGCAAATCGGGACGGACTGGAGCCTCACCGGCCAGATCTATTGGTACACCATCCGTAGCACGAACCCGCAATACGACTTGATGGACATGAGGAGCATCGAGGATTGGGTCCTCCTCAAACAGTTCAAGTCCGTTACCAATGTCGTGGATGTTAGCGATTTCGGCGGCACGGCGCGTGAGTATCAGGTCCGAGTGGACCCCAACAAGCTCGTCTCTTATGGATTGAGTATCGGCCAGGTTGAGCAGCAGTTATCCATCAACAATACGAACGCCGGTGGCAGCTTTATCGAAGACGGCATGCAACAGGTCAACGTCCGTGAGGTTGGACTTTATCGCAGCGCGCAGGACATCGATCAGACAGTTCTAACGAACAAGGCCGGGACACCGATTCGCATAAAAGACATCGCCGTAACCCAGTGGGGCCCCAGAATTCGACTGGGACACATGGCCCGGGCGACGCATCGTCCCGATGGCGTTATCGTCGATGAACCCGACGTTGTTCAAGGTGTCGTGTTGATGCTCAAGGGAGCGGAGGAAGGGCCGACGCTCGACGCAATTCACAAGAAGGTCGACGAGCTTAACAACAGGATTTTGCCGGAAGGCGTGAAGGTCGTCCCGATGCTCGATCGCAGCGACCTTTTGCACTACACGCTGCACACCGTGCTGGACAATCTCGGCGAAGGGATGATCCTGGTGACGATCATCCTCCTAGTTTTCCTCGGCAACGTTCGCGGAGCGATTATTGTTGCGTTAACAATTCCGTTCTCTTTGCTGTTCGCCTCCATTTGTCTCGACCTCAGCCACATTCCTGCCAACCTGCTCTCGTTAGGCGCGCTCGATTTCGGAATGGTTGTGGACGGGGCGGTCGTGATGGTGGAGAACATCGTCCGGCACTTGACCCACCGGCAAAACGGCTCCGCATCCGCCGCCGATGGCACGGGGCGACGTAACACCGTGATTATGAAATCACCCGCGGCGATGATCCGGGAGGCCTGCCACGAGGTCCAGCGTCCTGTCTTCTACGCCATCCTCATCATCATTACGGCCTACATGCCGATTTTCACTTTGCAGCGCGTCGAGGGCCACCTTTTCAAGCCGATGGCTTGGACCGTTGCTTTCGCGCTGCTCGGCGCCATGACTTTCTCCATTCTGATTGCTCCGGTGTTGGCGAGTTTCCTTTTCCGCGGCCAGGTGAAGGAATGGCGAAATCCAGTAATGGTGTTCCTCACCGATCGATATCGCAAATCGCTTCGGTGGGCAGTCGAGCACCGGGTCTTCACACTGGGAGTTGGAGTCGTGTCCCTTGCCGTTGCTCTTTTTCTGACTTTCAGCGGCGTCATTGGCGCGGAGTTTCTGCCGCATCTGGATGAAGGCGCCATCTGGGCGCGCGGAACGCTTTCGAACAGCGCGGGTTACACGGAGGGCACTCGCTTTGCCGATCAATCGCGACTCATTTTCGCGTCGTTTCCGGAAGTGACCACCGTCGTGTCGCAGTCCGGAGCGCCCGACGATGGAACTGACACCGGAGGATTTGGCGACACGGAATATTTCATTGACCTCAAGCCGAAGGACCAATGGCGGCCGGTTTTCCGCAGGGACAAAGTGGAGCTGATTGCTGCCATGAACCGCGAGGTTTCAAAACTGCCCGGCGTCTTCTGGAATTTCTCGCAGCCCATTGAAGACAACGTCGATGAAACCCTGACCGGTACGAAAGGCGGGCTCGCCGTGAAACTCTACGGTCCCGACCTGGATGTACTCGAAGAGAAAGCCGACGAAATGAAGGCTGTTATGGAGAAGATCCCCGGCATCAAAGACCTCGGTGTTCAGCGCGATAGCGGCCAGCCAAGTCTCAATTTCACTGTGGACCGCGCTGCCTGTGCCCGCTGGGGCATCAATGTCGCCGATGTGCAGGATGCAATCCAGACGGCCGTGGGCGGCAATGCTGTCACGCAAGTCCTAAAGGGAGAAGAAGTCTACAATCTCGTTGTTCGCTATCAGGAACCCTATCGTACTACACCAGAAGCCATTCAAAATATTCGCCTGCTTGCTCCTACGGGCGAGCGCGTATCCTTGGCCCAGGTGGCCAAGTTTGCCATCAAAGACGGCGCGTACGACATTTTCCGGGAAGCATATTCGCGCTACGTCGCGGTTCGCTTCGAAGTGAGGGACCGCGACCTCGGCACGACGGTTCGCGAGGCCATCGACAAGATCGGCAAACAGATTCAGCTCCCGCGCGGGTACTATATCCAATGGTCGGGTGAGTACGAAAGCGAGCAACGCGCCGAAGCGCGGCTGCTTTTCATCGTTCCGTTCACTATCTTATTGATATTCATTATTCTCTACACCATGTTCCGGTCGTTCAAATGGGCGCTCTTGATTCTGGCGAACGTTGCTATGGCCCGGGTCGGAGGCTTGGTGGCATTGCTCGTTACGGGGACGTATTTCAGTGTGTCGTCCGGCGTGGGCTTCCTCGCACTCTTCGGTGTTTCCGTGCAGACCGGTGTGATCATGCTCGAATACATCAATCAATTGCGAGCGCGAGGGTATACTCCTGCAGATGCTGCAGTCGAAGGGGCGATCCTGAGGCTTCGGCCCATCATGATGACGATGCTGGTGGCGACCTTCGGACTTCTACCTGCCGCCATGTCCCACGCCATCGGTTCCGATTCTCAACGGCCGTTCGCCATCGTGATTGTGGGTGGACTGATCGCGGATCTGGCGCTGAGCATCTTCTTGCTGCCGACGCTGTATGTCTGGATCGCCAGGGATGGCGACAAGCTTCCGGAACCGGAGGAATCCATTGAAGTCTAATCTTGCTATTTTCAGTTTCCGAAAGATGCGATGGGTTGCGGGCGTCTGTGCGATCTTGGCCTGCGCTCTGGCAGCTCCGAGCATCTTACTGGCCCAGGGGCCGGTGAAGATCACGCTCGACGACGCTATTCAGCTGGCGCTTAAGCACAACCACAGTTTGCTCGCCGCTCAAACGACGATCCAACAGGACCAAGCCCTAGAGGTCCAGGCAAACCTGCGGCCGAATCCCACGTTCTTCACCGACTGGGAGTACTTGCCACTCAGCTCGCCTTCAGATCAAAACCCGCGGCTATATCCACCGGGTGAGCCCCTAGGCCAATATCTGCACGACAACACGGAAGGCGATATCGGGCTTAGCTACCTGTTCGAGCGAGGGAGGAAGCGACAGCACCGCTTGCAGGCGGCGCAGGACATAACCGCACAGACGCGCTCGCTTGTGGCGGACAACGAGCGGACCCTGACGTTTAACGTTGCGTCTCAGTTCTTCACCGTCCAACTGGCTGAATCGACTTTGGAACTCGCCACGAAAGATGTGAACAGCTTTCGGAAAACCGTGGACATCAGTGAATACCAGTACAAGATCGGCGGCATGAGCGAGGGTGATTTTCTAGCGATAAAGCTCCAGCTGCTGCAGTACGAGACCGACTACCAACAGGCGATACTTGCCAAGGACCAGGGACTCGACGATCTGCGGAACATGATCGGGTACGAATCGGTCCCTGCCGATTATGACGTTGCCGGACCGTTCGATTATCAACCGCTCAAAGCCAACATGGAGGATCTGCAACTGAAAGCTTTGCAGAATCGCCCGGACCTTCGCGCGGCGCAGCAGGGTGTCACCGCCGCAACAAGCCAGTGGGAATTGCAAAAGGCGGATGGCAAAGTGGACGTCACCGGTCAGGGAAACTATTCGCACGTCAACGGGATCAACGCCGCGACTGTTTACGTGAGCGTTCCACTGCCAGTCTTCAATCGAAACCAAGGCAATATCGCGCAGGCGCGCTACGCCATCACGCAGGCGCAGGAACAAGAAAAAGGAACCGGCCAACAGGTGCTGACCGACGTACACGACGCCTACGTAACACTGCAGGAGAACGATACTATCGTTGTCCTGTATCGCTCGGGATATCTCGACGCGGCGGTAAGGGCACGCGATATCGAACAATACGCCTACCAACATGGCGGTGCGAGCCTGCTCGATTGGCTCAACGCCGAGCGAACGTATCGAGCTACGGAACTTGCCTATCGTCAGGCGCTTGCGTCGTATCTGACCGCGCTGGAGCAGCTGCGCGAGGCCGTCGGGGTTAGAAACCTGCCATGACCGGCACCAGGTCAATTTCAGCGCTGAATTTGACTTGGCGAGACGATCTGTGAAAGGAGCCGACTGTTGAAAAGGGATGAGGTTCGTGCACGCATCGAGGAGATCGGGATTGTGCCGGCTGTCCGCGTATCGTCGGAACATGTGGCGCGCTTCGCTGCCGAGGCAGTAGCGGCCGGAGGAATTCCCATCGTCGAAATCGAGATGACGGTGCCGGGTGCAATCGACGTGATCCAATACCTTGTCGAGCATATTCCAGATATGACCGTCGGAGCGGGAAGCGTCTACGACACGGAAACGGCGCGCCGCTGCATAGGTGCGGGCGCGAATTTCCTCACAACCGACGGGCTCGACCTCAGCATTATCGAATTCGCGAACAAACAGGAGATCGCGGTGTGGCCCGCGGCGCTCACCCCGACCGAGGTGATCATCGCGTGGAAGGCCGGTCCCGATTTCGTCAAGGTTTTCCCCTGCGCCCCTGTGGGCGGCGACACCTACATCAGGATTCTCAAGAAGGCGTTCGTCCAAATTCCTCTGATTGCCGCCGGCGGTGTGAATCAACAAACGGCTCAAAAATTTATCTTGGCAGGCGCCACTGCGCTCGGCGTGGGGGGAGATCTAATCCCGGAGGACGCACTTCGGTACAAGCAGGCGGGGCGCATTCGTGAGTTGGCGCAGCGGTTCGTGAAATTTGTGAATGAGGGTCGCGGTCAACTCGCGGCGCTGAGGAAAAAATCCCAATCCGCCGAGTAACGTCTCACTCGCACATTTCCATTTTGAAAATGCAGCGGCAACCCTCCTTGACCTCGAACGGGAGCTGGGGGACTAAATGGAAATCTCGGTTGGAAGGGAAGGAGGCGGCTAAGTGAAAAGGGAAGATGTGCGTAAGAAAATTAGAGAAATCGGCATCGTCGCGGCGATTCGCGTGGATTCGAGGGACAATGCCCTTTTCGCTGCCGAAGCAGTCTTCCGTGGCGGAATTCCGATCGTTGAAATTGCCTTGACGATGCCTGGAGCGACGGAAGCAATCTCAGATTTGGTAAAGCAGAATCCAGATTTCATCGTGGGCGCGGGAAGCGTGTTGAATGCGGAAATGGCACAAAGCTGTTTGGATGCCGGGGCGCAGTTTCTCACTAGTGACGGGCTGCATCTGGCGCTACTCGAATTTGCCGCAAGAAAGGGAGTTGTCGTATTGCCGGGAGCCCTCACCCCTACCGAGGTCATCACAGCTTGGGAATCCGGTTGTGACTTTGTTAAGGTCGTGCCCTGTGCGCATATTGGCGGAGAGGGCTACATCGGATCTCTTCATAAAATGTTTCCACATATTCCTCTGATCGCCGCAGGCGGCGTCAACCAAGAAACCGCCTCAAAATACATCCTCGCGGGCGCAGTTGCGTTAGGCGTCGGAGGCGAACTCATTCCGGCACGGGCCATCCGGCATCGGGAAGCGAACCGGATTGGCGAACTGACCCACCGATTCGCAGGTTTTGTCAAAAGCGCTCGTGAAGGGAAGCCTCCGCAGCGAGAAGGCCCGTACATCGGGTAACGGCACGCATGTGCTTTCCTTGGATAAGCCCATTTAGATCGAGTCGTCCACAATCAACGCCATGTCGCTGATTGTCCACACAGTGACCGACTCGCAGCCTGAATAGCTTTCTTATGGGAAGCTTATAACTCTTTCACGGATCTCGTAGGTATGTGGGCCTAGCATCGCTAGGTCGCATGAGCCCACTCACAACAACTTCAGTCCATTCCGGGGATCTGCTCGATCAGTACCGGCTTGAGGCGCTCGTCGCGAAGGGCGGCATGGCGTCAGTCTTCCGCGCGACCGACACGAATACAGGCCGTGTCGTAGCTGTCAAAATTCCGCATCAGTGGAAACTGTGCGATCCGTACGTTCTTGACCGCTTCCGCTATGAAACTGAGATCGGCAAGAAATTCGACCACCCCGGACTCGTGAAAGTGCTGTCCAATGGCGACGCGAGCGATCGTTATGCGGTCATGGAGTGGGTTGAAGGGCAGCTGCTCCGAGAAATTATGGAAGAGCAGGAGATGCTGCCCGTTGAGCGTGCCGTCCGAATCGCGCTCGCGATCTGTGATGCGCTCGCGCACATCCACGGCCATGGAGTTGTCCATGGCGATCTCAAACCGGACAACGTGATGGTTGCCGCCGGAGCCACCATCAAGCTCATCGACTTTGGCATCGCCCGCGATATAAGAGTGAACGTGTGGAAGCGAGAGAGGTTAGGAGAGGCGGTGGGCACGCCGGATTATGTGTCGCCGGAACAGATAACGGGGAAGCGAACGGACGCCCGCAGCGACGTATACTCCCTCGGAATCATGCTGTTTGAAATGTTGACGGGCGAAGTGCCGTTTTCCGGTCTCGATCCTTTCACTGCCATGAACCTGCGCCTGCTGGTTGATCCGCCGCCCGCTTGCGAAATCAATCCTGAGATTTCGCCTCGGCTCAACGCCATCGTCCAGCGTGCTCTCGCACGCAACCGGGCCAATCGCTACGCGAGTGCGCGTGAATTTGCTTCCGATCTTTCGGAGTTTCTTGCGCAGGAATTCGCGGCGCAACCGCTCGAATCACTCGCCAGCGTCTAATGACCTGTCTATCGGCAGGCTGAAGTAGAAAACGGATCCTTCTCCCGCCTTGCTGGTAACACCAATAGTCCCGTGGTGAGCCTCGACAATCGCCTTTGATATCGGCAAGCCCATGCCCGTACCCTCGATGCGAAATCGATGTTCTTTGCCACGGTAGAATTTCTCGAAAATCCGCCCCAACTCGGCCTGATCGATTCCCGGCCCCCGGTCCTCGACGCTGAAGAAGACGAAGCCGTTTCTTATCTCCGTGCGGAGCGTGATAGGGTCTCCCGGAGAGGAGTATAAATTCGCATTACTGATCAGATGCACGAGCACTTTAGTCGCCCAAAACAAATCGGCCCTGACGGCCACTCCTTCATTTGCCATTTTGTGGTCGATGGGGCGCGTGCCCAGAATGCTTCTGCACTCCGCCAACGCCGTTTCGATCAGTTCCCGCGCGGTATAGCGTCTGAAATCGAGCTTGATATCACCAGATTCAAGTTGCGACATTTCGGATACTTCACCAACCAAGTGGTCGATTCGATCGCACCCCTCGTCGATCATGGTGAGCAAATCTCTGCATTGCTCCCGGTCGAAATTCAGATCGGAGAGCATGCCGGTAACCGATACCTTCATGGCGGTGAGCGGCGTCCTGAATTCGTGCGTGATCGCGTCGAGCAGAGCCGACTTCAGCCGCTCGTTCTCTCGCAGCGCCTCGATCTTTCCCACCTGTTCGATCGCGCGGGCGCGCTCGATCGCAATCGTCACCAGCGACCCCAGAGAGTCCAACGTCGCCTCGGAAAGAGACGTCTCCGCAATTCCAATACTCCCAATCGTGTTGGCTCCCAATCGCAGGGGCACGAAGCTGAGCCCGTTGTCGGCTTCGATGTGAACCTCCCTGTAACCGAGGCTGGCCTTCAGATGTCCGGCGTCGATCTGCTGCGAACCCCCGGGCGAATAGAAGACGGTTTGCCCCTCGGCGAGAAGCAGAGCCGCGGCTCTTGCGCCAAAGGCGTCCACAATGTCCGACGGGATCGCATTGCACAGCCCCAGCGAGTCTCCCGCGCTCAGGAGTCTCTGGCTCAGGTCGTACAATTGCTCGGCCTCCCTCTTTTGCAGGCGAGCCTCTTTCGTTTGGCGGCGCGCCCACGCTGAAAGCGTGCTTCCTACAACAGATGTGATCAGGAAGGCGGTTAGCGCCACCCAATCGCGATAGTCCGTAATGTTCCAGGTGTCAATCGGAGGAATAAAAAAGTAGTCGTACGCTAATGTGGCTGCCACCGACATGAGAATCAAGGTCGGGAGCTTGTTAACCGTAGACGCAATGAGAATGGCAAGCAGGAACGTAAAGCCCACCGTCGTCTCTTTGGCTATCGGTAGGTGTCGACAGACCGCCGTGATCAGAAGAACGGCGGCGATGCTCAACACAGGGGAAGCAATGGCCCTCGCGAATCGATGCAATGGTGAGGAATCGCGCTCGTCCAGGAGGTCGGATCCTGCGCGTTGACTCGCGGAATGGCCGGTAGAAACTGGCCGGCGAAATTCGAAAGAAGCGGCCGGGTTAGGCGTCACCGATTTGGACGACACAGCATCACCACCCGCCGAGCTCTTTGGCCAGCCCAGCTATTAGACCAGATCACTCATCAAGGTTACAAACATTGGAAGGCCGGGTCAAACTCATTGAGTTTATGGATTGGATCGATACAGAATGGCCGTATGCATCACTTATTTGCGTCTTATATAGCACTTAGCCACACCTTACGCCGTTCGTATCTGCGTTGCTTATTCTCTGCCTTAGGAGACTCACACAACGCGATCGTCGCACGGATTCAGTTTTCAATTGCATGCGACACGCGCTGTCGGAGCCGGGAAGAGTCCCGAGGAGAGACCATGATCGGGAAAGCGATGCACCGAATTGTTGTTGTAGCCGGCGTTCTCGCGCTGGGCGCGATGTTCCTGGGCAGGGCTGCCGCGCAGCCCGAGTCGCAACGCGTCACTTTGACCGGCTGGATCAGCTGCTCGACGTGCTTTATGCCGAATGCGTGCAAGGGACAGACGCGGCTTTCCTGCACTCTATCGGGAGTTAGCCACGGCGCTTCTTACGTGCTCGTAGTCGGCGACCGCCATTACACCCTGTCAGGCTTTGAGAAGGACCTGGCCAAGGCTGCCGCCGAATCCTCCGTCACAATCACCGGCGACCTCAATGGCACCGAACTCACGGTCGCCTCGGTCGACCTCATCCACAAGGAAAAATAACAGTGCAGGTCAGGGAATCAGAGGCCGCTTAATGCTAGCTGTGGATAGCGTAGAGAACGGCCTGACCTTTCGTGGCGTTTAGAGAACCGTCTCGCCAATCGCCGCGAGGGCGTCGCTAAAAGGGGTTCGGAACGCCGCGACAAGGGCCCAACGTCATACGTCAACAAATTGATCGTGCGAACTGAGTCTACCCCTGGCGGTCCGTTAGCGGGCATGCGGGAACGGAACAAGTTCGGAATCCCGCGACCGCGAATTCTCTACGAACTGTATCTTGCCAAACACGGCCGGGTCGTCAGGGGCGGGCGGATATCCGGGTTATACGTTTCCCATCTGCTGCAAAAATCGACACGATCAGGTGATCGCCCAGCGGAACGCCCTTGCTCTCCACCGTCAATTGGCACGTTACCACGGGGATCGTGACATCCGCAGGGATGACGAGATTCGAAGACCCAACGCAGTGAGCGACCCCAGGGGACAAAGCGGCCGGTCTCAGTTGCATCCCATCTTTCCATTCCACCTCGAACTTCAGCGAAAACGAATCGCCGCGAAAAATGGAGGAAGGCGCATTTGACACCGCGGCAGCGCATTGACCGCCCTCGATGCGAATGGACGTTGTCAACGACTCAGGATACTCTGTCACAACTCTGCCGCGTTTTCTATATTCGAACCGGCTGCCGACCTCGGTTCGCTTGAGATCGTCGAAAAAGCTCCCGGACGATACCTTGCCATCCAGGGCAAGGCACCCATCGTCCATGTGGAGCAGTTGGGCGCCGAAATCGACCGCGCCGCCGTATGTCGGACTATTCTTGCCACCGGCATTCGCGCCCATGGGAAACATGCCGATAATTAGAGTAAGGAGAATCCCTCGGAGGCAACGGTATCGGCTCATGGCGTCTGGCTCCTCGCAAAATCGATGGAATCTGCCATCAGTACCCTGGCACTGATCCAAATTATGGTGTGTGAATTATATATGCGCAGTACAGCTCCACCATTATTTATTCTTTATATCCTGCTCATAGGGTTTTTGGATGGGGCCGATCCGCAATCGGCGGAAAACGCCATATTTGACATTTATAAACCGCTTACCAACATCTTATGCAGTCCGTATCTGCGTTTCCTATGCTGTCCCTGACGAGACTCACACAGCCCGATCGCCGCGCGGTTCCAGCTTTCGGTTTTCCGTGACGCGCGCTGTGGGAAACAACAAGAGTCCCGAGGAGAGACCATGATCAGGAACACGATGTATCAAGCTGTAGTGCTAGCCGGCGCTTTTGCGCTGTGCGCGATGTTTGCGGGCAGCGCCAGCGCCCGGCCGGTGTCGCAACACGTCACTGTGACCGGATATGTGACCTGCACGACGTGTCTTATGCCAAATATGTGCAAGAACCAGACGCGGCTTTCGTGCACGCAGTCGTGGATGGGCCGGGGAGCCTCCTACGTACTCGTAGTCGGCGACCGCCATTACGTGCTATCAGGCTTCGACAACGAGCTTGCGAAGGCCGCTGCGGAGAACTCAGTCACAGTGAGTGGCGACCTCGATGGCACTCAGCTCGTGGTCACGTCTGTGGCTACCGGGCGGGAAAAGTAGTACGTGGCAAAGCAGGCGCTTCAACCTCAGCTTTGGCACGTGTGGAGTGGTAAACGCCGTGGGCCTCTCGTGGCGGTTGGCGAAGGACTTCGCTAATCGCCACGATGAGGTGCCCAGGCGCCCCGACTAGCGTGCGACCTGCGTGCCAACCGTCACTCTTCGTAGCTCAGCATTCCGGATCGGCCTTCCGATCTGAGGGGTTCCCTCGGGTCGCCTTCCGAGACACCGTCAGCCCCGACATATCAGCGTGACGTTCAGTTACCAGACGATGTTGCTCGCCCGTCTATCCCATACTTTCTAGTCGGTTCGCAGGACGCCTCCATCTGTCTTGCCCCAGGCAAGATTTGTGTGGCATATCCGTTTTTTCTATTGGTGAATATATAGTACTTATGGTTCACTTATGTCCTGTTCCTAAGGGATGCCATGCGACGCATCCAGGATGCGGCGGAGGTGAAACACCATGAGCCAAACTTTGCGATCCGTTGTTGACGAACGCGGTTTTGAAGCTCTCGCAGTTGATGGAATGACGAAGGAGGATATTCGTTCCACCATCGAGGAGGTCGGCGTTGTTCCCGCCATTCGCGTGACCTCTGCGGAAGACGCCCTTTTCGTGGCGGAAGCACTCGCCCAAGTTGGCATCCCCGTTCTGGAAATTGCCATGAATGTGCCCGGAGCGATCGACCTCCTGTCCCATGTGGTGGAGCACGCGCCAAACACGATCGTGGGAGCCGGAAGCATCACGAGTGTCGCCACGGCTCAGCAGTGTTTGAGCGCAGGCGCGAAATTTCTCACCAGCGACGGGCTGGTACTGCCGGTTGTGGAGTTTGCCGCCGACGAAAACGTAGCCGTTTTCCCCGGGGCGTTTACGCCTACCGAAATTATCGCGGCGTGGAACGCCGGTTCGGATTTCGTGAAGGTGGTTCCCTGCGACGCGGCGGGCGGCGATCGCTACATTCGATCCTTGAAGGCTGCCTTGCCGGATGTTCCGCTCATTGCTGCGGGAGGCGTGACCCAACTGACGGGCTTCAACCTTATTTCTGCGGGTGCCAGCGCGCTCGGTGTGGGTAGGGATCTCATCCCAGCCGAGGCCATTCGCTTGCGCCAGAGCCGGCGGATTCAGGAATTGGCGCGACGCTTCCTCAGTTTTGTAGACAATGGCCGCATCCAGGCGGCCGGACAGAACGATAGCGCCGGGTAGGGAGTCGTCCACTCGGCCTCATGGATCACAGCATCGCATTGGATGAGTGCCCGCTGGAATGACCGCTTTAGAAGCAGGTCCCGTCCCTCGACAAAACTGTGGCCGCAGAATCGATAGCTTGCAAGAATTATCGATTTGGCTGAACTCCGTGCAATCCTCCTATTACTTCTCCTCTGGATTGGAGGACTAAATTGACTCATCCGTGACCGCGGGAACCCCGTATTGGTCCTGATTAGGTCTCACTAGGTATCATTGCGCGAGTTAGAGGGCGTCTTTGGATTCGTAAGCGGCACCAAACAAGCCATTTAGATTTTGACTACGCTTGCTTCGAACCAGAGGGTCGGAAGTTCGAATCCCTCCGGGCGCGCCACTTCCTTGAGGACTTTGTTTTCAACGAACTCCATTCATACCCTTTAGTCCGTTTCGAAATCAAACCCGCCTCGGCCCGAATGAAAACAATTAAGCGATCACCGCGTCCAAGATCGTAATGTTTCACAAGAAAGCGTCCTAACAGGCAGGCATTAAAAAGGGAGCTGCTCGCTGGCGTTCTACGAGCCGCCCCCTTGGGTATAGTGGAATCGGTCCCGCGTGACCAGTTATGTCCTAGCGGGGTTCGGACTTTGTCGGTTCTTGTTTCGGCGCACTCTGATGCGACGGTTCAGACCTTGGCGCGGCTGCCTGCTTGGGCGTGGCCTGATGTTGCGCAGCGGGAGCCCTTGGCGCACTTTCCGCGCGAGGAGCCGCCTGATGTGACGGTTGTGAGTTCGTGTGAGCGGGTTTGGCCTCCGGTCGCGCCACCACGGTTTTTACGTGTGACGGAGTGGGCTGTTCCGCTCTCTGCGTGGCTGCCTTATTCTCACTCGTGCGAGTTGCAGCTGCTTTATTCTCGGCCGACCTGTTCTCGACTGCCTTATTCTCGTTTGAGCGAGTTGCAGCTGCTTTATTCTCGGCT
>Ga0187868_1000794_pt1 | contig 24200 bp, 24 predicted proteins | sample June2016WEW_13_4_FD_133014 | JGI IMG/M metagenome (GOLD analysis project Ga0187868, IMG submission 133014) | Peatland microbial communities from SPRUCE experiment site at the Marcell Experimental Forest, Minnesota, USA - June2016WEW_13_40 | ecosystem: Environmental > Terrestrial > Soil >... | reverse complement strand
TTCATTGTCTGAATTGTAAGATGGTCAAACTGCCAAAATGCCTTCCTTCTGTTTCGCTCCCCACTTGTCGACGTTTTTGGGTTACAGAGGACGCCGAGCCATCCGAGCTAGCCCAGTTATCATGTGGCAACTAATGTGCATAAAATTATCGCTGAACTTGCTTGCAAATGTCGCTGCCCCCCTTTGTCAACTTGATTAGCTCAATGTTTCAGATCGCTGGGCTAGCCCTTAATGACTCCCATGGGGGTGAGCCGCGCAACGGCTTCTGAGATGCCGAGCTTTGAAACGACGTTGATTACCTCGTCTATCGGCTTGTACGCTTCTGGTGCTTCTTCTGGCACTGACGAAAGATCATCAGTTTTTATCGCGATGTGTTTTCGCTGCAGACCCTCTGTAACGCCTCTCCAAGTCAAAGAGCGTCTCGCAGCTTTCCGGCTGAGAACTCGACCTGCCCCGTGGCACGTTGATCCAAAGGTAGTACTCATTGCTTTTTTGGTGCCGTGCAGAACGTAAGAGGCAGTCCCCATGCTGCCCGGGATAAGCACCGGCTGTTCGATTCCATAACTTGCATCCTTTTCGAATGCTCTTGTGGCGCCTTTGCGGTGCACATACACCTCTTTACGTCTTCCGTCGATCGTGTGTTTTTCTAGCTTTGCAATATTGTGCGCCACATCGTATACGAGGGTTGCAGTCGTGTTGAACTGCTGCTCCAAAACGTCTCGTACCCAATAGGACATTACTTGCCTATTTGTCCACGCGTAGTTGGCAGCTGCAGCCATTGCGCTGAAGTAGTCTCGTGCTTCTTGTGAGTCTGCAGGAACGCACGCTAGTTGCTTATCGGGGAGTTCGATAGAATATTTGCGACTCGCTGCTTGAAACATTTTCAAGTAGTCAGTGCAGATTTGATGGCCAGCCCCCCGTGATCCCGAATGAAGCATTATGCAAACTTGCTGTTCTTTCAAACCAAACAAATCTGCGGCCTTCTTATCAATGACGCGATCAACGCATTGAATCTCTAAAAAGTGGTTTCCACTTCCTAGACTTCCAAGCTGGGGTTTGCCCCTCTTTTTTGCCAGCGGACTGACTTTGGTAGGATCTGCACCATCCAAGCAGCCGTTGCTCTCGCAGTGCTTCAGATCTGCAGGGTTTCCGTATCCCTGATTAACGGCCCACTTTGCCCCACCCCAGAACACGCCGTCAAGCTCTTTTTCGGAGAGCCGCAGCTGTCCCTTCGAGCCAAGTCCCGACGGAATTGCTTCAAATAGTGCTGTTGTCAGCTCATTAATTCTTGGCTCAATTTCTTCCTTGAACAAGGTCGTCACCAGGAGCCTAGTGCCGCAGTTGATATCGAACCCAACCCCTCCTGGTGAGAGGATGCCTTCGCTAACGTCGAACGCGGCAACGCCGCCGATTGGAAAACCATACCCCGTGTGCACATCAGGCATCGCAAGCGACCATTTCTGGATTCCGGGAAGCGTCGCGACATTCGCGACTTGTTGTATCGCGCCTCTCTCGAGGTATTTCATAAGGACTTCTGACAAAAAGATTCGACCAGGGACACGCATCCTTAGCGCTGCGTCCTGCGGCACTTCCCAAACATACTCGCCTCGCTTGACCAATTCTTCGAACGCCATCGAACCTCCTATACGTCGAGCGTTACCTCTGTGTGATAGATGTCATTTTTCGTGACTGCTAGATTGTGATATGTCACGGCCTTTACTTCTGCGTTTGGTCTACGCCTGTTTAGATCTAATCTTTCGCCTAGACAGTCAGCAGTTAACGAGCCCCACAATACTGACGAAGCATTTCTTAACAGCAAAGCGCTCGACTTCAAACGTGATCAGGAGCTCCGAAAGCCAGTCGTAAAGCAAGTTTTCGTAAGAGTCGGAACTCATCTCTATGGTTAAAATCTCTCCTGATGCCACTTCATCGAGGATAACCATTGTGTCTTCGAGAGCTTCAGCTGCATTTTCGAATAGCTCGTTTAAGTCTCTTCCATACGCTTTAAAAGTTACATCGGCTGTGTGCTCTAGAAACTCGTATTTTTGCATGCAGCTGTCGCATACGATATGAACCAGATATTAATATAATATTGGTCAATTATGGCTAGTCGATGAGACCATATGTCTTTATTAATTCAGCAATGAGCGCCGACGGCAAGATTTCCACAGTAGCGAGAAAACAGGTGCGCATTTCTGGAGAAGACGACCTCAGGCGAGTTGATGCGCTAAAAGCGAACGTTGATGCTGTCATGATTGGGGTCGGGACCGTTCTTGCGGACGATCCGAAGCTTACGATAAAGTCGGTGGTACTCAAGCGCAAGCGAGTGGACCAGGGGAGAAGTGAAAATCCGCTGCGAGTAGTGGTCGATAGCAGCGCACGAACGCCAGCGACTGCGGCCGTTTTGGGACCAAATGCACTTATAGCGACGTCGCAACAGGCCCCACGTCATAGGGTAGAAGAGCTCGAAACAAAGGCTGAAATAGTCGTTGTCGGAGAGAGCAAAGTAGACCTCACTGCGCTGCTTGGGCGTTTGAAGGATCGGGGCGTGGAATCCCTCTTGGTTGAGGGTGGCGCAACGCTCAATTTCGCCCTTCTAAGTTTAGGCTTAGTCGATGAGATTTACACATACGTAGGCAACATTATTATTGGGGGCAGTGCAGCGCCAACGCTGGTCGATGGGGAGGGCCTGACTAATGACTTTGTTAAGCTGAATCTGCGAGAAATCCGTCAAATCGGCGATGGCGTGCTCATCAAGTGGAGAGTCGCGGGTTTTTGACCTCGACATTCATTGTGCCTCTTGAGCGCCCCCTTCAACTGCTCCTTCCACTACTGGTCGATCTTGCAGAACCTTTATGCTCACTAGCCCACCTACGACGATATTTAGATAGTAAGTAATCACTCTCCAGCCTAGGATGAAGATGCCGAGAATTGATGTGCTCACAAAGGCTGAATAAATCGCCGCAGTGCTCACTTCGGCTATGCCGCTGTTTCCCGGCGTGAGTGGAATCATGGCGATCATCATTAGAACTGTTTGGGCAGAAAAGGACGCTAAGATCCACGGCTGAGCTCCTAGGCCGACGAGAATAAGCGAAGCAATGGTAAACTGCAGAAGCCAAAACGCCATCGTAAAAAGAAAACCTTTGGCCAAAGCTCGTCGTTCATCCTTCAAGTATCGCATAGAGCTATTGTGAAAAACATCGACCTCTCGCAAAGCCTTTTGCATGGCTCTGTCAGCCTTGTCAACACCTCTCACTTTGATGAACAGCCAGCGTACTCTTGTCACCATAGACTTCACTTTTCTTGGCTTTGCCATAACGTAGAGCAGGACGAAAAAGAGTAAGCCGAAAACTATGGCCGCGACCCCGAAAAGGGCTATGAGCCCGGGCGTACTCTGCACGTACCGGGTAAATAGCAGAAATGCGATCGGGGCGGCTATGCCTAAGAAAAGCGCATCCAGCATTCTTTCTCCGAGGACGACCGCAGAGGCATCCCCCACGGACAGCTTGCAACCTCGCAAGAGCTGAACTCTGGTAACTTCTCCACCGGCGTGTCCGGGAGTGATTGCCGCGGCAAAAAGATTTGACAAGACGATCTCGACCGATTTTCTAAACGAGAGCTCGCCTCCTACCGCTTCTGCCATGGTCTTCATTCGGGCGCCCCAGACGAGCCACGAACCGAACTGAAAGATCAATGCGGCGGCCAAGAAGGCTGGGTGAATTTGTATAAGGCTTCGTAGCTGGCCCGGCGTGATCGTGTAAAATAGGAGCGCTAGGATCGAAATTATGCTGAACGTCAGTGAAATCGCAAGCCACCTTCGCAAGCCGTTCAAGATCTACCCCCCCCTGTCAATAGTTAGACTTCTGACCTAGCTACCCCGGTCCACTCACTCTTGCGGGAAGCTAGATGCTGTCCGACTGCCACGGTCCCACAGAGCGTCATCAAGCAGGCGTACCCGGATAAGCCGAGCAGGATCTTAAATGATTCCGATATGCTCTCACTTTCTACCATTACTGCTCTGGAATATATGAAAACAAAAGGAGCTAATAAGTATGAGAAAAATGGGATGGTTAGCGCGCCCAGCCACGTTGCTTTTACCGAGATAGGAATGCGAGCGGTGAACATTGGACCAAGATACTTTCGAAACCCCTCGACGGCACCGCGGAACCATCGAACTCTTTGATTGTACAAGTCCTGAATGGAAGTAGGAGCCTGTTCCCCTACTTTCGTCGTGGCGAGTACTGCACGGTTCCCCGAGAGGTATATCTTCTCGCTTATATCTAGATCCTCACACGAACAACGTTCATCAAAACCTGTCGTCCTTATAAAGGGTGCTTTTGACACGCCTATCGCGCCGTTGAACTGAATGAAGCCGCTTGACCACCTGAAAAAACGATAGATGTCACAGAAAAACTTGTATTCGATCGAAACGATCTTGGTAAGGGTGTTTCCCTTATTAGTCACGTAGCGGCAGCCACTTGCAAGCACCACGTCGCTCGTCGCCGTGAGTTCGCGCACACACTCCTCCAAAAAATCAGCGTTGGGTCGGCTATCGACATCGAAGAGCGCAATGCAGTCTGCACCCTCTGTCACGTTCAGAATGTCGTTGATAGCACCAGCCCGGCGGCCTCTGTTGCCATTTCTGATCACTATGTGGAAACGAGGCGGCAGCAATCCGAACAAAGAGCTATAATCTTTTCCGCTGCTGTCGATGACGTAGTACGCCTCAAAATCGAGACCACTGTAGTCTAAACCGCCCAGGCTCTTAATTGATTTTTCGATGAGCGCGTTCGGTTCGAACGGCGCGACTGGGATGATGGCGCAAACTTTCATTTCAGGAGAAAATTCGATTAACGTATATTAAGTCGTCGTTCTTGAAGCATCTTCTTCCGTTTCACGCATCTGTCACATTCGCATAAAGATCAAGGACCTCTTGCGCAATGATTTTCCAGTCATATTTCTGTTCAACGCGCTTGCGACCGTTTTTACCCATTGACCTTGCGTTTGCAGGGTTTTCGAGAATCCCTAGAATGGCATTTGCAAGGGAAGAAGGATCTCGAGGCGTGACTAGCAAACCGCCTTCGCCAACGACGTCGAGCACGCCCGGAATTCTGGAAGCAATCACTGGCGTTTCGCACGCCATCGCTTCTAAAAGAACCAACCCGAACGCCTCGAGGCGCGTAAAAGAGGGGAGGACTAGTGCGGAAGAGCTTGTGTAGAGCTTTAGAAGAGCGCCTCTTGATATGTGCCCACAGAATTTGATTCGATGTTCATAGCCTTTTGCGAGTTTTTTTAGTCGTTCTCGCTCTTCTCCATCGCCGACGATTAAGAAAGTCGCGTCGCTTACTTGGCTTAGTACGATCTTGGCGGCTGTGACAAAATCATCAACGCCTTTCACGGAGCTCAATCGACCAACGAAGAGTATCTGGCGTGCCCTCTTTTCACCGTTCAACCCGAGTAAATGTCTGTCAAAGGTCTCTAGTCTAATGCCATTCGGCACGATTTCATAGCGATAATCTCGCAGTACGGAGGAGGTTCGCGCGTAAGATTCAGTTGTAGCGATTATCTGCGCGACGTTGTCGAGGATCGGCTTTGTATACACAGCCGTGTTGACTTCGTCCACAAGGCATTTACAGATGTTCGGAATTCTGAGATTTGCGATATTGTCGGGAATTTCGAGATCGCAGTGGTACGTAAGCACGTGTGGAACGTGCGGCAGGCCTTTGACCACGCCGTAAGACATGAAAGGCGGAGGATAATGGGAATGTACGACATCGGCGCTGAACTGCGCAATGCGCCGCCGCAAAGCGTACATATACGGGATATATGGCAGATCCATAGCCGGAAATCTGTACACAGGGAGTCCGCGCAAGACCTCATTTGGTCTAGACTTGGGGACTTCGGCGCACAAAACAACGACTTCGTGCCCTAGGTCCCGCAAGCTTTGCGAAAGCTCAAGACAGTGAGTTTCGACTCCACCGATGTGCGGATAGAAGTAAGAAGAGGCTTGAATTATTTTCACGTGGATTCACGTTGAATGTGCGCGTGGGTGTTGAATAACTTATCGTGGAATCCCCATCCGCGCTGACGCATTTTAATTTCGACTGTGGATCTCACGTCTCTTGAAAGATGTTTAGCAATGCCGAAACTAACGGGTTGTAGCGCGAGCACGCGCTGGCGTGGGACAGTACCTCGTGCGCACCTGATCGACAAGAGTTAACTAGCACATTCGTCTTGTAGCTCAGTGTGCCATCGATGAGCCGTTTTATAGCTGTGATATTGGTGCTGGCTGTTTTTTTGTTATAGCGAGCCCCTCTTTAACGGTGGGCGTCAAAGCCCAAAATGAGGTGGCGTGGGTTTATGACTACCCGACAGGGATGAAAGCTGCGGCCGAGGAAAACAAGCCCGCGATGATATACATTCACGAAGACTGGTGTCCTCGATGCAGAAACATGGATCAAAACACTTGGACGGATAGTGAAGTTATTCAACTTTCGTCGAACTTCGTGAACATAAACGTGGTCGGGACTCAACAGGGAACGCTATATAATTATAGCAAGCCTCCACTGATTGTTTTCACGGACCCTCAAGGAAGGGTCATTGTCGAACAAAACGCAGAACTGTCAGCTAGTCAGGTGACTGCCCTGCAACGGCAGGTGCTCGCACAAGAGCCGTCCTCGTCCCCTTCGGCGACAGGTAATCCTCCAACCACAAGCGTTTCGACCAAAGCCGCGGGGGTGCCCGGTTTTGAAGCCATCCCTGCAGTCGTTGGCATATCGATTATCGCGCTCGTGGTGTCGCGCATCCGTAAGAGCCCGCGATAAGCACTCCAAGCCCGGCGGACGCTCGTCTCAGGTTAAAGAGCCCGATCGACTGCTGTCCGCCAAAGCCTCGCGTACCAACGTTCGGTTCGATTTTTTCGGCCGTTGTCTTTCGGCCAGATGGCAGGCTTCGGCCGCGCTTGCCCAGTGCTTGGCAACCTGTCAGCGCCAATGTTTAACTATGAATGAGCCATAGTACCTGCCATGCTTTATCGCGCTGAGATCACCATTAAACTCAAGCACGGCATGCTTGATCCGGAAGCTACGACGATAAAAAGTGCTCTCAAGCATCTTGGATATGAGTGTCAATCGGTCAAACAAGCAGCCGTCTACGAACTCGAACTCACGGCGGATTCCCGCGAGAACGCAACCGACCTCGTTAACGGAATGTGCCAACGGCTGCTCGCGAATCCCATCATACACGATTATGACATACGGATAACGAAATAGTCGAGAAGAGATAGATGAATATCGCCATTCTCCGGTTCGGTGGGAGTAACTGTGATCTGGACGTTCAAAAAGCTCTGAACAATTTGAGCATTGGCGCAGAAGTTGTCTGGTACAAAGAGACCCTAGAGAGTTTTGACGGCGCGATCATCCCAGGCGGGTTTTCGTATGGGGACTACTTGCGCGCAGGTGCAATTGCGGCACGAACCGAGATTATGCAGTCAGTTGTAGAGATGGCAGCTGACGGGAAGCCTGTGTTAGGTATATGCAACGGCGCCCAAATCCTCAGCGAGTCGCACTTAGTGCCCGGCACGTTCACTCTCAATCAGTATCCGAAGTTCATCTGCAGGTGGGTGAAACTCAGAACATTCGGTAAGTCTGCGTTCACCGCACTTTCGAACGCGTTAGTTGACCTTCCTATAGCCCACAAAGAGGGGCGATACGTCGCTGACCCAAGGCTGCTCAAAGAGCTTTACGAAAATGATCAGGTCGTTTTTAAGTACGTTGATGACACGGGACGCCCCACTTTGGCTGCAAACCCCAACGGCTCGCTCGATAATATCGCTGGAATAAGTAATTTAGAAAAAAATGTGCTTGCAATGATGCCGCATCCCGAACGAGCGTCACAGAAACTTCTCGGTTCTGCTGACGGGAATGCCATCTTTGAATCGATGGTTCGATATATCAAGGCCCTTTGAGACGCAGCTTCTCGCGAGCGTTATGTTTGCGCGCAGGCAGATCGTTTTCAAATTAGAGGGGCCCACCACCATTCGTTCTCTTGATACCATCGAGCGACTTGCGTCAATCCGTCTTCAAATGAAATCTCGGGTTGCCATCCAAGAGACTTTATCTTCGAACAGTCTAAGGAATACCTCTGGTCGTGTCCGAGCCGGTTCGTTGTGAAAGAAATGAGCGTTGAAGGCTTTCCCACTAGCTGAAGTATGGCTTTCGTTATGTCTAAGTTGCTCCTCTCGTTACCGGCGCCAATGTTATACGTCTCGCCCGTTTTGCCCATTTGGCGAACGCAGTCTATCGCTGCACAATTATCTGCAACGTGTATCCAGTCTCGGACGTTGTCTCCCCGGCCATAAACCGTCAGCTCGCGGTTCCTCATAGCGCTTGTGAGAAAGCGAGGAATCAGTTTTTCGGGGTGCTGATACGGCCCGTAGTTGTTTGAGCTGCGGGTAATAACGCAGGGAAAATCGTACGTCGTGAAATAGGATGACGCCAACAAGTCGGCTCCAGCCTTGCTTGCTGCATAGGGACTTGATGGATGCAAGCTATCCGTCTCCTTAAACGATCCGTGATCAACGCTTCCATACACTTCATCCGTCGATATCTGAACGAATCGCTCAATTGGATAATCTTTGGCCGCCGCTAGCAAGACGTGAGTCCCAAGGACATCCGTTTGAACGAAAGCAGCTGAACTCGTAATAGACCTATCGACGTGCGTCTCGGCCGCAAAGTTAATAACACAGTCACAATCTTTTAGCAACTGCTTGACAATTGTTTCGTCGCAAATATCACCTTTGACGAATTCAATGTCAGTTAGCACGTCTTTCAGGCTGCTCATATTCCCTGCGTACGTCAATTTGTCTAGGACTACGATTTCTGCTTCATTGTGCTTAGACAACATATAGCGCACGAAATTGCTGCCTATGAAGCCCGCGCCACCCGTGATTAATAGTCGCATAATTCCTCGTTTCAGTCTTCCCTTCTTTCTCGCAAATGAGCTGCGACACGGCAAATAGTTCAAGGAGCCTTTGTGCAGAGGTTTCTTAATTCTTTTGATGAAAATCGCATTTGAGAATACGAGGATCTTGATTTGCTCTAAAAAATGAGCTTCGGGAGATGTCAAAGATCATGTTAGCAATATTAGGGGGTTACTAGCTCACGACCGCGCTTTGGACAGGTCAGAAACAAATATATTTTATAACGCGTAACGTAGCAAGCGTTGCGAAAATACGCGGTGCTTTGCGATATTCTGCAACAACTTTGTATGCAAGCTCCGGTAGTGTAGCGCGGCCAATCATGTTGGCCTTTCGAACTCAAGCAGTGAAGCAAGCCAACGACTCGGGTTCAAATCCCGACCGGAGCATCCAGTAACTATCGTAAGCCTACCTCTCTACGTAGCGGTGACGTGCCTCGCAATTCTCCAAAACTGACCGAACCAAGATATTACTCGATGTAAGAGGTCCCGGGGAACTTCGTGATCCATTGCTCCTAGTGTTCCGCAGGAGTCGTGCGTTCAGGTATTTGATTTGCAAAATGGTTTGGTACGGCGCCAACTGCAGATCACTGGGTTATGCCAAGCACGAAGTTGGGTCGGTTCTCCTCTACGTTTATCTAATTTGACTGCTTGTTGGAATTGTGGGACGGCGTCCGTACAAAAAGTGGAATTATCAAGTTTGGCGTGCAGCAGTTCAAGAGCTTCAGCGCAGCGCCGAGCAACGTCTAGTAATTATGGTCGACGGCAGCGCCGAGCAACGTCTAGTAATTATGGTCGACGGCGTACTAGCTTTGGACAGAGAGCCCCTTGGGCGAGCGTACTAAGAACCTTCTTCGAGGCGCCCTGATGCCTCAGCAAAAGTGCTATCTAGTCAAAAAATAGGCTTTTATATGTCCGAACGGTATGTCAACGTAGGGCGGAGGTAGCCAAGCCAGGCCAAAGGCGCAGGACTTAAGAACCTTTGTTTGGGATATCCTGTTGCGAAGGCATTCGTGGGTTCGAATCCCTCCCTCCGCACTTCTGTCAAATGATAGGGTATTTTGCTGCACCTGAACACAATCAACAGATCGCATTTGCGAGATCTCTGACAGCAGAAACTACTTCATATGGATTTGCACCCCAATGCACCACGTAACCCTTCTGTCCAAAAAGTTGGGTGGGTCCGACCCTCGCTGACTTGCAACATTTTGCAATGAAGGGCTTGCTCGGTCTTATTGTTTTCGTCGGACACATGTTGACATGTTCGAATTCTAGCCCGTGAACTCGCGCTTCGAGCACTTGTTTCGAAATGTCGCACCCCAGTAGGACGGCGTGCTCACCGATGTGAATGTCGCGGTTATTGAGGTAATTGCTCCCAATTCCTGACGCTGAACACGGATAAATCGTGGCTCCGCGTGCACTCCTTAGATCTTGTATAACTGGCGTAAAACGCACGGACAAGTCCCCAAAAATGCCAGCATTGTCGAGTTTCTTGATGAGCGTGATAAGGTGTGGTGGATCTGGGGGGGATACGTCAAATACCTCAATCTCGGTTACGCTGGCGAGGTCTGGGTCGTAAACGAACGTCCAATGAAGATCAAATCCTTGATAGACGACTGCTTTTATAGGGGGCTTACACAGTCGGGTTGCTACAGCAATTAGCCTGCTTCTGTTGAAGATGTCCGTCTTGCGTCTATGCACCAGAGTTTCGGCAAAGCCTGCAATCCTTTTGACCTTCGATATCGTTCGGATCAAGCCGTTCCCCTCCAATTCGAGTTCGTAAACCGCCACTTTTCCTTGCCAAAACAGCAGGACATAGTGCGATGAGAAATAGACGCGCTCACCCACTGTTGGTCGAGATGTTTCATCATCGCATTCTCTCACAGCGACGTCCTTGCAATGATCGGGAAAAATCACGTTGTCACCTTAGATTGCGTATTATTTCGCGCGCCACTTCGTCAGTCGAACTCGTGCCACCCAGGTCCCGTGTCGTGATGCCTTTGCGTATCGTCTGCTTGACTGAAACGTCTACTAAGGAGGCTTTTTCGCTTTTGCCGGCCCATTCGAGCAACATGCTAGTACTCAAAATAGCCCCTATTGGATTTGCTATGCCACGCCCAGCGATGTGGGGCGCCGAGCCGTGCACAGGCTCAAAAATGGCGAATTTCGGTCCGATATTCGCACTCGGACAAAGCCCGAGCCCTCCGATAAGCGCTGCAGCTTCATCGGACAGAATATCGCCAAATAAGTTCGACGTCAAGATGTGATCGAACATTTCAGGGTGTCTTATGAGATTGTATGCAGCCGCGTCGACGTACATCTCGTTATAGGGCACATCTTGCTCCTGCAAAACACGTACGCAGACATCTCGAAAGAAAATATCTGACTTGAGCACGTTTGCTTTATGCACTATCGTAACGGTTTTTACGTTGCGCAAGGTGCTTGCGAACAATGCAAGCCTTTCCACATTAGCGCGAGTAACCACTCGCTGCGTGACGGCTATGTCGTCAGAAAGCTCTTCGATGCCGGAGTACAACCCCTCGAGGTTCTCTCGTATTATAGTGAGGTTCAATTCATAGGGAGTTAGAGAGTAAGATCGAAAAGGTCGTAGATTCACGAAGAGATCGAGTGTTTTTCTTAGTCTGACGAGAACGCTGCTCCCTTGAACGCTGGTTACAGCCCCCAAGAGCATACAATCCGCTTGTGCAATTAAACCGATATCCGCATCGGTTATTGGTGTGCCTTCTCTGGCCCATTTGGCGTATCCTATGTCAACTTGGATGAATTCTGGATCGTTCAATAATAAAGTGAGAATCTTAACACAAGGAGGTATGACCTCTTTGCCGACTCCATCTCCCTCAGCAACAGCTATTATCATATGCACTGAGTAGCAAACCGCTTGATGCATCCGCGTAGACCCGTTAAGGATCGCTCACTGGCGGACTCGCGTTGCGTGGATGCCTCTTTCTATGTTCGACTAACCCACCATCTTGGAGGATCTCCTGCAGGAATTTAGGAAGCTCCTCACCTTGTACGACCCTGCTGCGGGTTCTCACAAACCCGAAAGATAAGTCGACCTCAATCTCATCACCCGCTGTAACAGAATCAAGAACGTCTGCTTCGATAATTGGCAAGCCCACGTTGATTGCATTCCTGAAAAAGATCCGAGCGAAAGATTTCGCAACGACACATCCGATCTTGGCGTATTTGAGCGCGAGCGCTGCTTGCTCTCGTGATGACCCGCAACCGAAGTTCTTGCCGGCAACTATTATATCCCCTTCACGCGGCGAAAATTCCGTGCCAAACCCTTCCATTGCGTGTTGTGCGAAGACGTTAACGTCAGTTGTTCTCAGATACTTGCCGGGTATGATCAAATCAGTGTTGACATTATCGCCGTACTTCCACACTTTTCCCTTGATGCGCATCATAGTCTATTTGAAGATGTGGCGATATAAAACATACGGGGGATTGCTACGCTTCGGCTGTGAGCGTAAAGCTGAAAAAATGTTTAATAGTTCCGAAACAACTTCGTTGCCATGTCATTGCTATTGTCCGCGCAGGAAGAGTATCTAATCAATCAAAAGAAAGCTTTTCTCGCCCACAAGGTCAAGCACAACGCACAAGAGATTGAACAAGAGATCGACGAAAGAATGTGGAAGCTAGACGTCGAAAAAATCGACACCAGTCAGTTCATGGCGACGCTTGTCGTGCGAGAGCCCATGATCTCAATCAGTACCGGCGATATCGTGACCTATAGAGGTGTCCCGAGAAAATTCACGGTCAGAAGCCCATCGCTTGGATATCTTCTCGACGCGGTTGAAAAGATCCTCATGGAACAAATTGAGGAAATCAAGAGATACGCCGGCGTTTGAATCCCGTGATAAAAAGAGTGATAGGCTCTATGATTGCCGCGGATCAGCGATCTCGCCTTTGAGGGCCGTCGCCGCGGCCGTGGAGGGAGAGGCAAGGTAAACGAGCCCCTCAGCCCCCATCCTCCCCTTGAAATTTCTGTTGGAAGTAGAAAGACAAGCCTCTCCCCGTCCCAAAACCCCGTTATGCGCGCCGAGACATGGCCCGCATCCGGGACTGCAAACGGTAGCTCCGGCTTGAATTAATGTCTCCAAGACCCCCGTTCGTATAGAATTTAATAGCACGAGCTTCGACGCCGGAACGATGATCGTCCGTACGGCAACTGTCTCACCGCGTAGAATGGTCGCTGCCGCCTGAAGATCTTCAAAACGTCCATTAGTGCACGAACCTATGAACACTTGGTCAATAGCTGTCCCTGCTACCTCTTCGACATCTTTCACGTTGTCCACCTGATGGGGACAAGCGACCTGAGGTCCCAAGTCATCGACCTTGACGTTCAGTTCATCGGCGTAAGCGGCATTGTCATCAGAGTAACAAGGCTGGTACTCCGCTTGGGGTGTAAGGCGTTTGAGGTACGCAAAAGTCTTGTGATCTGGGGGTACAATGCCTGCCTTCGCGCCTACTTCCACTGCCATATTGCTCAAAGTAAGCCTACTTTCCAAAGTCAGGTCGGCTGTCGTCGTGCCATAGAATTCCAGAGCTTTGTACGACGCGCCATCGGCCCCCATAATCCCTGCAATGTTAAGAATCACGTCTTTCGCGCTTACATGGTCCCTGAGTTTTCCGTCGAGAACAATTCTCAGCGTTTCAGGCACCTTTAACCACAGCGTTCCTGTTGCAAACACCTCTGCTATATCGGTCGCACCCACTCCGGTTGCGAAAGTTCCTAATGCTCCGTATGTGCACGAGTGCGAATCAGCTCCGACAACCAAGGTGCCTGGAAGGGCAAGCCCGTGCTCAACCATCAGTTGATGGCATATCCCGTCACCGACGTCAAAGAAGTTCGTAATTCCGTGGCGTTTTGTCCACGTCCGGATCGTTTTTTGAAGGGTTGCGGCTACCTCGGTGCTGGCTGGGGCAATATGGTCAAAGATAATGGCGATCCTTTGTGGGTCCCAAACAGAGGTAGCGCCCATGTCCTCAAATGCTTTTACGCCAAGCACACTCGTGCCATCATGGGCCATTGCTGCATCAACGCGCCCCAGAATAAAATCCTTGGCGCTTGCCGCTTTTCCTGACGCCCTGGAGAGAATCTTCTCGCTAATGGTTCTTGGGGCATCCAAAGTGTTGTTCACCGCCTACTATTGCTGCCCGTGGATTATCAACCTATGGATGTTTTGCCCGTCAACCAGCGAAGATGCGTTGGAGTGCCGACTTCGATCTCAGCAACTAGCGCTGACGCCGGACGGCCCGCGTGGACTGGTCGATCTGAAGACCAACAACATATTTAAGTTGCGGCTATGAATGTGTACAGCGAAATTCCATCAGGATCGTTTATGGATCACTTTGGATCTTCTTCATTGCCTAAAGCAGTTATTGGCCAGATAGAGATTTGTGACGTCACGCTGCGTGACGGTGAGCAGGCTCCCGGCGTCGTTTTTGGTGTTGACGAAAAAGTTGAGATTGCGACCAAGCTGGATGCAATTGGCGTAGAGATGATAGAAGCGGGATTTCCCGCCGTTTCAGCGAAAGAGAAGGCTATGGTGAAAGAAATTGCTAATTTGGGTCTAAACACCAAGATATGCTGCCTTTCGCGAGCGATTTTCCACGACATCGATGAAGCGTTAGACTGCGATGTAGATGTGGTGGGGCTGTTTATGGCTACGTCAGATCTGCATCTCAAGTACAAGTATCATCGCAGCTTTGATGAAATGCTGGAGTGCGCCCTGTCAACGCTCGAATATGCAAAGGAACACGGGCTCATTGTGAGGTTTGCGGCAGAAGACGCGACTAGGACCGATCCAGAAGTGCTCAAGCGCTTTTTTAGACAAGGTGAGGATCACGGGGCCGATTACGTTAACATCGCAGATACGGTGGGTGCGCTGAGACCGTCTACGTGCTACAATCTGGTGTCTGCGATGAAAACAGTCGTTAACGTGCCGCTTTGTATTCATTGCCATAACGATCTCGGTATGGCCGTAGCAAACACTATCACGGCTGCAGAAGCCGGGACGTTTCAACTCCACACAACAGTGAACGGGATAGGGGAACGAGTCGGAAATACCCCGCTTGAGGAACTGCTTGTCGCGCTGCGCCTACAGTTTGGAGTCGATACATACGACCTTTCGAAATTGATGGCGCTGTCCAAAACAGTCGAACATCATTCACGGTTGCGTTTGCCGAAGAACAAACCGGTCGTCGGGTTGAATGCATTCTCTCACGAATCCGGCATACACGTAGCGGCTGTGCTCGAGGAGTCCGAGACGTATGAACTATTCTCGCCTGACTTAGTGGGCAACAAGAGACGGATCGTCATTGGCAAGCACACCGGAAAAAAAGCCCTGCAGTATGTCATCGCGCAGTTAGGCTATCGTCCGACCCGGGATGAGCTCTGTCAGATCCTCGACGACGTAAAACGCGTTTGTGAAACAAAGAAATCAGTCTCTCAGGAGGAGCTCGAGGATATAATTAGAACCGTGATGTACCGTTAGCCCCGGAGTTTTGACGAGGACCGTATTTTGAGCAGGCGGCTCGTATGACGACGACGAGCGTTCCTGTCGAGTCGCTTGCGGCTTGCAGAAGATCTGCATATGACATTTCATTCATGTCCGTTGCGTTCACTAACTTGTAAGTGATACCGTAGTTTCGGCACACGGCACCGACCAAATCAGAGATCTCGGGCGTCGGCTGCCCGCCCGTTATGGCTGATATTCGGTTTTCGAGTACGAACACTTTTACATTCCGCTTAAACACTGCCGCGCTTATTAGTGCGGCGATGCCGCTATGTAAGAACGCGTAATCTCCTAGTATTGCAAGTCCGCCTTGTTCAAACCCCGAAGCCACGCCAATTGCTGAGCCGAGTGAATATGCTGCGTCAATCAGTTTAAAAGGTGGATTGGCTGTCCGTATTACGCAGCCCATGTCCCCTGCAATCATCGCATCAACTTGGGCGAGAGCGCGGTAGAAAGGCAAGAAGGGGCAATCATCGCAGATGTCTTCCGTATAACGTCTGGTTTCGAGTGTCTCAACATCAAACCTTGCCGTTATATAATCTGCCTCAATATAGGCCAACGCTTTAGTCACATCGTTTGACGTAAGTTCCCCGAAACGGGGAACGTGCCCAGACAGTTTGCCGAGGACTTTCGCGTGAACAGATTCTTCAACAAGCGGTGACCCCTCTTCAACGACTATGACTCGGTTGTGCTTTTTGAGAAACGAATCAGTTCGGCGCTGACATAGCGGGTTGACTACGCCGAGTCTAAGGTGTGCTACATCGTGTCGTCCCTGGATTGCATCATCCACCAGCGTTGCTGCATAGCCTGCAGAAATAATGCCGATGGCGCCGTCGCCGTCTTCTTCGTTGAGATCTGTCGTTTCAGCAAATTGCAGCATCTTAGGATACGTGTGTCTGAGAAAATACTGATGTCTACCCAAATGCGTGAGGTTCCAGATGCTCTTATCGATGCTCTTACTGACGCGTCGTGCAGGTGGCACCCTCTCAACTACGCCATCGGTATTCAGAAGCCTGCCTGTTATTCTTACGATTATCGGCACTGAGAGTAGTGCGGATAGTTCAAAAGCCTCTAGCGCACAATCATACGCATTACGGGCGCTGTGTGGATCCATCACCGGGATTTCGGCTATCTTACCGTAATATCTCGAATCCTGCTCGTTTTGCGAAAGTTTTGCACCTGGATCGTCGCCTGCGATTACGACTAGCCCAGCACCTATTCCGTGAGTGGCCGCGGTAATCAAGGAGTCCGACGCCACATTCAATCCAACGTGTTTCGTTACAAAAACTGATCGTGTACCAGATGCGGCAGCCCCTAAAGCCAAATCGATCCCGACCTTCTCATTAGCAGCGGGAATCCAAATGGGCCGCAAATTTTCAATGATTTTAGTGACAGGAAATCCGATAACCCCTGTGGCTACGCCGGCGCCGGCATCGAATATCCCATATGTAAGCGCATTTAAGCCGTCTGTTTTAAACATCTTTGTGAGCGTTAATGGCACACCCCGTACAAAAGGCGCACGCGGTCTAGGCGAGGTCGGTCCTCAGCCACGCTTGTCGAGTATTTGTCTGTCCGTTCTGGGCAAGATGCTTCAATCCTTCTGCTCTGAGCTTGTGCACTATTACGCCTCCAAGCCGCAGCGCGTGTTCAACTATGCAGCTCTTAGTGGTTGGCAACGCTTTGATTTCAGCAACAAAAATGTCCTCCCACCACAAGATGAATGTTAGTTTAGCGCATTCAGTTATCAATTTTTGCTAGTTTGTTGCATAGGGGATTTCGCAGCCGCTTAATTGACAGAACGTGAATCATAACTTTTTTATGCGCAACGATCTTAAAGGACAGCGATAATTATGGCAGAAATTCCACTGGCAGTCGTTTTGCGAATAATGAAAGTTGCTGGAGCTGAAAGGGCTAATCGTACGGCAGTCAAAATGATTGCCGAGAAAGCTGAGGATTATGGCAGCGACGTTGCCAAAGAGGCCGTTGTGCTGACGAAGCTCGCGGACCGAAAAACGATCTCGGCAAATGACATAAAACTAGCAGCGGAACGAGTCAATCGGCGCTAACGCTCAGCACATCGTTCGTAATATAAAGCAAGGGCCCACTTCGAGCTCCTCTCTCGAGGCTACTCAGGCTCGTGCAAACCCCCTATGAAGGCACCACGTCGTGGGTCCCGTTTTTAGGAAACACGGCTTGCGGTAACCACCACTATCGAGCCAGAGAATGCGGTAGCCGGGACTCGAACCCGGGTTAAAGGCTTGGGAAGCCTTTGTGCTGCCACTACACCACTACCGCGATAATGCAGCTACATTCTTCGCTCCCAAACCATAAATATTATCATCCAGGTCCAACTCACAACACAGCCTAAACGCAAGGCATTTAAGCGCAGATGCTGATGTAGGTTGGGACTTTTTATGCCAAATAACCTCAGGACACCTATTGTTGCAGTGCTCGGCCACGTGGATCACGGTAAAACGACGATGCTTGACAAAATTCGCGGCACCACTATTGCTGCCCAAGAACCTGGCCTAATCACTCAGCACATCGGCGCAACGGAAGTCCCGTTAGACATTATTGCGCGGCTTTGCGGTTCGCTCCTGGAAGGTATACGCCTCCCTGGGTTGCTATTTATCGATACGCCTGGCCATCACGCTTTTACGACGCTGCGCGCACGTGGCGGCGCTTTAGCAGACATCGCAATACTTGTTGTTGACATTAATGAGGGCTTCCAGCCGCAGACCACAGAAAGCCTCAATATCTTGAAACGCTACAAAACGCCCTTTATCGTCGCGGCTAACAAGATTGACAAAATACACGGATGGCTTTCCCATGATAATATGATGTTCACCGAAGCGTTTAAGCTCCAGAGCGAGCGGACTCAACGCCTTCTTGACGACAGAATATACGTGCTGATAGAGGAGCTCTACAATTTGGGCTTTAGTTCAGATCGGTACGACAGAGTTAGAGATTTCACTAAAAACATAGGCGTTGTCCCGATAAGCGCGCGAACAGGCGAAGGCATCCCTGACCTCCTCATGGTTTCGCTTGGTCTCGCGCAGCGATTCCTCGACAAGGATCTGAGGCTTAATACCAACGGTCCTGCATTTGGCACGGTAATAGAAATCAAAGAAGAAAAAGGGTTCGGCACGACCCTTGATGCTATCATATACGATGGCGTTCTCCATGCTGGTGATCGGATCGTAATCTGTGCATTGGGACGACCAATCGTCACGAAAATCAGAGCGTTGCTAAAACCAGAATCGACGGGGGCTCTCAAGAGGGTTAGGACAGTGACTGCAGCCGCGGGAGTGAAGATAGCAGCCCCGGGAATTGAAAACGCGCTTGCAGGTTCGCCGCTTAGAGTTACAACGGATGATACTGATGAAGTCGTCGCTGGCGTCGAATCTGAAATGCGTGAAATGGCGATCAGCACTCAAGATATAGGCGTTATAATCAAAGCAGACACTATCGGCGCCCTAGAAGCGCTTGCAGGAGAGCTAAGTCGCAATGAGGTCCCTATCAGCATAGCCAATCTAGGTGACGTCTCTCGTCGAGACGTTATTGAAGCCGAGACCACAAGTGACCCATTGTATGCCGTTGTACTTGGCTTCAACGTCCATGTCTTGCCCGACGCCAAAGAAGCAGCCGAGAAGTCGAGAGTTCGCTTATTCGTTAACGACGTGATCTACGGCTTAATCGAGGATTACCAGACCTGGGTCGAAAAACAAAAAACGCTGTACGGCAAAAAGCGTTACGAGACTATCGTGAGGCCCGGCAAATTCAAGATACTGCCTGGCTATGTTTTCAGACAAAACAAACCAGCCATAGTCGGCATTCAGGTGCTGGGCGGCACACTGCGGAATGGCGTCTACCTGATGCGAGAAGATGGAGCCAGGGTCGGCACACTGAAAGGCATGCAAGATAGAGGTGAGAACGTCAGCGAGATAGGTGCAGGAAAAGAGGTCGCAGTCTCTATTGATGGACCCACAGTCGGAAGACAAATAAATGAAGGGGATGTACTCTACGTCGACGTGCCAGAAAAGCACGCAAAGGTAATGGAGCAAGAACTCTACGATGCGCTTGACCAAAGTGAGCGATTGATGTTCGATGAGTTTTTGACGATCAAGCGCAAAGATAACCCATTTTGGGCCAAGTGAATTCCCCGCTCGTTTGATCTTCAAATTATCCAGGCATTCGTGCACAGCCGGCCAACAAACAGGAGAGTAATGTGAATGGCGGAATTTAGGTTAATCATATCCGACCCAGGCAAGAAGAGCGCCTACAAGATGGAAGTGTCAGGTGCGCAAGCAAACAAGCTGTTTGGTCTAGGTATCGGGGACTCACTCGATGGTGATGTGATCGGACTAAGCGATTATGCGCTTGTAATAACTGGCGGCTCAGACAAAGATGGCGTCGCTATGCGGCGAGATCTTCCCGGGACGGTCCGGAAAAGGCTGCTTCTTTCTGGAGGCATTGGGTATCATCCAAAAAAAACAGGGATAAGAAGGCGCAAGAGCATCCGCGGTCGCGTCATTTCTGCAGAAACCGGTCAGATTAATCTCGTGGTAGGAAAAAGCGGCCCCAAGCCGCTCGATGAGATCTTGAAGGCTCAGAAAGGGGAGGAATAGCCTGCTGCTGTCTGAAGTGAGTTGCGTCCAGTCGTAAAATGTACCACGTAGAGCAGCGCCGTCCGATTAGCTCGGTTAAAAAGCGTCTGCGTGCTCCGGTTTTCAGGAGGACTCACGTATCACAAGCGCAGTTCCCTAGTTTACGCGGTATTTAAACCAAGCGCCCAAAAGTGCCTCACGTTTGCCGCTTGGCTATTAACCGAGCTGCGCAGTCTCTTGTCCTCTGATGAGGCTGCGAAATTTGGTGTGAACTGCTGCTATTTGTTGCAGTTGTTCTTTGTCTCTCTTGTCCAGAACGCTCAAACGCGGAAACTCTGTGTCGTCAGATGCATTAGCAAAAAAAAGCGCTAGCTCGGGTCGCAAGGCCTGTTTTGGCACTAGGCGCGGGTCTCTCGCGAATTCGCGACACTCAACTTCCCATAACGTGGCCAAGTCAAATGCCGATTTGAGTCCGTTCTCTCGGAACGCGGTCAAAACGAGGTAAAGGGGACGAATGTCAGCGCACGCCATGCCAATGTTGGCATAGGGTAGCGCGTAAGAGTTTCCATTGAACGCAATAGAAATCCCGCCCGCGTTTCGAATCTCTTGAAGCATTTTGTAGTCCGTAATGCTATCCCCGATTACCGCAGTGTCTGTCTGCCTGCCAACGCCGATCGCTGATATCAAGGCCCGAACTTTTCGCTTACCGCCGACTACTGTGATCTGGTCGAAGATCGCTTTAATTCGCGTACGAGGTGCAATTTCAAAGAAGAACTCATCAAGCTGGGTTGCCAATCTTCCAAATGTTGAGGTCTCTGCGTCGTTAGCGTGGGAATAAAATGAGAGGATCTGGTTTTGAATCTCTTGGATTAACGCTATCTCGCGTTCTTCTACCATGCCGGAAAAAGAATCTAAGGGAAAGCGGGTGCAGTGCACTTTTTCGCGCTCAACATCAAGCTTTGAAGCTACATTGTAAGCGTGCTGCTCGTAGCTGGTTGAAATAATATGCACGTTCCACATTTCATCCTTCAGCCACTTGATGAGCTCTCTGGCGCCGCCGACCAGTTGCGCTCGAGAGGAGGCTTTTCGAACATCCTGCTCTGTTATTCCGTTAACGATCAAAAAAGGAACTATAAGCTGCAGTGTATCGCCAGGCTCATAGTTGGGTCTGTTTTGAATAGCGAGATAATCATCATACCTGCTTAAGACTTCAAACAGCGCGGGTCCGTCTTTGATTGAGTGCATTACTTCGTATGCATTATCTTGCGGAGACAAGGGCCCTTCCAAATCGAAAGCAGCTGTAAACTGGCGAGGCACGGTTATATGGTCTCTCTTCAGACATCAAATATGTTGCCTAAGATAACGCTAGCAAGCCTAGCAAAATAGAACGGCAAAGATTTCGACTTTTAATGTGGATTAATTGGGATCGCTAGTTAAGGACGAGAAGTAGCGATATTACCAAAAAGAACCGCATGTGCCTGTGAAAAAGGCGTAAGTAAATGCGTGATGCGGCGGGCGCGGCGACAAAAGGGGGGATTGAAATGGGCGGAGATGTTCTAGAGGTGAGGCCACGGCACCGCGTTATTGAACTAAGCTATAGCACCTCGCTTCCTCCGATTTTTTTTCTCATGTCTTGTAGCCGATGCGAAATTAGCCACTTGAGCTGCCCGACGTCGTGTCTCTTAGCGCTGATCGGCACTACGCGGTCGGCCCACTGTTTGTAAGGGGGGAGCATTCCGAGTCGCGACACTATCTTGTCTAAGCTGGCTTCGTGCTCTTCGATCTTGTCCATTTTGTTGATTGCAATTATAGGGTCAATCTCAAAATCAAGCAAATACTCGAATAAATCAACGTCAAGAGGCTTTAAATGCCGTTCCGTGATCTCTAGGAATGATTTTCCATCGATGACTTGGACGCCTAATGACTGTGGTCGCTGCTTGTGCCGTTCGCCCTCGATAACGTCGCTTAGCACGCGTCGGTAACCACTCAGCCCACGCCGGAATCCGATTCCAGGCAAATCTATAACTATGAAACTATCAAGTTGATATCTCACCGGCGCTCTTGTCACGCCCGGACGTCTTCCAATTCGCGTTTTTAGCCCAAAAAGCTCTTTAAGTACCGCTGACTTACCCGCGTTTGCTCTTCCGACGAAAAATACTTCAATTTCCTTCATAGCTCACTTGGCTACGTCAGCTTCCGATTCTCGCGATTCTGATGTGCTCGATTGTCAGTTCGTCACGTTCCACGCTTGTGTCTTACATAAACTAAAGCTAAGCACAACGCAACTAAAACTGCTGCGTTGGCCGGCACCAGGGTCGAAGCCGTCAGGCCTACGCTACCCGTCAAGCTGAGTGCGACTGAAATTGCTGTTAGGACCCCCACGCCTATGCCAAAAGATGTGACCAGCGTCTCAATCACGTCAAGATCGCGTACTTTGAGGCCGACAAGGATCAAATAGCCCGGAAGCAAAACCAAGTAGATTATTCCGAGAATGAAGAGCAAGATGCTTGAAAAGTCAATGTACACGTCGAGGTTCTCCTGTTGCAATAACGAGGCCTTCAACAGCCTCCGCTTCGGTAATGCGGGGGTCTAACTGTTCTTCACCTTGTATATAGTAACCATAGGATTTGAATACACGCTCTGAAAATAGTTGGTATCTTTGAGAGTGGTAGCAATTGCATACTGTTGCTCGCGCGAACCCACAAAAACGTACGACACGTTGTGCTGCGTAAGGCTGAGGCTCAGCGATTCGGGGTTGCGCTCGTTCATGAGTGCGTCTATCTGCGTTTGCAAATTGACGCCGTTGTACTGAATCGTATAGATGGAGCCTGCAAAAACCACCCTTCGTCCGGTCTCTAGCGGAATGCGCGGAAAAGTGGACGGCGCCTCGAGAAAGATTGCGTCCTTAGGGGTATTTACCGTTATCCACTGCAAAGCGTGTACTTCAGCGGGTGAAGCGAGAACGTATGACTCGTTGTTATAAAAGTCCCAAAGCAGATACGACGTGGGAAGTGCAAGCACAAGTGCTGCCACAATGGCCAGTACTTTGAGAGCCATCTTTGGTGATGAAAAGTGAGCGGCTGTCAATTTGGCTACTACGGTCGAAATATAGTAGCTGGCAAAAAGGGCGACTGGAAGCCACAAGAATACCAAGAACCGATAGCTGTTATTAGTTAATGGGAGGGCTACGATATTCATGGCTATTATCGCGGAAAAGGCGAAAAGCAGGAGCGGTTTGCTTGCTTCATTGTTCAACGACAGATAAGCTCCGGCACACGCAAGAATTGCTATAAGACCGAACACGAGCAAAATGAAAAAGAGCGAATAAGTTGAAAATGCCACTGCAACTTGAGATGGTCCCCCGATAAGCAAGAATAGAAGAGGCGACGCGATTGCACCACCAACTGCGAGAGCGCCAGCGTGATACTGCGCGCACGTAACATGTCTTCTCGCATATTTGTAAACCACATAGGTGCCAACTGCTACGTACAATGGTAACGCAGTTATGAGATGATAGTAGGGCAGCACGCCCAGCGTGAGCCCAAAAAGCAACAAATTTCGTGCTTTGAGGTCCTTTATAAGCGTCACCCACAAGATGAACGCAAATACAAGAATTACCAAAGCAAATGTTTGTGGTTGTGGCAGCAAAAAGTACAGCAGAGTCTGATCATATTTAACAGCTGCAGTGTCGGTAAATTGATAAATCAGGTAAGGAAAAACATCGCTCGGCCTTTGAGCGAGGACCAAAATCCACGCGAGCCCCCCGCCGACCGTGTACAGGATCATAGAAATTAATGCAGTCGCGTTATTAAACGTCCTTCGACACAGCACGTAGATGTTTATTGAAAGGGCAAAGAAGAGAAGTGGAATCGTGATCTTGAAGATCGTCAGGGAACTAATGCCGGTCACAATGCTCAGTGTCCCCACGTAGACGTGCATGAAAAAATCATAAACTACATAGTGCGATGGGAGATACGGATTTTCGGGCGGTATGTGTGGGGATTCAACGAATCGTGCTATAATGGAAAGGTGGAAGTTCAGGTCACCCGCTTCTGTGGGATTCATCACCAGTCCT
>Ga0187868_1000788_pt1 | contig 24325 bp, 22 predicted proteins | sample June2016WEW_13_4_FD_133014 | JGI IMG/M metagenome (GOLD analysis project Ga0187868, IMG submission 133014) | Peatland microbial communities from SPRUCE experiment site at the Marcell Experimental Forest, Minnesota, USA - June2016WEW_13_40 | ecosystem: Environmental > Terrestrial > Soil >... | reverse complement strand
GGTGCATGTTGGCGACCGGCTCGGTCAATTTCGCGTGAAGGGAATCTCGCAAGACACCGTCACGCTGGAAAGAACCAACGGCGTGCAGGAAAAATTGAAACTGGGCAGATAAAGATTCGCGCCCTATTTTCGAGTGTGCTGGCGAAAAGGATCACCTGATGAGTCAATTTATGATTGGCGCAGACTTGGGCCTCTTCACCGCTCCCGGATTGCGAGGGCTTTGAAGATACATTTGCGGGATATTGCAAATGATCTTTGATTCGTCTGCCGTAAAAAATCCTCTCGTGCGTGAAATCCTAGCCGCAAAACCCCGGAGCCGGACGGCGGGTACAATGTGGAGCGCAGCCGGATGAGGCGAGCAATACATTGACGCGCTGACCGGCAACATACAATGGAATTTCCGATTTGCGAGCACGGCAACCAGCGGATGTGTTGACGGGAACATTCCCGAATATCAGCTCAATGCGAATATCTCGCGTTCGTCTTGCCCACACTTTGGGCAATTTTCGGTCTGACACCAACCCCTTACGGTCGTAGAGGCCAGGCTGGCGCAGACGCGCCGGGCTGAGAAAAGGCGACAAAAGGCGGCAACGAATTTGTTGCAATTTGTCGCCTTTGGACATGAAAACTTGTCGCCATTTGCCGCGATTTGATAAAGCGGATCAGCGCCGCCCAACACATTTCAACATTCCGACTCCGCGTGAATCGCCGTCTCATTGTAGCCGCAGTTCTGACAAAACTCATCGAGGATGCGCATCTTGTGCAGACGTCCGGCTCGGTCGTAACGACCGTGGATTTTGGCGAAATACTCGCGCTTGGCGGGCAAACTCATGTTCGGGGCTTCGGTAACCACGAATATGAGTCAACGTATCAATGAACCCCTCGTCCATCTCCCAGCCTCGGCAACATTTATCCTGAGTCAACTCGCCCGTTAATTGGGTTAATTTTTCCCCTTGCAGAAGATGCGCCGCCTTGATAGAAATTAACCGTTGTTGAAGTGAATTTTGAGTGAACAGTATATGGCAACAAATTTTCCATTACAGAAGGGAAAATCTCAATGGCCCGACATAAGTGTAATCATCGCTCCTCAACAACCGGTCGTCGGATTCACTCTCATCGAGCTTCTCGTGGTGATTGCCATCATCGGGATTCTGGCCGGGATATTATTGCCCACCCTTTCGTCTTCCAAGGAAAGGGCAAAACGTATTCAATGCCTGAACAATCTGCGACAGATCGGAATTGGCATGACCGTTTATGCGGGGGACTATGGGGATCTTGTAATAGCGGCGAAGCGTAATCGGCCAAGCAATCCGGATGGCAGTTTTGTGCAGATTTGTCTGGAGCCACCATCGGCACCGGCTGCAATGATTGTAGGACTTGGGGTTATTTCCAATGCCCCAAGCATCTGGACTTGCCCCGACCGACCCGGACTTCCAATCTTTGAGATAGATTTCAATCAATGGGTAATTGGTTACCAGTATTTTGGAGGCATAACGAACTGGGTTAACCCGCGTTTCCCAAACGGCGTTGCATCACGAAGTCCGGTGAAACTTTCACAATCAAAACCCGGCTGGTGCCTGGCGGCAGATACGGTAATGAAGGTGAGCGGGCAATGGGGGGCAACCATTCCTTCCCGACCTGGTGTTTTTGATAATATGCCGCAGCATCGCGGGCCACTTTCCATGGAGCCTGTCGGCGGCAATGAGGTTTTCGCGGATAATTCAGCACAATGGGTCAAATTCGAACAGATGTACTTTCTGACGAGTTGGAGCGGGCTTGTTGATTCCCGCGAGGGTTTTTTTTATCAGGATCCGAGCGATTTCGAGCAGGCGCTTATCAACAATTTGCCCAGTTTGGCTGCGTCGAATTATAAGTAAGCGGGTTGACAGTGCCTCGCGACTGTCCATGGAAAAGGTTTGTTTCGGTAAGCAGAGCACACGGAAGTTTTCATGCAAAGGTTTCGAGCCAACAAAAAGTTCATCGCAGCATTCAGCCGGATTGATCTGGTCGCCGTGATTCTTACTCTTGCCGCGCTGGGAACAGTGGCAACAGTTTTTGCGGCCCACTCGCGGCGGACGCGTCCACTGACTCAATGCTCTTTTAATTTGAAAGAGTTAGGCATCGCGATGGCGATATACACCGGGGACAATAATCGGTGCCTGCCTTTCGCGTTCATCAAGTACAACAATCATGAGTCCACGAGTTGGGATACTTTGATTTTCCCATTTATTAACTTTAAGGACAGCCCGGTTGTTGGCTCTCTATCTCTTGACAAAAAGCATGAGACGCTCCTATGCCCAGCGGATACGGTCAATGAGCAAGGAAGGCTCCGTCGCACTTATGCGATGAGCGAACATAACATGGATTCAATCAACTGGCCTCCCGCCCCTGAAAATGGCACTGGGGTGGGGTTGTGGTGGTCATCGGACAACGCCGACGGAAATGCGGCTTTGAAGAATGTGTTTTCTACCGAGGGAGGCCTTCCTGCGGTTCGGTTGGACATGCTTGCAGCACCCGCCGGCACGCTACTCTTAACGGAACAAGCCCGCGCGGATAATGTAATGTTCACCTATTCCCATGCGTCAATCAATGCGGCCAACAAACAGTTCTTGGATTGGAACTCAACGAAAAAGAATCCGTATCACTATGGGAAATTTAATTACCTGATGGCAGATAGCCACGTGGAAACACTTTTGCCGGCAGAAAAGCCGGGGATGTGGACGATACGGCCAGACGATTAATCCACGGTTAAAGGCATTTTGAGCGTATGAACAGGAAAATCGAAGCTGTTTTCTTTTGGGCGGCAGCCGTCATATTGTTTCTCACGGCTGCGGCCGAGTTGTCCAGCACCGTCAACGATGCACAATTCCTGAATCAGTCTGACCCACTGTTGTTTATTTCCAGCCGCCGGGTTTTGGCACTGACTGGCGTATTTGAACTTCTGATCTCTGGTTTTTTGCTGATGGGGCAAAACAAATGGTTGAAGTTGGGACTGGCGGCGTGGCTGGCAACCGATCTTCTTGTTTACCGAATTGGCTTGCAATGGACAGACGCACCGAATTACAGCGATTGCCTCGGCAACTTCAACGACTGGCTGCCCATTCCTCCGCGAATTCTTCATATGATCATGGTTCTCATTCTTGGCTTCTTAATCGTCGGCAGCTATGCCCTTTTAATTCTTGGCTGGTTAAATAATCGGAAATCCGTCGAGACCAGATCTGTTATGGTGGACGCACTCAAAAGTACATGATGAAACATGGACATTAAATTCAATTGTTCCAATCCGGCTTGCCGCCGGCGGATTTCCGTTGATGAATCCATGGCCGGTCGCTCTCTGCAGTGCCCGGCCTGCGCTACCGTGTTGCAAGTGCCAAGTTCAACAAATATCAAATTCAACTGCTCCAATCCGGATTGCGGGCAACATATTGTGGTTGATGTATCTGAATCCGGCCGTTTCGTCCGCTGCCCGTCTTGTGGGAGGCCCTTGCAAATTCCCGGCCCCCCCCCCAAGCCAACTTTTTCCGAACTTCCCCTTCGAACGGAAGGGAAAAAGCCACTCTCTTTGGCATCAAGGGGACATCCTCTTTTCACGGCTTTCAAACGGTTGCTCCTGGGTTGGGGCATTGGGGCGGCTTTGTTCGGGCTCCTGATTGCAGGACTGCATCTCCGTTCTTCCGCCGCATTGCCGAAACACTTCAACACAATGATGAATGTAATTTCCTCGTGGGGCACTTTTCGTGACGCGCCGCTTGTCGATCATTCAGGCACCTTGCTTGTCTATGCGCGGGAAACCGATAACGGAATCGGCTTTTTCCTCCTGAACCTCGTCACAGGCCAGCACCAACTCATGGGAAGGATAAACGAGGCGGTATCAACTGCTGACAACTCATTCCGCTTGTTTGGCTGGTCGCCGGACGACCGCTATGTGGCTCTTGCACTGGACAATAAATACGATCAAACCATTGCGATTTGCGATGGTGACAATGGCACATTGAAAAAAGCCTTTTCATTGCGTGACGATGCAAAACAAGCGTCTTTTCATGTACGTCAGGAGATCAGAGAAGGCAGATGGCTTGGGAATGATTCCTTAGTCCTGATGGACTGCGTCCATAGCCTTTATCTGCTCGACCTCAAAAACAACCGGTTGCGGGAAATTCAAAGTTATCCCCTCTATCAAGACCCGCCGTATGCAATCACACGAACGTCTGACCATGGCATTGCTTACGCCGACCGTAACAAAATTTGGGAGTTGGACCTTTCCGCTGGGCGGACCCGCCAACTAATCCAATTGACTAATGCGAACATTAAATGGCTGGACTACAGTCCGACCAATGGCCAGTTCCTTTTTTGCCTTGGTGACCCTAACGCTGCCGACTCCGAAAATCGTTATCTTTACCGCTTTGACCCGAATGCAACCACAAATCTGACCCGCCTCACCTACGCTGATACTTTGAAGGGACAGTGGATACTAGGCGACAGCGGTATCGCTTATGTCTCAAACGGTCTCTCACAAGTTCTTGTCATTGAGCCAAAAGATGCAGGGTTGCGCACAAATCTGTTTACGGAGGGCAATGTTGACGCCTATAGCGTCGCTCCGAAAAAGGACAAAGTCTATGCGTTTGCCAAGAGTGGCCGCGAAGCAACGGGAATTTGGGAATACGACATCACGAACCGAACTCTTCGGAGTGTGGTTTCCGGCGAGGTTCAATCGTTTGACTTTGGCCAGATGGTTCTTCGTATTAACAGGACGGCTGGCAAGGACAAGGTTCCTTACAGTGTTTTGGTCCCGCCTCAACTGGATCCGCAAAAAAAGTATCCCGTCGTGCTGGATCAACCCAGCAATGCCCAGAATACGCAAGAGGCTCAATTCCTCGCCAATGCAGGTATTTTCTATGTTACATGCAATCGTGACGGCATGGACAATATTCTGACCGTGTATGATGAAATGCTGAAAAATCCCAACATTGATCCGCATCGTGTTTATATCACCGGCTCAAGCGTTCGCACTCGCGTTGTTTCCGCACTCGTTGATTACAAACCGGCCTTGTGGCGAGGCGCAATCCTTTTATCACCAGTTGCGTTTCCCAAAATCCCAGACGAACCAACATACTTTCCAAGTATTTTCATTTCTATCGGGAAAAAAGACGCTGAATCGTTTTTGAAGGCAACGGATCGTTTTGCACAAGGAGCTTGCCGCCAGTTAATCTGTGCGAAGATTGTTTACCATTCCAATGCATCGCACATTTTCAACAGCACCACACTGGAGAAAGAACGTTACCAGGCAATGGCAAAATTCATTTTGGCGGATTATTGAATCGAATGAAAACACTATGAACAGTCGTTTACATTACATTCAAAACAGGCAGGAACTCGGCACAGACTGCGAACTGGTCTGTTGCAGAAGTGGTAAAGCTGTGCGGTGTTTCTATGAGCACATCAAAACGGCGTTTTCTTGAAAAAGGGCATGACTCCGAAGGTCAGACAAACAATTTGGCTTCTTCGACGTTTGTAATGGGTATCAATAGTATGGGATTTCCAGTTTGCCTGCGACCAAGTGCAGCATCGTGATCTGATAGCCGGTGGAGCGATAGCCGCGAGCTTTGCGTTTGGTTGCGAGAACGAACGCAGAGACGCAAAGATTCAGAAAGTTTTTACTGGCGGCTTCGCACTGCTTCGACGTGACAAGTTGCGCCTCCCGCCCGCGCGCCGAGAAAAATACGAGCAAAGCGGACGAAACTCGAAGGTGCTCGTGAAGAAATTAAAGTAGCGCAGGTTTTTAGTTCCATAGGAAACTCACGCTATCTCACGCCTCCGGCTTTGCTGGAGGTTGCTGGCCTTAGTCTTTCCCCTGTGAACCAAACTTACCCTATAAGACCTTATTCTAATTTTGGGGTGGGCAACACGTACATATCATATCACTGAGCTGGAGGTTGAAAAGAGTATAGCAAACTCCTGTAGTGGTTGTGCTGGTGCTATCGCAACTGTCGTCACAGCCCCAATAAGGCCATCCCTTACAATGATTAACAGTTGTAGTCGTCTGGCAAACAGAGCCCTCGACAGCGCACATATTAGGACTGCCACCGAATAAGGCGCACGGAGTACTCTTGGTAGAGGTGTCACTGCCACACCACAAACCTTCGTCGGCCATAAGGGTTAATGCACTCATGCTTATTACAATAACCATCATGTTTGCTTTTAGTTTTTTCATAATTTATTTTCCTTTCTTGTTTCGTCGTTTTTTATCGGCAAATTGTTTACAAATTCTCTTTTGCTTGAGAAATCCCGCGTTTATTTCGCTTGGCAACCATATAAAGAAATACAGGCAAAAACAACGCAAAGAACAAGACGACGGCTGCAGCAACAAGCCGCTTCTTGCGAATTTCACTAGGCATATTTCGTGGTGAAGCACCGATTCCGGAAAGGCCGGCTTTAAATTGCTCTTTCAATTGCGGCGAATTGCGCGGTTTCCAGCTTGTTGCTATAGTCACACGATAGTTGATTCCATCCAACGCGCGTTTTGCATCGCGGTAGCGAAAGCGAGAATCATTTACGCCCAACGAGCCCAAAACAGGTGGTAAAAATGTCTCGGACGGAGACAAGTCTGTTACATTTGTCACTATTCCATTATACTGGCAACGCAACCCGCCATTCAACCAATGGGGATTAAAATCTCTCCACGAAAAAAACAGTGGTATTTCCACTCCATTTCGATTTGTAAAATCGTCAGTGTTGATATCTGCATCAAGAAATCCATTTGTAAATGAGTTTCGTGTATTGAGTTCATCCTTCCATTTTGCGACCCACTGGTCACCCGACGCAGTATCCAATTCAGGACGATTCATTTCAGCGTCTTCACTAGACAAATCCAGCGCATAGTCACGAATAAAGCGAAGTTGATGAGGAATGTAAGGTAAATTAGGTGATAATTCATGTTCGACGCGATATCCATAAGCCAGCAGAGACCATCGCGCTGGAACCCACGGCAAGGGCATAGTATTGTTAGTCATGGAGTCGTGAATGTATAAGCCGGCGCCATATACCAGCCAAAGAATATTTGCTCTTTTTTGCTCTTCCCACGGGGAAAATGGATAATTTCCTTCACTGATGTATGCAGGAGTTTTGGCGTATACAGAATTTTTGTCGTCTCCAGATTTTTGGTAGTGAACAAAATAAGTGTCAAAACCGTCAAAAGTCAGATAGATTATATCTTCTCCTTTCTCATACTTCGGGCGTATTTCTACAGCATATCTTCCATCTCGAGCGATGGAAGCCCGAAACTCATTGGTGCTGCTCCATTGTGACATTAGTTGGCCACGTGGACTGAACGACTTAACTATCAAGTAACCACTAACCGAAGCACCATCTTCACTTCGCAAAAGAGAGGCAGAAGACAAAAGGATCACACAAACAAAAGCAAGAAACGAAGACGAAACAAATTTAAGACGTAGTGCTTTTCGCCTTTCGCTTCTCGTGAATCTAAATGCATAAATTTCTGTTTGAGAGTTCATAAATTCGCGCCGTCCTTTGCGCTGATTTTTTGGCTGCTAAAAGCCGCTGATGCAAATAGAAAACAGAAGCTGCCCACACCTATGTAACACAGGATTATGATTGGCAGGACATCAAGAACTCTCCGTGAAATTCCCGTCCAATCAAGAACGCCTCCCAAACAATTACAAGGTTTGCTATAAAAGAATGCTTTCGCGAGCATTCGATAACAAACAAATACCGAAACCAACCAAGAACAGGCCACCATCGCAGATAAATGTTTCGCCTTTAAAAAAACAAACACAGCCACAACCAACTCAAGAACCGCCGCGATTGCCAAAGAATCCCTAGTCGTTAATGTTGAAAACACCGCATCGGGCAGCATTAAAAATTGCTTGTGTTCTAAAATCGCTATGAGTTTGGCAACCGCCGTTAAGACCAACAAAAACGAAACAGATTTTGCAAAAGGCCGTTGCCACCTTTTTAACCTATGTAAGGTCTGCTCTTGCATTTGCAGATAGTTGCAGATTTTTTTGCCTAATTCTGTCTTCGTCAAGAACAATTTTCAGTTTTTTTGAGGGGGTTTTACATGGAGATAAACAATCATTTGCGGACATTTGCGGTTTGGGCGGGGCTAACAGGCTGCTGCAAAACCGGGTGATTTTTGCCTGAACTGTTTTTTAGTCATGGTTAAATCTATTTTTGGTCACTGCGGAGCGCGGATTTTTGCTCGGCGGCTGCCGAGCTTGGCTGCTTTAACCGGGTCTTTCGTCCGATCTGAGCAGCCCACTGACCAACCGCGTCCTTCATCCGGCCTGCAAACTCAATCCCAAGTTGGTTATCCGCAGCAAATTGTAAGTCCCGGCCACGAAATAAGCCCAAGCCTGAGTCCGCTCCACTCCGCGATAGCGGGTGCGCCTCAATCCACCCACCGTCTTCATCCAGCCGAAGATTTCTTCCACCCGTTTGCGCAGGCGTTGGCTGGTAAGGTAACCGGCACAACCGGTCGTGCGTCCATCCAGTCCCGAAACTTCCATTCCCTCTTTGCACGCCGTGTGCGGCGAGACTTCCCACTCCCGGCACCCGGCCACAAATTTCTTTTGGTGATACGCTTTGTCCGCGCCCAGGGTGGTAATTCTGGCGGCGTGCAACTCCCGATGTTCGTCCACCTGCGCCAAAGCCACCGTCGGTTCATCCGCGGCAATGGGATCATGCACCGTAATGGCCGCACACAGTCCATGTCGGTTCTCCATTAATACCTGCGTCCCAAAACACAGCTTGCTGGCCTGGCCATTGGCCTTCCGATACAGCACGCTTTCCGGGTCGGTCGTGCTCCGATGCGTTACGTTGCACCGCGGCTCCCCGCGGAAATTGATCGTCGGATTGCCGGGGTCATCGTCTTTGGCCGAGGCCACTTTGGCCTGATCTTTCCCATCCTTGCGCACAAAACTCTTCAGGCTGGCCCACGCTTCGATGAGCGTGCCGTCGGCCGTAAAATGCTGGTCGCTGGTCCAGCCTTCGGCCCGCGACAAATCATAGACCTCCGCAAAAAACAGCTTCGCGGCGTCCGCCGAAAGCACCCGGTCATAATTATGAGTGAACACCGTCGGGTCGAAACTCCCCTCATCCAGTTCCCGGTCCAGAAACCAAAGCCACAGGAGATTGTAGGCCAGTTGCTCGCAGAACAATCGCTCACTACGCACCGAATAAAGCGCCATCAAAATCCGGCTCTTGAGCAGTTGCTCCGGCGGAATCGAAGGTCGTCCTTCGTCAGCGTACAACGCGTCAAACAACGGCGAAAGCTTCGCCATCACCTGGTCCACGTGCGTCTTGATCCCGCGCAAGGGATGGTCAGCGGGCACCCGCTGGTTCAGGTTGATTGTCGTCAGAAACTCCGGTTGGGCTTGAGGTTTGCCACGCATGGTTCTCTGACCCTTCCACCGCGCCATCATTCAAACTTTCTGGGAGTTTTTCAGCAAACTGCTAACTGTGGGCGGTTGCAGGGAGGGACAGGCGCCCCAATGGTCTTTGTATTTGCCGGTAAAGTTGGTGGGCTGGTTATAACCCAGACAGGACGCCGTTTCCTTGATGGAGAAACCAGCGCTCAATAATTCAAGGGCGCGGCGCTGGCGCCGCTCGGCCAGCCAAGCTTTGGTGTTTTTAACCATTTGCTTGAGGAAATACCTTTCCAGCGTCCGCACGGAGATGCCGCATTTCTTTGCCAGCATTAAAGCAGACCAGTTCACCGCCTGCGCCAGTCCCGGCCAATTCTGAATGTGATTTAATCGAGTATTCATACCATAAAGCGAATTAAAAACTCGGGACGGAATTAGTTGGATCCTGGCCAAATTGAGGCATAACTGCTTCTGCGTGAGTATCCGCAAAAATAACATTCCCCCTCCCGCGGTGTCGTGAGGTGATAAGGTTATATTTTTTCTTTGGTGACTGTAAATTTTCAACGGGAACCCAACGTGAGTCATTGATGGTTTTTCGGTCCTCTTCAACCAAGGCGATTTTGGCGCTCGGATTTTTGATTTGGGCGGCCTTGAAAGGATAGATCTGACGGGTTTGGGTGATAATTGTGGACATGCCTGGATTGACATTATCGCGCGTCAAATTATAGCTCGTCAGCGAATAGCTGTAGCGATAGGGATCATCATTTATGAAGCCTTGTTCTTGAAGCGACCTGGCCGCTCCGTCGGCCGGACAGGTAAAAAGATTGGCGTTAAAAGCGGCAATATACCTGGCAATTGAGCTTTGGTTCACATCCCGATCTTGTTGCCACCAAATCCAGTCTTCCGGTTGCGGTCCGTAATCCGTTTTCGATCCCGGTGCGGGAAACTCGTCATTGTAATCTTGATGATAAAGCTGAAAAGCAACGGCCATCTGCTGGAGATTATTGCTGCAAGATGTTTGTTGCCCTCGATCTTTGGCTTTCGACAGCACCGGCAATAACAGCGCCGACAGAATGCCGATAATCGCAATCACCACCAGCAATTCAATCAACGTAAAAGCTCCCCCGCGGTCAAACCCGGCCCAAGGGAAATGAATTGTTGGCAAACCATCCATTTGTAGTCGTGTTGGTTTTTTGGGCATCAATAGTCCGACTGAATAAACGTTGTGAGTGCCGCATACGATGTTTTGTAATTTGCCGTTTTGAATCCATGTTCGGCATGTTCGAAACGAATGCGCGCCGGGATCAACCGGCGGCAGGCATTTTGCCACAGACGATTGCATCGTTCTTGCAGGGAAAGGTCGTCTTCATCGCCAACGGCTATAAAAAGACTCGGATATTGGGTCGCGGTCACTGGAATTTCTGGAAACGCCACCGGAGAAAACAGGATCACGCCGTGCCACAAATCGGGGTAACCATCCACCATCGCCGTGACGGCGCCCGTGCTGAAGCTGCGGCCGCAGATATAAATGCGTTTGGGATCGACGTTGGGATTTTTGAGCAGTTCGTTATAAACCGCAAGGATGTCCTCGGGTTTGGCCACGAGTTGCCAATCGTTCAACCCGAAACGGCTGGCGGAAAAATAAAAAATGCCGGCGTTGGCCAGAATCTGGACATTTTGATCGTAACGGTTGACCGGATACAAATCGAGCACGGCGGGATACTTCTTTTTCGAGATCAATTGAGCCGGCGGCACGAAATAGTATTGGACGGCTTTTCCATCTTTGTTGACGGTGGAAGCCGTCACCGGCAAAATTATCTTGCTGGCAGAAACCGTGCGCTCCTCCTCGGGCAAGACATCGCGGGATGATTTGTTAAATATATTGTATTCCCAAATGCTTTGCGATCGGTAACGGAACGAGGCCACCGCGTAAATTGTGTCCCGCTCGGGAGAAAGGCCATAACTGCGTATGCTGCCTCCGGCAAACAGATTGGTGCAAATGGTTTTGTTGTCCGACTCGATGGCCAGATAACTTTTGTCTCCCTCGGTGCGAATACAAGCAATTCCAGCACCGTCCTTGAGCCACTGTCCTTTGAGTGAATAAGTATCGGTAAGCTGGATGGGCTCCATAGTTCCATTGGGAATAAATTCATAAACATAACGGTTCGTTATGTCATCGCCATGCGTCGCACAGAAAAGATACCTGCCGGTTTTCGGGCTGTAGTCCAGCCACTCCAGGGTGGCGTCGGAGAAATGTGTCAACTGATTGACGCGCCCTGTTGGAATATCCAAAGTCCAGACGTTGCCTCGGTCAACATAGGCGATCGAACGGTTGGAAACACGCACCAAACCGTAAGACCCACTGTTATCAAGGCGCAGCGATTGCACCAATCCTTTTGTCCCGGATGGACCGAGATTCCGGTCCGTCTCCAGATTGAAGAGCATCAGTCGGTGCGAATGATTCAACAAAATCAGGGAATTGGTCGTCAACCAAACTCCCAATTCCGGCCGGGGAACGGAACTGTTCATGTCCAATGAACTTTTGATGGCACCCGTAGCTCCGTCACAGAGTACAATCTCCTGGTGTTTTTTGTTCGCTTGATTAGTGACCACCGTGACGGCGACGAAAGCAAGATAACGATCCTCCGGCGACCAGCCAAATAACCGGAAACTTTTTTTGCCTTCGATTTCCACCGTGTCCATCCCTTGGATTTGAGTTCGCTTGAGGGTGGTCAAATCCTCCAGGAAAACGCCGACCCCCTTTTGCAGTTCCTGCGCATAGAGCAGCGCCGAACCGGCGTGATTGGCAACCGGCGCATCTAGGATTCGACCGTCGGAAAAAATCTCGTCCAACATCGTGCCCATATGCCGTGGCATGATGGCCCAGGAACGAACATACAAACCGCCCGTCAGAACTCCGATCAAGGCGGCACCCATCCCCCAGCCATACCACAACCGCTTTAAAGGTGAAAGGGAAGCAGCTTCTTTTTGGGTGCTGACGAAGCCGGGCTTGGTTCTTTTATTCGCGGGTTGGACGGGAACCATCGATTTGGGCGGAGAGCCAGGAATTTGCTGGGGTTTGCCGCAAGCTGGACAGCGAATAAAACGGCCGGCTTCCGAAACGTCAACCACTATGTTTTGCCCGCAGTCCGGATCGGAACAGTGAAATTTGATATCGGTTGAACCCGGCACTTGCAACGCCGTTCCGCAAGCGGGACAGGCAACGGATTGACCGGCCATGGATTGATCCACCGCAATTCGCTGGCAGCAGGCTGAATTGGAACAATTAAATTTGATATCCATTTTGATCAGACGTGCTGTTGGCCAACACCGGCCACCCATTCCGTCTTGGCGGGCGTTCGCTCCGTGAGCCAATTTAGAAGCAACAGACCGTAACTGCCGGCGAACATCAAGGCCAGCAATACCGTGGATAGAGCGCAAAGCAGCCGAGGCGAAAGGGTGAACCAGTCAATCAAATTTCCCACGCAATCACTGAAATTCGCCGCTCCCAACCACCATATAACTATCCGATAAATCAAAAGATTCGTTGCCAGCCACGCCATCCAGCCCAACTTTTTCCAGGGATTCTTTTCCATCAACAAAAGGCGCGAGACAAACAGCTCAAACGCCGCCTTCAGCACCAAAACCCACCGATTGCTCAAGGCCAGCTTGTCGTTTAATTGCAGCAGCGCATCCGGTTGATTCAATACCGGAGCCGAACCGGCAGCACTCAGCAGGTTCAACATCGCCGCGCAAAACAGCAGCACCGCCGTCGCATCCAAAAAATAGGATTTCATTCGTTGCCTGGCCTCTACTTGGCGGATGATGTTGGGGAGACGCATGAACTGTATTGTTAGTGAGTTAATGTTTCAAAGGCCACGGGGTATCACCCGCTACTTGGCCGGTGCCAATGCCGGCAATAGCAACGCTGCCAGAATGGCGGTGATGGCTATTACCACCAATAGCTCAATCAGGGTAAAGGCCAAGGTGAGCTTGAAAGACTTGATGAAGGGTTTTCTAAAACCATGGTGGAAAGTGGAAACAATTCTTCTCCGCCCGCCTTTACATACATCTCCGCGAGCCAACCTACTGCAAAGCCACTTGCCTTTACGCAAAATAAGCATACCCAGCCCTCGTCTTCTGGAAGAATAAGACCTTACTTAAGTATTCCGTTTGATTATGTCAACAAAAAACTTCTTAAAACTAAGGCAAACGGGCGCGACTCAACGTTTTTTTTCGATTAGGGACTGAACTGTATCGTGGGACTTGGGACTGCCGTGGGGAGTTGGATAAAGGATTTCACAAACGCCGGAACCCGACAAAGACGAAAATGGAAGTTGTTTTGGCTGCTTGATCAAAGAAATCGTCACCCCCGGTGAAAAAAATTGGAGGCTTTTGGTGGCAATTGGGTCCATCCCGACGGGTATAGAAAACAACAGGACCAGCCCATCTGTCCAAGTGAATCCCAATGAGGACCAATGAGTCCAGGAGACTCAAGTCTTTGTGTAAAGGAGCTGCGCTGCCCCTGCGCCAAGCGCCCGGACCATGGACCATCCTATCCCATGCCCGTTTGGGTGACAACGGTGAATATTTTCCCCGGCCAACCCGCCGGATTTTCCAAAATTTGGCTCCGAGCCGAAAAACCAACCCGGTTAAAAGTGGCGGGGCGGAGGACCCAATCTGCCCAATCTTTGCCGAGGCTGAAAATTTTTGAAAGATTCTGAATTTACAAACGTAAGCACTGCAACGCGGTAATAGCAGTTTTAACCGATATTGCGGTTTCACTTAAAACCAGCGATCGCGAATGGTTGCAAATCAATCGTGAAACCGCGAGGGCAACGTTTTATGCCAGCTCCAATCCTATGGGGTAGGGGATAAAAGGGCAAAGGGAATAAGGACGGGGCTGGTGCTTCCTCGACGTTTGTAATGGGTATCAATAGTATGGGATTTCCAGTTTGCCTGCGACCAAGTGCAGCGTCGTGATCTGATACCCGGTGGAGCGATAGCCGCGAGCTTTGCGTTTGGTCGCGAGAACAAACGCAGAGACGCAAAGATTCAGAAAGTTTTTACTGGCGGCTTCGCACTGCTTCGACGCGACAAGTTGCGCCTCCCGCCCGCGCGCCAGCGGAGTTGCGTTAAACCTCGTATTGAACCGGCTTGCTGCTGCCCGTCGGGCGCGGCTGCTGGCATCTGCCGCAAGCTCCGTCAGGAGCCGGCTTGCTAAACTTCCTTGTTGTCCCGGCTTTGAATCAACAGGGCGGAGATGACCCGTTTGACCTGCGTGGAGGACAGGATGTTTTTGAGGGTGGACGTGAAGCCCTCTTCATTTAAGCACTGTCTTTGCACATGAACGGTGTGGTCGGTCACGGTCAGGGGATAGATGGTGATGGAGTATTGCAGGGTGAGAATCGCAAATTTATGATTGTTGATGGCGGGGGCCGTGATGGCAAAATTGTAAATGAGGATGTTGTTGGCGGTCGGTTCCTGCTCAATTGAGCCGATTAAAACGCCCTTGGTGAGCTGGCTCAAAATCGAGGCCTGTTCGCGTAAAATCGACGTCGGAGTTCTCTGATTGACGGGGGCATTGATTTCCCCCCACATGTTTTCGACACTCATAAGATTTGTGTCCCCATCATACCCTTGCGACCAATGACTGCAAACATATTGGCGGCGTGACAAAAACGAAAACGGGTCCTGGGTGTTGATACATAACACGGCAAAAGCCAGCACGGGGTCAGGCGGCTTCGGGTTTAAAGGATGGTCTCCAGTGTCTCCACCACTGTCCTTACACAACCGGTGCAGGTCTTGTTCATAAGATCGTTCTCCTTGAAATATCGCTGTCCCTCAGGTGTGTTCAGGTCGCAACCTTGCAGCAGTGTGCGACAGAGGCACGTGCCGTGCCTGGATTCAAATCGGGACATCAACTCCCGCACTTTCCCGTACGTTGTTTCCGTGGGCACCCGGTTCTGCCCCTCGCCACGTCCGTGCTTGAGCCCGATGGTGAGTATGCCCCCGGCGACCGCTCCGCAGACTTCCTGCTTCCTCGCCATTCCCGCTCCAAATCCGCAGGCGAGTCGGAGTGCCGTGTCCTTGTCGAAACCAAGATCGTCACAGAATGAGAATAACACCGCCTGGGCGCAATTGTACCCAGCCAGGAATTTTTGCAGGGCAATGTCACTTCTGGTTTTCATATGTTTCCTGACGCCTAAAGCCTGTCATTCAACCGCCAAAGTGCGGTTATATTTGTTCACGGAAACGACGCTATGAGCCGGTTCCCTTCTTGTCCACAAGATTTTAGACACGGATTCCACGAATGATCACGAATTCAATTCGCGGTTGCCGGCGTCTGCCGTTGGAGCGTCGAGCTTGCGGCTCGATTAGATTCGGCCACAGGCCGAACACTACACCTTTCGCGACATCCGGTTTTCCTCCGCATTGATGGATTCGGCGGGACAAGCCGGATTTTGGCCGCGTGACGAAGGCATCCGGGCACTGTCCAAACCAGCAAGAGCACTGCAATGCGAGGCAGGACCTGAAACGAGGTTGTTATGTCAAGTTATTGTTATGAGGCTGTGGATGCCGGCGGACTGAAGACCCAAGGTACGCTGGATGTCACCGATCAAAGCGAGGCGTTGAGGCGGATCAAAGAAATGGGGTTGTTTCCGACCAAGGTCGCGCCACCAACGCCATTCCGGCGCAGGCAAAGAAAGGTATTTGCCGTTCCCAAGATGCTCAAATTGCAGGTTCGAATGCCGGCCGGGAGAATCAAACCGGTCGTCCTCGCGGTGTTCACCCGTCAGCTTGCGACACTGATTGATGTGGGGATGCCGCTCATGCGCGGGTTGCGCATCCTGCAGGAGCAGACGGAGAACCGCGCGCTGAGGCGCGTCATCACGGACGTGGCTGCGGCCATTGAAGGCGGAGGCACGTTGACCGAGGCCTTGGCGGCGCATCCAAGGGTTTTCAGCCCGCTTTACGTGAACATGGTCAAGGCGGGCGAAATGGGCGGCGTTCTGGAAGTGGCACTCCGGCGCCAGGCGGAGTTCATGGAGAAGGCGCTGAAAATCAAAGGCAAGATCAAGGCCGCCATGTTTTATCCGGTCGCCGTGCTGGTGGTCGCGACGGGCATCCTCGCGCTGCTGACGGTTTTTGTCATTCCGCGGTTCCAGGCGATCTTTGATGGGTTGCTCAATGGCCGGCCCATGCCGCCGTTCACCGTGTTAGTATTAAAAATCAGCGATGTGTTCAAAAGCCACTTTCTGACGGTCGGAATGGTTGGGTTGGCCCTGGCGGTTGTGTTGCCGATTCTCGTTCGTACCCGGCGTGGCCGGCGGTGGTTTGACCGCTTCAAACTGATCATGCCCGTCGTCGGCACGGTTTGCCGAAAGGTGGTGCTCTCACGATTTGCCCGGACACTTGGGACCCTGCTCGGCAGCGGCGTGCCAATCCTTCAGGCGTTGACCATCGTGAAGGAAACGGCCGGCAATGTCATCGTGGGCGGCGTGATTTCCAAAATCCACGACAGCGTGAAGGAGGGCGGGAGCATCGCCGGGCCGCTGAAAGAATCCCGGATTTTCCCGGCAATGGTGTCCGGCATGGTGGACGTGGGCGAACAAACCGGCGCGCTGCCGGACATGCTCATGAGAATCGCCGACACCAGCGACGAGGAGGTGGACAACGCCGTCAGTGCCATGACGTCGCTGCTGGAACCGGTCATGATTATTTTCCTGGCCATTGTCGTGGGCAGCATCGTCATCGCCATGTTCCTGCCGTTAATCGCCCTGATTGGGGGAGATGTCATCGGCGTCGGGGCGGGGGCCGGTGGTGGCAGTTAATGAAGTTTCCAGACATCCGGGTTCATCCGTCTGCGTTTCCATCTTCACTTTGCTTTCCGCCGGGCCCGCCCGTTGCGACGGCGCGAATTTTTTCCTTGAACTGTTTGCCGCAACGGATGGAGTATCAGCGCGAAAGTGGTTTTGTTGTGAACAGAAGGGTGCGTCATGAAAACAATTAACGATTGCTTTGGTCTCCGCCGAATCACACTCGTGGGCAGCCTCAGTTTGATGGTGCTCAGTGTGGTGATCGCGGGCTGTGGGAAACCGGGAAAAGTCACCATCCGGGGCTCGAACACGTTTGGAGAAGAATTGGCCCCGCAGCTCATTGCGGAGTACCGGAAGGAGCATCCCACGGTTGTTTTTGATACCGAATACAAAGGAACCACGTATGGGATGGGGGCATTGATGGTTGAGCGATGCGACATCGCCGCGGCTTCGCGACCGGTGAGCACAAACGAATTGCAACTGGCCAAGGATCGGGATGTAGAGTTTAACGATCATGTCATCGGCGCTTACAGCGTGGCGGTCGTCGTCAATGCCGGCAGCCCCATCGGGAACCTGACGCGAGATCAAGTGCGGGACATTTTTACCGGAGCGGTTACAAACTGGAAAGAGGTGGGCGGGCCGGAGGCGCCGATTCATTTGTGCAGCCGCGATGAAATTTCAGGGACCTATCTGGGTTTTCGGGAATTGGCGATGGAAAACAAGCCTTATGCCTTGGGCCTGAAAGCGTTCACCAATTACTTGGGAATCATCCAGGCGGTGGCTCAAGATGCGAACGGAATTGGTTATGCCAGCATTGATCTGGTCAGCAAGGACGGCGTCAAGGCCGTGTCGATCGGGGGCGTGGCCCCCACCATCGCGTCGGTGAATGGAGGTCAATATCCTTACGCGCGTGTGCTCCACCTTTATACCGACACGACGAAGGAATCGTCAACGACACGGGATTTTGTCCAGTTTGTCCAGTCAAAGCGCGGGCAGGAAATCCTGACTCGAATGGGCTTCGTGCCTCGTCCTTGAACTGCTCCCGGACGTTGCCCGGCGGCGCGGCATCATCACCGTGCCCATCCGTTTCCTCGCGTTGGAATAATTTCGGACTGCACCAGGCCATTAGTCTCCGTCCCAGGGCCTAAATTCTTCTCGACAAGAAAGAAAGGCCTGAACACGCTGTTCATCGTGAACATAATGATGCCGCCCTTTTGCGGCTCGCATCTACCCACACAAAACTATGGTTAAAGCAGGACGTAAGACGATACAGAAGGACGGGCGCGAACTCCAAGGGGTTGGCCTTACGGTCTCCATCCGATCGGGGGATAGTGTCGAGACACAGTTTGGATTGATGGTTGACACCCTCTATCAATGGTACAAGAAGTACGGCGACGCTTGCGAGGAATTCACCGTTGGCTTTGTTGGCTCATCAGAAGAGCACGAGGCGCTTATGGCTTGTCTGCTCGCGCTCATTCAGCAGGAGGAACCCTTGCGTCCACTATTTGTTCGACTGGGCCAGGTGGAGGTTGCCTTTGTTTCACGTGATGGAACCATCATGAAGGAATCCAATTTGAAGATTGAATCCGGTGCCTAGCACGAAGCGGTTCAACCCCGCGCCCCGGCCCGCTGTGGCGTCAGGTCAATGGTGGTGTTTTATCTTTTGAAACCGCTTCTTGATTTCATTCCACTCCACATTTACCCGCAGAGTCGCATTTAACAATCGCGGGAGCACGTCCAAGGCGGCTTTCAGCTCGTCGCTATTTTCAAACTCGAATCGCATTTTCTTGCCGTCCCGCAGGGAAAAATTCCAGCGCCCCGCCTGTTTACCGTGCATGGCAAACAGGGCCGGCGGTTCAATCGCCGCCTCTCGAATCTCGGGAATATAGACTTTGAAATTGTTTTTGTTTTCGCGGAGCAATTCTTCCGGGTCCATCTGCCCGGCGCGTTGGAGAATGGCCTCGGTTTTCTTTTTCGCCCGGCGTTTCAAGGATGCTCCAATCAGCATCCCGATAAGGCCGAAGTGGACCGTGAGCGCCTGTGCGGTTGTGCTGAGACCGGCGAGTTGGATGAAGTAGAGGTCGTTTCCCCGCGCGTAAACGCGATACACGCTGTCCGAGCGCGCGGAAACCAGTCTGGCATTAAATGTCGCTGAGTTTTCCATATTTTATTATCTTGGGTTGATGGGTCGCAGAATTCTACGGTTAATGGCCTTGCAACGCCAAGCCGAAAGCTGCCACGCGCCGATCCATGGTTCTCGACAAATGGCGGGTGTTGGGTAAGGTTGAATCAGAATGAAAGGCGAGGTGGTCTATCTTTATGCGTTCGACGTGGCGAATGAAATCATCACGCCGCGGGTGCAGGAAATCCTGTCGGAAAAACCGTTTCCATTTGAAATCCGGATGGACCGCACGCTGCCGAAGGACATGCCGCTCTACAAACCGCTCGCCATCGAGCCGTCGCCGCTGTCCGCCCCATTGCACGGCGCGACCGTCCGCCGGCTGATTCGCATCTACGATGTGGGCGTGGTCACGGTGATGCTGCGGGTGGCGTTTGAGGTGGGCGCCCTCGCCGACCTGATGCCGTTCCACAATCCGAAGCTGGAGAACGGGCTGACGCTGGACACGGTGGCAATGAGGCTCTGTGCGGAGGTTTGTGATGGTCTGAGAGACTTGATGGTGGGGCGCACGGAATTTCCGCCGCCGCCGGAGGCTTACACGGTGTTTTGCCTGACCGACCTGGCCGTGGTGAACGACGTGAACCGCTGGCTCGGCGACCAGCGGCGCGAAGTGGCAGGCCTGCTCACGGAGACGCCGGCGGACCAGTTGAGTGAGGCGCAGGTGGCCGAGGTGCTGCGCATCCAGCGCTCGTTCGAGAACACGGATCTGGCGGTGATTGACTGGGACGCGGCGCTGGTGGCGGACCTGACAGGTTACGTGGACGACGTCTTGTACGCGCTGGAACTGGCGAACCTGCAACTGGAGGAATTCCGGGTGATGGACCGTCGGCTCGACACGTATCTCGACCGCGCCTACGACGATCTGGAACGCCGGCGGCTGCCGCTGTTGGGCGGGGCGACCAAAACCCTGCGCCATTTGCGCCGTTTCCGCGTGGACGTGGCGAAGCTTGCCGACGAGGTCACGCACATCACCAAATTTTTCGGCGACTGGTATCTCGCCCGCGTCTATCTCGGCGCGCGCGACCGTTTCTACCTCGACCAGTGGCGTGCCAGCGTGGAACAACGCCTTGCCCAACTGGACAAGCTTTACAGTGTCTTTCACACCGAGGTGAACGAGCAGAGGATGTTGTGGCTGGAAGCCGTCATCGTGATTTTTTTCGCCATCGATTTGCTGATTCTGTTGTTCATCAGGCGATGACGCGGTGTCCGGCGCATGGCTTTGGCATGGCATGCCGGGTCCGTCCGTGGTTAAACTTCCCGTGTTGTGATGCGCCCGCTAATCCAGGAAATTGCCACCGCCCACACGCCGGAATCGCTCGTTGAGTGCCTGCGTGGCGAGCCGGGCGTTGTGTTGCTGCGCACGTCGTCGTTTGACTCACCCCAGGCACGGTATTCATTTGTCGCGGTAAAACCGTTCCTGACATTCCGCTCCTTTGGCTCGCGGTGTGAAATTACTCGCCACGCGTCACCCGTCACGCGTCACATACAATTCGGCAATCCGTGGCAGATTTTGGACGCGCTGCTGGCGCGCTGCGAATTGCTGGACGAGATTGACCTGCCGTTTCCGCTGGGCGGTTGTTTCGGCTGCTGGGGATACGATTTGAAAAATTTCACCGAGCCCAAGCTCCCGCGCCGCGCGGTCAACGACCTCGAACTGCCCGATTGCCACGCCGGCTTTTACGACAGTCTTGTCGTGTTCGACCATCACCTCGGCAAAACGTTCGTCGTTTCGACCGGTCTCGCCGCTGACGGTTCGCGCAGTGAAAAGCGGGCGGAGGAACAAGTGGAATTTTGGCGCACGGCTTTGGCTTCGGAGGGTGGAGCTCCGCGACGCCCTGATCAATCCGAAGGTGTCAGGGACTCGCAGAGTTCGCCCCTCCGAAAGGAAGTGGTTTCCAACCTCTCCCGCGCTGATTTCATCGCGAAGGTCGAACGCGCGCTGCGTTACATCAGGGCAGGGGACATTTATCAGGTGAACCTTTCGCAACGGCTCGCCGCCCGGTGCGATTTTTCGGGTTGGGAATTGTTTCAACGACTTGGGGCGGTTTCGCCCGCGCCCTTTTCCGCGTTCTTCGATTGCGATGATGGGAGGCGGCACTGCCGCTTTCAAATCGCGTCGTCGTCACCGGAATTGTTTTTGCGTTTGAGCGGTTCGCACATCCAGACGCGGCCCATCAAGGGCACGCGCCCCCGTGACGCCGACCCAACGCGCGACGCGCAACTCGCCTACGAATTGCAAACCAGCGCGAAGGAACTGGCCGAGCTGGTAATGATTACCGATCTGCTGCGCAACGACCTCGGCAAGGTGTGCGAGTTCAGCTCGGTGCAAACGCCAGAGCTGGCGCGGCTCGAACGGTTTGCGCAGGTGCAGCATCTGGTCTCGACGGTGGAAGGCCGGTTGCGCGCGGAGGTGACGCATCTGGCGGCACTGGCGTCTTGTTTTCCCGGCGGCAGCATCACCGGCGCGCCGAAGTTCCGCGCGATGGAAATCATTGACGAGCTTGAACCGCTCGCGCGCGGGCCGTACACCGGCGCGCTTGGCTATCTCGGTTTCAACCGGGAAAGCCAGTTGAGCATCATCATCCGCACCGCGATTTGCCACGAGCGGATGTCGTATTTTCACGTTGGCGCGGGCATCGTGGCGGATTCGAATCCCGAAGCGGAATACGAGGAAACGCTGGCGAAGGCGGCGGGTTTTCTGGCGGTGTTGAATCAACCACGGATGGACACGGATGGACACGGATGGCTGGTGATGAAATCATCCGGTTGAAGGTTGGGAAACTCTGGTGCGCGATGGAAAGCGGCGGAGGGCCGCTGCAGTCCAGGACGCTGGCGCGAGATTTGGTGGTGTACGAATAACGCGAAGCGTTTTGGAGTGCGCCAGTCCTCTGGCGCTTTGGGGGCGGGCGCGCTCCCAAAACCAATACCAATGCCTGCTTCACTTTCTCCACCACCAGCATCTCGCACTTTATTGCAGATAAGTGCAATGACCTTGCAACCACTGGGCGTCCCGGTCGGTTGCCGAGGTGTGGGTGGAATGCGCCTGTCCCAGCGGCACCAAAGTAGTCGGTTCCAGCCACCGATGCGCCTCTACATGACCATCCGCAAACGATAATCGGCCCGATTCATTATGATAGCTGGCGGGATAATCAATCATCCAGTAGGGATCGCTCACTCCGCTGCCATCAAGCGTGCCGGTATTGCTCATATCAACGCCAAACAGCCCGTCATTAATCGTGTCACTACGCTCGTCCAAAATGACAAAAATCTCCGACGGGGTTCGTATTTGGTCGATCTTGGTAAAGGTTTCATAGGGGCTGTCGCCTCCTTGGGTGAAGGCAGGCGGGCCTTGGAGCCGGGTGGGATTCATGCGGCAGTTCATTGATACGCTGCGCACGAAACTGCTTCCATCCCCTGGGCATTTGTAGATTTCTGGAACCGTAACATACCGGGCCAAAGCCGATTGCTGTGGGTCAACCAGCATCAGGGAATTGGTCGCGTCTTGCGGACTGCTCATCGTGCCTGCCACCCAATTGGTGAAAAAGCCCATGCCGTTCTGGCCATCAGAATTGCAGGGCAACTCGCCATTGCTGTCATCGCAATACATCTTCCATGCCAGGATGAGTTGCCGGATGTTGCTCGCGCATTGGGCACCTTGAGCCGAGGCTTTGGCCCGATTCAAAGCCGCTAGCAGCAAGGCGGCGAGAATGCCAATGACGGCCATCACCACCAGCAGTTCAATCAAGGTGAACGCCCCAAACCTCGACTTCACAATGCTTATGACATCGCAATGAGAGGTTCGTTTCAAATTATTTGGCGCTGTCACGCGCCGGAAAGTTTCATGGCATCCAATTAAATGACGCGCCGCCAGCCCTGTTGGTCCAGCTTAATTTGCCTTTTCGACCAGCAACATTCCGATGGGCATATTGGTGTGAACCAGTTCGAGCCCAAGTCGGTCAAGCGCTGGGTTCACATTATCCCAATTGCGATTTACTATGTCCGTTTGTTTGCAATCTAAATCAAAATCGAAACGATTGGTGAGGCCAGTCTCGTCAAGGATCGGAATATTTGCCAAAGCCTCCGCCTCGTCGGCTAAAGCAACCAAAGGCCGGTTTCGAAACTCGAGCCGGCTTCCTGCATCCACCCATAAATGTCCACCAATGCAAAAAAGTGCCAATTTATTTTGACTCACAAGAGCGCGGGCATCGTGGCGGCATTCCCATCCCGAAGCGGAACATGAGGAAACGCCCGTGAAAGCTGGGGTTGTCTGGCGGTGCCAAATCATCGTGGCAGCCAACGAGTTATCTCGACTGCCACTGTGAAAAATCCAACGTGCCTTTAGGCAGCATGGCTCACTTGCTTTCGAGCAGCTTTGCCTTTTGAGCCTGATACTCGGCCTCCGTGATGGCCCCGATATCTTTGGCCTTCTGCAAGTCAATCAATTGCTGGCCAATGGTCGGCCTCTGAGCTTTACTTTTGGTGCCGCCGCCCACTTGCAAATTCAGGCACCCGGTAAGAAGCAGCATGGCTGACGCGGCGGCCAAGATGGGGACGAATAATTTTTTCATACGGTTTCCTTTTTTTGTGTTCGAGGTTTGATGTGTTTAATGCTGCCTGACTTCAAAGCATTTTGCCCTGACTGTTATCTTGTGAGGCGATTCTTTTTTCTCACCGCGCTCAAACTCGAACCGTTTATGCGATTTCCCCGGGAAAAATTCCAATATAACCGGAAGGCGCCGAATCAGTAAAAACTGTATTGGGGAACGCCGTAGTAATTGCCGCTATAACGCCATTTCAACTGTGCATGGGGCCGCGTCTCGACGTGGCCATCGCCGAACAACAGGTTCACCGATGTAATCGTCCCGTTATAGGGATGCCCTTCCTGGGCCAGGCCGATGTCGGGAGGAGCAGTGTCGTGGTATTCGCAACGGTCGGTCAGGATGGGC
>Ga0187868_1000786_pt1 | contig 24331 bp, 25 predicted proteins | sample June2016WEW_13_4_FD_133014 | JGI IMG/M metagenome (GOLD analysis project Ga0187868, IMG submission 133014) | Peatland microbial communities from SPRUCE experiment site at the Marcell Experimental Forest, Minnesota, USA - June2016WEW_13_40 | ecosystem: Environmental > Terrestrial > Soil >... | reverse complement strand
CCTGGGCGGAGTTGCCATCGCCATGGCTCACGATGTTGCCGAGACAACGCGCATTGCCCGCCCACCCCGCGGCCGTGAAGACGTTACCGTGCAGTTGTTCCGTTTAGTGCAGGCTCACGAACTGATCATCGGCGCAACCCGCGAGGCGGCTCGCGCCGCGGCGGCGGGCGGCGACGATGGGACGAATGACTTGCTGGTTAGCGACGTTCTTCGCGTGAACGAGCTTCAAGTCTGGTTTGTATCCGAACACCTCGCCGGTGCAGGAATCGCCGACAAAGATGAAGAATCTGCACGTTCGTCCGCCAAAGCTCACGCCTAAGGCCGGCTCGTAGGGTTCAGGTATTGCCGGGCGCGCCCGGGATCCACTCGCATTGCCATCGGGGAGAATCTCAATGCCATACATTACCGTCGGGAAGGAAAACTCCGGAAACATCGATCTCTATTATGAGGACCATGGCTCGGGTGAGCCGGTTGTCCTTATCCACGGATATCCGCTGAGCGGAGCTTCCTGGGAGAAACAGATCCCGGTGCTTCTGGCTGGGGGTCACCGTGTCATCACCTATGACCGCAGAGGATTCGGCAAATCGAGCCAGCCAGCCCTCGGCTACAACTACGACACTTTCGCCGGGGATCTACACCAACTCGTGACGCAGCTCGAACTTCGTGATTTCGCGCTGGCCGGTTTCTCCATGGGAGGCGGCGAAGTGGCGCGCTACTTTGGGAAATACGGCTCGAAGGGCGTCAGTAAAGCGGTATTCATTTCGGGGGTCCCGCCCTTCCTGCTGAAGACGCCGGAAAACCCGGAGGGCGTGGATGGCAGTGTCTTCGAGGGAATCCAGAAAGCCGTGGCTGCAGATCGTTACGCCTTCTTCACCGGTTTTTTCAAGGATTTCTACAACACGGACCTCCTCATGGGCAAGCGTGTGAGCGAACAGGCCGTTCAGGCTAGCTGGAACGTCGCGGCCGGCGCTTCTGCTGCGGCCTGTCTCGCTTGCGTGCCGGCGTGGCATGAGGACTTCCGCAAGGACCTGACCCGCATCGATGTGCCCGCCCTGGTCATTCAGGGGGACGCGGACCGAGTCTTACCTATCAGTGCCACGGGACTTCGGACCGCCAAGCTGATCAAGGGAGCCCGCCTGTTCGTGGTGAAGGATGGGCCCCACTGCATAACCTGGACCCACGCGGAGGAAGTGAACCGCGAGTTGGCGAGCTTCCTTGGGGAAGGGACCGGGAAGCGCGCAGGTTCGGCGTCCCGGAACGAAGCAACCGCTTGAGGGTGATGGCGAGCGGCCGCTTGATCACGCGACCAAGGGAGCCGATTCCGGCTTGAGACGAACGAGCTCCTGAACATGCTCCACGGCTTGCGCAAGGCTGGTGGACAGACAATCAGGCTGAGTTCGGTCGAAACGGGCCTTGGCTTTGCATGTATCTCCGCTAAATCCCCAAACGCAAACCACCACCTTGAGCGTTGGGAACCGTTCCCGGATCTGCTTGCACATGGCCCGCGCCGGCGCGAACGCGTAAGGAGGCAACGCCGAGATGCAGACTATATCGCTTCCTCGGGTTTCAATCAATGCGAGCCATTCGAGCCATTCATTGGGAGAAGGCCCGACGATGGGAAAGGACAGCGCCGCGAGCCCCTTTTGCTCCAGGAGCTGAGCCAGCATTGCGGCCGTGATTTCGTCGGCCCGGTCATGAGCCGGAAGACAGATTATCCTGGCGCTAAGGCGTTTCGCGGCGTCCGGTATCGGAACGGAGTCTTCCGCGGATGAGCCGTCCGTCGTCAGTTGATACTCGGAAAGCTCGGCGATCATTTCGTTGATACTGAGAAAGAGAAACTCTTCCCTGGCCGCGTCAATCGCTCCTTTGTGCCGGTCTTGTTCGGCCATATTCAAAGCCGGGATGAGCACCGAGTCGTACAACTCGACCAGCGGTCTTCCCCTGAGAAACTGGCTCATAATGGTCTGTGCCTCCAGTTGGTCCATCGCGAGTAACCGCTGGTAGATCTGGGCCTCGGGGGCGAGAACCGGTTGATCTCCCAGCAGGATATGAAGAAAAGAGAGTTGAGGGACGTAGCGTCCCAAAACCACGACGCAGACCGTGAGAGGCGTAGACAGGATCAGGCCCGCGGGTCCCCACAGAACGGTCCAAAAGACGGCGGTGACAAGCAACGCCAAGGAAGAGATTCCCACGTGGGCACCGTAAAGCCAGGGTTCGACGAAATTAGCGATGATCAGTTCCAGGCCGACAACCAGCAGGAACACGAGCAGTGGCCTGAGCCATCCATCGAAAACGGCCAACGAGAGCGCGATCGGCAGGGTCGCGGCAACGAGCGTTCCCACATACGGCACAATCCGCAGGATGCCGGCGACCACTCCCCACAGCACTGCATTGGGTACACCAATCCGGTAAAGACCAAAACCAAACAACGTTCCAAAGCTCGCATTGACCAGGAACTGCATGAGTAGGTATCGGCTGACGCGGCCCGACGCGTCGTCGAGCGCTTGCGTCATGATGTTCAACTGACCGAGCCCGACTAGGCGCAGAAGACGGTTCCTCAGGTCTTCTCTCTTCAACAACATGAAGACCGTAAAGATCACGACCATTCCTGCCCGTCCTAGAGGCGCTAGAACAGGTCTGCCCAGGTCGCGAAGTTGCATCCATCCGCTTGCTTGGGGTTGGACTATCCGAACGGAAGTGGGAGACGAGGGCGCTGGCGGTGCGTTCGCAAGTAACCGATTCTGTCCATGCGCAAGCGAGGCTGGGGGTGGCACGCCCGGGTCGGTCAGTTCCCGCACGACCTCCTGCACGCTTTCGGCGGCATGGCCAAGCTGCCCCGTGACCGGGATGTGAAACGCCTCAATCTTGGCGTGAATGTTCTGGCGGTATAGAGGGAGCTGATTGGCGACGTCAACCAACTGGATTGCGATGATCCACCCGATGCCGCCAGCAGCCGCGACCGAAACCAGGACAGTCGTGAGCACGGAGACCACGCGGCCGATGTGGAGCCTCTCGAAAAGCGCCATGACTGGAGTCAATAGAAACGTCAGCGTAAGGGCAAATGCGAAGGGGATCAAAATCTCGCGCGCAAAGTACAGCGTCGCGACCGTTCCGACCAGAACGATGGCCCCAGCGTCACTGCGGAACTTGGGCCGTGTTGCGAGCCCTACGGCAGGCAGGTCGTGTTTCATGGGCGTTTGTCTGCCGGATGCAACCGGCAGGGACCGCTAAATGGCCTTTCTCATTGCGGCGGATCTTTTCCCCGTGTGGCTTTGACGCCTTTCAGGATCGCGAGGCCGAAAAGTACAATCGCCCCCACTGCGATCCAATGCGGGGCAATATGCAGGATCACGGCTCCATAGATCAGGCCGCCGATTAATATCAAGAAGCCAAGAATGTAGATCCCGAATGACATGGCCGTTCCTTTTCACGCCTTGCGCAGGGGTGCTGTCGCATAGCTTGTCGCTCTCACCGATCGAGGCCGTGTTTGGAGACGAGGGCCGGCCATCAGGGTGAACGGGTTGAGTGTTCCAATCTCGGAGTTCGCCGGACTGTCCCGTGCCGCGCCTGACGCTGCTCTTCTTCGGCGCGGCCAAGGATGTTCCGGAAGCAGCAAAAATGGTCACCGCCGGGGACAGCCTGGCTACATCGCAAACTTGCAAGCCAATGGCCAAACGGCCCGGCTTTCAAGCCGCGCTACGACCCCTGAAAAGGTGCACCACCAAGAAAATCACCGCTACTATTAGCAAAAGGTGAATCAGCCCGCCTGCAACGTGGAACGCGAAAAAAACCAGTAGCCACAGTACAAGCAAAACAAAAAACAGCGTCAGAAACATTTTGGAATCTCCTTCCCGGACACCCTTAGAGCACGAGTCGCGCCAATATCATCCTCGAATTCCGGACAGCCCTCGCTTGCGAAGGCTGATCGGTTGAATACAGTACTGTTCCGGTCTTTGTGCTTCCTAAGCAACCAGTTTCGGAAATTCAGTAACGTATTCCAGGGCAACCGCTCCTCACGGTCGCGGCTCTGACCTGCGGCTCTTTCGCAAACTCGAGCATGTTGGCATCAGGATCGAATGTTCGGGTCGGAGCCGCGACTGTTAAAGAGCGGTTGCCGAATACGTGACCGTAATTGCGAAACCGAATACTAAGCGAACGTGTTGGTGCGATCCCGGTCTCGCAAGCAAAGCCGGAGACCTTCACATTCCCTGTGCTCCACGCATGCAGAAAATCCACTGGAACATGCAAATCCTGCCTGTCGAAAACAACTCGAAGGAGATCCCGGGCGCCCGATCAGTCCCGAAACGACCCGATTCCGGGTGGACCGGGTAAGGTTTGGGCGCTGAATTGCACAGCTCTCAGGCGGAAGATGTCGTTCGACAGCCCTCGTGTTGCAGGTGTTCGACGGATGCGAGCGGCGGGGGCGGGAGCGGGGCTTTGCGTGGGTAGGACCATTTCCAGTCAAGAGATCAATGGAGAGAAACATATGAAACCGAGCACGAAGAATAAAATCAAAGGCAACGTTCATGCAGTGAAAGGTAGCGTCAAAGAGCAGGCGGGGCAGATCGCCAATAACCCCAACCTGGCGGCCGAAGGCCAAGACGAGGCACTCGCCGGCAAAGTCCAAAAGAAGGTCGGCCAGGTTCAAAAAGTGTTCGGGAAGTAGATGAAACGCTCCCGGCGCGGGAGCATGTCTCGACACACTCGATTCGGTGGAAGACATGGCGGATTGCCCTGCCGCCAGTCAGAAGCTCGGTGGGCGCCGGTGACCGAGTACGTCGCGATGCCGGACGGGTCGTCATCCGCCGCTCCGGTGATCGAGCCGGGGCCAGGATTCGAAAAAATCCTGCGGAAGCGGCCCTGTAGAACAAACGCGCGTCTGGAAGCCTTGGCTCGCCCCGCTCGGCCGATCCGAACAGTGAAGAGTTCCCTTACCTGGTATCGTTCGGCGGAGATCGGCCAGTCTGGCCCCGTCGACCTCTGCATCTCCCATGCTGGCCCACGCGCCTTTCCGTGCAAGACTCGTGCAAGACTCCCAGAAAAACGCGCCGATATTGCATGGACAGCGTCTCCGTGCGTGCAATGAAAACACAACCACTTAGCACCTGCCGCTACCCCTTGGAACCGTCCTTTTCAGGTTCGAGTCCTGTCGCGCCCACCATAAGAATCAATAATCTGCAGGCGGCGGACGCAAAAACAGCCCACCCAGCTTGAGTTGCTGCCTGAATCTGAGGTACGTTCGCTCGCCGCGCAATCGGGTCGCCGCCTTTCGCTTGCTCACCGACGGCATCTGCGAGACCCCATAAGCTGACATTACGCATGATGCGTTACGCGAGGTGCGTAATATGAAGAACCCCTTTCAATATGGCGGCATCGTGGAAGGAGCCTTGGCGTTTGCGGTGGTGGCGGTAATTGCATTGCTCGTACCGTTTCCGCACCTGCTCCGTCCCGATTGGGACGTGTGGGTCGTTGACGAGAACGGTAACGCGGTCGAAGGCATGAACGTGGCGCTCATTTACCAGGACTATTCGATCGAGTCCCGTTCGCACGAGGAGACACCGAGCACGGACGCCAGTGGACATGCACGATTCAATGCCCTGAGAAGGCTGTCAACGGCCGGCGCCCACATTATGGGCGTAGTTCGCTCGTTTAGCGAAACCGGAGTTCACGCGAGTTTTGGGCGCTACGCATACGTAGTGGTATTCGGGAAGGGGCGACGCGCCGAATACCCGGATGCCGCCTGGACAGGATCGCCGCCGAACAAACGCTCTCGAATTATTGCCCGGCCCGACTGGTCTGCGCCATGACGCCCAAAACTTTACATCGGGGCCGTCGCCCGCCAAATCGGATCCCTGAAAGCTACGGCCTCCATGGCGGCAGCAGGTGTTTCTGGATCTTCCCGAGCGCTGTCCGCGGCAGTTTCTCCACACTCACGAAATCGCGGGGCACTTTGAAAGACGCCAGCCGGGCGCGGCAGCGGGCCTCCAACTCCGCGGCGGCGAAAGGGCGCCGCGGCACGATGTACGCCACCGGAATCTCTCCGCGCAGTTTGTCTGGAACGCCGACTACGGCGGCTTCTGCAACTTCGTTCTGCTCCAACAGGAAATCCTCAATCTCGCGCGGATAGATGTTGAACCCGCCCGAGATGATCAAATCGCTCTTCCTGCCGAGTAAGGTGTAGTAGCCGTCGGCCGAGCACTCGGCTAAGTCGCCGGTCTTGAACCATCCATCGTCGAAGGCCGCGCGCGTGGCATCTTCGCGCCGCCAGTAGCCTGCGAAAATATTCTGGCCGCGCAACTCGATCTCGCCGTCCACGAGGCGCGCCGAGACGCCGGGCAAAGGCAGGCCCACGGTGCCCGCACGGCGCTCCCCGGCGTAAGGGTTGGACATATTCATGAGCGTTTCGGTCATCCCGTAGCGCTCCAGGATGGTGTGGCCAAACTTGGCGCGGAACTCTTCGAATACCTGCGGCGACAGCGGCGCCGAACCCGAAACAAACAGCCGCATGAAACCGCCCACCTCGCGAGCGACTTCCGCCGGGAAATCGAGCATTCGCACGTACACCGTCGGCACTCCAAAGAATAAGGTGGGCCGGAAGTCGAGAAACTCGCCGGCCGCCTTTTGGTGCTCGAAGCGTTCCAGCAGGCGCATGCGGCATCCGCTGGCGAGCCGGCAGTGAAGGCCGTTCGCCAGCGCATGCACGTGGAATAGCGGCAGCGCCAGCAGAAACCGGTCGGCGCTTGAGATGTCCCAGCACGCATTCAGGGTGAGCGCATTGGCCGCAAAGTTATTGTGCGTCAGGATCGCGCCTTTGGAAACCCCGGTAGTTCCTGACGTGTAAACGAGGGCGGCGGGAGCATCGCCCGCGAGCGGCGCCGCCGGCCGCGCGGCCTGCTCCGGCGCAGCCAACTCGTCCACCCGCCACACGGGTACGGATCCCGGCATGTCAGACGCAGCCACCACCGCCTTTGGCTCGGCATCGGCGAGGATGTGGAGAATCTCCCTCTCGCGGTAAAGGATATTGATCGGCACGAAGATCACGCCCAGCTTGACGCAAGCCAGATAAATGTCGATCAGCTCGACTCTGTTGGGGAGATACACGCACAGCCGGTCTCCCGTCTGCAATCCGCGCTCGCGGAACAGTGCCGCCATCCCGTTGCCGCGGCCGTCAATCTCTCCAAACGTGTAGGCGCGGCCGGCAAATTCCAAAGCCACCTGGTCACGCCGTCCTTCAAAAGACAGATCGAACAATTGCGTCAGATTCATTTACGCTCCGGAATTGCGGCCTCCTCGGCTCCCATTGTCCACGGCACGGGAGCGATCATGACGCCCACGCGGCGGCGAGTTCCGCGGCCAGACGCGCGTTGGAGCGAACCAGCGCAATATTCGCGCGCAGGCTGCGGCCGCCGGTGATCGCGGCCAGGCACGCCAGGATATAAGGAGTCACCGCTTTGCCGCGGATGCCCCGCGCGGCGGCTTCCGCCACGGCGCTCTCGATCGAGCCCGACATTTCCGCGGCTGGAATTTCATCGGCGGCATCGACTGGATTGGCGATGAGAGCTCCGCCCTCGAGTCCGAGCGACCACTTGAGCTCCAGCAGGCGCGCAATTTCGGATGCAGAGTCGAGCCGTAGCGGAACGGGCAGGCCGCTGGAGCGGCTCCAAAACGCCGGGAATTCGCTAGTGCGGTAGCCGATTACGGGGACACCGCGCGTCTCCAGGTACTCGAGGGTTTTGGGAAGATCGAGCAGCGCTTTGGCGCCGGCGCAGACCACCGCGACCGAGGTGCGGCCGAGTTCTTCGAGATCGGCGGAGATGTCGAAGCTGGTTTCGGCGCCGCGGTGGACGCCGCCGATGCCGCCCGTGGCGAAGACACGGATACCGGCCAGGCGCGCACAAATCATGGTGGCAGCGACAGTCGTGGCGCCGGGCCGGCCGGTGGCGATGGCGTAGGCGAGGTCGCTGCGGCTGAGTTTCAGGACGTCCTTGGCGGTGGCAAGCGAATCGAGCTCGGATTCCGCGAGGCCGACGCGCACCGCGCCACCTATAACGGCAATCGTAGCGGGCACGGCGCCGCCGGCGCGGATTTCCGATTCCACCGACCGCGCGGTAGCGATGTTGTCGGGATATGGCATGCCGTGGGTAACGATGGTGGTTTCGAGCGCGACCACGGGCCGGTGCGAAGCCAGGGCGTCGCGCACCTCATCGGCAATTCTAAGCGCGGGCATGGAGGGCCTCCGGGGTGAGATGGGGCGCCGCGGCGTTGGCGGACTCTATGGCGATCGCTGCGGCGGCCAATCCGAGACGGGCGGCACAGCCAAGATCGAGGTGCTGAGAGAGGCCGTAAAGAGTGCCGGAGACGAGGGCGTCGCCGGCGCCGGTGACGTCGCGCGGGGCGGCGGGCAGAGCAGGCATGGCGGCGATGGCTGTGGGGCCGTAAACGGCGATCCCTTTGGCGCCGGCGGAAACGATGCCGGACACGGCGCCGAGGCGCCGCAGGGACTGGGCAGCCTCGGTGGGATCGGTGAACGCGGCGCCACTGAGCGCGCCCGCCTGCGCGAGATTGCAGAACAAGTAACCGATGCGCGGCAGCAACGGCAACAGGCGGCGCGATTTGGCAACCGAGATCGCGTCGACGGCGACGGGGATTTTCCCGGCGGCGGCCAGCAGCCAGTCTAGCGTGTCGCCGGGGAGATTGGTGTCCAGGAACCAGAGCACGGCCTGGCGGAGGCGCGGCAGGGCCGGTGCCAGCATCGCGGGGGTCACCTCGTCGTAAATCTCCATATCGGCGAGACCGATTACCAACTCGCCGGTGGTTTCGAGGATGGCGGTGTAGGAGGCGGTGGGGCGGCTATCGGAAACGGTAACCAGCGAGGTGTCGAGCGGCTGGGAGAGAACCTGGCGGCCGGCCTCGTCATTGCCGACGCGCGAGCAGAGCAGGACGCGGCAGCCCAGGTTGGCCAGGTTCTGAGCCACGTTCCGTGCGACGCCGCCGAAGTCAGTACGGATGGCGCCCGGGTTGGACGTGCCGAGCACGAGCGGCGCACGGAGGATGCCGCGGCGGTCGAGGTGGGCGCCGCCGATGCAAGCGATGAGAGGAAGGTGCACGTTGCCATTGTGGCGCGAAAGCGAGGCAACCGGTCAGGGCGCGGTCTAGCCACGGATGAACGCAGAGAATCAAAAGTCCGGGGAAAAAAGGATTAGCCACCGATGAACGCCGATGGAAAGCGGGCCGCTAGGGAACTGCCGAAAGCGGGTTACCAACCCGCTGCCGGTTGCCGACCTGCCCCACGGGAAAATCGTAAATCACTGTAAGGCAGACACTTGAAACCTAAATCGCGCTGCAGGGATCTATAATTGCGGAACGGGCGGCAGGCTATCTCGTAGAGCCGCTCGGGAGGTGCCTATGTCACGGGAAGCAATCGGGCGGCTCAGGCAGCCGGCAAGATGGACGGCGGCGGTGGTTTCATTTGCCCTTTGTGGCAGTTTGGCCCTTTGGGGCCAGAATCCGGAGCCTGTCGCTCCTCCGGCTGGACAAACGTTGACCGCCGATCAGCTTGACGATTTGGCTGCGCCTATCGCGCTCTACCCCGATCCCTTGCTCAGCCAGATCCTGGTGGCCAGCACCTACCCCCTCGAAGTGGTCGAGGCCGGGCAGTGGCTGCAGAAAAACTCGGGGTTGACTGGTAGCGCGCTTACCGAAGCTGCCCAAGAGCAGAATTGGGATCCCAGCGTGCAAGCGCTGGTGGTGTTTCCCGACGTGGTCAAATTATTGACCGAAGACGTTACCTGGACCACCAACCTGGGCAACGCGTTCTTGGCGCAGCAGACCGAAGTCATGGCCGCGGTTCAAACCATGCGCCAGCGCGCCGAACAGAACAGCAAGCTCGCTTCCACTCTCGAGGAAACCGTCACGAACACGACCGACCAGGATGGCCGGCCGGCAATCGATATCGAGCCCGCCAATCCCGACATGATGTACGTGCCCGAGTACGACCCCGCCTGGATCTGGGGACAGCCGGTCTACTATCCTTATCCGGAGTGGTATTGGCCGTCTCCTGCCATGGTCGTGGGCGGACTGGGATTTGGCTTCTACCCGGGCATCGACATGGGGTTCTACTTCGGCCTCGGTTGGGGCGGCTGGGGAGCGTGGGGCTGGCACCCGGCATGGGGCACACACGCCGTCGTCATCAACAATACCTTTATTCATCGCTATAACTGGAACACGTCCGGCATGGCCACGCTGCGCGGAACCACGGTGTGGAGTCACAACCCGATCCATCGCCAGGGCGTCCCCTACACCAGTGGTGCACTCAACAGTCAATACCGGCAGGACGTGAACCGCAACCTCGCGGTTCGGCCCGAAACCGGGCAAGTGCCGGCACAAACGGCCGAAAGGATGGGAAACCGCTCCATTCCAGCCAGCGCTCCGGCGACCCATAACGGCAGCGCTTTCTCCGGCGCGGAGAACGGGCGCGCGGCCCGCACTTATTCCGATCATGGATACTCCAGCATGGGTCCGGCCCGCAGCTCGCCAGCCCGCAGCGGCGGTGGCGGCGGTGGCGGGAGGAGGCGTTAGACAATGACCCGGAATTCCGCAGCGCGTAGCGCCGGCGATCTTGTCGCCGGTGCTTTTCCGCTCGCCGCTCCGCGCAAGCGTAACCGCCTCCTAGCGCTCTGCCTGTTTGCGATCACCCCCCTCCCGGCGCAGACCTCTTTTCCCACCCCGCAAGTCGCCGCCAAGGCCCTCGTCTCCGCGGCCGAATTGAACGATACCGGTGCCTTGCTCAAGCTCTTCGGCCCGGAAGGGAAACCCATCGTTGACTCCGGCGACCCCGCCGAAGACCGTTCCCTGCGCATGCAGTTCGCCAAATTGGCGCAGGAGAAAATGCAGATCCAGAGCGACGCGAATCACGCCACCATCCTGGTCGGCAGCGCGGAATGGCCGTTTCCCGTGCCCCTGGTTCAGGCCAAAGGCCAATGGCATTTCGATACTCCCGCCGGCAAAGTCGAGGTGTTGGCCCGCCGCATCGGACGCAATGAACTCAATGCCGTCGAGGTCTGCCGCGGTTACGTCGAAGCCCAAATGCAATACGCTTCCGCCGACCGCGACACCAAGGGCGTGCTCGAATACGCCCAGAAGATGGTCAGTTCGCCGGGCAAGAAGGATGGTCTCTATTGGGAAAGCGAATCGGCCCTGGTGCCCAGGGCTTTTGCCGACGCGGCCGCCGCCATGGGCGAGGGACACAAACTCGCCCCCTATCACGGCTACTACTTCCGCATTCTCAAAGCCCAAGGCCCCGACGCGCCCGGCGGCGCGCTGGATTACGTCGTCAAAGGCAAGATGATCGGCGGCTTCGCCCTGGTGGCATGGCCCGCCGAATACGGCGTCAGTGGCATCGAGGCGTTCCTGGTGAATCACAAAGGAATCGTCTATGAAAAGGATTTGGGCGCTTCCACCGCCGCCTCGGCCCGCCAGATGACCCGCTTCGATCCCGACAAGACCTGGAAGCCGGTTACACTCGAGTAATGGGGAGAGCGTTCCAAGTCAAGGCTGAGGACAACGTCGCCACGCTGCTCGAGGACGCCGCCGCGGGCGACGGCATTCAGATATTGGGCGCGGCGCCATGCGTGGTGGAATTGCGCGAACCGGTGGTGCTGGGCCATAAGGCCGCTCTCCGCGAAATTTCCGAAGGGGAAGCCGTAGTCAAGTTCGGCGTTCCCATCGGCGTCGCCACCCGGCCCATCCACCCCGGTGAGTGGGTCCACCTGCACAACTGCGCCAGCAGCGTCGACCAGCGCTCCGGCACTCTCGACCTTCACACTGGCGCCACCACGGACATGTCTTATGAGTGATCTTTCTACTGTCCGGCCCGTCTGGCAGGGCTACCTTCGCCAGGACGGCCGCAAAGGCGTGCGCAATCTGGTGCTGGTCATCTATACCGTGGAGTGCGCCAGCCACGTGGCCAAGGAAATCGCTCGCGGCGAGGAAGACGCGCACGTCATCGGCTTTCCCGGCTGCTACGAAAATGCCTTCGCCATCCGCCTGATGCTGGCGCTGGCTCGCCATCCCAACGTCGGCGCCGTGCTGGCCGTCGGCCTCGGCTGCGAGTATACCCAGCCCCAACGCCTGGCCGAAGCCGTGGAGCAGACCGGCCGGCCGGCCGAGTGGTTCTACATCCAGGAAAACGGCGGCACGCGCAGCTCCATCGAACGCGGCAAGGAAGCCCTGCGGCGGATGCGGAACCAGATCGCCCATGTGCCGCGCGTCCCCATGGGCTTGGCTGACCTCACCGTGGGCGCCGAATGCGGCGGCTCCGATGGCACTTCCGGCCTGGCCGGCAATCCCGCCGTGGGCGCCTTCTTCGATCTCTTGGTAGATTGCGGCGGTTGCGCCATTTTCGAAGAAATCGTGGAGATGATCGGCCTCGATGCCATCATCCAGGCCCGCGCCGCCAACCCCGAGGCCCGGAAGCAGCTTGCCCACGCCTACCAGAAAGCTGAGACCTACTGCCGTGAAGTCCGCCAGTATTCCATCTCACCCGGCAATTTCGCCGGCGGCTTGACCACCATCGAAGAGAAGAGCATGGGCGCATTCGCCAAGAGCGGCAGCCGCCCCATTCAGGGCGTCATCGAGGTGGCTCAGCGGCCTCCGCATCCCGGCCTGTGGCTGCTCGACAGCGTTCCCGATCCGCACTTCATGCAGTTCGGCTACACCAATCCCAACGATACCGAGGGCATCATGGACCTGGTGGCTGCCGGCTCGCAAATCGTTCTCTTCATCACCGGCCGCGGCAGCGTGATCGGCAGCGCCATCGCGCCCCTCATCAAAGTGACCGGCAACTACAGCACCTACCGGCGCATGACCGACGACATGGATTTCAACGCCGGCCGCATCCTGAACGGCGAGATCTCGCTGGAGGAAGCCGCGCATGAGCTCTGCGATCTGGTGGCCGGCGTGGCATCCGGCCGCGCCAGCAAACCCGAATCGCTGGGTCACCGCGAGTACTTCATCATGTACAAACACCAGGACACCCCGGCGCTGGAAGCCGGGTGCAGAGCATAGCCGTGGGGCAGACCATCGTTTTGTGTGGTCTGCCCCGCGCCAGTCTTTCTCCAGGGCACCTGCCTGGCTGGCTGTATTACTATCCACCAAATTCTTCGCCTGCCGCGACGATTCGCCCGTGATCCTATGAAATGAAAGCGCTGCAGCGGGTTGCTGGCGTATCCTGGCAGCAACCCCAGTTCGAAAGGAGTTGCAGCGGTTATGGAACAGTTTATCGGATGTGACGCCCACAAGGAGTTCTCGGTGTTTGTATCGATGGACGAGAAAGGTGTGTTCATCATCCGCTTCAGAACTGTACCTTTGCAGAAACACTCGATCTGTTCCAGACCTCGTCTGAGTTCCAGGAAGCGTTGCGTGTGGCGTTCCAGGGAGGCACTCCGTTCCACGGGACGGATTCGGCTTTTGGAAACAGGAACACGTGACATTGTTCTTACGGCAATTTTACCGTAAGAGCATGATACTCTTGATTTGCCAGGCAACCCTGGTGATGGCCGGAAGGATCGAGCCGACCGCACGGCGATACGATCCAATGGCGAGATCGACGCTCATCAATACCTTTTTCCAGAGGCATTCCAGAGGTATCCCGAAAAGCCCGATCCGTAGCCGCGCCCGCGGTTGATCAGCATGCGGATGTTGCCGTTGAGGGCCTCGACGATTGCGAAGCGCACTTTGGTCCGGCAATAGTTCAGAATCCCGTCGAGGTGCTTGATCAACATGACGGCGAGGTTCTGAAATGAGGGCAGACGCTGCCATCGCAGTTGATCCTCTCCCAGGTCAATGTCAGCATCCCGGAGTTCGGCAAGCTCCGCGCGGAGCAGATCGTCGTCGAAGGAACAGAGTTCAGCAAGTTTGTTGTCGGCCAGAAGATATGCGCGCTTCTCGGTTTCGGAGAGGTGGTCGAGAACGATGATGGGCACCGTCTCCAGGCCCAGCTTGATGGATGCGAGATACCTGCCATGGCCCGCGATGATGCCGCCTTTGCTGTCTACGAGAATTGGCGCGTTGAAGCCAAAGGCGAGGATGCTGCCGGCTATCTGTGCAATCTGGGCGTCCGAGTGCGTTCGCGGATTCCTTGGATTCGGTACGAGCCGTTTCACTGGCCAGTGCTCGATGTGATTTGCCATTGCTTGCAAGGAAGTGTTCTGGCGACCGGAGTCGCAGCATCCTTCCCCTCAATAGCAATCGCGTGCTTCATTCGTCAACAGAGGTCACCGACTTCGCGCGGTCGTCAAGAGGGGGCGGTGCGGGGCATTCTGCGTATTGTGAGGATTGTGAGAAGCGTGGTAGCGTTTGCGCCCTTCTGGCAGCCGAGTGTCGGGTTTTTGGCTGGAAATGTCGGGTCGATGTCGGTTTTGGAAACCCTCAATCAGTTTGGCAAACAGAATCAGTTGATTAGGCCCTAAATGTCGGGTTTGTCGGGTTTTTTATGGGAGGAGAGAGGCGCCAGGAATTCGCGCAGGTTTTTTCGTGTGTTCGAGAGGCCGTGCGGCTGGCGTCCATTTTGGACTCCAAATGGACTCCAAACGGAGGGTCTAGGAAGGTCTGCAGCCTGTAAGTCTTTGAGGAATTTGGTCGGGCCGCCGAGATTTGAACTCGGGACCTCTTGCACCCCAAGCAAGAAATATCAATCACTTACGAGGGGTCCTCACTGAAAACAAAAGACTTGCCTCGACCCGATTTGGACGCCAAATGGACGCCAAATGCCGACTTCGGCGGTTTGGACTCCATATGGACTCCGGGGGTAGTCAAAACGGCGATCTCGTGAACGCGCGTAGTTGCAGAACGTCCTAGCGTCGAGCGCCTGGAGAAGAAGACATCACCAGCTTCGCTGAATCGCTCCAAATTCCTTGGTCGTCCCAGCTGGATCATGGCCGTTTCGGCCAAAGCAGAGGCGACCGCAGGTCGACTGGCAAATCCAGACGTTCGCCGATCGGCGTGCGAGACGCAGGCAACGCCCGGGCCGTCGCTTAGCCCTTGCAGTATGATAGCTGCATGCCTGAGTCCCGGATCTCCGGCGAAGAACTTCGTTCTCAAGATGTCGCCAAGGCACTTCAGCGGCTGAGCGCAGAACTGCTCAGAGCGCCAACAGTCAACGAAACTTTGAGCATGGCGGTTGAGGCAGCACGGGCTCTCCTTGCAGCGGATTTCTGCAGCATAGTTCTCAGAAACAAAGCTGACGACACCCTCGTAGTTGCTGCGGCGTCTGGTTGGCCGGATTCCCAGGTCGGGTATTCCCTGGAATCGGGTGCGCAGTCACACACCGGCTACACGGTCGCTGTGGGCGAACCCGTCGTCGTCTTGGATTTTGCACAAGAACGTAGATTCCTGTCGCCGTCCCTTGCCCGGGAGCGTGGGATAAGATCCGGACTCAGTGTTCCTATCTTCATCGGTGGAAGCGTGGTCGGGGCAATGCTTGTTCACACGTTGCAACCCCGAAACTTCACGGAAGCTGACTGCGATTTACTTGGCCTTATTGCCAACCAGACAGCCATTGCCATGGAAAGCGCCGAGCGGTATGAGAATCTCCAGCGCAAGAATGTCCACCTCAGAGCCCTCCTCGACGCGGCGCGGGTGATGACACAGGTTGACCTCAGCGTGCGGCGGAAACACGTTTTGGACCAAATAGTTCAGCAGGCCATCCGCTGCGTGGGTTCCGGCCAACGGGAAGGGACGGTGCGCGCAGCGTTATCGCTGTATAACGAATCGACGAACAAACTACGCTTTGAAAGCGCTTCGATACCCGAAGTGGTTGCAAAATCTGTTGACCTTGGTCCGCCCTCTCGGGGCGACATTGGGATTGGTCTGAGCGCTGCGGGGCGCGCCGTGATCACCCGCCAACCACAAATCGTGACTGATCTTGCAAAGGATGCTGATTACCTCGCGCTGTCTCAGAACGCCCGGTCTGAAGTGAGTGTGCCACTCCTCTATGCTGACCAGCTAGTCGGTGTCCTCAGCGTAGAAAGTGATGAACGCGAAGCGTTTGACAAAGACGATCTAATTACATTGCAGGCCCTGGCTGAAATGGCTGCGATTACTATTCGCAACGTTAGCCAATTCGAAGAGCTCAAGGCGACGAAGGGCCTTGTCGGCGCCCGAACGGCCTTAGCCTGGATGGGGATGGCGAGCAATGTCTGGCGTCACGCCATCAGCACGCAAGCAGCCACCATCGCCGGTCATACGCACTTGATCCGCCTACGAGCACAGCAAAGCCAAGAGACCATTCCTTCGTGGCTTGAAGAGAGTCTAAAGAAAATTGCGGTTCTTTCGGCGCGCATTACCGAAAACCCCATCACACCACCGCTTTCTTCGGAACAGGGTGTCTCTGATGTTCACGTCAATGCCTTCGTTTCTGAACGGCTCGCTCACTTGATTGACCGCTTCGAAGGTAATGTGCGCATCGAGATGGAATTGACCCTCGATGCGCCCGTTACTGTTCGTGCGAGTCCTGAGTGGCTTCGGCGAGCCCTCGAGGTCCTCATCGAGAATGCACAGCAAGAACTAATGCACGTTGAGGAGTCGCGCCGCCTCATTCGAGTACTGACACGCCCCGCCGAACGCGGGGTGGAAATCGTCGTTCGTGACCTCGGCAGAGGAATCCCTCCCGACGTGGCAGCGCAAGTCTTCAAGGGCTTGGTCAAGAAGCAAGAAGAAAGTCGGGGTCTCGGCATGGGCCTACTGATGGCCCAAGCGATTGTCGAAGCCTACGGCGGCAAGGTCTATATCGAAGCGACCGGCAGCGAGGGTACGAGTATAGTCTTGTGGTTGCCCATTCCCCTCCCACCCGTGCGATTTGTTGTGATCGGTACCTCGACCACCGACGATCCATGGCATGCGACGCTCGGCCGGGCTGTTGCCTCGCTTGGCGAGTTACTGTCGCTAAGTTCTGCTGGCGATCTAAGCCGTGTTCCTACTCAAGGTCGGATCATCTTCATTCTCGATTCAGCAATGATGGCAGACCTGAGCGCTCTTCTCTCGCGGATACGCACCGAGTTCCCAGACCATCCGGTCGTCGTTGTCATGGCCTCGCCGACATGGCATCAAGCCCGGACCGCATTTATTTCTGGTGCCACTGACTGCATAAGAAGATCATCAAGCGTCTCCGACCTGGAGCGGACCCTCAGTGCGCTCGTCCGGAGAATGCCATGACACCACTGTGCAAAATATGAGAGGCTCTTATGTCACCTCATAGAATTCTAGTGGCCGACAATGATTCCGAGTTCTTAGCGGTCATAGCGAGGTGTCTCGAGGCGCTCGGGTACGAAGTTCTCACTGCGATTACCGCGGTCGAAGCTCGAGCGGTTCTGGATGCCGGCAACGTCCATCTAGCAATTCTAGATACTCGGCTGGACGATGATACTGACTCAGATGACATGACTGGGATTACTCTAGCTCGCCAAAGTGCCCCCACCGTTCCAAAGATCGTTTGGAGCGCATTTCCTTCTTTCGATCTCGTCCGGGCTGCTCTTGGACGGACAACAGGCCCGCCAGCGGCTATCGCTTTTTTGCCCAAGACTGATGGTTTGGAAGTGTTGGTCGAAAGTGTGCGTCAGATCTTACAGTCATCACCAAACAAACTTTAACAGCTCAATGAAGCTCAATCATCGTGTGCCCCGCCACCTTGCAGTAGGCCTTATTATCGGACTACAGTTAGTTGCCTCAGCCTCTTAATTAGCTTAGCCTTCAGTCCCCTCATGTCTGCCGCGTATGCTATAGCATTTCGATCTCGAATATCGAATGGGAGACTCTTGTAGGTATCGGTAATGGTGACGATCTCTTTATCGAGTGCCACTCCATACCCGCACTCGTAAAATGCATTTGGATTCTGGTCCGTTGCAAGGAATACAACAAGTTTTGAATCTTTCAATTCCATGAAGACCTGATCTATTATCGATTTCGTAAAAGTTCGCTGATCGACGCGAACACACTTATAGTCTGCCTTATTGATGCACGCTTCGATTGCAGAAAACACTCCGTCATACTTCTTTTGGAAGGGCATCGCAATGAAGCAGGTCTGCTGTCGACGAAGTGAGTTCAGATAGGGAAGCAGCTGTTCGGCAAAGCGCACATAATCGGTGCCGCGCTCTATGAAATTAAAGTTGTATTCGTATTGTTTAAGTAAATCATCAGTTATGAACTGCGAGTAGACGACAAGTGATGAGCGGCCATACCGACCCATAAGTGCTTTGTAGAGTTCCAGCCCCCCGAACGGCGTCCCGTTGTAATTCATCGTAACATCTATGAGAATTATGTCGAAGAAGTGTTCGCTAGCCAACTTGATCGCTGCACTTGGAAAGCGGGCAGAGACAATCGTAGCCTTGGTCCTTTCCTTTAAGAGGTGCGTGACCAGTTTCAGAGAGTCCTCGTCATCATCGACGAGCAGAATGCTCTTAAGAACGTCTTCCGTTTTGCGCGTCACTGGTTGGCACCCTCAGGGCTAGTGTATGAGGCTATCACCGGTAACTCGATGTGGACCATAGCCCCTCCTAGAGTCTCGGACCGGGAGAGCAGAAAAAGGCCCTTGGAGTCTCGAACAATGCGATTGATCAGGCTTAGCCCCGAGTGTTTCATGTTGTCGTGGAGCTGAGGGATAGCATCAAGAGGGAGGAATCGCTTCGTTGTGACGCCAGCGAATCCTGGGCCATTATCGTGGACGTCGCACATAAACAGCAAGTTCGTGACACTCCAGTTTATTGAAACGGTCGGATCATTACCGGCTGCGTGTACGGCGTTGCTGACCAGTTCTGCGATGATGCCTGTAAGCGTATTCGCTGGGTAGACGATTGCAAGGGAGCGCGGTGAATGTTCCGCCGCAAGGACGGTGGCTTGGGGGTAGCGGGCGCGAACGACATTGAGGAGGTCGTCTGGACATGTAAGGAAAGGTTCGTCCGTGTCGAGCGGACGGTAAGCCTCGACGAGCGCGAGTGTCTTGCTGAAGCTGTGCAAGGCCCGGACTGCGCGATCAAGATCAGCCCTAAGGGCAATCCGTAGATCGGCCGTCTGGTCGCCGTGAGGCTCCTTGGCGGGTGACGCAGCCACGTTGAGCAACAAGGCGTCAACCGAGTAGGATGCTATTGCGGCGCTCTTTGAGAGATCGTGCATGGCGAAGCTGAGACCGGAGAAAGACAGCTTAAGCAGTGTTGCAACCTGCTCCTTGCTGAGATCCGGCAGCTTAAGGTGGATCGCCATTCAGGAAAGGGCGATTATAACGCAACGCGGATCTGGCAGATTGGCTATATAGAGAAGCCATGGCGGTCACCGGGGTGGCTTACGAAAGGTGGGCTTCTTCGCAAGTGGCGCCATTTCACTGGACTACGGGCGTCGCTGGCTGTGCTGCCGCGAGTTCAGGTTGACCGTCCGATGACGTAGGAACCAGTGGCACCGTTTCCCCAGCTTTCGCGCTCCGCTCGTCTCTGGCGTTCGCCAGCTTCCGCTGGATGCGCCGCGTCAGCTCGTTTTGCCGTTCGGCCGTTACGAACGTGTATTCGCCCGTCATCTCCAGATCGCTGTGGCCGGCAATCTTCGACGCCTCGATGGCACTCCCCCCGACCTGCTGCCTCCAAGTGATATTGGCTCGCCGGAACGAGTGCGGGCCCAGACCGGGAAAGTCGCAGCCCTCGGCTTCTGCCGCCTGGTGCAGGGCATCGCGGACTCCGGAATCCCAAAGCGGATGTCCCGGCGCCCGCTTCTGCTGGAACAGGAATGCCTCCGGTGTCGCGCCGTCCTCGGTTCCCTTTACTCGGTAGCGCTCCACCAAATCGCCTATTCCTAGGACGCGCCGGCTACCCTCGCTCTTCGGCTGCCCAACATCCTGGTGCCATACCCGCTGCTCGATTTTGATCGTTCCGGTGTTGAGATCGAGATGCTTCCATTTCAGGCCGAGCACCTCCGAGATTCGGGTGCCGGTGGCGATGCAAGTTTCGATTATGAGTTTGTTCGGTTCATCCAGCCGCGCCAGCACCCGAGCGGTCTCGTCGAATGAAAGGATCTTGCGCTCGTACTTGTAGCGTTTCTTCCCCAGTTTCGCCCGGCTCACCGGCGTGCGCCGGCCCTCCTCCCACAACCCGTGACCTTCGGCGTAGTGGAAAACGCGGCTCATGATGGCCCGCACGCCGTGCATCGTCCACCAGGAACCGAACGTTGTGTGCAGCCAATCCTCTACCGCCTGCGGCTGGATCTGGTTGAGACGGAGATGGCCCCACTTCGGCACGATATATTGGTGGGCGTAAAATTCCTCCTTCTCGCGTGTCGGTCTCGCAATCTGGTCTTCCCGGCCGAGGTAACCCTCTTCGTACATCCGCACCACCTCGCCGAACAGGGCGACGCCGGTGGCGGCCACCTGTTGGACGGCTTCCTCCGCGGTGGGCGCATTCAGCTTCGCCAGGAACTTGTCGCGCTCAATTTCGGCTTGCTTCTTGGTGATGGCGCCGTCACCCTTGCTGGGCCCGACCTCCTGGTATTTCCGCAGCGTCTTTACCGTCCCGTCCGACTGGATCTCGTCGGCCCGGTAGCGGAATACCCAGGGCCAGCCCGCCCGGTCCTTCCGCGGCTTTACTTGCGGGTGTTGAACGCGCGCCTTCACACGCAGGCCTCCAGCCAGCATGTGAAGACTACCTTCAGTTGCGAACATCATTCAAGTCCCGTATTATCAATGGATTCGCGGGCCTCGATCAAGATTTGCGTTTTCCGCGATTTCTCCGCAGGTCTCTCCTGCTAGAAAAACCTGACATTTCCGACATTTTCCGCGTAGTCCATTGATTCTGTTTGCAAAATCGATGTCGGGTTTTCTAAAAAACCCGACATCGACCCGACATTTCCAGCCAAAAACCCGACATCGCGCCGACCCTCACCGAGCATCGTTATCCTCGCCGTCCGGTGCTTCCGGTAGGATCGTGTTTCTCAAAAAATGCAGCACCGGGACCGTTGACCCGGCGATCGTGCGGCGAACCGTGAGGGTCTCCCGCTTAGCATCGACGGAGGCGAGCAACCCCTTTTCGAAGAGTCGTTTCTTCAGAACTTGGGGCGATGTTGCGAAAGGCTCGTTCATATCGCGAGCCATCATCTGAATCACCCGGTACGATGCGGCCGGCTCCAGGTAGATGTCATCGCCGTCCACCCATCCAACACAATCCCCCTGCGATTTCCAATTCTGGTGGTCCAAGCGCCAGCCACAGGATTCCGGCGACCGCTCCGGCGTGCCAGCCTTCGTTGTCTGAAGATGCGCCCGGCCGGACGTCAAACATGCCCGCACCAAAGATAGAAAGCGCGCCGTGGGTTCGGTCTCTAAATGATGCTTGCCTTGGGCGGCGGCTACCATTTGGAGCGCTTCCCAACTCCGTTCTGCCAGGCGCTTTCGTTCCACCTTGTCCACCGCTCCGCAATCATGAGCGAATTCCAGAAACGACTCGAATCCGGTCTGCAAGTTGGCGATCATATCCGCCGTGCGGGCATGGGCGGGATCAGATACGCTGCGACGAAGCTCGGCCGCGCTGTCAACCAGAGCAGCCATCTTCTGCTCATAGCGCCCGGCGATCCACTGAATAAAGCCACCCATGGCTTCGGCGTACCGACCGCTTGCCCCATCTCTTTGACACTCGGTGAGTTCGTCGGGGCTGATCGCACCTTTGGGAAGTTCCAGGAGCAGGAGGCGAGCTCGAATCGAATGGCCGTGCGGGATCTCTTCTCCGGTGGACAGAATCAACCCGCGCGGCGGTTTCGGCTCACGCAGTCTGGCACTGGAATCCAGGCGGCCCCGCCCTGCGCGGTTCCCCGCCGCGCGGAATAGTCTCTCCGCCGTGGCGTAGTACCGGCTGACGTCCGCGGCGCTACCCTGCGGCGCGAAATCGTCAACCACCAAGAGAGCGTCTTTTGCGTGAAATGCCAACATCTCAAGGGCATTGCCGGTCGATGACCATGCAGCCGGCAGATGTAGCCGATCCATACCCGCGCCGAAGTGCTGCTGTTCGAGTGCGGCCAGTTCACTTTTGAACGCGCCCGTCTCTCCCGCTAGGTGCAGAGAGAAATCGCACTCGCCGAACGCCGCCCGGCAGGTAGCCGTCCGAAGCGGGAAGCTCACCGCCATGGGCCCAAGCTCGGCGAGCCGAAAGCTTGACCGCACGGCATTCCTGAGCTCATCGGGATTGGTCGACACCCGCAGTTCATAGTGGACCAGAGGACCCGTAAGCCGCATGTTGACGCCCGGTACGGCGCCGTCTTCACCGATGGCGCCGCTGGCGTGGAGAAAGATCCAGCGGCCATCGATGTTCCGCCAGCCAGTGTGGGTGTAGATGCAACGCTCCTCTGCGGTCATGGAGTGAAACTGAATCGCCGTACGCGCGTACTCCCGCTGGTTGGGGTACGTGATAGCGGCTGACCCCAGGCGTTCCATCGGCCAATCCATCCGCCCGAACTCCGAGGCGGAGATCGTGAACTGATATTGCTGGTCCAATAATTCAGCTTCGATCTCGAACTCCCGCTTCGTCTCGAGGCCGTCGTCCAAGCGGATGTTGGTGGTGATCGCTGCCCTGTAATTTGAAAGCTGGGTTTCAAGGAGCAACTCGCCCTTGCTGATCACGCGAAACATGCCCTCCGGTCTTGACTGAAATTGAGGCGGAAGCACAACCTGGAGGCGGGGGGCGGCAATGGGCTTTTCGAGCAGTTCGAGCACCCGTTCCGGCCCCCAGGCTGCCAGCAAGTCGTCGATTCCGTTCACGCCGCAGTCCTCCGGAAGATTGACGAACTGCACGCTTGCGTGACGGGTCGAAAGCTCGCGAGCAATTCCCTTGCGCGCCCACTTAACGCTGTCGTTCGTATGGACATTGGCGTCGAAGAGGATAATTACGACCCGGTCGGCCCAAATAATCCGTTCAAGGTCCGCAATCGGTCCCCTCACATCCAGCCGTTCGCCTTTTGGTCCCCCGGTCTTGCCGATCGTGCCACGCCAATTCCAAACGCCTGCGATCCCAATTGGAATGAACCGTGGCGCCTGTGTCTCGTGATTGGCAAGTCGAAAACCCGCCAGGGCCTTCTTCTCTCCTTCCACGATGACAATCGGGATTGCGACATCAGCGAGTTGCTGGGTGGTGACGCCGGGCGAGATGTAGAGTCGGTTAGCACTGCCAGGTGCCCCCAGGTATTTTCTCTCGGGCTTGGGTTTGCCTTCCCTATCGAAGGTGTAATCGGGCCTGTCACGTCGCAGGCGGTAGCCGAATGGTGCCGGCTCACCTGGCAAGTAGTACGGGAAGAGAATGCCGGCGCAATCGCGTTTGCCCTTCTGGCCGACTACCTCACGCCCCTCTTGGGAATCAACTCGGCGGAGCATAGCCTGATCAGCAATCTCCCGCGTGATCCAGGAGGTGAGCAATGCCGAGTAGTCTTGCTCAGTGAGAGGTCCTCCCCAGGTGGGAGGCAACCGGTCCGGGTTGGGAATGGGGACGGTCACCGGCGTTCCACCCCGGTTTTGGGCTCGTCGCGGCCATCTGGGTCCAACCCGACCGCGCGGGCGACGGCATGTGCAATGGCACGAGCCTTCGAGCTGTCGGACGCCTCGCCGGCTATACCGGAGATCCGCACCCGAACGGTAACGGCGCCACCGCGGCGGCAGTTGATGCTGTAGTTGTCCGGATCGGCGGCGCCCAACAGACGAAACGCATCCTCCAGCTTCTTCGTTGGCTGAAAACGCCAAGCCGGTTTCCAGCGGCGGTTCTCCATCAGATACCGGCCCGGATGTACCGTCCATCGCATCACGCGTTGCGCCAATAGAGCCGTGAGTCTGGGGGCCGTCATGGGCGGTTTGTCCTCGCAGAACGCGTAGCGGGCGCCGACGGCGCCGACATATTGGCGAGGCCGTCCAAGTAGACCTGGAGGTTCACCTCGGAGATCCTGATTGGGCAACTGCTGATTCGCGACGCACGGAGTTTGCCGTCGGTGATCAGCATTCGGAAGTTTGACCGTGCGTACTGGAGCTTCGTGCTCACTCGCCCCATTGAGAGTAACCTTGGAACAGCCACTATCTCTTACTGTTCAGCATAATCTCTCGTAGATAGATGGGCTAGTGATCTAACGGCGATAGCGCGTGTTTCGCAAAACGTGAAATAAGGCTCACGGCCCTTATTTCCGGAAATCTGAAATACGGGCACAACGTGTTATTTCAAGAAAACGAAAATAAGGATGAGATGTCTTATTTCCCTTGCAATCCGGCTTGCTTTAATATCGCAGAGACGGTTTTGCTGATTCGCTCCGCAGTGTAGCCACCGCTTGCCAGTTCTTT
>Ga0187868_1000783_pt1 | contig 24390 bp, 22 predicted proteins | sample June2016WEW_13_4_FD_133014 | JGI IMG/M metagenome (GOLD analysis project Ga0187868, IMG submission 133014) | Peatland microbial communities from SPRUCE experiment site at the Marcell Experimental Forest, Minnesota, USA - June2016WEW_13_40 | ecosystem: Environmental > Terrestrial > Soil >... | reverse complement strand
TGACCCGAGCAGTGAGTCACCCTCAGCGCTTCACCATTTATTCACCGACGCACCTGGATCTGGAATCGCACCCATCTTCCGATGCCCATGCGCCCATCCGGTTATCTTGGCCTCGGCAGAGTGCTGGCTGGAGGTTGACTCGCGTTACACGGTACGCGTTACATAATAAAGGAGGGTCTGACTCACTTTTCGTAACTGCATGAAGAGGGCGGCCGACTGGGCATTGCAATGGCTCTGGGATCAGCCTGAAGTCTCGACGGTGCTAAGCGGAATGGGTAGCATGGACCAGGTGGAGGCGAACCTGGCTTCCGCGCCCGGCTCCCGCCCGCACTCATTGCGAGCGGCGGAGCTGGAGCTGATCGAACAGGTGCGGCAGAACTGAGCGCTCGAACGCGCCGACCCTTTTAATTCAGTAGTATGCGGTTGGTTGCGGGGGGTGGATTTGAACCACCGACGGAGTTCTTGAAGCAAGTTGGGCGATGATTGACTTTGGGTTATGAGCCGAAACAAACAACGGTCCGTCTTTGCTTCTGAATCACTTAGCTCGTCCCTGTTATGTCGTTTTCCGTCTTGCTCCGTCGTGTTCTGTTCCACAGTTGTTCCACGCCAGTAGCTCTTCCGCGATTCTTGTCGTCTCCTCCAGGAAGTGCGCAAGATCCTTTGCCTTGATTTTTATGCCTGGCCGATAAATAAAAACCCACTCCGGATCACAGGTTAGCCGGTACCGGTTCACATACAGCCGAAGCTGTTCCAGCTGCGGCGGGGGAAGAAAATCTTGAATTCGCTTCTCATCCGCCGCACAGCGAATGAAGAACTGGCTGGAAAGGTTTTCCTTGCCGGTGGCCGCACGCTGCGCTTTAAGCGTTTCGGCAATTCGCCCGAAGAGGCCCTTAAGGCCAATCTCGAACGAGGGCAAGTTGGCGGTCTGCGAGCGGAAGGCGGCAACCGTGGTCGAAACCGGAGATTCGAAGCTATCGTCGCGGAGATCGAAGACGCGAACCTCAAACCCGCCTACGCGGCCGGCTAAAACGTTGAAAGCGACGGTGGAGCATCCATCCTGGAGGCACGATGTTGCTTTCAGTTGAGGTCCCGTCACTGGTTCGGAAATCGGTTCAAACGAAAGCCCCAAAGAGCGGGCTCGCCGCTGCAAACTGCGGGAACGGACCACGTCGCGCAGAAGCATGCCCGTCACAAACAAGAGAACTGCAAGCAAGCAGCCGAGCGCGAGGAGAACATTCATGCCGCACCTCGAAAATCCCGGGAGACCCGCCCTTGGCAGGCGCTCTCATAACTACAAATTCAAATGCGATGCTCAGGTGTAAGTCTCATGACGCGAAGTAATTTGCGCAACTTCCACGCAAGGTCATAAAGGGGAATCAAACCCCGGATCCGCTGATTTTGCTAGCCGCTCGTACACTCTCAGATAGTCACGCGTCATGTGCTCATCTGTGAAGCACTCTTCAAATGCTCGGCGACAGTCGCAGCGATTTAATTGATCCAAGCGTCCGACGGCGTCAACGGCTTCAGAGACGCTTTCAACGATGTAGCCGGTCACACCGTCAGCCAGAACTTCGGGGACGGACCCTCTCCGCCAGGCAATCACAGGCGTTCCGCACGCAAGGGCTTCGATCATGACAAGTCCGAAGGGCTCCGGCCAATCGATTGGAAATAACAGTGCTTTGGCCTTGCCCAGGAACTCGTTCTTCTCGCGTTGGCCCAGCTCACCTATAAATTCAACCCCCGGTCCCGCCGCGCGCAGCAGCGGCGCTATGCTGGTGTCGAAGTAGTTCCGTTCTTCGGGATAGATCTTCGCCGCGATCTTCAAGGGCAGTCCGGTTTGCTGAGAGATTTCGATGGCGCGATCCACGCCCTTCTCCGGGGACATTCTTCCGAGAAACGCGAGATAGCCGTGCGTATGACCGCTGAACGTGAATAAGTGTCGAGGCAGTCCGTGGTAGACGGTTGCCCGCCAATTTGCAAAGGGAATTGGTAGGCGCTGGTCATTGGAGATCGACACCAGCGGCACCTCGCGGTATTCCTCGAACAACTGTTGCAAATCGGGAGGGTGCATCATCCCGTGCATGGTTGTGACCGTCGGGCATTTGTAACGACGAACCAAGGGGAAATGCACATAATCGCAGTGAAAGTGAATCACGTCGAACTGACTTGCTTCTCGAAATACGAGTTCAACCATTCGCACATGATGAGGAAGCACCTCGCGCACCTGGGGATCGCGCCAGAGGGCCTTGGGGCACATCTCCACGAGCCTCGCGGCCGTTTGCGAGTCTCCGCTCGCGAACAGGGTCACCTCATGACCGAGCCTCACGAGTTCCTCGGTAAGATATGAAACGACACGTTCGCTGCCGCCGTAAAGAGAGGGTGGCACGCATTCATTTAGTGGCGCAACCTGAGCGATTCGCATAAAGGGCGGTTCACAATGTTTGATGGATCGGTCGTATTGTTCCGGCTCACGCCTTTTGGTTCTTTACTCGAAGCTGCGGAAGACCGTGCCTGGCTTTCTGAAAATAGCTAATTTCCACCAGAGTAGGCCACAGTTCAAGTGCGCTCTTGATGACGCTAATAACATCGTCAACAATGCGGACCAAGTTCTGCTGAAAGAAGTCAGGCTCGAAGCCATAAAACGCTTTGTGCAGATTCCCTGCAAAAAGCCGTAGTGCCTCTGCCCGTTGAGGCGTACTAGCTTGAGGAATCGCCTCTAGAGCCCGGCGATGAAGGCACACGATCTTGTCGAGAACCTCCTGGGCGTCGCCGGCCGTGACATGACCGTCGTAATCGAAATCAATTCCCAGTGGCCCGAGACGCACGAGGCTCGCCTTGATCTTCCGTTTTATCAGGTTTGCAACTTCCTCATTGAAGATCTCTGCCGCGGGCGGATTGCGCATGTAGTTGCTTCTGGTGTGATGCTGCGCCGCGTCTACGTGAGCGGCGACTAACCCATCCTGTTGAATCCAGAGCCGGTAGATGTAGTCCTCAAATCGCAGCCGGGTCGGGAAAAACGGGGGTAACCCGAACGTATTGTCGTAGCCGGCGATGCCGCAATCCATCCGCCAGTTCAGTTTCGTAACCACAGGCCGAAAGTTGACGAGTACGTATAGGTCGTTCAGTGCGTCGGGATCGACCTGTTTCTCGTCAGCCAGGAACATCTCAACGAAATCGATGGCGTCGATGTCGTTGGTACCCGACCGGAATGTTTGCGCAATCTTGATTATGTCGGCATCTGACACCAGCCCCCGTTCCAGCATCAGGGAGTTCTCCTGCGCGAGACCCTTAGTGGCGTTTGTCTCCAGGTGTGTTCCTGTGTCGATCAGCAATTGGCCACGCTCGTAGTTTTCCGGTGCCTCAACAACGCTCTTGCCGAGTACGTCCTTGAACGCGGCCAGGATATCGAAAGACTTACGTACGTGATGCCCGTTGCCTGCCTTGTGAAGGCGGCCACGGCAAACCTCTTCAACTTCGAGCGATTCCGGACTGTCTTCCATCAAGGCGTATGGCCGCATGTCATCGTCGGAGCTGACCACCAGCTCACCCAGCGTGTATATCAGCGCACAGTTGCGGTTTCCACCGTAGCTGGGCCGGAACAGATTTTTCACGATTCCTTCGAGGCGGGCGTCCCTGAGCCGCCCATTCAGATAGGCGAGGAACTGATCCTTTTCCCGAGGCCCGACGTAGTAAAGCTCATTGTGGGTGCTGGTTCGCTCCAGCAGGGGAAAGTATTTTTCGTGATTGGCGGGGATCGAATCGTCGAAGACGACGATTCGCACCGAGTGACCGTTCCTCCAGAAGTGCTGGTCGTAGGATTCAACGGTCTCGTTCACGTCTCGCAGGCGATAGGTAGGAATGACGAAGCTCAGCGCGGGTATTTCCATATCAATGGCTCATCGTGCACATCAGTAATGTACTTCGGGTCGAAGCGGCGCGAGCTCCTCACAACGAACGTCTGTCAGGTCTAACCGCGCAGCCGCTTCTCTCTTCGCACTACTTAGTCTGCGGCAGTTGCAGGATTAGCCCGCCGCCCTGCCCCGATTGAACAGTCGGCAACTGACCATTCCATTTTTCGATCTGCAAGCGGTTGTTCTCGATTCTCCGCAGCTCCAGCAGTTGCGGTGTCAAAGAACTCTGCCGAATGCGATTCGCCTCGGCCTCTCCCTTGGCGATCGTAACCAGTGACTTTGCTTCGCCGTCGGCTTGGGCTATCTTCTTCGCCGCTTCGGCCTGAGTCGTTGCAAGTTCATTTCGGGCGCGCTCGGCCTCCTGGATGGCTTGCGCTTTGGCTGTGATAGCCGAAGCGATGACCGCCGGCACTCGTGGAGCGCCAATGAAACCAAATTGCTGCACGCTTACGCCAACGGGCGCAACTTTCTGCTCGATCATCACCCCAACTTTTTTCAGGAACTCCGCTTTCTTCTCACCATAGATGTCTTCGACGGCGTAAGTGGAAGCGACTTCATTCAGGGAATTGCGAACGATGTCGCGCAGGATACCGTGCGTAAAGAGTTCGAGATCGCTGACGCGGTACTTAATGTAAAACTCCGGAACCTTTTGCGGATCGATAGCATACGACAGGGACACATCGGCGAAAATCGCCATCCCTTCTTTCGAATTGAATCCCATTTCTTCGTTAACCGGGTGGCCTTCGTTCGGATCACGCGTCCACTTCACCGTTTGCACGTATGTTGGGAACTGAATGATTTGGGTCCAAAGCGGGCTGTAAACGACCCACCCGGTACGGATCGGAATGTCCGATGCGCCCCGCTGGTGTCCAGCCAAATTAATTTCGACGCCCACGTGTCCGGCTTCAATGCGGGTGGCTCGCGTAACGAATGTCCCAAGCACCAGCAGGAAAAGAAGTGCCCCGCCGCCTAACAGCAACCACTTCACATTATTGTTGCGGGCCGGGCGATACTCGAGATCTCGCTCGTATGATTTATCAATTATGCTCATAAATTGTTCCTTTCACTTACCGGCGTTCCTTTGTCCCTCGCGCCGCCTAAGCCTATTGATTTTGCAAAACTGACCTGCACGCGCCCGGAGCGAAGTACCTGCTTCACTTCTCTTGGATACAGCCGGACATAAAATCCGAATAAAGAGTTCGTAAAACATTCGTAAATCAAGTTCCGACCGCGCAGTCCTTCCCATAACAGGAACTTTGTTTGCAAGGGCCTGCCAGCTATTCTCAGTTTCTAGTCGCGGCCTACACAGCCCGATCACAAGAGTCAAGAAAGTGCACCGAGCTGTGCTCGTGGACGGAATCGCCAGAAGTTGACGCCGGCTTGATGATCGGTGTGAGCCCACGGCTTCCACCATCGCGCATAGGATAAGCGGATGGGAGCACCCGAATTTGATATCACGTAACCGTCCATTTGAGTATGATTTGCCATACAAAGCAATGTTAGCGGCCGCTACTGCCATGCGGAAGTTCCAGTTCATGTTTGCTTATCTAAGTAGGTGGCTGCATCGAACTGGTAGACAATCCATGGCTCGGTGCGGATGTAGCAGTGAGCAGGGTTCCGGGACTCAAGTTTGTTTTGTAGCGATTGCAATACGCGAAGGAATTTCGTTTGCCGCACGACGTTGCCGGACCAACTCGTTGCCAGCATCGTTTGTTGTGTGACGAGTTTCTTCGGGTGATTGATGAGAAACACCAGCATGTCGAACTCGGCAGACGTCAGCTCCAACTCATCGCCAAGGAGCCTGACCTTACGAGCGGTGATGTTGATTCGGAAGTCGCCGGCCGTGATTACTTCGTCGTCACCGGCTTCTACGGGGGAGTCGTGGTTCCTCATTTCCTTCCCCACCTTCAATAGAACCTGCCGAAGTTTTCCGACACCCGGCATACAGCCTCCGATCCCGGTCGTTGACCCTTACTCTTCAGAGAACAGTCAGCAGCCCCATTCTGCCGTTCCTGGCTTTGCAAAGTACTTCTGTGTCTCCAATTCTTCGCGACCTTCGGCTTCAAGTTCCAGTAATGCCAACCGTGCTGCAACAACCAGGTGGTTGCGCTCGCTGCTGGAGATCTCGCTCCACGACTCAGGATGAGATGCGTTCTTACACCCCAGGTACGGGGCAAGCACTTCATGGTAATGGTAGAAAAGCTTGGCGAGCTCCTCTCCGGAAACATCGTGAACCGCCATATAAGTACCTCCCGAGGCTTTCTATGCGAGACAGACGGTCCGTCAGACAGTCCGCGATGCCGCGTGGTCCAAATGGGACCGTCGAGAGCGGCCACCCAGTACCTTCGTCTCGTCCCGGACCTCCAATACATAACGCGAGCCCTTGTATTTCTTGCACAATTCGACAAGGACGTGCAGTAGGAACATCACGCCAATAACACAAACAACCATAAAGAAGCGCAGTAGAAACATCATGCCACGAACAGAAACAATCGTAATTGCCAGCATATCGACCTCGCTCGCCACTCACCTCTATTAGAACAAAATATTTCTAAATGTCGAATAAAACGTTCGTAAATAGTTCTTAAACGCAATGCTTTGAGCAGCAGCTCGGGACAGCCTATTGGATTCTTATAAAGCTTATTACTTTATAAGACCGATCTACACGGGCTCGTACGCGAGCGAAGTACTAGCCTAACTTCGAATGGATATGGCTGGACATAAGGCCAGGATAGAGAGTTCGTAAAGTATTCGTAAATCAGCGTTAATAAACTTTCTACGCACCTTTTACACAAACTTTAGGAACGCCGTTGTATCAATGAATCGGTAGACGAAATAGTACCGGGCTGAGTCAGTGCTGGACCTTCAGGGCGGCTACTTTGATCTTAAGGTCTTTTGTTATCTAATCGGCTCGGTTGAGTGTGGCGCCCGCAGACAGGCCGTGGATTTGGCGGCAGACGGGCAGAGGGTTCCAAGATGGATTGGACGTATTTGATAGCGGTTGCCGGGTCCGCTGCGATCGTAATGGCGGCTGCGTTCGTCCTGAATTCAATGCTCGATGAAGGCCCGTTGCAACGTGAGCATTATGAACAATCCAAAGTCTCAAGCAGGCCGAAGTTGGGACGGACACATGCATATCGCAATGAAACAGAGGGATAACAAAAAATGAATTGGACATATTTCATACTGCGTGCCGCATGTGCCGTGATCCTTATGGTGTTTGCGTTCGTCGTGAACTCAATATTTGAGAAGGTGTCGATCGCCCGTGAGTACCACAGCCGGACAGGATCCCGCGCTCCCGAATTGGGGCACCCAAAGTTAGCGCAATGCGCAAAGAGGTGATGACGAAAATGAATCCTGCAATTGTTCCGCCGATGGATCTCGCATTTGGGGTAGGGAAAAAGCGTTGGTGGTCTCGAGAGTGGAAGCTGGAGCAATGGCTCGCTGCGCTAGATCACCAGGTAATTCTTGTGGACATTGGGGCGAGCAGTCGTGCTCACTCTGGTCCGCTTTCGCACTCCAACTTGCTTCACAGCTTGTTCGCCCGCAAAAAGCATACAGGGGATCAAAGTGAAGCTTTTTGATCAATGAGCGAGGTGAATCATGCTCGATGTTTTCTATGTCGCAGTCGCAGTTGTGTTCTTCGCGCTGCTCTGGGGATTTACGAGGGCGTCGGAACGCCTTTAGGAGGATTCCATGGAATATACCATTGCTGGAATTATTGCCGCTTGTCTCTTCGTTTATCTGATGTATGCGTTGCTGATGCCGGAACGGTTTTGAGGTGATGAAATGACTTCACTCGGTATTGCTCAAATACTGGTGTATTTCGTAATTGTAGTGGCTCTAACCAAACCACTTGGTGGGTTCCTGTATCGTGTTTTTGAGGGTAAGAGGACGTTCCTTCACCCGATCTTTCGCCCGCTGGAACGCCTGATCTACTGGGTTGGGGGAGTCCGCGAAGACGAGGAACAATCCTGGGTACGTTATACGGCGTCCATGATCTCGCTGAGCATATTCAGCTTTATGTTTGTTTACGTGCTACAGCGGTTGCAGGGACATTTGCCGCTTAACCCCATGCATTTCTCCACCTCGCATGCGCCCCAGAATGCCACACCGCTGACGCCCGACTTGGCGTTCAACACGGCCGTCAGCTTCATGACCAACACGAATTGGCAGTCTTATTCGCCGGATACGACCGTCAGCTATTTGGTGCAGATGGCTGCTCTTGCGGTCCAGAACTTTGTGTCTGCCGCAGTCGGAATTGCTGTTGCCATTGCCTTGATTCGGGGATTTGCGCGTCATAGCGCCAAGACAATAGGAAACTTCTGGGTGGACGTCACCCGGTGCACTGTCTACGTGCTCCTTCCTATTTGCATTCTGGCCACGGTGTTCTTCGTGTCGCAAGGCGCCATTCAGAACTTCAAGGGACCTGCGAACGCAACCACCTTGGAAGGCGCGAGCCAGGTGATCGAGCAAGGCCCGCTGGCGTCGCAGTTGTCCATGAAAATGTTGGGGACGAACGGCGGCGGGTTCTTCAACGCAAACTCGGCTCATCCGTATGAAAACCCCACCCCCTTGTCCAATTTGATTCAGATGCTCTTGCTCCTGTGCCTGGGAGCGGCATTGACGTATACGTTCGGGAAAATGGTGGGGGACACGCGTCAAGGATGGGCGCTGTTTGCCGCTATGTCGGTGATGTTTGCCGTGGGCGTCTTTGTTTGTTATGGGGCGGAGCAGCGGGGAAATCCACACTTGTCTAAGTTAGGCGTCGAACACGTCCATACCGGGTCCCAGCCCGGCGGCAACATGGAGGGCAAAGAAGTCCGGTTTGGTAATGCTGCGACCGCGCTGTTTGCCACCGTAACCACGAATGCAAGTTGCGGAGCCGTCAACAGCATGCACGACAGCTTTACGCCGATCGGCGGGATGGTTCCCCTGTTTAACATGGAGACCGATGAGGTGATCTTTGGCGGTGTAGGTGCTGGGCTTTACAGCATGTTACTCTACGCGATTTTGGCCGTATTCATCGGAGGTTTGATGGTCGGGCGTACGCCCGAATATGTAGGCAAGAAGATCGAGAAAAAAGAAGTCAAGATGGCACTTATTGCCATTCTTGCGACTTCTCTCTGTATTCTTGGCTTTACCGCCCTCAGCTCGGTCGCGAAGTTTGCGAATAATGGCTATTGGAATCCTCCCGGACCTGCGACCGCGAACTTGAACAATGCCGCTGCCCACGGCTTCTCGGAAATCCTCTACACCTATTCGAGCGGCGCCGGGAATAACGGCAGCGCTTTTGCCGGCATCAACGCGAATACGCCTTGGTACAACCTGACCATTGGGATTGACATGCTGGTCGGAAGATTCCTTTTCATCATCCCAGCGCTGGCAATTGCCGGTAGTCTGGCTGCCAAGAAATTGGTGCCCGCAACCAGCGGCACGTTGCCTACCAACGGCACGCTGTTTGTCATCCTGCTGATCGGGGTCGTTTTGATTGTGGGCGCCCTTACCTATTTCCCTGCGCTCTCGCTCGGCCCAATCGTGGAACATTTCCAAATGTTGAGCGGCAAATTGTTTTAACGGGACGAAGGATTAGGAGCTAGAAATGTCTACTGTTACTATGCGGCCGGATAATCGTAAGCCGGAGATCAAAGAAGAAGGCCCAACACTCATCTCTCGGGGTGTCCGAGCCCGTCCCTTGTTCGATCCTGAAATTCTCAGGCGCGCCATCCGGCAATCCTTTGTGAAGCTGAACCCGAGGATGGTGGCAAAGAACCCGGTGATGTTTGTCGTCGAGGTAGGGGCGGCGTTGACGACAATATACGTGATTAAAGACGTAGTCATCGGCGCCGGCGGCCTCCTGTTCGGCATTCAAATCGCCCTATGGTTATGGTTCACGGTGCTTTTCGCCAATTTTGCGGAGGCTATGGCGGAGGCGCGTGGGAAGGCCCAAGCCGATGCGCTGCGCAAAACCAAGACCGACACGATCGCGCGCAAGCTTTTGCCCGACGATAAGTTCGAGATGGTGCCTGCATCCAAACTGCGTGCTGGCGATCTCGTGTACTGCGAAGCAGGCAACTTGATCCCGGGCGATGGCGAAGTCATCGAAGGCATCGCTAGTGTCGACGAGTCCGTAATTACCGGAGAAAGTGCCCCGGTCATTCGCGAATCCGGAGGAGATCGCAGCGCCGTGACGGGCGGCACAAAGGTGTTGTCGGACCACATCAAGGTCCGCATTACCTCGAATCCGGGCGAAACGTTTTTGGATCGCATGATCGCTCTGGTGGAGGGTGCTGTACGTCAAAAGACGCCAAATGAAATCGCTCTCAACATCTTGATCGCCGGGTTGACATTAATTTTTCTCTTGGCGGTTGCGACGTTGACACCGTACGCGTTCTATTCAATCCTGGCTGTCGGCAGTGGCACCGCACCGACAGTTGCCGTTCTGGTGTCGCTGCTGGTGTGCTTGATCCCAACGACGATCGGCGGATTGCTCTCTGCGATTGGCATCGCCGGAATGGACCGGGTGATGCAGCACAACGTTTTGGCCATGAGTGGCAAGGCCGTTGAAGCTTCCGGCGATGTAAACACACTGCTTCTCGACAAGACCGGAACTATCACCTTAGGAAACCGGCAAGCGGTCGAATTTATTCCTGTAGAGGGTGTAACTGAAGCCGAATTGGCGGATGCCGCTCAGTTGTCCAGTCTTGCCGACGAAACGCCAGAGGGACGCTCGATCGTGGTGCTGGCCAAGGAACAATACAACTTGCGCGGCCGGGAACTCGCCGAGCATGAAGCACAATTTATTGCTTTTTCTGCCTTTACCCGCATGAGTGGTGTGGACATGGAAAGCCGCCAACTGCGAAAAGGCGCGACCGACGCGATTGCTCAGTTTGTGAAAGAGGCTGGTGGCACCGTGCCGCAATCGCTGGTGGCAGCGTCGGAACGCATTTCAAAAAATGGTGGCACCCCTCTGGCAGTAGCCGATGGCCATAGAGTCCTGGGGATTATTCACCTCAAGGACATTGTTAAGGGCGGAATGAAGGAGCGGCTCGCATCTCTCCGCGAGATGGGAATTCGCTCCGTCATGATTACCGGGGACAATCCTTTGACTGCGGCGGCGATTGCTGAAGAGGCAGGCGTGGATGATTTCCTCGCGCAGGCGACTCCGAAGGACAAGCTGGAATATATCCGAAAGGAGCAGTCGCAAAGTCGCCTTGTTGCCATGACGGGAGACGGGACAAACGATGCTCCGGCGCTGGCTCAGGCAGATGTCGGCGTCGCCATGAACACCGGAACCATGGCAGCCAAAGAAGCCGGCAACATGGTCGATCTCGACAGCAATCCAACGAAGCTGATCGAAATCGTTGCAATTGGCAAGCAGCTGCTGATTACTCGCGGTGCCCTGACTACCTTTTCAATTGCCAATGATGTGGCGAAGTATTTCGCCATCATCCCCGCAATGTTTGCACCCATCTATCCGGAACTCAACAAGCTGAACATCATGGGCTTGCATTCACCGCACAGTGCGGTGCTCGCCGCGGTCATCTTCAATGCGGTGATTATCATTGCTCTGGTGCCGCTGGCTCTTCGCGGCGTGAGATACAAACCTGTCACTGCTGGCCGGATGCTAGCGCGCAACCTGTTGATCTACGGTCTTGGCGGGGTCATCGTGCCATTTCCTGGAATTTGGCTGATCGATAAGATTTTAGTTGCTCTTCGTCTCGCGTAAAAGGAGTGAGTTATGTTGAAAGAACTTGGACCAGGATTTCGCTTGATGCTGGCCTTTACGATTCTCACGGGGTTGCTGTATCCCGCCGTGATGACCGGGGTGTCCGAAGTAATCTTTCCCAAGAAGGCGAATGGTAGCCTGGTTACTGTGAATGGGAAGGTTGTAGGATCGAGTCTCATCGGCCAGTCCTTCACAAAGCCTGAATACTTTCATCCCAGACCGTCGGCGGCAGGCAATGGTTACGATGCCACTGCCAGCGGCGGCACAAACCTGGGCCCCACCAGCGCCAAGCTCATCCGCGGCACTATCAAAACGGACGATAAGAAGAACGAGGTAGTCGATTTCGACGGCATCAGCCTGCGGATCGTACACTACTGCGTTGAGAACAATATCCCATATGAATCATCGGTTCCCCTGGACCAGTTCAAAGATTCCAAAGGTGAGCTTGATGACGTAAAGCTCATCAAAGCCTTCAATGATGACAAGGCCCCGTTGCGGTTCACGCCGAAAGTGCCGATTCCGTCGGACGCCGTTACAGCCTCGGCGTCAGGTCTGGACCCACATATCAGTCCGGCGAATGCCGATGTTCAAGTCGCACGCGTTGCAAAGGCGCGCGGCGTTGCTGTGGACAAGGTGAAGGCGTTGGTCCCGCAGTTCACCGACCGCGCCGATTTGGGTTTCCTTGGCGAGCCTGGCGTAAATGTGCTCATGCTGAACATTGAGCTGGATAAGCAGTTTCCGGTTTCAAAATAGGAATTCGATGCGTCATCGCGGGCGTCGGCTCACGATGCGCTGGAGGTACAAACGGCCCCGTGGCTGAGGAAGGCAGGCACCCGAACAGTTGAGCTATCGCCTTAAACTTCTCGGCTTTGTCCTTTGTGAGATCGCAGTGTTGGCGGGAACTCGGGTTGCGTATTCGGCACTCAACACCATTGCCCGACTGGATGTCGTGGAGGCAGAGCGCGACCGATGGCGGCGCCCCGACGGCGTGCGACATGTGGCGTCAGGATCATGCGGATGCTGATCTTCAAGACGTTCCGGGAGACATGGTGACAACTTCCGGCTCAGGCCTGGCTCCCAACATCACCCTTGAGAACGCTGAATTCCAACTGGACAGGGTCGCTTCTAAATGGGCCGCCGACACCAAACGCGATCCGGCCACGGTGAGAGAGGAAATCGATGGGATATTACAGAAAAATGCCTTGGCGGCATTCGGCGGACTTGCTGGAGAGAAGTTCGTTAACGCGCTCGAAGTGAATCTTCAACTTCGTAGCCGGTATGGCACACCACAGTAGTCGCGAAGCAGGTTGCGGAGTAGACCTTAGGAAAGCGGCAGATGACAATCCCGACCATCCTCGTTGTGGGGAGTAAACGCAGCTTGGGGTGCGTTCTGCGCACCATTCTTCCGCCGCCGCAGTTCGACGTCATCGAAGCGCGGACAGGCGAAGAGGCTCTTGACCATGTTCGGAACACCCGTCCCAGCCTCATTCTTCTGGACATCAACTTGCGAGGGGCGAATGGGTTGGAGGTCTGTCAAAAGATTCGTTTGTCTTGCAGCACTCCTATTATCGTCTTCAGCGAGCGCAACTCCCAGCGTGATAAGTTCTTGGCACTTGATTTGGGTGCTGATGATCGCTTGCTTGGTCCCCTTGGGCTAAAGGAACTGCTGGCGCTCATTCACACCCACATGCGCAGCTCATCTACAGACGACGAGAAGTCCGTCTTCGTCAGTGCGGATATAGTCATAGATTTTGAACGCAGGCATGTCACAGTTCGCGGCCGTCGGGTATATCTAACTCCCAAGCAGTTTGATCTGCTCAGATGTCTGATTGCGAACAACGGACGCCCAGTAACGCATCAGGCCCTATTCGAGGTTGGATGGGGCTTGGATTCCCGTGAGCATGCAGAGAACTTGCGGGTTGTAATTAACCAACTACGGAAGAAGATCGAGGCAGATCCAGCAAGCCCTCAATATATCTTGACCGAACCCGGGGTCGGCTATCGCTTCCAACCTCCTCCGGAAGACAAAGGCGAAAACGCTTGCGCATGAGCATCGGCATATCGTCGTCGACTCAAGAAAGCAACCCGGCTCAGGCAATATCCCTGCGCTATGCCTTCGCCGGCTTTACAGATATTCCCCGCGCCGGCTTCAGATCGCCTTTGGCCCGCTTGAGCCCACGGCTTTCAGCATCGAAAAGCTGGAATGTTACTCGTTTACCGACAGCCTTCGCTGCACGCACAATGGTTTCGATGCTCACACCTACGCGAGAAAAAAAGTATGAAGGAACCGGAGAGAGATCCAACTCTACCAAGGATTTGTTGATTCACGTTTGATGCTTCAAACATGGAGGCGTGGCTCCAGGGGCGTCGACCCCTTTGTCCGTCAGTCCGTAGGTTCTGATGGGCACTGGATGGTTGCTGCTCCGCATCAGCACCACTAGAAGTCTTAGCTAGCCAGGAGGAAAGAGACATGCCCAGCCGCAGTTTGGCTTATGCCGTGTTATTGTCATGCTTTGTTGTCACCAGCGCCGTGGCTCAGACACAGCGTGATGCCGACACCAATGCGGAGATCCGCGAGTTGAAACAGCTCGTCCTGCAACTGCAATCGCGGGTGGAAGACTTGGAAAAGAAAACGGGCGCTGCGCTCCCCGAACCTGCCGCGTCGCCCACAGTGGCTGGCGCCGCTCCGACTTCACCTGCGACTGGTGCTCCCACCCAAGCGGCTGTTCAGAAACAGAACCAGCCAGCCTCACAAACGCAATTGACAACCGATGATCGAAAGATCCTCGATTATCTAAAAGGCACCACCATCAACGTTGGTGTCGATGGATACTACGACTACAACTTCAATGCCCCGGTCGGACGGGTTAATCTGTTGCGTGCCTATGATGTTCTCAGCAATAACTTTAGCTTGAATCAGGCAAGCGTGATCTTTGATCGCCCACCCGACGTGGAAGCTGGCCGGCGCTATGGCGCACGTCTTGACTTGCAATTCGGGCAGGCTACTTCCACTTTGGCGGGAAATCCCACTAACGAACCAAGGCCTGACATATATCGAAACATCTTTCAGGCATACGGCACGTATGTCGTCCCGCTTGGTACAGGTCTCACCGTGGATTTCGGCAAGTGGGCGAGCTCACTTGGAATCGAGGGCAACTACACCAAAGACCAGATGAACTATTCCCGTGCGTACTGGTTCAACTTTCTTCCGTTCTATCACATGGGCCTGCGGGTCAACTACAAGTTGAACGACAAGCTTGCGCTCAACTACTGGGTCGTTAACGGCACGAACCAGAGTGAAGCTACAAACGCTTTCAAGGACGAGTTGTTCGGATTTGTTGTTACGCCGCGCAAAACGATTTCCTGGACCGTGAACTATTACTACGGACAGGAGCATCCTGATAGGGCCGTGGTGACACTGCCAACAGGTGTGCCGCCAACGGTGAGCAGCACTATCCCAATTCCAGTCCAACCGGGCCTGACATTCACGGCAATCCAACCAGCTCCCGACGGACGCACCCATATTTTTGACACCTACGTGAACTGGCAAGCCACGCCAAAGCTGACACTGGCTGTAGAAGGAGATTACGAAATCGAGCGGCTGTGGAGAAATACAAACCTTGCGCTCGGCGAATCTTCGGCGCCATCTCATGTAATCGGCGGAGCAGGTTATGCCCAATATCGATTCGCGCCAAAGATGGCAATCGCTGCTCGCGCCGAATATCTCTCCGACCGCGGAGGGCTGTTCAGTGGGCTCACTCAGGCACTGAAGGAAACCACCCTCACGTTTGACTACAATCTTGCGGCGAACTTCCTGATGCGATACGAATGGCGACGTGATTTCTCGAACCAGCCGTCGTTTCTGACCTCTACACAAGGAGTGCTTAGTAACCAACAGAATACAGCCACGGTCGGGTTGATCTGGTGGTATGGCCGCAAAGAGGGTACCTGGTAGCTGAACGGAACCTTTTTTCTGCATGCGGGGCAGTAGTACGGGGCATGATACCGGAAGATCTGGCGGGCTCTGCTCGATTGTCGCTGGGAGATGAGATATCCTATGGGGTCCATGCTCCGGCGAACAAGCAGATAATCTTCGTGTCGTCATCAACCAGTTGCGCCGCAAGATCGAGATTGACCCCGCACATCCGAAGTACATCTTGACCGAGACATCGGTTGGATACCGATTCCAGTTTCCCCCGGAAGGCGAAGAGAGCGCAAAAGAGAACGGCCAGCCTATTCGCGACGCAGTTTAGTACTCGACCTCCAACTCACATCGAGTCGATGCAATCGGACGGAACTGTAGCAGCAACAGCGCGGCTGAAGCGAGGAGGAGCGGGAGATGGCAGCCGTCGGCGTCAGCAAGGTCGGCGGCCGACAAGCCCGATGTTCCCGTCAGAAGGCTGGCATGCCGCCGTCACGTACTCGCGTAAGGGCCCGCGTTTCTCAGCTCTCTGCTTATCATGACAAACGGAACCGAAGGGCTGCTGTTACAGCTATTTACGATATTCGTATGGGCGAAGGTGTTCGGCGAGCTGTTTGAACGCCTGTATCTGCCCGCCGTTCTAGGTGAGATTCTGGCCGGCATCGTACTCGGTCCGTATGCCACGCAGTTTGTCATCCCCACAACCACGGTCTATTCCATTGCCGAAATCGGCGCAATCTTCCTGCTGTTCACCGTCGGCCTGGAGACGAGTCCCAAGGATCTCATCAGTGTCTCGCGTTTATCTCTGCGGGTTGCTGTTGGCGGAGTGGCTCTAACGTTCATTGCCGGCTTCTGGCTGATGCGGGCCGACGGCCAGCCAGTCAATGAGTCGGCATTTGTGGCCGCCGCCATGGTGGCGACCAGCGCCGGGATCACCGCCCGCGTGTTGCGCGATCTGAATGTGCTCAAATTCCGGGTGTCACGCATCGTGCTTGGCGCCGCGGTATTTGACGATATGCTCGGCATGATCCTGCTGGGCATCGTGGTGAGCATAGCGACGGGCGCGGGGATCCGCTGGCTGCACCTCGGCTTGGTGATCGCTGAGGCCGTGGGCTTTGCCGTCTTCATGATCTACTTCGGCCCCCGGCTGGTGCTTCGCATAAGGCCCGGACTGCAACGAATGCAAACTCACGATGCTCCGCTGGTGCTGGCGCTTGCCATCTGCCTCGGTCTTTCTGTGGTGGCCACCAAGATCGGCATGGCCGCCATCATCGGCGCTTTTTTCGCCGGCCTGGCATTTGCAGACTACTCGCCGGAGTGGAACCTGGAACCACGCGCGCAGGCCATCAACCAACTGCTCTCGCCATTCTTTTTCTTCACCATGGGATCTCGCCTGCAACTCTCGGTTTTCTCGCGAGAGGTGATCGTCATGGGTTTGGCCATCTCTCTCCTGGCGGTCATTTCCAAGATGCTAGGCTGCGGCTTGCCACTCATCCGCGAGGGATGGATGACTATGCTGCGCGCGGGAGTTGGCATGACCCCGCGGGGAGAGGTTGCGCTGATCGTCGCGCTCGTCGGCTTGCAGATGAACATGATCTCGCAGCGGAGCTACGCCCTGGTGATGATGATGACGGCGATTACCACCATGCTTCCCCCGCCGTTGCTGCGCATGCTGTTTCGCGAAAAAGTTGCCCTGCCAGCGCCCTCCGACGAAACTGCCAGCGAGGCGAAGGAGTCGCTCAATGGCGGCATCGGATAATCTGGTGTGTCGCAGATGCCTGCCGCAAACGTGGGCGGAGGAGTCGCATGGCTGGGGCTGAGCGCCCGCTTGCCGGCAGGCTTGCGTTTCTATCACACGCACAATCGAGCGGGGGCAAATCTGTCCGCCGGCCAGTACAGCGGTGAGGTTGGCCCCGTGTACATCGAGCCAAAGCATGAACCGGAAATTATGACCGCGAGGTTTTTCTTACGCTGAAAGAGTTCGAACCTCCAGCCAATCAACGGAGCGGATGCGATTTCCGGATCGCCATACTTCACGCAGAATCCTGGAGATCCATTTAAAGCCTGGGATACTTCCGCCACTTTCAATTGGATGCCCAGACAGTACATTACTTTCGTCGCGGAGTACGGTTATCGCCACGCGAGCGTGCCATATTTTAGCGGACCAGGTGGAATAACGCCTCTTGGCGGCAACACTGGCACCCCCGCCGTACTAGTGCCGGGGTTTACTCCGGACCTTCGAAAGGATGAAGCCAGTATGCGGTACGCAATCATGGTCAAGTTCTAGGCTTCAGAAACCTGTGACCGCTAGAAATACCAGGCAGTGAGTACCGATATTACGGGCAAGAACTTTCCTTCGACTAGGAAGGGCCAGGCAAATCTCGAGATTGTGCCCGCTCGCTTCGATCACCGCATGAAGTCGGACGACGTTCTCGACGAGTTCCGCAAAGAGGGCTTGCGTGCTGCGGAGCTGCCTGAGTTTCTGGTGTTTGGGGCAGAGCACCCTGTATAGCCGTGTTGCGGCGGTTAGCAAGTAATATGGCGTAGGGAACACTAAGCCACTGCTTCTGGACCATCCAGTTTGGGATTGCTCTGGTGAGGAGCAATGAACTCGATCCCGCAGGTCTGGAGTAGACGACCATCCAGTAGATCACTATCGTATGCAGTGTCGCCGATCAGCCGCTCAGGAAGGTCGTCGGACTGCGATCGTTAGTGATGGCTACTGTCTTCGTGCCTGTGCCGCGCTTGGTCAACCCCAGGACGAAGCCTCTTCCATGAGCCGGCCGCCCCGTCTTTACGCACAATTTATGCACATTTTATTTCATCTTTACGCCTTTCAGTATCCAATCGAATGATGGCTGAGTTGTTGCCAGGGAGCTTTTCGGGCAGTTTTGGCAAGGATATGCCACAGCTTTAACTGCGAAGTTTGCCCAAGATGCTAGTGACAGACAAGAAACGCAATATTCTGGTTGTGGATGACGAGCCGCAGATCACGTGCGTGCTGATGACCACGCTGACAAGTCACGGGTATGCTATCCGCATCGCAGCCGATGGCGATGAGGCGCTCCAGGTCATGAAGGACTGGCCGCCCGATCTGCTGATAACCGATCTCTCCATGCCCAACATGGATGGGCTGCAACTGTGCCGCAACGTCAGAACCCGCTCGACGGTCCCGATTATCGTCCTTTCTGTAAGAGGTGAGGATCAGGCAAAGATCGAGGCGCTCGACGCCGGCGCCGACGATTATGTGACCAAGCCCTTCGGTATTAACGAATTAATGGCGCGGATACGGGCCGCGCTGCGGCGTGCGTCACCTGTCGAGGGCCTGGCGGCAGGCGTGATCGAGATCGGAGACTTCCATATCGACACGCAGCGCCGCGCCGTCCTGGTCAAGTCGCGCGAAGTTCATCTCACTCCGAAGGAATTCGACCTTCTGGTTTATCTCGCGCAACGTGCCGGCAAGGTCATCACGCATCGCGCCCTACTGTCCGCTCTCTGGAACGAGAGCAGCAACGAGCAACTCGATTCTCTGCGGGTGTTCGTGGGGCATTTACGCAAGAAGATCGAAGCCGAGGGGCCAGCTCACTATATCCGTACCGAACATTGGATCGGCTATAGATTTGAGCCCGGCGATTAGTCTCCACGCCTGGCAAAGGCTGTTTATGTATTTTTTATGGACTTTTTAGGCGGACTTTATGCACTCAGGTATCCAATCGGAGTGGGTAAACTGAGTGGGGATGGGTCAGTCGCAGGCCGGACTTCAGCGGGACAAGACCGCGTCCTTACACTGACTGAGGTAAACACAGCCTCACGGAGGAATCAACAATGCAGGATCTTGTGTTCATAGCCGTTACGATCGCGTTCTTCGCGCTCTCGTTAGGGTACGTCCACTTCTGTGATCGAGTGAAGTGAGGTAAGCACCATGCACTTTGAATCGTTGGCCATGCTCGTCGTCAGTATCTTGATGGGGATTTATCTGCTGTACGCGCTGTTGCGCCCGGAGAAGTTCTGATGACCGCCAATGGGTGGTTTCAAATCGCGTTTTTCACTCTCTTGGTTCTAGCCGTCACCAAGCCGCTCGGCGTCTTTATGACGCGGGTGTTCAACCGCGAACGCACATTCCTTGACCCGGTGCTGCGGCCCATCGAGCGTGTGATTTATCGCGTCACCTGCGTCGATGAGAATCACGAAATGCGCTGGACGGAATACGCCGTGTCAGTGCTGTTGTTCAGCGCTGTCTCCATGGTGGCGCTTTATCTCATCATGCGCTTGCAGGCGCACCTGCCGTTCAACCCGCAGAAGCTGGCATCGGTCGCCAAGGATTTGTCGTTCAACACGGCGGCTTCGTTCACGACCAACACGAACTGGCAGGCCTACACGCCCGAAACCACAATGAGCTATCTCTCGCAGATGGCCGGGTTGGCGTATCACAACTTTGTCTCAGCGGCCACCGGCATCGCGCTGGCGATTGCTTTCATTCGCGGCATCGCGCGCCGGGAGATGCAGACCATCGGCAACTTCTGGGTGGACTTGGTTCGCAGCTGCCTCTGGGTGTTACTGCCAATCTCTATCGTGGGCGCACTGCTATTGGTATCCCAAGGTGTTCCACAGAACCTGAAGCCCTATGACACGGTGAAGCTGCTGGAACCACAGCAGGTGCAGAAGGTCGGCCAGGACGGCAAGCCCGTCGTAGACGCCGCCGGCAAGCCGGTGATGGATACCGTCACCGACCAGGTGATCGCCCAAGGTCCGGTAGCCTCGCAGGAGATCATCAAGAATCTCGGCACCAACGGCGGTGGGTTCTTCAACGCCAACAGTGCTCACCCTTACGAAAATCCAACCCCTTTATCCAACCTGATTGAGATGTTCGCCATATTCGCGATCGGCGCCAGCTTAACGTACACGCTGGGACGGATGGTTGGCTCGCAGCGCCACGGCTGGGCTGTCTGGGCCGCTATGGCGATTTTGTTTATCGCGGGCGTGAGCACAGCTTACTGGGCCGAATCCCATAGCAATCCGCTGATGCCCGGTGCTGATTACCGCGCTAGTGCGCTCCAGGCCGGCGGCAACATGGAGGGCAAAGAGGTTCGCTTCGGCGTCGCCAACTCCGCGCTCTGGGCAACGGTGACTACCGACACAAGTTGCGGCGCTGTCAACAGCATGCACGACTCATACACGCCACTGGGCGGCATGGTCCCGCTGGCCAACATGATGCTCAGCGAGGTGGTGTTCGGCGGCGTCGGCTCCGGAATGTACGGGATGATTATCTTCATTATTCTGGCGGTTTTTATTGCCGGCCTCATGGTGGGCAGAACGCCGGAGTATATGGGAAAAAAGATCGAGGCCTATGACGTCAAGATGGCCATGCTCGTGGCACTTATTTTCCCGCTCATCATCCTGACATTCACCAGCGTCTCGGTGCTACACCCGTTTGGCACCTCGGGCATCAGCAACCCAGGGCCGCACGGATTCACCGAGATCCTGTATGCGTACACCGAAGGCGCCGCCAACAACGGCTCCGCATTCGCCGGACTCAATGCCAACACACTCTGGTACAACGTCACCATCGGTTTGACGATGTTGCTTGGGCGTTTCTGGATGAAGATCCCGATGCTGGCGATTGCCGGCAATCTGGTGCGCAAGAAGTCGGTTCCACCCTCTCTTGGCACTTTCCCGGTCACTACGCCGTTATTCACTGTGCTGCTGATTGGCGTGATCCTGATTGTGGGGGCACTGACCTTCTTCCCGGCACTTAGTCTGGGGCCAATCCTGGAACACCTGCTGATGTATGCGGGAAAGACCTTCTGAGGAAATTGCGATATGGCATCGAAACAGAAAGCCGTTTGGGAATGGAAGATTGTCCGCCGCGCGGTGCTGGACTCTTTCGTCAAGCTGAACCCGCGCAAGATGATGGGCAACCCCGTCATGTTCGTCGTAGAAGTCGGCAGCGTCATCACCACGCTGCTGCTGTTTCATGGCAAGGACGCTTCTTTCGGATTCAATCTGCAGATCACATTGTGGCTGTGGTTCACAGTGTTGTTCGCGAACTTCGCCGAGGCGATGGCCGAGGGTCGCGGCAAGGCACAGGCTGACACGTTGCGCAAGGCACGCGCCGAAACGATTGCGAACCGCGTGCTCCCGAACGGGCAAATCGAACAGGTACCGAGTTCCCATCTGCGTGCAAACGACCTCGTAGTCTGCTCGGCAAACGACTTCATTCCCTCCGACGGTGAGATCATCGAAGGCGTGGCTTCGGTCGACGAGTCGGCCATCACCGGCGAGTCCGCGCCCGTGATTCGAGAGGCCGGCGGCGACCGCTCGGCCGTGACCGGCGGGACCCGCGTGTTGTCGGACCAGATTCGGGTGAAGATCACCTCGAATCCGGGTGAGACCTTCCTCGATCGCATGATCGCCTTGGTGGAAGGCGCCGAGCGGCAGAAGACACCTAACGAAATTGCACTGAACATTCTGCTTGCGGGATTGACGATTATCTTCCTGCTAGCGGTGGTGAGCTTGCAGCCATTCGCCATCTACTCCGGTTCGCCGCAGACTGTCTTTGTGCTCGTATCGCTGCTGGTCTGCCTGATTCCGACGACGATTGGCGGCCTGTTGTCGGCCATTGGCATCGCCGGCATGGACCGGCTGATTCAGCACAATGTATTGGCAATGTCCGGACGCGCCGTGGAAGCGGCAGGCGATGTAAACACTCTATTGCTGGACAAGACAGGAACCATCACGCTTGGCAATCGCCAGGCATCGGAGTTCATCCCAGCGCCCGGCGTTACGCAACAGGAGCTCGCCGACGCAGCGCAGTTCTCATCCTTGGCCGACGAAACTCCCGAGGGCCGCTCGATCGTCGTGCTGGCAAAAGAAAAGTACGGTCTGCGAGGACGCGAGTTGGCCGACCATGAGGCGGTTTTCGTGGCTTTCAGCGCCACGACCCGCATGTCGGGCGTAAACCTCAACAGCTTCGAGATTCGCAAGGGCGCCGTCGATGCCATCACCAACTACGTAAAACAGAACGGCGGCGAGTTCCCTGTGCAAGTACAGGCTACGGTGGAAAAGATTGCCCGCTCCGGTGGAACACCTCTGGTGGTCGCCGAGCGGAGCCGTGGCGCGCTTGGAGTAATCGAACTGAAGGACATAGTCAAGGGCGGCATGCGCGAGCGTTTCGATCAGCTCCGCGCCATGGGCATTCGCACCGTAATGATTACCGGCGACAATCCCCTGACCGCTGCCGCGATTGCACAGGAAGCCGGGGTCGATGACTTTCTGGCTCAGGCTACGCCGAAGGACAAGATGGACCTCATCAAGCGCGAGCAAGCCGAGGGCAAACTGGTTGCCATGACCGGCGACGGCACCAACGACGCTCCCGCACTGGCGCAGGCCGATGTCGGTGTTGCCATGAATACCGGCACGCAAGCGGCGAAAGAGGCCGGCAACATGGTGGATTTGGATTCGAATCCCACCAAGCTGATCGAGGTAGTCGAGATCGGCAAACAGTTGTTGATGACTCGCGGCTCGCTGACCACATTTTCGATTGCCAACGATGTCGCCAAGTATTTCGCCATCATCCCCGCCATGTTCGCCGGAACATTTCCAGTGCTGAATGCGGTCAACGTCATGCATCTGGCGACACCGCAATCGGCCATTTTATCGGCGGTCATCTTCAACGCCCTGATCATCGTGGCCTTGATCCCGCTGGCGTTGCGCGGGGTGAAATACCGCCCCATGGGAGCAGCCGCTCTGCTGCGCCGTAACCTCTGGGTCTATGGCATCGGCGGCATCATCGTCCCGTTCATCGGGATCAAGCTGATCGACTTGCTGATTACGGGCGTGGGGCTTGCATAGAAGAAGAGGAATGCGATGAAAAAGAATCTTCTGATTGCCGTACTCATGACAATTGCGACGACCATTCTTTTAGGGTTGATCTATCCCCTGGTAGTGACGGGAATCGCCCAGGTTATTTTCCCCGACAAGTCCAATGGACAACTCATCCAGCGGAACGGGCAGGTCGTGGGCTCGCGCCTCATTGGACAACCATTTGGCGGTCCCGGCTACTTCCACTCTCGGCCCTCAGCCGCGGGCAACGGCTACGACGCTGGGAACTCCGGCGGCTCCAACCTTGGTCCGACAAACCAGAAACTCGTCGACCGCTTCAAACAGGATCTTCCCAGGTTGCAAGCTGAGAACCCAGGCAAGCCGGTTCCCATTGACCTGCTGACCACCTCCGGTTCGGGACTTGACCCGAACATCACACCGGCCGGCGCTGACTTTCAGGTTCCCCGCGTGGCGAAGGAGCGTGGTATGAGCGAAGCTGCCGTCCAGCAGCTGGTTGCGCGACATACCGAAGAAAGGCAATTCGGCTTTCTCGGTGAGCCGCGCGTAAACGTCCTGGAACTCAACCTCGACCTCGACGCGACGCACCCCATGGCAAAGGTCGCCATGACAACGGACAAGGCTCGCTGACAAACAGAATATGACGGCTCCGATGCTGCACTTTGTGCAGAAGCCGCCGGCCTCCGAAGGAAGCTTATGCTGCTCGTCAAGCAGCCGCCCTCCCCCGGCCAGCAACAATGCTTCGCTCCCGTGTGGGCGGGAGTCAACTATCTGCAAAAGCAATTCTCCAAGAAAAACTACCTTTCGATCCGCAATGAATTTCTCGACGATGCGAAGGGCCAGAGGACAGGGTATAAGACTTGGTACTTCCGAACGAGGGCATCCACCTGCGCTACCGTGCTCGGCGGAATGTCTTGCGATCCTGAAAACAGTATGATCGGAGTCTCCGGGCGAGTATGCTTCACCTCCAGCACAACTTCTCCGCCATT
>Ga0187868_1000778_pt1 | contig 24535 bp, 28 predicted proteins | sample June2016WEW_13_4_FD_133014 | JGI IMG/M metagenome (GOLD analysis project Ga0187868, IMG submission 133014) | Peatland microbial communities from SPRUCE experiment site at the Marcell Experimental Forest, Minnesota, USA - June2016WEW_13_40 | ecosystem: Environmental > Terrestrial > Soil >... | reverse complement strand
GTAGATGGAAGAACAACATATTAGTCAAGGTGCGCAGCGCAACTTCCCACAATAATGCAGTTAATCCATCAATTCAGTTCAATCCGTAACTCAAACTAGCTTGGTTACTCTTCGACTACTTCAGCAAAAGCGAAGTTGCGCTTCACAGCCTTGATTTCAATCTTAACTTCGTCACCGATCTTGGTGTGTGGCACGAAAATCACGAATCCACTAATGCGAGCTATCCCATCGCCCTGTTTTGCAATATCCTCGATTTTTACGTCGTATTGCTTTCCGACATCTACGGGAGCACTCTTTGGTTTGCTATCGTAGCTCTTGTAGCCGCCGCCGAAATTGTTTCTTGTGTTTGCTCTATACACGCCGTCACCTCCTTTTTGCTTGAACACGTATCTGTATGCCTATGTCATATATAGCTTCGCGCATTGGAGAGAACAAGCGCCAGCTAAGCCTAAACGGGGCCCTCTCCGCGACAGCATCAATTTGTGGTTGTTCCGTCTGCTAACCCGTCATCTCTTGAATTCAAAACACTAACAGCAGAGTCACGTCAGTACGTTCGAACTGAGAACCGTGGCGTGCTGAGTAAAGAGTATCAGCACGCCTTCGCGAAATGGTGATGCAAATGAAAACCAAAACCCTTCATCAACCGGTTTTGCTTAAAGTAACTCTTCAAAAGGTCTATGAGGCCCCTATAGATTCCAAGCAGCTCTCAGAGTTTACGCATTCCCGGCGGTGATACGTAGCGAAGTGGGGGGAGTGCCTTCCATGCATAGGCCTCCGGAATGATCGTGATCCCAGACAAAATCGTGCAATAATGGCGAGGCGCTGACTGGCCCCAAGGTCATTATTCCACGGTGACGTTCGAGCCGCAGGCGAGGTCAGCAAACCAGATTAGATTTTGCGCAGGCTGATATCTCTGAAGTCCATGAGAGCTCAAAGCTGGGTGGGTCAATGGATAGGGACAACCTAGCGGCATATTTTGGCTAAGCGTTGAAAGGCTGCCAACGCTCATTTGCTGTAGAGCTGCTGCCACTAATCCAACAAGTTAAAATAGTACCTCGTGCTTGGAAAAAACAGTTGGGAAAAGGCACTGAAGGCCGCGTGTCTCGCACAGGGCGTGACTACCTCATTTTGGAGCCATGCGGCACCGCCTCCCAACAGCAATTCAAGGCAGCAAAAGTGAATACCAAAGCTGCGAGGCCGTTACGGTCGTCTGTTAGTGTATATGTTCTTCATCATATTTAGAGAGTCCCATCGGACCTTCTCTCTAATGGACGTTCCTGAGGTGCGTACACCACTTCAGGCGTCAAAAGGCCTCGCAGAATGGCATAGCGCGGAGCGGCCGTTCGATACCTGCGCTGGCGGTTCCTCGATGATGCCGAAGCGCGCCGCCATTTGAAGGTGACGGAAACCTTGTCAACTGTGTCAAAAAACGGCGCCATCTTTTTTACCTCGTCCCCTCTCTTCACTATCCATGATATGCGAAATGGGCGATCTGCACATTTACTACGAGACACATGGCGAGGGCAACCCAGTGCTAGCGATCCACGGGTTTGGCATCGATCACCACGTGATGACCGGCTGCTTGGAACCGATCTTCGCAAATCGCGCTGGATGGAAACGCATCTATTTAGATCTACCGGGCATGGGACGCACACGCGCTCCTCGCTGGTTGAACGGTGCAGATCAGATGCTGGACGTCATCTTAAAGTTTTGTGAATACGTTATTCCTAACGACCAGTTCCTGGTGGCAGGCGAATCTTACGGAGGGTACCTGGCCCGCGGCTTGGTCCGTTCCATACCCGAACGCCTCAAAGGGGTCCTCCTTATCTGTCCTGTTGTCGTAGCTGAGCGAAATCGGCGCGATCTGCCCCCCCGACGTGTGTTCGTCAGGGATGAATCGTTCTTAGCTAGCATCGCACCTAACGACCAGAAAAAATTATTTGAGCGTGTGCTTGTGGTGCAGGATAAACCGCGATGGGATCGCTTCACGCAGGATATTATTCCAGGGATGAACGCAAAAGATAAGGCGTTTCTTGAGCGATTTGAAAACCGCGGGTACAGTTTTTCCTTCGACATCGATGAGCTTTCGCATCCCTTCGACCGGCCTTCCCTTATCCTTGTTGGCCGCCAAGACACATCAGTGGGGTATCGTGACTCACTAAAAATCGCTGCGAATTACTCCCGCGGGACAGTTGCTATCTTGGATAGGGCCGGGCACGGCCTGGAAGTCGAGCAGGAGACTGTGTTTAACTGCTTAGTCAACGAGTGGCTCGATCGCGTGGAAGTGTAGCATTCGTGAACCTACGCTGACTTAGCTCACTTTTTGCGGTTCTTCTTGGCATCGCTCTGAAGTTCTTCTATCACTTGAAGGAGCGGATTAAAGTGGTCGTGCAGTGCCTGAATAAAACTGCTGACCAGCGAATCTGAAGCTTGATCATTCGACAGCGAATTTCGCCTTTTTGACACGATGTATTACCTTCTTTTACGTAGGCCACGCAGTCGCTCTGAACTCACAACGCTTTTTTCTAAGCGCTCAGATGTCTGCCAGACGACCTCTTGCGACCACAGTCACTTTGGTTAGCTTCGAAGGAACACTTAGTGCATCACTTAGCCTTAGTCCTTTTTCGTAAGCGTCACAAGTCGAAAGAGGGCACAAACTGTCTTGTGAAATGTTTCCGTTCCGTTGACTGCTTGCTTTACAGAACGTGACCACAATCGATCGATTTTCGGTTGAAGAAAGTGAAGTCATCGTCAATCGTATCATTTGACTGCGATCGTTCCTTTCATAGGGATGTATGCTGCAATAGTAGGGGAACGACCCTGAGTTGTTAAACTGATATGTGTAAGTGGCACCGGTTAAGAAGTGGCGATGAAAACGCCGATGAATCCGAAACAACCGTATGCTGGACCGAATCATAAGTCTTCCACGTCACATTCGCCCCTTTTTGAATCGTCGTCGACGGGTTGAATGCGTAATTCTGCATAGCGATGGAATTTGGCTCGAGGTGCTAGTAACAGTGCTAGTAACCGGACCGGGGCTCGGATTTGAGGACGATGTGCATCCTGCAATCATAACTGTCGCACCCGCTATCACAACAAGTACTAAAATGGTGTTTTTTCATTTTCTCTTTCTCCCACACACAGTCTGGCAGCTTTTATACAACATTCGTTTAATGAAGTTTGCCCGCTGCATCGTCGCACCGACGTTGCTGGGCATGTGTCCAGCTCTTGCGATAGCATTTGGCCGTCTGCAAGTTCTACGAAATGTCGAAACGCAACGCTTTCATAGAGGATAGGAGAGAATAGCGAGGGGCTATATGGCAATTGATATACGAACATTGGCCACAGCGAACCTGGTTGTTCAGCTCGTGCTTATCGCGCTCATCCTAGGTGCCGTTTATCTTGCGCGCAGGGGAAGGGTAAAACGACATTGCACAATCGTACGAGGAGCCGTCGTCGTCCAAATCATTGCGATATTGGTAGTGATGCTGCCTTCGCTGCTCGGATATGTTGCAAACATTCCGCCGATTCCATTCCTGTACCCTGAGCTCCTCGTCCATCACATTTTGGGGCTTGTGCTGATCGCGATCTTCATCTACGTCAACCTAGAAGTCGGACACGTCATCCGGCCCGTCGTCAAACGCAAAGACGCCATGCGGACTGCTCTAGGGGTATGGCTGGTCGCCTTCGCCCTCGGCATTATCATTTATCTCACAGTCTACTACACGTGACGCAGATCTTCACCCAAACAGTTCGACCCAGCTCTAGCCACACGTCTTTCATTACGAGGATTCAACGTGCTAAACGACCACCGCCTTATTTGGCGCACACCGCGCTGTCAAGGGCTTATGCATATCGATTGGGGCGCCGAGCAGCAATCACTCGTGTCCAACAAGCAAAACACAAAACAACGTATTAAGCATAATCAGCAGGCCTACGTGCCAAGCAGAAACCATGAATAAGCCCCGCAGTTACCACGCGTCCTACCAGTTTGAAATCGTTATGCCTGAGCCGTTTGATTTTTCGCTCACCGTCGCTAAACCGGCTGGCTGGCATTGGTCAACTCCGAGAGAAGTTTTTAGAGACGGCACGCTGTGGAGCGGCACCTATGTAAATGGCAAGCCGGTCGGATTGAAACTGTCCGCAGTCAACGACAGTGTGATCGTAAGCGTTTACGTTCAATCGCACTTGACTAACAACGAAGAAGCTGCGCTGCAGACGTCGATCAGAATCGGGCTGGGTGAGAACGAAGACCTTAGCGCTTTTTACTCATTCGCTCACAATGACGACGTGCTCTCAATCGCAGTTCAAGACCTCTACGGCATGCGCGTTGGACGGCTGGATGACTTGTTCGGTCGGGTGATTCTTGCTACAACCCTCCAGATGGCCCCGCTCAAACGAAGCCAAGACATGATGGCAAGACTACTCGAGCGATACGGAACGAACATTGCTTTCGATGGTCGTGAGGTCGTCCTCTGGCCAAGACCTTCCAATATCGCTAAACGGGACCCCACCGAGCTGAGGCGAGAAGCGAGGCTCGGCTACCGAGCGGAGCGGCTGGTTAAGGCGGCGCGCTATCTACTGGAACATCCGGTGTCGCTAAACGAGCTAGAGCGACAGCCCGAGACAGAAGCTGTAAAAAACGTGATGGAAATCCCAGGCATTGGGGCGTATTCGGCAGGTCTGATCGTTGGTCAGGACTCCGTCCCGCTTGACGTGTGGAGCGTGGTCATCATGAGCGAGCTTTTGCTCGGACGCAAGCCCAAACACCCCAGGCAGGAAATCAACGCGGTGACACAAGCCGTGCGTGGCCGCTGGGGCAAGTGGGCGTGGATGGCTTTTGTGTACGTGGTGAACGACCTGCCGAAGCTCGGGACGATTTACAATCTGTCAAGGTTAACCTGAAGATAGACAAATGACCAAAGACACAGTGACGGATCGCTATCATCGCGCGCGCTCAATATTGCGAAAGATATAGCATCTGTTTGGCTGGCCTGGCTCAAAAAACGGCCCCTCGCACCGAGGCCAGAGGATACAAAGCACTTCGCCTTCGCAACGACCAACCTAAACCCACCTTTTTTTGCGAGTTAGCTCTAAATAGACGCACCCCATCCTTAGATCAAAGAACCTATGGTAGTCGGAGTCACCTTAGTAAACGTGGTTCCTGGCCAGGAGCGACGCGTTTTTGACAAACTCGGCGAGATCCCTGGGATTAGAGAACTTCATCATGTGTTTGAAGAGTATGATTTCTTAGTGATCATTGAAGTCGATGGCCTGCCCCTCCTCAGCAAGACGGTGGACGTGATTCGCGATGTGCAAGGCGTTACAATCACCCACACCGTCGTTGGCGCTGAACTCTCCGACACGTAACGAGACTGCGTCGACGCACCGCGCGCCAGCTAAACGAGCGACACGAATGCTTGCAAATTTAGAAAATGTAGCGCACGTCTCAGGATTCAACTAGCGAAGGCGTCAATAATTAGGATTGGAAAAAAGGTGAGACGATTGCTGCTAAGTTTCACTCCGGGTTGTAAAATGAATACCCTCAAGCGGTCCGCAGTCTGTGCAACCGTCAAGAGTCCGATAAAGCTACCCGTCTCCAACTCCTAGGGGATCGTTTCGATCTCGGACGTCGCGGCACGCGCGTAGACGAGAAGCCCCCAAAGGCGACGGATTCGTAGGCCAAAATCGTCTCCGCCAAAGGTATGAAGCAGTGATTTTTGAGTGGATTTCGAAGTCGAACGGTACAGACTAGCACAACGAAGAAAGTTTGGAGGAGGAAATAAGTAATGAGAAAACGAATCATGGTAGGCCTAGCCGTTGCCGCAGTGGCCGTCATTGCCGCTATTGTGAGCTATCTCTGGCGCGTATTTCGGATAGACCAAACAAGCAAGACAAACGATGCAAAAACGGAAGACGGCGGAAAGCGCGGCGAATCGAAGGAATAGCGCAGAAACGGCTTGCCTGTCGAACTTCGATTGCCAGGTTATCAGACTCAAAGAGTTTTTATATAGTAGTTTGTTTTCTCTGCCTTTTTCGGTAGGAGCAAGCAAAGGAAATCAAAAAAAGGTGACGCGCCTGCAGAAGGATTTCAACGTTCATATCAAATCCCGATCGTGATTATAGTCGATGCTCGGTTGACTGAGACAGTGGATCAGTTCCGGGCTCAGGTCCATGCCGCGAGACACAAGACGTGGATCACTCCTGCTACCATCAGTTCACGGTCATTTTGACCTTCTTCGAATCGGGTTTTTTGGCATCCGTGCCAAGATATTCCCTGTTTGCCGTGTGGGTGCTGAGAAGGTTTAAACGTGTGAAACGGAGAGCGTGGACCTCACTGAGTAGCAGAGCTCTACAGAGACTTGTGCGGCTTCGTCAAGGGTACCAACGACGGCTCCCTGAAGCCCGCTGTCGGCGACTCGGAAATGGGACAGTGCGACAACGCGGCTGACCGTTTCTGAGTTCATAGTGGCTGTGAAGGCAATCTGTCGCCCACCTCCTAAGCTGGCGATAGAATAAGGCGATCTTTTAAAAGGTCCTGACGGCCATTGCGACAGGCAAAGGATAAGCACGAGCGATCCCTGCTAATTCGCGACCTATGTCGGACACTCGATAGCTCCTCGAGCATGATTCGTTGCTCGTGATTCGCGATCTCAACTACTCAAGGGCCGATCTCACAGCCCTAAGTTTGATTCTCGTTTGGCATCAAGTTGCAGAGAAGAGCCATCGGCGTTTCGCACCGCTCCCGTAATCTCATTGAATAAATCGCTAGATTTTAGCAGTTTCAATTTCAAGGCAGGTTAGACGTGTGTCAATCCTTTTTTTCGTCAATCTAGGGCCGTTGCCTCCACTTATATACCGCGTCGTATTGGCGATAGTGTGCGGGGGTCTTTGCAGCGCATTTGCAGACTGTTCCTCTTATTCTGTCCGCTTTTGTTATTTCCAAAGGCTTTCGTTCGGGACCGATTCCTTGGATCTGCGTGGGCCAGCGCGAGCGAGCAAAGAGTTGATCATAGTAAACAGTTTCAAATTCCGATGTTGTGACATTTTAGCTCTCATTAAACATTCTCCAAATAGGCTATTTGAGTTCGATTGAGCGCAAACGCCAAATCGGGCTCCGTTAAGGAGAGAGATCACGCTTTTCAATCACGAGCTTGTCAAAATCCCTTTTTTGACACGTGTAGAGTGCCAGTCCGGGGGGTTGAATATTGAGACAGAAAAGTCCAATCTAAAAGACTGTAGGCTCTATTCTGCTGCATAAGACAGCCGAGTAGCCTTTTTGTGGCAACAATTAGGCGTTTTTAACGTTAGTTTCTTTTTCGATTCACTTTACGGGTCCTTTATCGCGAGTTAGCCCGCACGCCAATGATGAATCGCTTAGCGTCCGCTAATGTTCTATCACTCGTAAATCCTCTTATTACGCTATTTTCATATGGGCTTTTTTTAAACAACGTGATACATCTCAATTTCGTGCGAATTTCGCAACAGAGGTCGCGCCCTTAATTTTTTTTCCATTTTTGGCTTTTTTAGCTTTTTAATCCACTGTTTAAGCGCGTTTACTTAGATTTTTCTAGCTTTCATCCGAGGGCGATTTATGGCTTCCCTCGGGAGCGAGCGAGTGCTCTGAGGATCTTAGATCCCGCAAGACCGAGTAAATGACGTCAAAATCGAAAAAGCCTTATAAGAATTTGCTCTAGTGAATACACGTTAGCCGAAACTCGGTTAGCCTAAAAAGGAGATGAATCATGAAGAAAGTAATCGTGTCTCTACTAGTGCTCGCTTTTGTGGCACTTGCAGCGACAGGCACCGTTTCAGCCCAGTGCGCAGCTAAGCCCGCAACCAGCACGAGCGCTGCAACGGTATGTGCTCAGTGCACGAGCTGCGTGACCTCAACCTGCTGCAGCTGTGCGTGCCCCACGACATGCTGCTGTCCAACAGTCGCGTGCTGTGTCGTCACTCAGTGCTGTGAAGTCAAGACAATCGCGGCCATGCCAGTTTGGAAGACAATCTACACGGCAATGCCAGCAGTCGCTACGCCTGCAGTAGCAGTCGCTGCGAAGGGTGGAGCCGCAGCCGCCGGTGAAGGCAGCTCAGGATCATCGATCACGCAGGTAAATACGCAGTCGATCACCACGGGTGCCATCACGGTGAACGGCACCACCTTAGTTCCAACAGGTCCGGCTAGTGACGACATTGGAAACGGAGTAAGCGTTAGCAATTCTGCGACCTCCACAGCCAGTTCATCGCAGGTCAATGTCGTCCTCAACCACGTCACCATAAATGGAGCTGTGGCGCTTGACAACTCGACCGCGTCAACCACAACCAAGTAAACAGCGATGACAGCACGTCGTGATACAGGTCACCTGTAGAGCGACGCCGAGTGCCTACAGTTGATCTCAGCTGTAGGCGCTGCTACAAAAACTGGGAGCATTAGAGAAAAGAAAAAGGCGAGTGCCCTTATTTCAGTGATCCGTAAATCGATGATTTACGTTCGACCGGATAAGGTCAGTCATTAATTAGGGCAGTTGCACAAGCTAAAATCGAATTCGATTTAGGCCAGGGATGACCGGCTTCCTTTTTTGCTTTTTTTGAACATTGCAGCTAGTTAGCTGTTTCTTTTTGGTGAATGGCACAGCGCGCCGAGGCCCTGCTGCACAAGCTGCGATTGCACGAAGGCCGTTATCAGTGATGAGCTGCAGTTGCGATTGTACTAAATATCACAGTGCTATGAACAGCATGACGAAAAAAAAGAAGGATAGAACGCGGCCGTTTAGATAGCTTTTATCTCAATGTGTAAGCGTGCGATACCTCGAAACCAGCTTGCTACAGCAATAATCGCTGATGTTTCTTCAAGCATGCAAATCAATAGATCGCAGTTGGCGTTCATTGGGATCGCGCGTCCGTTGAGCGTAGCGCGATAAGTCACACTCTGCTCTCGAATCTTCCAGTTGCATCCTCACGAGTTACCCAAGCTTCAAATAGTCACCGCTGAGAATAAGGAATCGCCCGTGAAAGAAAGCAGCGAATTAAGACAAAAGGTCAGAGGAGAATCTGTTGGGAGGCTCGGATGAGAAATGGCGTTCAATGTTGAAATTGAAGACACTTTTGCCGAGGCATTTGCAGGTATTTTTTGCCGAGTCATGATTACAGCCGACGACGACGCAACTTTGCGCAGTGCAGCTGAAGACTCAACGGCAACGCCTTCAGTTGTGATCGGCAGAGTAGAAGGGGGCGTTGAGAAGTGGCTTCACGAAAATTCGACTCCAGATAAGCGCAAGGGCGCTGTCCTGCAGTTCTGGGCGGGTTTAGACGAGAAGAAAGCCTTCACCGCTTCCTTAAAGAAGTTTGAGGCTGAACTTTCTTACAGGATTCGCCAAGACATACTTGTTAAACCCTTCACCGCGGTCTTCGATGCGCTAGCGGACGCAGAGGGTAAAATGGACATGATGGAGCGGATTGGACATTGTGGTGACGGATATGAATGGGTGGAAAAACGCTTTGGCAGAAGCGTTGTCGTTGTGCCACTTATGGTCCCAGATTTCATCATTGAAAAGCGTCTGGGGTACGCTCACGGTGTGATGGGTGCGAATTTCTGGGTCATGTGTGAAACAAAAGAAGCTCTAAGAGAAGCCGGAGAAAAGGCCCTGCGTGCCATCCACCGCGTAACGGGTGTGGTGACCCCTTTCGATATGTGTTCCGCAGGTTCAAAGCCTGAAACCCATTTTCCGTTGGTAGGTCCAACCACAAATGAACCCTTCTGTCCTTCGCTTAAGCACAGATTGGGAAAGGCCTCCAAGGTTCCAGAGGGCGTTCGATATATCCCCGAAATAGTGATTAACGGAACCTCGCTTGACACAGTTAGAGAAGCGATGAAAAGAGGAATTGAAGCCACCTTGGACATCGATGGTGTGGCCAGAATTTCAGCCGGTAACTACGGCGGAAAACTGGGCGAATTCAAAATCAATCTGCGTGAGCTTTTTCCATGAACTGTTTTGACGTTGTTGGTTTCGGCGGCTCAACGTAGATAACCTTTTCAGGCAAACCAGATTGCCGTAAAAGAAGCGAGTCTCACAGAACCGCAGGATGAAATGTGCTCCGGCCTGCAGAGCGAGTCGGGGCATTTGGATAGGATTCGCTGGGGTTTGGAAACTCCTTGTGACGGCAGTGAAGACAAAGAACGTATGTTCACTCTTGAAAGCTTCCGAATGTGGGGGCTACGTCATTTGTACGAGGTCTATGAAGTACTGGACGGATGTGCGTTTGACTATCTGAGCTTATTTCTTACGCCCTGTGAGTGGCGGCTAGCTCAGTCAATGAACAACGTTTTTATTTAACCGCCCATTTGGTGTATGTCGGATGACTGTTCGCAAGGTACGTGCGATGAAGATTAATCTAGTTAACGTAGAGGAAACGTTACTCGTCCCTCTGTGGGGGCGGGCAAAATTCAGTCGAGAGAACCCCTCCATCTTCAACGATACGAAGGCGATTGAACTCGTTGAAGGGCTTGATTACGATTTTGCAAGGCTCGACAAAAGTCTCGGTGTACTAGGAAATCTCATGCACCGGCACGAGCGAAGCATCTCGACGACAAAATCCGCGGTATATCGCTAAAATCCCGAGGCGCCGGTCATTGATCTTGGGGCAGGCCTTGACACCGCGTTTTACCGGTCGACAACGGATCGATTCACTGGTACGATCTTGACCTTCCTGCGGTCATCGACGTTCGTCGGCGACTCATTCCCGAAACTGCTCGGTCGACGTGCATCGCAAAATCGGTGCTGGATCTCAGTTGGCGTGACGACATTACTGATACTGAACACGGCGTATTCATGGTAGCCGCCGGCGTGCCCATATATCTTCACGAGTCTGACATAAAATCGCTTTTTTCATCGCTGGCAGACGGTCTTCCGGGCGCGGAGATCGCGTTCAATACCCAGTCAAGACTCGTAAAGTTAAGGAGTAACTCGGTTATGTGGAGGGTGGGGATGAAAGCCACGAAATAGGCCCTGAAGGATGCGCGCACGATAACAAAATGGGATAATCGCATCAAGGTTTTGGATCTGTTTCCCCTGTTCAAAGACATTTCACGAGACCCCGCGCGGGGTAGGTCAGTCACGAGATGGATGAATCTCTCCGACAGAAGGGGATCGATGAACGTCGTGCACCTGCGAGTCTAGCACTCGCAGTTTGATTGCTGACATATCTAAAATTGACGACGTTAGAGAATGTCAGCAGGCACCGGCTCAGTTTTTCGCGTGCGCTACCATATAAATGGGAAAAGTCTCCACAAGTCTCATATACGCTGCGTACTGTCTCCAAAAGACGCGACGAGCATATGCTCCTCAGCATCAATGCGATAACGATACGCCGCGACGAAGGTGATCGTGACGAGTGCTTTGCCTTGCGTTTCCCACAATCGTCAGCGCTGCCTGAACACGTTTTTGATATGTATATAAAATTCTGGGCAGATACCGAACTCGCAGGTTGAGATTGGGTTAGATAACAAAAGTATTCAGTCGTTTCAGCTTCGATCAAAAATGCAAGGGGACGGGCAGGTCGAGGTCGGACATCGCGGATGGACCGCACAGCACGCTTTATAGCTGCCTATTCCCCGAAGCGGACGACCTCTACCCGGAGTACGAAGAGACGTCAAGCAAAAGGGGGGCCCTTACGACGCGATGACCACCGAATACACGACTGCGCTTGTTGGTTGGTTCGCTGGGCTTATCTCGCTGAACGCGATGCCACCGGTTCCCGCCTGAGTTGCTTGGAAGGTGAACACGTCCATGCCGCCCGCCCCGACAACTGTGCTCGATGTACTGACGTTGCTGGCAAAGGTCTGATTGACCAACTTAAGGGTCGAGTTGTCATAGAGGGACAGCTCCCAGTGGTAGCCGGTCGATGGATTCGATGGCAGCCGGATCGCAAAGTCCTGGCCGTGTGAGATATATACCGCGTTCACCGTGGGCACATTGAGCGTTGTACAATTAATCGTGTACTTCACGGTGTTTTCAATTTGGTTCGTAGGACTCACGCAGTTGAACGTGATGACACTGGTTCCCGTCTTAGTTCCCTGGAAGGTGAATACGTCGGCGCGTGGTCCGGGCGCTGATACGCTGCCGCCCACGTACGTCTGATTGACCAGCGTTACGGACGAGGTGTCATAAAGGGACAGCGCCCAGTGGTTGCCGTTGCCGATCGATGAATTGGATGGTAGTTGGACCGTAAAATTCTGCCCTTGTACGGCGGTGAGGTTGGTTGCATTGCTTGCGTTACCACGAAGCGTGGCTGCTGCGTCAGCAGCAACCGTTGCGCTACTAACGGCCGTTGTCGTTGCACTCGCGCTCGGGCTTGGACTCGGGCTTGACGATGATGTGCATCCTGCGATCATAACCGTTGCACCCGCTATCACAACGAGCACTAAAATGAGGTGTTTTCTCAAGTTCTCTTTCTCCTACAGACAATCTCCGTGCCGCTTTAGACTGCTTTGGTATGCATTGTTCGTTTAATCAACTCAGTGAGCGTACGATGCACGTCCTCCCGATACGTCTTCAGCGATTTGGCGATGGGGGACGGTGTTTTTGACCCGTACTTAAGCAGGTGCAGATACAGCAGTGCCTCTTTTTCGGTGAGCCCGAATCCAGTTAAACGGCGGGTGAAGTCGTCGTCAGTGTCATCACTGATCACGATATACGTGGGATAGATGATAGATATAGGTTAGCTTAAAAAAGAAGCGAAGAGGCCAAACACGCTGTGTCGTCTCGTAAGCAGCTTTAAAGAAGTGAAGCACGATGAAACAAATCGTCATAATTGCAACGCTTTGTGCGCTTCTACTCGCTACGGTTGGAACTGCCACCGTGACGGCGAAGCAGGCGAATCCATCATTGCCTACGCTGAACCCATTAGAACGTCTTAAAAACCGACTTATCCCAGAAACACAGCAACTGCTCAAGAGCCACTTACCCAAGAAACAGAATACCTGCTCCGGCAAGCCATAAACCGGATAGCCAGAATAGGCTAATGACAGTTAGCTCTGGCGCTGTAGCGCTTCGCACTCGCGCCATGTATAAATCGCGTCCAAACGTCGCCCGGGAGCTAATCCATAAATCAAAAGTTATTCACCATGCCAGATTTCCCAAGCCGAGCACGTCTTGCTGGGCTCCGTTGGCATTTGAAACTCAAGCTCGCACCTGACGCCGTCGTCGCCGGGCTTGAAGTGCGCACACGTCATGCACTCCTTTGTCATTATACTTTATCCCCCTATAAGTAAAAACAAATACGTAAGAAGGGGTCAATGACGCTTAAGAATTGCTATCTGTGATCTAGCTGGTTGGTGTTGGTGTAGTCGTCGGCAACGTCAGGTACGTCACGACTTTAAAGTATCCGGTAAACGTCGGCGGTCCGTACTGCGCGTTCCCTGCAAACCTTACAGCAATCTCATGCTGGCCGAGGGCTAAGTTCTTAGGGAAGCTATAACCCCCATAGCCACCCGCTGACGTGACTGCACGCACTACCCGTGATTACGGTTCTAAATGTGCCCTACGCACGCTCAACATTAAAGCTCATCTTTTTAGCCACCGTTCGTCGTATCTCTTCATCCTCGCCCTGCGGATGCGAATCCACCACGCCCATAGTATCAGGCGGGCGGCGCTGAAGGCCACAAGCAGAATGAGAAGGAGAACCACTGCGTTCACTGCGTTCATAATTGGCTCACGTTTTGACCGTGCTTCTTGGTTTGTGGCTCATAACCTTATATCTTGAGTGTTCAGAATCGCGCCGTAGGTGTGGCTGCTGGAAAATGATTATCAGACTTTCAGATAACGGTCGGCGAGGAGGTCGGCGTTGGAGTTGCATTCGACGTTGCGGATGGTGTAGCGGATGGCGTTACTGATGGCGTTGCCGAAGCAGATGCTGAAGCAGAAGCCGTAATATTTGCTGTCGTTGGTCGTTTGTGATGTGGTGGCCTGCCGCTTGGTTGCTGCTAGATGTGAACAAGCTCCGCAGGGACGCTGCAGTACAATTCCCCTATTTAATTGGTTTAGGAAGACTAAACGAGGAACTGCGTTTCTTTGCCCCTGACTGCAAGACCCATAATCCATGCGTTCTTGGTGGAATGGACGCGTTGATCGATGCAATGATTGCTGTGCTGCGCTTTACAGTTCTCTCAGCCGCTTTTTTGCATCCACTGCCTCGTTCCACGTAGTCTCGAAAGTGGCTGTGAGGAACTCGGCTTGGGCTTTATTATCGGTCCAGAGGGCCACTGTCGGATCGTCAAGCGTAAGATTCTCAGCATTTATGCTCATCGAACTGATGCTTTCTTTGTTATCTGCGACGAGCATAAACACTCCCGGAAACTGGTCGATGTGGCGTAATTCTTCGCCGCTGTCCAAGAGTTTGCGCACAGGATCAAGATAGGCTCCTGAAATCTTGGTGATCCCTCGTACGCGTCCACCTTTTTCAATCAGCATTTTGGACTTCTCAGGTATGCTGAATTGAAAGGAGTAAGCCAAGTAGTTAGGTGGGAGAATCCACACCACTTCGTTCTGCGCAGATTCTATGATATTTGAACCGGCGGCTAAGGTGTCCTTGACGTTTTTGATGGTAATCTCGCGTGCCATTAAAAAGCTGCAGGAGCTCTAAGTTTATAAAGGTACGTGACACGATTTACGTAACTTCAGATCGGCTAAAAAAAGTCACCCAGAATTAAGCACGATGGGCATTTCCGAAGTGTGGCTTGGTTTATGTCTGCGGGGGCGCCTGTTCCAAAAGCTCGCGTATTCGCTCTTCTGCCGGAACTGCCTGTGCCCATAGCATCTCAAACGTGGAGGCGAGGTACTCAGCGTAGGCGGGGTCGTCGGTCCAGAGTGCACAGATGGGCGCTTCGAGAGAGAACCCCTCGACTTCTCTGTTGATCGTGGATATAGAGATTCTTTTATCGTATACGGTGAACGTGATCCCGTGTTGATCTACGTGGCGCACTTCTTCACCGATGGCTATCATCTCTCGCACCGGTTCAATATATTGATGCGAAATATCGATGATGACTCGCACCTTTCCCCCTCGCTTGATAAACGCAGACGCAGCGTCGTTGACTCCAAAGCGGGAAGCTATGACACTCAAATAAGCAGGAGTCACCATCAGCCATTCCTTTTGCATCTCGTCAATTACTGGCGCGCTGACAGCGAGGAGTTCTTTCATAGTCTTGAGGATCTTGAACGTGGCGACTTCATCGGAGGGCCTGAATTGTTGTTGTTGCGAGAGCTGCTGCAGCTCCCGCTTTCGTGCCTCCATCTCGCGAAGTTCGCTCTCGTGCTTTTTCAGCGCGGCTTCGAGCGCTGTGTCGAGGTCGACGGCTGCGTAGATGGTGGGCGCGTCGAGCGAGGGGCGCACCATGCCCTTCTCGATAAGACTGGTGAGTGTACGATGCACGTCCTCCCGGTATGTCTTGAGTGATTTCGCAAGGGGAGACGGAGACTTTGGGCCGTACTTGAGCAAGTGCAAATACAGCTGTGCCTCCTTTTCACTGAGACCAAAACCAATCAAACGGCTGGTAAACTCGTCGTCACTGGTCATCAATTATCAAAAACGTATGTGAGCTAAATAATAGATATAGGTTAGCCTAGAAAAAGCGGGGATCAAACACGCAGTGTCTCGCGTTAATGCGCGTAGTTCGGTGCTTTGAATTCATATTGTTTCTCAATTAGACGCTCCGCAAAAAGCAAAAAAGGAGCGCCCGAGTCGGGATTTGAACCGGAGTCGGAGCCTCGACAGCTTAGTGAAGCTCGTTTACTGTTTAAAGCTCAAGAAACTAATACTCATCTTGCAGAATTAAAGCCTCCAAAGAGTGAAACGCTGGCGACCTTGAAGTTCAAGTATACGAAGAAGGAGCTTGATAGCTATCTCACGTGGCGAACGGCTGGATTAACGCACAAGTCCAGCGTCTGGATCAAGAAAGCTGCAGAGGTGTTCTGGTCACATACCAAGGGTTCGATCAGCAAAGGTCGCTTGAAACAGCTTCGTACGGTTCTGTTCCAGAAGTACGATGACTTCTACGCTCAAAGCAAGGTGCTGAATTTTACTAAGGGCTCCTTGAAGTATCAGGCGAAGCTGACACTCGAGCCTCGCTACCTTGCTTTCGACATGTTTCTTGAGAAACCAATGATGCGTAAGATAAAGAAGAAAATGACGGCGCGAATGATCACAAAAGACGATATTGAGCACATGCTGGCTGTTATCAAGCAGCAGATGTTACACGGTTCGATCGACGAAGAGCATGCTCGGCAGTTTGCAGGGGTTGTGTTGTTTGGGGCTTTTACGGGTCAACGCCTTTACAGTACGATAAAACAGTTGAGGGTTGAACAGTTTAAGGAAACATTGGAGTTGAGAAACCGGTTGTCCACGTCGAACCCGCACAAGACAAAATCAGGATGGAACATTATGTGCCTGTACATCCGCAGCTTACGGATGTAATGGAGGGTCTGTGCGATGGCAGAGAAGGCGCCGAATCGATGTTTATCTGGGAAAGCTTCCGCAAGTGGCTGCAGAAGCGGCGAAGTCCCTTAGCACGATGCAATAGCCACTTTGTCACGTCAGATCTGCGAAAGTTCGTTGAGCAGCACGGCGACGTAGTGGGTGGAATGAATCTAATCGGGCCTAAATTCTTACGCATGGCGTGCGTGATATCGAGTAGAGTAATTACCGGTATCCGCTGCCTGAGCAGGTGTATAATGTTTATATTTAGTATTGGAAAAAAGTAGTGTTCACAAGGTGACCCCACATTCCTATCTTAAGTATCATTTCATGCAGAATGCTCGAAGATGAGCTCACCTCTGTTCTTGCCGATGACGACGACATCAAGCAGCTTGTTATCGTTGACAGCACAGAACAGCAGGAGCTAGCACGAAAGTTACGATCACAGAACCGCCCATTTCTTATTAAGGATTTTGAAGGGGCCTTTAATCTCGTTAAGAAGCGTCGACAAGGGGCGCATTCCGGCGGACATTTAACAAAAAGACATGGCGTTCTTCAGCAGCTGCTTCGCCGTCGAAGCGTAGACGATCTTGCTGTCGTTGTCCACGTTCTTCCGTTGAGGCTTCATATCGATAGCAAGCTCCTTAAGCAAGAGGTATACCACCAGATCGAGCGCATGTCAGACTTTTCCGACGGGATCTTTGTGCTCTATGGGATTTGTGATGCCCTTAGGACTCTCGAGCACGATTTCAGCGGCAGTAAATGTCAACTTTTCTTCCTCGCTGACGACGACGGGGCAACGGTTGATGACTGCATCGCCCTTGCGCTTGGTGGGAATCAGGCATATGCAAACATGCTCACCAACAACATCATGCTGTTTTTGACGCCCATGGTTGCTGCTCAGTGGCAAGATCTAAGCGAGGACTTCACGTTAATGAAGCATGCGCGATTTAAGAAGATCGCCAAAGTGGATACCGGTCTTTCCTATGAGCCAGACTTTGACGCAAACGTTGACAGATGTGCGAAGCACTTCAGCCTTTACCCTGTGTTCCTAAGAGGCAATACAAGCGTGATTCAAAAGAATTATTTAAAGGCGAAGAAAGGGGTATGTATAAACGGAGCCTCTCCTTAACGCTTCGATTAAAGCAAAGGCAACCTACACTTCAGCAGGAGTAACTGCTTTTTTACTAGGCTGCATGCTCTTCTTATGACTTCAAGCCCCGCTGCCTGAGCAGAAGCAATGGAAGAAACGAAGCGGTAATTTCGGACCGCAACTCGGCGGCCAGACGAAATGAACTTTGTTTGGTCGCTAATTTTTTTTTTAGTTCTGCTTTAGTTTTCTAGTTCTGCTTTAGTCGAGAATATCCTATGACGCACGGAGTCCGCAGAATTGATTGCAAGCACTACAAACATCCGTTGCCGGAGCCTGTCTATGACATCTATATGAGATATTGGGGGCCAGATCGAATTCAGGACCGCATAATTCTTTCGACTCTCGCAGTCAAGAGCTCAATGGCAATCGTACTGTGAACGTCGTGCCCTTACCCGCTTCACTCTCGAAGGCAATCGTCCCGCCATGAGCGTCGACTATCCGTTTCACGACTGCTAACCCCAACCCAGTGCCCTTTGCTTTGCCGGTGATCAGCGGTGAGAAGAGCTTGTCTTTCATCTCCTCTGGAATGCCGACACCAGTGTCGTGGACGTTTATAGCAACGCCGTGATCGAAGGCAGAGACAATGATAGTGAGCGTCCCTCCCTCGGGCATCGCCTGAAGGGCGTTTAGGATGAGGTTGGCGAACACACGGTGCATGAGATGCGGATCAGCCATCATCTGTAGATCAGGGATGTCTGTGGCGATGCGCACGCTTTCGGCATGGGGGATCGATTCAAGCACATCGTTGATGAGCTTACCAACCGAGAGCGCTTCGTACTCTGGCGTAATCGGACGGGCATAGTCCTGCAGGTCGCCGACGATCTTATCCATGTAGAAAACCTGTTCGCGTATCTTGTCAAAGAGCTGGGCTTGTTTCTTCCATTCATCAGAGTTCCGCTGATCAGGAGAGAGGCGTTCGAGGTGCAGCTTCTGGAGATCGACGATGTACTGGAGCACCTGCAAAGGGTTGCGGAGATCGTGCCCGATCATCGCTGCCGTTTCGCCGACGCCTGCGAGGCGTTGCGCGTCTTTAAGCGCTTCTTCTGCCTGTTTGAGCGCGGTAATATTCATGCCGTAAACGTTCACATAGCTTTCGTCGGGCACCGGTACAAAGCGCATCTGGAACACGCGCGATGCTGCCATAATGTCTTCGGTGAGCAGCTTCCTGCGCCTATATGTTTCGTCCACCGATGTCATCCACTCTGTGGGAATGGCATCATCCTTACGGTGATCCAACGCCTGCAATAGGGCTTCGGCTGCCGCGTTTGCATAGAGGATTTGCCCAGTAGAGCCGATGCGAAGCACGGGATCGGGATTTTCCTCGGGGAATCGAGCAATGCTATCGCGCTCTTCCGCTGCGTTCTTACTGTCGGTGATGTCAATAATCTGCGCGAGGTATCCTGCGACGCTACCTTGCGCATTGAATAGAGGGGCCGTATGGATATCGGCGTATCGCATACTTGAGTGGCTTGTGGGGAAATAGTTGCTCTCTCGGAGAACGGCAAAGTCGTAACACAGTTCGTATCTTATGGAATGTCCTCCTCGCAATTGTGCTTTGTCGAGGTCTGAGACGCGCGGACTGGTGAAAATCGTCCAATCCTGGATGTCGGCTATGCTACTAATGCCGAGGAAGGTATAAGCTGCCTTATTTGCCTCAACGGGACGCCCATCAGCATCGTAGCGCACCTGTGCAACAGGTGAGTCGTTGAAGAGGGTTCTAAATTGCTCCTCGCTTGCTTTGAACGCTGCTTCTGCCCGCTTCTGTTCAATGGCGTGCTGTATCATGCGGGCGGATATCCCGGCATACGACTCGCTGACTAATACTGCGTCCTTCAGGAGGAACCGCTGTGCTCCTTCCTGCACCGCCTTTCGCCCAAGTTCCTCGTCGTCCGAGACCGTCAACACGACAATAGGCAGCTGTGGTGCGTGCTCGTGGACGGCATGGAATGTGTCAAGCCCCTGACTGTCGGGCAAGTCGAGGTCTAAGAGGATGACATCGAAGGCATCTCGTGAGAGCTGGTCAAGGCCTTTGGATAGTGTGGGAGCAGTGATAACGGTAAAGCGTTCGTGCTGGGCATCGCGCATCAGGTCTTGAACAAGCCGAGCGTCGGACGGGTTATCTTCAACAAGAAGGACGTTAGTCTGCTTTTTCTTTGCCATCGTAGCACCAAAAAGGCGCAGCAAGCGATTCTTCCTATCTTACGGGCGCCTATCGGACATAAACAGCAAAGGTGTACGAGAGATCCTCCATACGCCCTGTTTTTCTTGTTTCACTTCGAGAGGGATCTATATAAACCTGTCTCGCTCGCGGTGATTGCGAGCGGTGCGGTGCATTAATAAGCTTTCTAGTCGGCCATAAAAGCACAGTGGCCCTTCTTGAGAGCCAAGAGAAAACTTGCTGCCAGAGGGGCGTTGCTAGGTGGAGTGAGTCAAATTGCGTTACGTTCTTACACGTAGCACTAGGGGCGTTTCATGGGCACATTATCGGCATCCGCTGCCAAACCACGTTTATGATCTGTCTATGCAGTACTGGAAACACGTCACCTTCGACGACCTAGTTAGTACGCGGACGCGCCTTCAACAAACCCGCAAAAAGATAGTCAATTAGAGGCTGTTCCCGCATTTGCAACAGAATTTAGCTTTTATTAAAGGTGATGCTTCGAAAAGTTTGGCTCGTGTTTCTAGAATTCAGAGCGTGCTGAATAGAAACCGAATTTTGGTATAAGGCCGCAAATGCCACCCACTGTTAAGGTGGAGCCAATAGAGAAGATAGATCCGTATTTTACTGCGCTCTCTATTACCGTCATCGTTTACCCATCCGGGGTAGTATCTTCTTTAAACGCGCACTTTCTGAGGTTAACCAATATTTCGGGGGCGATTTGGTCATATTTGGCGCATTTAATACCTTGCTCGTGGAGCTTACAGAAGTAACATTGCGGAATCATAGCCGTCATAATCAGAGCGTCCTAATCGTCTAGCTAAGTGTATAACAAAACCGCAATTGTATGTGCTGGACTTTATACATTTGGCGCGGTAGATATCGCGCCCCACTTCATATTATTTCCCGAAATATTCCGCTACGTTCTTCAGGTTATTTCGGATCGGGAGACTCTGGGGGCATTTCTCTTCGCATTCCCCGCACTCTTCGCACAAGGACGCGTACCTTGGATTGCCGTCTAACACACCACCGAGGAAGGCCAAATAGATCCGCCGGGTCTGTTCCTCGTCTTCGTACATGTGCCCGCGGTTATAATATTCAAAGCACTCCGGGATGCTCACACCATGCGGACACGGCATACAGTACTTGCATCCGGTGCAAGGGATTACAATCCGCTTTTCTAACTCTTTTTTTACGTTCTTGAACAGGGTGAGTTCTGCCTTTGTCAAGGAGTTCGGTAACCCGTTTTTTGCGACATCGACATTCTGCCTGACCTGCTCCGGTGCCGACATCTCGGAGAGGACGACGGTCACTTCCGGATGGTTCCAGACCCAGCGGAGCGCCCATTCTGCGGGGGGACGTTGAACGTCTGCCTTCTTCCAGATCTCTGAGATATCAGCAAGATCCCTGGCAAGCAAACCGCCCCGGATCGGCTCCATGACCACGATGCCGAGCCCTTTCTTCGCCGCGTATTTCAGCCCCTTCGTCCCTGCCTGGTAGTGTTCGTCCATGAAATTGTACTGGATTTGGGCAAATGTCCAATCGTAACTTTTCACGATCTCGTTAAAGACCTTCGTGTTGTCATGGAATGAGAATCCAGCATAGCGGATCCGCTCATCCGCGATGGCGTCATCTAGAAAGTCCGTAACGCCGAGAGATTCTCCCAGAATGGCTGCACGAGCCCGTGCAGGAGATAGAAATCGATGGAGTCGGTTCTGAGCCGGGCAAGCTGCTCATTGAGATACTTGTCCATATCCTCCCGGGATTTTATCAGCCAGCTGGGGAGCTTGGTCGCCAGGTGCACCTTTTCGCGGTACCCGCCGGCGAGTGCACGTCCGACGACTGGTTCGCTTTCACCGTTGTGATAGGGATACGCGGTATCGATATAATTCACACCGTGGTCGATCGCATACCGGATCATCCCGGTTGTTTTTTCCTCGTCAATCTGCCCGCCCTCTTTCAGGGGGAGCCGCATGCACCCGAACCCGAGGATAGAGAGGTTGGGTGCGGCCTTTTTCATCTTCCGGTAAAGCATTGTCTGTCACCGATTGCTTCTATCCAGATTGCGTATGCAATTCTGTTTAAATGCTTGTATTGGAGAAGCGCATTGAGTCATTTTAAGCGCAAACTGGCAACATACTCATAATTATTGAGATTACCATCCTCCGGGTTATCAAATATAATTTCAGTTTCCTTGCCAAAATGTTCTGCACCCAGTCTCAAGTGATAAAGACTGATTCCCACATCCATGGGGGGATATTTTTTGATTAAAAGTCCGGGGATGAAGCTTGGTTTACGGTAATATGCATGAATTAAATGTTCATCACCTGTAAAAAACCACTCCTGTGCGTTACGTGCAGAAGGAGCAAGCCGAGCTGTTTCCAGTAAATCATCTGCGCCGTTAATGTCACTTATCTCCTGGAGTGATTTTCTTTTGAATTGGGAAGTTTTTGTTCGGTGTAACGTTTCCTGGGGCTTTCCAAAGGGCATTAACATGACAAATTTCAGACGTGAGCTTGCCAAACCTTCTTTTTTGAGAGTGGGGATCCCCTGCCAGCAACTACCCAGTCCATTAGCAGAAAAAAATAGATCCATCTGCTGCAGCATGAACCCTACGTTGCTTAGATACCCCTCTTTTACCTCTGAAAAAACAGCTATATAGTGCGGTGCTTCTCTCATCGTCCTTCTTTTAACAACATCGGGAGGTAAAATCTTGAATTCAATCTTAATGTCCTTATGCAACGGTCTTAAAGTTTGAAGATGATCTCTGATCTCCTTTAACGTATCTTCATCGAGGCGGTCTAAATCGTACTTTCTAATGGACTTCCGCTGGAATACGGTAGGATACAGGTCTTTTTCTTCCATTTTACCAAGATTTAATGTATTTTCTTTCATTTTTTGTATATCAGAATAATCTCGTGATTTAATTTACATTACGCTTTTTTTTCAGATTATTTGCAAAATTCCACGTCAGTAGAGGCCCATTAAGGTTCCGACTTTTTAGCAAAACATTTTCCGTTCGACGCGAGAATTCGACACGGCAACCGGAGCCTCATACAGACTCCAACAGAAGCTCTAGATCAAACCAAATAGGCGCAATACATCCGCTGCCTGAGCACGTGTATGATGTTTATATGCAGTATTGGAGCGATGTCGAGTTCTGATATTTAGATGATCGCAGACAAACAAATAATGATTACACTGAAACAAAGATTAGACTAGAATTCAACAGGAAGTGAAATGATGGCGGAGACAAGACAATTGAGTGCAGGTGGGATGATAGGACTTGCTATCATACTCGCAATCCTTTTAGCGCTGTTTCCGTTTTTAGTAATTTGGCTAGCTTGGTTGGCAGTTATCATATTATTCCTAGGTGGAATTGCTGCCTTGTTCACAAAATAATTCAGTCATAACTCTGAATACATAAAATCTCTTTTTTTTCTTTGGGCATAGGTTTCATATGCTGCAGCGTTTTAGTGTTATCGTGGATTCCTTTCACTACGCTCCGCCTTCGTGTTTGAAGCCGGCGTGGAGGCTGTCCACAGTTAGCGCATTAGGCTCGGCTTCAAGCATTCTAGTGAGAACCTAGATCAGCCTTATGTAGATATCTAAAAAAAAATACTGTGTGTCACTCAAATGTTAGTTAGCCCCTGCTGATTATTGATATATGGGCTGAGTCAAATTCACAAACGATGATTTCAGGGCTTGACATATCGATTCGAGAGAGGTGAACCACGAGCCTCAACGGTGTAAACGCATCTGTGTGTCTGTTTATGAAGTCAGCCTCAAGGTGAATCTGCTTGTCAGTTTTAAGATGTTGGTATAGCTGTGGCAACAACCTCTGGTCTTCCTGAGGATCAAGGAAAATTACACCGTATATGTCCGCAAGTCCGTTAGCCGTGGCCCTTGGGTTTTCCAAAGTCCCCGCGTGTATCTCATCTCGGTTGATTGAGCATCTAGCAAAGCCCTGCCCAGTTTGCGCATGATCGTCAAGATGGAAGGTCAAATCACCGACACTTTCATGTTCTTCCCGCATTGTGCCCCAAAAATAGAAGGCCATTTAAGTCTTTAAAACTGTCGAATCATGCTCACGTGCGGAGTCAGCGGAGTTGACTGGCGATTTTGCAAGCATCCGCTTCCTGATTCGGTTTACGACATTTATATGAAGTACTGGGGAGGGGTGAGCTTAAAAATCTGAGCTAGGCGCGCCCGTGCAGTTTCCTAGCGTTTCAGCACGCCACTGCGTGTAAAGAAAGAGAGGTTGGAGAGCACTAGAGCCTCCACCGTTCTTTCTTTTTCGATTGCCTTTGATTTATGAGCCCTGAACTGCAACACACAGAAAAAGAAAAAGCTAGGTTATTCCCTGGCTGCCCTGTCAGATTTTTGCGCACGATGCACAGCCGACGACCGGCCTGCCGCCAGGTTAATAAGAATCGCCCGCTCAGCGCTGAGCCTCTTTTCGGCACAAAGGGGAAACATCTGCGCGTATTCTGCGAGGTTCGTCGCCTTTCCAGAACTCTTCATTCCGGAAGTAACGTATCCAGTTACGCCCTTATTTCGCCGAACACCCCGTCGTCATCGCTGAACTGCTCATGCTAGACGTAGGTGTCGTAGTTGCAGAGCATCCTGTGGTTGGTGTCGTAGTTGCAGAGCATCCTGTGGTTGGTGTCGTAGTTGCAGAGCATCCTGTCGTTGGTGTCGTAGTTGCAGAGCATCCTGTGGTTGGTGTCGTAGTTGCAGAGCATCCTGTCGTT
>Ga0187868_1000774_pt1 | contig 24626 bp, 28 predicted proteins | sample June2016WEW_13_4_FD_133014 | JGI IMG/M metagenome (GOLD analysis project Ga0187868, IMG submission 133014) | Peatland microbial communities from SPRUCE experiment site at the Marcell Experimental Forest, Minnesota, USA - June2016WEW_13_40 | ecosystem: Environmental > Terrestrial > Soil >... | reverse complement strand
CTTCGGACGGCTGGACAATGAATGGAAATTAAAGGAAGTGTTGCCGCCGGCCCGGGGTGGCGAACTGGTGGCAACGGAGAATGTGGATGAAGGCAGTTCGCCGGAGCAACTCCAGTGGTATTATAAACAAACGCGGGCCAATTGATGATTAAGCACCCGTGAACACTGAACACATCATGCATCGGGAGACGGCGCACCGGCTGGCGCGCCGGGCCTTGTTCAGCTTCATTTTGACGTTCGTCCTGTCGCGGGTGTTTGTGTTGCTGATCATGTCCAAGGAGATGCCGAACCTTTATTTCTTCCTGCACGGCACCCACGTTCATCATTTGAACTACGGCATTTTTCTGCTGGCGGCAGTGGGTGGTTACAGCATCTTTCGCCGGCCCATCGGTCGCACGGCGGAAATCACGGCATTGTTATATGGAGTGGCCATGGGTCTCACGTTCGATGAGTTCGGGATGTGGCTGCACCTGGGCGGCAGTTACTGGCAACGGGCGAGCGTGGATGCGGTGATTGTCGTGACAGCGTTGTTTGGGTTGATCGCCTTCGCGCGTTCGTTGGAGCGTTTTGAAGCGCGTCACTTTTGGGCGTCCATCGTCATGCTGATCGTGTTGGCCGGCTTTGCCATTGTTTTATACACTGCGGGCAACCACCTCGGCGATGTGGTGGGACCAAAACTTCACGATCTGGAAGCGGCTTCTTCGCCCTAAAAATAAATTGCGGGCGGCCCCGTCAGAGACTGTAGCTGTCCCGCAAAGCGGGATAAGTCCGCTCCAATCTCATGCAAAACCCGGGAAAAGTGAGCCGACTCACGTCGGCTGCTACGATGAGAGAATGTTTTGAGGCGGCCTCCATCACTCCGCCTACGCCAGTTGCGTCCGAACGTTTTATTTTCCGGTTATGGTGGCCAGGGCAACTCTTGAAGTCCGTTCCGACATCCATAGGGACGAGGAACCCGACTCGAGGACAGACCTCGAACCGGGTTGTCGGATCATTTGCCGCAACGCCCCGGCCAACCCGCTTTGATTTAATTTGAGTTTCCTTTGGTGGAAACTCGCACGCTACCAAGACCGCCGGTTATTTGGACTTCCTGGCCTTTCTCCTGGCCCAAATCATTTTCATCTTGGCCGAGAGTTTGGCTTTGGCCGCTGCACTCATCTTCCTTTTGGCTTTCCTGGCCGGTTTCACTGATGGTTTTGGCCCTTTCAGTTTCGCCCATCTTGCTTTGGCGGCAGCACTGATCCTGGCCCTGGCCGCTTTACTCATCTTAAACTTCTTCTTCGGAGCTGCCGGAGCGGCAGGTTTGGTTGAAGAACCCAATAGCTGGCCAAGCGCTTTTTCCAGCGATTGAATTTTCTCTTTGAGTGTGGCTGCTTTGCGTAATTGTTGAACCGATAGACTGCTTAATAGTGTACTCATAGGAATGGATTTAAGGTTTTTGACGGGAAAAGTCAATGATTGTAACGGTGGCGTCAAGCAATAAGAAGCTTTACGAATCCAATGAGTTCGAGGATGCTCCAGCTTCATGTCGGCAATCAAGCGATTCTGGCGTTATTGGTGCGGAAACTTCGAAACCGCAAAGGGAGGATTTGACATGGGTGCCTTGATTGTCACGGTTATGCTTGCGGCAGGTTGCGTGCTTTGCAAGCTGGTCAATTTTCAAAGCCCAATCAAAGGTTTTATTGCCAATTCCAAATTTGCTGACGGTTGCGAAATAGCTGCCATCCTCGTTTTTTGGGGATGGTGCTTTCTTTGGCTTCCGTTCCGTAGCCATGAAGCGCAACAAAAAGCACAAAAGGCGGAAAAACAAAATCTCATCTCCCAAGTTCAACAAGCGGAAGCGCGCTTAAAAACGGTTGCTGAACACAAAGACAAACCGGTTGAAGCCGTCAGCCAAAAACAAAAAATCAAGGACTCGTTGAGGGCTTATCTGGTTCAACTGGAAGATCGTATCATCGCGATAAAAAAGATGACTTTATTGGAATACGATAAAAATCTTAAAAACGAGGAAGATATAGAGTCGATTGACCTGTTAAACGAAATCTATTTTTTCCTGGATTTAAACCTGGGCAAAACCGAGTCTGCCTGGTTTAAGAGCCGGACCGGCATCTCTTTCGCTTCAATAAATGATTGGGGACAGTCCGCATTCAAGGCGGAGAAATGGCAGGGCATGATTGATAACTTGAATCATTATGCCGGCCAGTTGAAGAAGATCATCGAAAAACAAAAGTAAATTCCCCCGCACCTTCCTCCCGGCAAGCCATCACCGGCACCCTCGACAGTTGTGCCCGAACGTTTTATTTTCCGGTCATGGCGACCACGGCAACACCTGAAATCCAGCCCGGCATCCACCGGGACGAGGAACCCGATTCGAGGACGGACCTCGAACCGGGTTATCGGGTCATTTGCTGGAACGACCCGGTCAACCTGATGGACTACGTGACGCACGTGTTTCAGGTCGTCTTCGGCTGGCAGCGACAGAAAGCCGAGGTTCACATGTTGCAGCTCCACAACCAGGGCAAAAGCGTGCTGACGCGCGAAAGCATGGAAAAGGCGGAGTTTTATGTCCACCAACTCCAGAAATACAGCCTGCATGCGACCATGGAGCGTGATTAGGTGAAACTCATCCGGACCAGGCGGGAAAAATTGGTTTTTGAAATCAGCCTGCCGGAAAGACGCCTGCTGTTCGAAGTCCTCAAGCTCCATCCCCTGATTTCCGCGACGCATTATCGCCTCAGTAAAACGGCCCGATCAGCCAAACATGACGAGAACCAGCGGCTGTTGGAAGAGTCACTTGCCGCCCAACGGCAGGAGAATCGGAAAAACGTCCGGGCCATGCTGAACGAAGCCGGACGTTTTCAGGCGGCAGCTTCCGGCTTTCAACTCACGCTCTCCGGGCCGGAAATCGAATGGTTGTTGCAAGTGCTCAATGATGTCCGCGTCGGAAGTTGGATCGCCCTCGGTGCGCCGGACCCGGAGCAGGGCAAAAAAACCACGTTCGATGAGAAAACCGTGCCGCATTTTCGGGCGATGGAGCTTGCCGGCGCCTTTGAAACGGTTTTTCTCGACGCCTTGAGCGGGCATGCGCCGGGATAGTGGGAGGAGCGCGGCTGTGTCCCTGGGACCCCAGCCGCAGCAGGTGCGCAAGCAAACGATACACATGAACGGCAGATTGGCAAATCGAATTACCGCAGCGAAAGCGCTTTACAGTGCAAACAGCGACTGGAGAGGAACCGAGACGAGTTGTTTACGTTCCTGTCGCACGATGGAGTGCCCTGGAACAACAACAACGCGGAACATGCGATCAAAGCATTTGCGATGTTGCGGGAAGTAATGGCCGGAGGATCCACGGTGAACGGCACCGAGGCATACCTGACGTTGCTCAGCGTTTGCCAAACCTGCAAGTATCAGGGCCTGGATTTTCTGGATTTCCTCTGTTCCGGCGAAAAGGACATTTATGCCTTCGCGGAAAGCCGGCGCGGGCGAAGACGACGGTCGGGTTCTGACCATTCCGTCACCGTCAAATCCACCGCTGCCAGTGAGTTCGGGGCGGTCCAGGCAGGTAGCTGAACATGAGTTCCATGTTTGCCTCAAATGTGGATTCCCGTTCGGCTTCCTGGCAACACCGGTGATAAAGTTCGCAGGCGTGACGGCGCAGTTCTTTTACCGCCAACGCGCTCAACCCGGCGCGGGCAAATGATTCAATCAGCGTGTCCAGCAGAGGAATGAATTCCGAGTCGTCGAGTGGATTTTGATGGTTGTGCGCGAACAGGTCTTCAATCTGGATTCTGCCGAGGCGTGCCAAAGCTGTTTGTGCGTCGGCAGGTTGTTGACTCTCGGCGTGGTGCACCGGTGGCGGAAATTTCGCGGTTGTGACGACACCCTGCAGAGGCGGCAGGTTTTCAGGTGAATGATTGAGCCGGATGCTCCGCGCCTCCCCCAGTGTGCGTGTGATTAACCCGCGCCGTTCCAGCGTCAGAATCATCTGATGCACACTTGGCGGCGTGATTTGGAAAAACTGCACCATCTCTGCTTCCGCCGGCGCGCGTCCATGCAAGGCGATGTATTGGTGAATGAAAGCCAGAAACTGGCCTTGTCGGCTCGTGTATGGCGATTTCACTCTGGTCCTTCTTCCAAGGCTTCGATGGTGAACATGAACCGGACGATTTCTAAAATCTTGATCCGGCTGGGGCCGCTCAGACCGTTTCCGTAACGCGGGTCGTAGTGCTGGCAATAATCCGCCGCCAGTTTATAGCCGAGCGGCGGAGAATCCGTATGCCAGAGATAAATAGCCGAAAGGTCCGGCTTCGTAACAGGTAGTGAGGCGATGGCCGGCGGCCACTTTCTGTTTAACCCAATGCAGAAAATCCACCGGTTTGAAGCGCTGGGGTGGTTTGGGGCTGGCCCCATCTTCCTGGCAGGCAATGACATACCAGTCCAGGTGGACGTCCAGGGCAATTTTGAGCAGCGGTTTGAGTGGATTTACCAGTTGCACTGAGGCAACAGCCGGAGTAGTAGAAGTGTTGTGTTTATTCATATGGGCAGACATTGTGGCACGCGTGGGCATCCCGTGTCTGCCCTCATGTTTTCTAACATCGCTCCAGCCAACGCGGGATGGCGACTTCGGTTGGTCGAGAAGTCGCTGGTTGGCGGATACACGATGGTCAAGGACGCGGTGCGGGAACTGACGCAACGTAATCAGGAAGTGTCAAGCGGTCCACATCTTGGAAGCCAACGGCCAAAGCTACCGGCTGGCGGATGCCAGACGCCGGCTCAAAAAGAAGCAAGTCCCCTTGGACGTTCGACCGCCGGCGGGCGCGAGCTACGGCTCGACAGCCCGCCCGCCGGCTCGTTTTAGCTCGCTTCCAGATCTTGAACTTGACGGGAAAGTCAAAAAATCATTCCTTGAGCGCCGGGCCCCGCACTTTCCAACCGCCGTTTGCAACTGTGAGCCGGATAGCTGACACACGAAACTGGAAAGCACCACCCAACCAGGTGCTCCCCCGAAATCAACCGATTGACACACAAAATCAGTTGTCTGACGTTACTTTGCCTGAACATTCCCAACAAGCAAGGGAATTGCATATTGCATTAGTCAATGATAATGAAAGTGTTTATTCCACGGTTAAAGAGATGGCAAAAAGCGAAAATTGGAAGGTGGAATATTATCCCGATGGTCTTCGAGCTGTGCAAAATATCATGCGCACTCATCCAGATATTGTCTTGATAGACAACGAGATATCTGGCCTTTCTGGTATAGACTGCGCCCGAAAACTCAAATGTCTGGTGCCACTTTTGCCTGTTATCATACTGGCTGACAATTCAGATTTTGAAAATGTCTTTACGTCACTCACCGCCGGCGTTACAGGCTACCTTCTTAAACCCTTATCGCTGGACCAATTCCGAAACATGGTTTCTACTGTAATTGAGGGCGGTGTTGTCCTTTGCAAAGAAGCTCAAACGGCCTTGCTATCCTGCTTATGTCAAGCCTTTGCAAGCACTTCGACGGCATCCTTTAGCGAGCGGGAACGACAAGTTTTAACCTGCTTGATGCAAAATATGTGCGACAAGGACATAGGCAAACGTTTGAAGATCGAGACCAACACAGTCCATGTCCATCTGGTTCGCCTTTTCCAACGTTTGGGCGTCCACAATCGCCGGGAAGCGGTTCGGAAATTCTTTCAACGGTGCCTTGCAACGGCCTGTGATGAATGTAACAATAGCTTGTTTAAAAATAACCTCCGACGTTCAGGCTAATGCTGTTGTTTATTTCTTCTCACCTTAGCCCATCTTCCGCAGTTCACGAAAGTGCGGGGTTGATTTGCAGAGGTTTGCGCGGTGTGAGGACGCTCAATGTGGAACCATGACATTCTCTGCCCCATACAGACTACTAAACTTATCTGCCAATGTACCGCACATTTCCCTCACTGCTTTGCTGGAACTGAATCTCGCTCTCTCGCCAAAATCAACACTCAGACAATCTTCGGTGAGAAACACCGAACAACTAGTCATCGGATTCTTTGGGCCTACGGGTGTGTTATAGAGAACCAATAGGTCTGGCTTCCACTGGCGTGGTGGAGTGCGGACGAAACCGCCGGAAGTCACCACGGAATCAATAATACGCAATGCTTCCTGCACGTCAGGCACCAACTCACTCTGTGATACCGATGCCTGCCCCGTCGGTACCGGTAACTGTGCATAAACTCTCCTGAATTTACGCCGCGTGCCTGGCAGCTTCCCGCAAATCCCAAGAATCAGAGCGACAATCGGCCACACAATGATTGATAGCCAATTAACAATAGTAACTACGACCGCATTATGCTGTATCTTTGGCGGATTAGCATCTGCGTTGGATGGATGAATATAGGTAACCAAACCGCCGGCGAAAAAAAACAACATCCAGAGAACTGTGAATAATGTCTTTTTCATAGGCGTCTCGTGTGGCCTAACGACCCATAGCTGAAACACAGGCGCCGGTGCCTGAACACCCTAACCGTGGCTACCTTTTGCTCGCGGAAAAGGCCGGCCAGCTTTTCCACAGGATAGCGAACGGTATTCATAATGTGAATATAACGCCTTCCTTGCAACTGTCGAGCGTTATATTCACAGTTCAGGCATCGGGGAATCAGTCCAATACCACCGGTGTTGTGCCCCGTTGCCATTGAATATTCCCAGACCTTCAGATCAGACCAAGGCCACCGCGCCCGACCGTATTTTGTGGTCATGCTGCTTCCCACTTGGAAGTTGTTTATTCACGAACCGAGACTTCTGCAAAAGGTCGTTTGAGTTGCTGATTTGATGTCAAAGTCATTATTCAACGAAAAATCGGTTCGGCGACACACCGCGTGCGGCGATTGGACCGGCCGTTTTCATCGTTTTTGTCCGCCGCGCGGATGTTCTGGACGCTTTGTTTCATGCTCCGGTCAAACTGGCCAGCCGTTTCAGATTCCAACAGATGCTCTTGAATTCCAACTCCAGCCGGTTGGGGTCGCGCCCCACATACCGCACCCTCCCATAGCCTGTGCTGCGCTTCCACCAGCCAAAGATTCTTTCAATCCCACACCGCACCCGACTCATGAGGGCATTGAACAGCACCGTCGTCCGGTCCAAGGGTTGCCCCCGAAACGCTTTGCGCAAAATGCCGTTGCCGATTTTCCGGCGCTCACACCAACGGGCGCGCTGCGCGCTCCAATAGGCCTTGTCGGCCACGACCATTTCCTCATCCCCTTTGACCACCGTTTCAAATTCCTGACTGTCATGGACGCTGGCGTCGGTCAAGGTAACGCAACGAATCAGGGTCTGATCCCGGTCAACGGCCACGTGCGCCTTGTAGCCGTAGTGGGGTTGCCCGCCCTTGACCGTAAAACCCGCGTCGTCATCGCCGCCGGTCTTATTTTCTTTGGCCGGGGCACGGCGCGCGGCTTGCAGCAACGTGGCGTCCACCAGCGTGCAGGTTTTGAGGATGAATCCTTTTTGTTCGAGTTGGCGGTTGACCAGCCCCAGCAGCTTTTCGTGCAGGCCATAGGCGACCAGCCGTTGCCGAAAGCGTACCAACGTCGTTTCATCGGGCACTTTGTCCTGCAAGCCCAACCCTACGAACCGCCGCCAACTCATACGGTCGGCGACCAACTCCTCGCATTGTGGGTCGGACAGTCCGTAGCAATGTTGGAGCAGGCTCATTTTGAAAAGCACCAGCGGCGAGTGCGGCGGATGGCCCGTCGTAGCCGGATACATCCGGTGCAGCGCTGCTTCAATCGGTTTGAAATCCAGCGCCCGGTCAAGTCGTTCCGGAAAGTCGTTGGCTGGCACCGAAGGCATGAGGCTGTCCAGAAGTCCATATTGGGGATTGCTTGTCGTTTGCATGTCTCTCTGACTTCTATTCAACCTCTCCGTTCAAATGTGTTTTGCAGAGGTCTCGAACCCTTAGCAGCGCCGAGAATCGCCCGCAACTATTTAAGTTAGCGCCTATGGGCTATAACCTATCGATAACCTTTTTTATTTTTTGACCCCGTTTCAGTGTTATGGTGAAGTGTAATCACAACTTGGCATAACAACGAAACAACGTTAACAAAAGGCATATTATGTTATTCCCTATGAGTGGTGTTGATCCACAGCTTGAATGCGTTGTGGCCTGTGCGTCTGGCTGTTTCATTACGTGTTATGCTAGATGTGTTTTCACTGAGCAGTCTGACGTAAGTTCTAACGCGATTCCTATGGCGACGGCTGGCGTACTGGGAATCGCGGCCGCATGACCGTGCGGACCCAGACTCTTTACGAAATAGCGATTTAGCGATTTACTGACTGTCTGTGCGGTGTCGGAGGCCATTGTAGACACTTCCTTAGCTTGGAAGCAGTCAGTGGCCATCAAGTAATGCACGTTACCGAGAATGGCAAACGGTCAATTGACTCGAGTCACGCTGGGGTTTTCCTCAGACTTGGGAGCGGAGTATTTGTACGATGACAACACCGGCAGCATACTTCCTTGGGGGCAATTTCATGAACTCATTCTAAACCGCGAGTTGGGATCGTCGTTGACCGATTCGGAAGGGGCAGTATTAAAAGGCGCAAACGCCGCCAAAATTGAATCAATTACGCAATTGATTCGGAGGTGGCTCACACAATATGGCGCTTTCCTCCGTCAAGCCGACCATCAATTCCCCGTTCCCACCATCGAGCAGATACGTGATTTGCACCTGGCCACCTGTCACGAACTTGTCCTAATTATAACCGAGGGTTGCAATATGAAGTGTAGATACTGCGTCTATTCTGACAAATATCTTTACAGTCGGCAGCCATCCAAACGCGCCATGGATGCTTCCCAGGCAGTCCGCATCGTCGACTGGTTCGTCGATTGCATGTCTTCCTCCATAAACCGGAACCCCCGGAAGAAGTATGCATTGTCCTTTTTCGGAGGTGAGCCTCTTTTGAACTTCCGCGTCATTAGAGAGGTTCTCGAGCACATCCGAAAACGCTATCCCGATTTATTTCGTCTTACCATCACCACCAACGGCCTACTGCTGACGCCTGAAATTGTCAAAGTCCTGGCTGAACATCATGTCCAGGTTAGTGTCAGTATAGACGGGCCGCCAGCCGAACATGACCGGCTGCGTGTTGATCATCGTGGCCAAGGAACCCATCGTCCTATCATTCGCAATTTAGCTCGCCTCAAACAGCAATTTCCCGAATACTGGGCGGACCAGGTCGGAATCACTTCCGTTTTCGATCTGCGTTCGAATCTTGAAGACATAGCCGAGTATTTCCAAAACAGCCGGGATGACCTGCCCGGCCCAATGTTCGTAAGCTTGGTAAATGGTCATAATTCATTATATTATAATGAATTTGGCAAAGAAGACTTTGATCGTCTTACCCGCAGCCTATCCTTCCTGCGCGAGAGATTTAAAAAGGCGAAAATCAACGGCCAGCCGATAGGCAGCTACCTTTTCCTTGTCGCGGGCTCCGGCGTTGCCCACATGTCGCTGCGACCGAGAATTGGAGACAAAAGAAATGCGTTCCTGCCTTATACTGGCACTTGCATTCCGGGCAGCAGGTTGACCGTCCAAACCGATGGCACCCTCGACATGTGTGAACGCACCAATGGGACCTGTCCTATCGGCCACCTTGACAAAGGCGGTTTGGATTATAAACGCATCGCTGAAATAATCTGTGAGTACCAGAATAAAGTAATGCAGAATTGCTCAGCTTGTCCGGTCAGCCGTCTTTGCTCGCAATGCTTTGCCTCTACCGAAACGAAAGGTGGGTTTTCGGGCTCACCAACTCGTTGTGCCAGCATCCTCCACGACACGAAACGAGATCTCTCCGACTATGTCTCGATTATGGAGGCGAACGGTGACGCAGATTTTCTGGAAGATACGCTCCGCATCAGGCCTCAAAACACTCCGTTAACCTGCTAAAGTATGCGCTACTTCCGCCTAAACAATGACTGCTTCCTAGTACAGGGCCGCGGGGCGGTACTATACGATGTGTCCCGCAGCCGGCTTTTCGTCCTCGACCAGGAAGTATCTGATGTCCTCCGCGCTTGTGAAAGTCAACAGCCCCTGAAAAGGGAGTGGGCCTCCGGTCCGGTACATCAGTTCCTGGATCTCCTGATGACCGAGGGATTGGGCTGCAATTACGACCGCCCGGTGTATATCGACAAAATGAGCTGGGTGGCCCCTCTGCAACCGCTGCGGAGGCTGCTCGACCCGCCGGTTTATGTGAAAGTGGATTGGGCTATAACCAATCGGTGCGATAATCATTGCCCCTTTTGCCCAAGACAGCAAGACGAGGTCGTATGGCAAGCCTGTCGAAGCTGCTTGCGTCGTGACGATTCTCAGGAGAATCTATCCATACTCGATAATCCGAAATCAACAATCAAACAGATGGTACAATTGGGGTTGAATGGAATTCACATCCGAGGCGGCAATCCTTTGTTGGAATGGGAAAGACTTCTCACTATCTTGAGTGTCTTAAAGGATTATCCTCACCTGCGATTGGCCATTAGTACGCCGGGCACGGGTAGATCACCGGAAGATATTGTCTCATTATATCAATACAAGAACTTGATTCTGAACGTAGTCTTGATAGGGTTCGAACCAGTGCCCGGCCACTGCCGCTCAAACGGCACCCCTGACTCTGCCCGTCAGTTTGAGCTGCTGGATGCGCTTCTGGCCTCCCATTGTCCCTTTCACATTTCGGTTTTAATTCCCGGCGGCCTTTCGCTGGACCGGCCCTTGGCGTCCCAGTTCATCTACGACCGCTGGAAGATCAAGGAGCCTTCCTTCGTGGAATTCTATCCCCCGCAAAATAACGGCAACCAGGGGGAGTTTCGCTTCTCCTTTGCCAGAGATGGCAAGAAACGGCTCGAACAGTGGCGCGATCCCAATGATTTCTTCTTCAGGGTCGAAAAAAACACTTGCCTTTTTGGCGGCATGGAGCTCACCGCTGGCGGTTCCATTATGCCTTGCCCGGGATTGGACCAAGTGTGCGGAAACGTGATAAATGCCGACTTAAGGAGCGCCCTGAAAGGGAGCCTGTTATATGACCTTTGGGAAATGTCCAAAAATAAGATTCACGGCTGTGAACAATGCGTCCTGCGCTATGGCTGCTCCACTTGCGCCGCTGCGGACTTCGCAGGTGAACATAACCCCAGCCTGAAAAGAGCCTACTGTCCCCCTTGCCTCCAAAGCAGCACCTCGGAAAATTCTAGCTTTTGGGACCATGATGGATTTGTTTATTCCCTGTCCATCAAGAAAGGATTGAAGAGTGCCAAGCAACGTTGTTGAATTTGAGAACGTCGACAAAGACTTCAAAAAACTGCGCGCCCTGCGGGATGTCAGCTTTACGATAGGCGAAGGCGAGATTTTTGGTTTTGTCGGGCCCAATGGCTGCGGCAAAACTACAACTATCCGCCTTGCCCTCGGCATCTACAAACCCAACCGAGGCATGGTCCGCGTGTTCGGCAGAAACCCTTGCACTCAAGCTCATCAATTCGGTTTGCAGGTTGGCGTTATGCTCGAACAACCAGGTATGGTTGACGATCTCACGGCTGATGAATATCTCGAGTACTTTGGCGGTATTTTTCGCCTGTCCTCCACCGATACTCGAACAATATCTCGCGAGCTTCTGAAACTCCTCGGCCTCTCTGACCGCGCTAAAAGCCTCTTAAAGACCTTTTCGAAAGGCATGCGCCAGAGATTGAGCCTGGCCCGCTGCTTACTCAATCGCCCTCGCTTGATCGTCTTGGATGAGCCCTTCGATGGGCTCGACGCTGAATCTCGCCGCTTGATGCTGGACATTTTGCCCCAGGTCTCCAAGAAGCAGGGTACAACCATCTTCATCACTTCCCACAACTTGGCCGAGATTGAGGAACTTAGCCATCGCGTCGCCATCATCAAACAGGGCCATATTGTGGCCATGGATGATATGGAGTCATTGAGAAGGCGGGCAGGCAGCGCCCGCTTGCTGGTTGTAAATTTGGCTCAGGATTACCCCCGCGACAAGATCGTTCAACTTGCCCCGAGTGGTGAATATCGCACACAAACCCATGATCTGGTATTGAAAATCGACCCCTCAAATGGAAATTGCGACGATTTGCTGAAGCGCCTCCTGCAATCAGGCATATCTGTCAATTCCATGCGAACGGAGATCGCCTCTTTGGAAGACGTTTACTTTGCCTTAACAAAAGAACCGGAAAATAAATTATGACAAATGTCTTCCTAGCGATAATGAAGAAGGAGTTTTTATCATCACTCCGCTTCAGTAAGATTTCAGTCCTGTTGGCAATCTCCTTCCCAACCTTCCTCCAGATCACTCTTCTTGGAAAATATCAGCACCTTGCAAGATCACTAGTTGGACAGGACCCCGGGATGGACCACATCCTACAAATGGCTCCTACCATCTCCCTCTTCTATGTCGCTCCCGTTCTCATCCCTTTCCTTGCCAATGCCCTTCTCATAAAAAGCCTCGTTCATGAAAGGGCCTCGGGTGCCCTTCTGCCTGTCCTCACAACCGGTTTGAATGTCGGTGTCTTATGGGCCGCCAAGACTTTAGCCATTTATATTTTTTGCTATATTGTTTCCCTTCTTCTCCTGGTGGCTGACATCCTCATGATGGTATATTATTTTAAACTTCGGGTCGTCATTTCCCTTGCATCTGTCGTTGTCACTATGATAGTTTCTCCCCTCACTGCTCTTGCTATCACCGCAATTTTGTCATTCCTTTATTGGACCGTTGGATTTGGAAACATCCTAGGTTCTTTTCTGCCCATGGGGATGGCCTTGGGACTCTTCTATTACGGTGTTTCAAACCCGTCCGGCATCGCGCTGCTTGATGGAGTAGCTGTCATTATCCTTGCCGTCGGTATGATTTTGTTCCTCTGCGGCTTCATTATTAGCAAAATCAGCAGGGCGAGGATTCTTGGTCTAACATAATCCATCATGAAACATATGAACATCAAATATGCTTTTCACTGCACTATTGCCTCGCTTACTCTTTTCCTTATGCCATTGGCTTTCGGACAGTCACCCGAGCAAGTTCTCGCCAGATCCAAGCCGCTTGACAAATTGCCTCGCTATAAGGCTGATTTTGAATATGCCATGCCATCTTTATCCATTCTGAAAGCCAGAGTGCATGGCGTCCTCTATGGGGAGACCAATGTCGACGGCTCCTCGCGCCAACGAATGGAGACCGTGTCGGAATTCCCCATGCAGGGAAATAATGTCGAAATGAAAATGACCAGCGTTGTTCTGGGCAATAAAATATTTCAGATTTTTCCAGACCAGAAGCGCGTTCTCGAACTTCAGGCGACAAACTCCGACAATCAGACACTCAGTGCTCTGCTGCAAGATACAAACAATTTCACGTTAAAAATGCGCCAGGAGGCATCCAGTAGCAATAATTTCTATGTCGTCGTTATTACCTTTCTAAAGCCCGCCCTAGAACAACAGGCAACGGCAGCCGCTAAATGGCATGTTAAGGTTCCAATTGTCGCCACCCAAGAACGATGGATTGATGCTGCGAACGACATTGTTCTCCAAACCATGAGCTACGATGTCGAGGGTCATTTACTCGGCGGCTTTAAATATTCGAATGTTCAAACCAACATCGATTTGCCTGAAAGCTTGTTCGAAATACCAACCAACTTTGCCGTCGTCAAGATGAAGGAGAGTTTGGAGTTCGTTAAACAAGTGACTGAAAAAACATTGGAGCAACCAGCGAAGCTATCTCCAGAAAAGAAAGGATCACTTTGGATCCGGTGGGTAGTTGTCCTGGGCGCGATGATCCTGATAGGCATTGGCCCTCTTATCGTTAAAATGCTATCTCGCCGAAAATGAACAACACTCCGAACCCATAGACCAGCGCCTCTCCTAAAAGACACAGACGAACTATCCATATAAACACCTTGGGCGGGTGGTTGTTCATTTCGATGATAATTATGTAAGAATTTATAAAAGAACGGGCCGAGGGACAACTGCTTTCTGGCGTATTTCACCAGCGCACTTGCTTAAGAATCCAAGGGGTCGTCTTGTCGGCCAGATGTGTATCGGGAACAAATACGATGAAAGCCGGCTGAACATTTTTACGGTATGACGCCCGTTGTGGCCCCCTGAAACGAATCAGCCAGTCATTGCCGCTCTGTGTCACATTTTCTTGCTTAAGAAATTCCAAGCCGATTTTGGCTCTGACCCAATTCGGATCTGGATTGATTGTGGCATCCGCCGCACGGGACAAATCCAAATCCAAAAATTGCGCGTCCTTCACAAAAACAATCACCAGCGGCCGGACTGCTCCGGTTTTCGGATCCCAGCCTGTGCCATCGTAAGGGATGTCGCTGCTGCCCGATTGGATCGCTTGGCTGCCCACCCGAATGGAGTTGGCTTGCTTTTGATTCATTCCAAACTCATGTCTCACTGGCAATTCGCTCCAAGAAAGACTGCCCGGAGTCCTGTGACCGTCTATGGCAGAGGTGATCTCTCCACCCAGCCATCCCCCCAAGAAGAGAACCCCCACCATGAGCAACCCTCCCCTAAACATGCTGGCCGTCGCAAACCATACGATTGCAATCAACACAACAAAGCCTGGTGCCAAATCTAATAGGTAGCGTGATTGCATGGCAGGCATCCTTAAATAAAACCAGAGAAGGGGTGTGAGAGAAATGAAACTCCATAACCCCATCTTCATCAATAAAGCATCCTGCGGTCGCAGGCGGTGCCGAAACGAACGGCCCAGCCAATACAACACTAAAATTGATCCAACGAGCAACAATATCAGGTAGGTCCAGTCGTAGGTTTTGAAATAGCACTCGCGCATGCGTAGCAGCTTGGCCTGACCCCAGAACAAATCAGATTGACTGTAAGGATCTCCCTCAAAATGATAGGGTGGGTGCGCGAAAAAGAGCACTCCAACTAACTCTTTGAGCACAATCGGAAAGGGCGCTATCCCGAAGGGATGATTGAACCGCGTGGCATAAAGTGAACCATCGTAAGATGCGGACTGGACATTCAATTCGTGCCCAAACTCAATCGGGCTTCCAAAACGCAGACAATTTGTCCACATGAGAACCATAACACCCAGGTAAAACAAAAATGATCCAAACACGCATGTCTTGACTCGAAATCGGACGCCGGACTTCAGATCAAAATTTGAACGCTGACTTGCGCAGGAATAACCTGCGGCTTCCTCTTCAGTATTGACGTCTTGATTGTGAGTAATATGAAGATCGTCTATGGAGGATGGTTCACGAATTTTCCAATTCAATGAAAGAGCGTTTGGCTTCTCTGGCCAAAGGAACATCAACGTTCCGATCAACCACGTGGCAAAACCGTAGAAAACTAAAGTCGGACGGATAAACGCGCCGAAACCAGCTACCAGCATCAGCACCAGCCACCGAAAACTCGATGGCTTCCAAAGAAACAATAACAGCAAGATTGCCTCGGTGATTCCACATAGATATGTGTGCGCGACCGCTTCTTCATAAACCGAGAATCGGGTGTTGAACAATGTCAAAAAGGGCGGAAATAACAGCAAAAGAGCAGCCCCTCCCAGCGGTGGTATGATGGCAAAAAGCGATTTTCTCCCCATCATGGCTGGTTTGACCAAGACCATTAACACCAAGAACGCGGCCAGTGTAAGTGCCAAGCCCGTGGCGATATGTTCAGGAAAGACATCGTAACCAAACAAGTGGACCAGGGCGGTAAGGGGCAGTCGCAAAATGGGAATGCCAAGCCCCCACACTTGTTGAACACCGCCGTTGGCCCAGGCCAAATCGCAGTCCGTGTCCCAAAGGGAATGGCTTAAAGCCAGTTGGCCATGCAACAGGCTGTTCCCTTGGGCGCTGTAGTAGGGCGAATACGAATACCATTCGCTCCATCTTGGTATCTCACCAAACACGAACAGCAATCCGAAGCCATAGAATAGTGATTCACCGAGCAAACATAGGAGAACCATCCATGTTAGAATGTTCCGTGAGTGATTGTCCATTTCAGCGGCGGTGGTACTTTACGGAATTTATTGGCATGTAACGGAACAGGGGGCGCGGTCCGGCACGGGGCGCCGGTTTCAGTTCGGGTTGAAAATATCCGTGCAAATCACTGCGCACGCCAATGATCAGTTGCCGTCGGCGTTTTTGCGGCACACCCGGCTCCCATGCATCCTCAATCTGTCCATGAACCCGATAACCCAGCCGGCGCGCTTCCTTTTGAACCCGTGTAAAATATTTGCCGCCAGCGGCGGAGCGGATACCTAGGACATTCTCCATGAAAAAGACCTTCGGCCGAAAATGCCTCACGTATCGAAGAAACTCCCGGTAAAGCTGCCGGCGCGAGTCGCGGACCAGACGGCAGCTACCGTGGTTGGCACCATCGTATTGGCGTGCGGTGCTGAACCCCTGACAGGGAGGGCCGCCGACGATTACATCGACGTGATTGACGCCGATTTGATGGGCAAGTTCCTGCGGCGGGAATTTTGTAAGGTCCCTGCAAAGCGCAAGAGTGGCATGCGATAGATTCGCTTTGAAAGTTTCCACAGCCTCGATGTTGGAATCAACCGCCGCCAGTATGGAAAAGCCGGCGCGCTTCATTCCCAAGCTGAAACCGCCGCAGCCGCAAAAAAGATCCAAGCAAGTCCACCGGCTCATTGATGTACTCCGAATACTACCAGAACGGTAAAATTTTGCCCATTCCCGGGCACTTTCTTCATCCAGATTCAATTGCCGAAAATCTAACCGATTGGCACGGACAAATGCTGTCCAAGTATTGATTTTTACGCAATAAATCATTTTGCCCTATGCCGGCGGGCTCCACTTAGAAAGAGCCCCGACCGAAATACGATCGGGGCTGTATTCAGCTGTAGAAATACCCCTTATGCCGAGCTCGGCATAAGGGCTATTGAACTAAACCGCTTCGCGGTCTGGACTTTGGCAAAAGTTATGGGGGTCATCGCTGAGGCAGTTTTTCCACGTTAGCGTCGCCAGCCATTTCGTGCGGCTTGGTCAGGCGCGTTGATTCTGTCACCGGCTTGTTTTCATCCCCACCGGTTTTTTCTACATATAGGTATATTATGTTATTGACATATACCTACTCCTACGATAGATTGGAGCCCATGACCACTTATTTCTTTTCCCAATGAATCCATTAAACAAAAACGATCTCCTTGATGTCCTAGAAAATACGACACTCGCCCAGCTCCGCGCTCTGCGCGCCCTGCGCCGCTCCCAGGAACGCAAACGCCCGCCGTCCGCGCCAGGACGCACGTCTAATATGCAGATAGTACATGACATACTCGCAGCCGCCAAAGGCCCCCTCCACGTCAACGACATCATCCAGCGCGCCAAACAGGACCACCGCCGCCCACTCCGGCGCGAGTCCCTGGTCAGCGCCCTCACGAAAAAGGTCCTGGACCAAAACACCTACCGGCGCACCGCCCCAAACACCTTCGACCTCTTATCCCGCCCCGCATGAACCCTCCCTTCCTCGACCAACTGCGTTCGCTCCTGGCCGTCTCGGATCCTCGGCCGCGGGGCAAATTCCTCAGCCTGGCGCTGGGTTTGTTGTGCGCCGCCAAACCCAAAACCATCACCAGCGCCTTGGAGTGGCTCCACCAGGGCCAGCAAGACTGGAGCGGGGACTACCGTCTGTTCTCGCAAGCTCACTGGGAGGCTCAAGCGGCCTTCCTCCCGGTCTTCGGCCAGGCCCTGGCCAGTTCGGCCTGCGGGAGGGAGCGCGTTTACACCGGCCAGGACGACACGCTGCTGCGCAAAACCAGCAAGCATACTCCCGGCGTCACTTACGCCCGTGACCCTTTGAGTCCACCCTTCCAGGTCAATCTGGTTCTGGGCCAGCGCTTCGTGCAAACTTCCTTGTTGCTCCAACCCGGCGGCCCCGAGCGTCCGTGGCGCGCGCTGCCGGTCAGTTTCACTCTGGCACCCACACCCAAAATTCCCAAACGCGCCAGCCCCCAAGTGCAGGCCGCGGTCAAAGCAGTTCGCAAGCAACACCGCCTCAGCATCGTCGCTTTGGAGCAGTTACATTTTTGCCGCCAACAGTTGGATCTCCAACCCGGCGGCAGCCAACGCTGGCTGATCGATGTCGTCGATGGCGGCTATTCCAACCGCACCTTCCTGCGCGGACTGCCCGAACACACCCAGGCGGTGGCTCGCGTGCGCAAGGACGCCAAGTTCCGAACTTGTTTGGCCCCGGCAGAGCGCCGAGGCGCACGCCAATATGGCCCCGACTTGCCCACTCCGTTGGAATCTCTCCGGGATCCCAACTGGCCCTGGCACCGTTGCCAGTTGTTCGTGGCCGGCAAAGTTCACACTTTGGAATATAAAGAAGTCCCCCGGCTCTGCTGGCCCAAGGTCACCCAAACCCGGCCTTTGCGTCTGATCCTCATCAAAGCCCCGGGCTATCGGCTGCGCCGGGGCAGCAAACTCTTATATCGCCAGCCGGCTTTTCTCATCACCACCGACCTGACCACCCCGGCGTCCGAATTGATCGCCGCCTACCTGGCTCGCTGGGAAGTGGAAGTCAACTTCCATGATGAGAAAACCCTCTTGGGTGTGGGCCAGGCCCAAGTGCGCAACCCGCAAGCGGTGGCTCGGGCTCCGGCCTTCCTGGTGGCCTGCTATAGCATGCTCTTGTGGACCAGCATTCGCGTTTTCGGCGACCGGCGCACCGAGGACTTCGATCCCTTGCCCGCTTGGCGCAATACCGAACCGGCTCGTCCATCGACCCGCGACCTGATCCGGCTTTTGCAGCGACAAACTGCTGACTGTCAAATGAACCCGATGCGAAATTGAAAATTGATTGAAACACCTGAAAATGCGACGCAAACCCCCATAACTTTTGCCAAAGTCCAGACATGAAACATCCTCCATCTCCGGCATTCGAATGCGCTGCGGCTGGTGCTCCGCACACAGCCGCGCTCCGGCAAATTAGGACACCGAGCCGGCTCGTCGGTAGCCTCGCCCCACCGAAAGTGATACACTACCCGCGTTGATGGAATGATCTCGCCCAATGCCAATCTTGCTGAACCAAAACACGAGCTTCCCTGACCCAAGCCTGGCCGGCCCGGACGGGTTGGTGGCGATTGGTGGCGACCTAAATGTTGACCGGCTGCTGGCGGCTTACCGGAAGGGAATTTTCCCGTGGACGATTGATCCCATCACCTGGTGGTCGCCCGACCCACGGGCGATTTTTGAATTGGACGGATTTCACGTTTCCCAAAGCTTGGCCCGGGTCATTCGCCATGGCCGATTTGAGGTAACCATTGACCAGTCGTTCCGCGCAGTGATGGAAGGCTGTGCAACGCCCACACCGGGACGGGGCGGAGCCTGGATCACGGAGGAATTCATCGAAGCGTACACGCGGCTGCACCGGCAAGGACACGCACACAGCGTCGAGTGCCGGCTCCAGGGCGAACTGGTGGGCGGAATTTACGGCGTGACCATCGGCGGCCTGTTCGCGGGCGAATCCATGTTCCACCGCGTCAGCGGCGCTTCCAAAGTTGCGCTCCATCACCTGGCCGGGCATTTGCGCCGGTGCGGCTTCGCCTTGTTTGACATCCAGATGGTAACGCCGGCCACCAAACCACTGGGCGCCATCGAAATCCCGCGCCACGAATACCTGCAACGCCTGTCAGCCGCGGTGGAAATGAAGTGTTCGTTCTGACTTCCCGGAGCGCCGGCCTCCGGCACGGCTCGTTGAGGTTTGTTTCACCATCGCGCCGTGCTGGAAGCCGGCGTTCCACAATCTGCCTGGTGTTTCTTTGTATTTGATAAATCTGCGCCATGAATACAAATTGTCTGCGTGCGCATCATTAAAGAAGCGTTCCTCGTGGCGGCAGGGCGGAAACATCCGCCGGCGGCCCGTCACCTGGACATTTGGCGCAAGACGGTTAAGGCGGCAACGTGGCGCAACCTGCTGGACGTGCGGCAAAGCTACCCGGATACGGACGCCGTGAAAGTCCGCAGCGGGCGGACGGTGTTGGTTTTTGACATCCGCCGGAATGATTACCGGCTGATTGCGGCGGCGCATTTCAACCGCCAGATCGTCTATGCCATGCGCTTTATGACGCGCGCCGAATACAGCAAAGACCGCTGGAAAGAAACATTATGAAAACGACACACACGAAAATCGAATTTGCACAGCTGCCCAAAGATTACGCCGGCCTGTGCCGGATGCTTACGCCGCGCCCGATCCATGACAAAGTGGAACTTGAAAACGTCACGGAAATCACTGACGCAATGGCCGGCCACAAGCTGACGCCAGACCAGGATGATTACTTAGACCTGCTCTGCCGCCTGATTGAGGATTATGAAAAGGATCATGCGCAACTCGACACGTCCAAAGTCACCGCGCTGGACGCCTTGCGACACCTTTTGGACGCGCACGACATGAGCGCGGCAGACCTCGCGCGGCTGCTGGATGTTCACCGGACGCTGGGCGCGATGATTCTGCGCGGCGAACGGCGGTTGACGCTGGCGCACGTCCGCACGCTGGCAAAACGTTTCCGCGTGTCCGCCGATTTGTTCCTGCCGTAAAAGCACTTTCCCAGTGCGGTTCCACGGATGGAATCAAACTGGCAAACACCGGCCAGCAATCTGTGGCGCAGTTTTGCTGCAGGATAATGCGCCCATTGCTCAAAATGTAATTTTTGCCTTGGACTGTATTTGTCCTACCCCCTCTGCGATAAAGTCCAATGCAAGCTTGAGAAATAGAAACTTGTGGATAAGAATCAAACGCAGTGCAACCAACCGACGTCATCGCATTTTGGCAGACCGGCAAACTGAATAAACAGCTTGCGGAATCTGGATTGCTGTCGGTTGACGAACTGGATCAAAAGTCGGCGATTTCAAGTGATGAGCGGGCCTTGTTGGAAAAGGCCCGGGATATTTACAAGGCAAGCCATGTGTTCTTCCGCCGCCGCGATGGGCGCGCGCGGGTGGCCGAGGCGTTGGTGTTTGATGACGCTTCCCCCAACAGCACGCGGACGGATGACGATTTTGCAAAACTGCATCGCCAACTCTGGAGTTGGGGAGCCGTACCTTTGGTCTATCGCCGCCTGCCAGGGCGGGTAGATATTTTTCGTTGCGGACATGGGCCGGATTTCGATACCGGTCAAAAGAATCCAACATATAAATTCCACGATTTTATTGAAACGGCTGGCGACATCACACAGATCCTTGAGAATAAACCGTGGTGGGATTTACGGCGGCTGGCGAACGGAACGCTCTGGGATGACAAGGCCATAGCCAAAGATTTTTTGTCCGACACCTCGGCACACAAGACCCTCCTGCGGAATGTGGAAGCCTTGGACGAGCAACTTGCCAAAGAAAGCCGGATTGCGGGTAGCCTGCGCCGGCGACTGCTGATTATTTCTTTGCTCATCGCTTATCTGGAAGACCGTGAAGTCTTCAGACTCGAGGCGAATTTTTTCAAAAAGTTTAAGGACGGCGCGGAAAAATTCTTTCATGTTTTGGGCGATGCCGAGCCGTTAATCGAACTGCTGGCTTATCTCGAAACGGAACGATTCAACGGCAACGTCTTCACATTGCAGGATGACGAAAAGAAACAGCTCCGGGAGACGCCTTACCTGAAAAAATTTGCCGAACTGATTCAGGGTAGCACCGAGAGAGGCGGGCAGCAGACCTTGTGGCGGCTCTACTCCTTCCACGACCTGCCGGTGGAACTCATCAGCCATATCTACCAGTTTTTTGTGGAGGACAAGACGACGTGCGTTTACACGCCGCCGTTTCTCGCTCGGCTGATGCTGGAGGAGGCTTTGACGCTCGAACGCATGGATCGACTGGAGAAGCGCGATGAAGTAGTTTTTGACCCTTCATGTGGGTCTGGGATATTCCTCGTCGAAGCTTTCAAGCGGCTCGTGCTCCATTGGCGGAAGAACAACAATTGGGACAAACCGCCGGTAGATGTGCTACGCACACTCATGAAACGGGTGCGCGGAACGGACATTGACGGTTCGGCTGTTGAACTGGCGGCTTTCAGTTTGTGTCTTGCCATGTGCGAGGAACTGGAGCCACCAATCATTTGGCGGACAGGGAAGCTCTTTCCAGTGTTGAAGGGCAAAACCCTTGTCGAAGCCTGCTTTTTTCAACAGGCACGCGAGCAGAAGCTGCCGCGCAACATCGGCGTGGTGGTCGGCAATCCTCCGTTCGGCTCGGCGTCGGATAAGGGAACGACAGCCCAAGCTTACGACGAATACCAGACCAAATTCGGCAAGCAGAGTCTGCCAGACAAGCAGTCAGCGTATCTTTTCCTGCATCACAGCATGGCAGCACTCGTGGAGGACGGCCTCCTTTGTCTGTTGCAAAAGGACAACTTTCTTTATAACCGCCGCAGCGTTGATTTCCGCCATTCGATCTTCAAGCACTGGGATGTGCGGGAGATTTTGGATTTCACGCCCATTCGCGGCCTGTTCAACAAAGACCCGAAAGTCGTCGTGGTGCTGGCCGAGGCGCATCCGCCGAAGCCGGAACATCCCATCCTTCACGCTATCTTTCGCCGCACAGCCCACACCCAGGCCGAGATAAGTTTTGAGTTGGATTACTACGATATGCAGTGGATGCCGCGCAATGTGGCGTTGACGAAGGATTTCGTCTGGCGCTGCAATCTGTTTGGCGGCGGACGCACTATCAGTCTCGTTGAAAGATTGGGGAAACTTCGCAAACTGAAAGATCATGTGAAAGAAATGGGTTGGGACTACAGCATAGGCTTCCAAGTTGGAACTCCCAAAACCGCTGAAACAATAAAATATCTATGGAAAAAGCGCGTGTTACCAGCCGAGGCTATTGGTTCAGACGGGAATATTGATGAGAGTTTAATAACAATACAGGAAGAAAAATGTTTTGAGTCTCCCAGATCAGAATCTCTCTATGTGTCACCTCTGATTCTTTTCGCTCGGACTGACGAGTTGCCGTTTACATATTGGAACAAGAAAAAGGGGAGCATCACCTTCGGAAAGCGCATATTGGGAATTAGTGGTGCCAGTGGTAACACCTCGGCGCACGAAGCGCTATTCCAACGTCTCTATGCAAAAAAACCATTTTTCAGATCTTGGCTTAGTCTGACAAGTTCTGATGCCGGAATTAAGCAAGCGACAGCGATTGAAAAGGCTGGCATCGATAATTTGCCGTTTCCCGAAAACGAAGCCGACCTCGACCTTTCGCCCAATGACAAAATTATTCTCAATGACGCATTTGATTATTACCGCAACTACCAACGGCTCGGCGATGACGCTGACATGATGCGTCCGGCGACCCCCGGCGATCATCAGGAATTCGCACGCATCTACACGCGGCAAATCAACACCGTGCATAAAAAGCTGCGTCCGTTGCCTCCCAAATCCTGGGCAGGTATTTGCTGTCAGCCATTTGTCTTTGGGAAAGCGGAACCAGATTGGAAAGATATAGACAGCCTCGCAGAAAAGCTGACGGCGCTATTGCGCAGCAAGAAGAGCGCGACGCTGACGACCGTGCGCATTCTCCGTATTTTCGACGGGCCTTTCGTTTTCCTCATCAAACCTGATCGCCTGCGCTACTGGCTGCGCTCAATTGCCCTGCGCGATGCGGATGAAACGCTGGCCGATTTGAGGGGAATGGGATTTTGATAACACCGAATGATCGCCGACGAATCTCACAAAACTCCTGCCATCGGAACCCCGGATTCTGAAGTATTGGATGCGGGGGCATTTCGCCGTGAGATTGTGGCGTTCGTCGAACGTGAACTTCCTGTGTGGCGTGACCGGCCCGAACGACCAGACTGTGACGATGAACCGCATCTCAATGAGTTCCTCTGCGGTCATCTCAATAGCGCCACGCGTCGCCAGTGTTTTGATGCCGTCCAATTTCTTCCCGAACCAGTTCAGACCGCCAGCCGCCGCGGGGACATCGCTGTTAAACCTTTGGGCACAATCCGAGTCGAGGGTAGAAAATACTACGACTTCGAACAGTTGCTTCCCATCGAATGCAAACGACTTCCCACACCGCCGGACAGCCGCCGCAGCGATCTCGAATATGTTCACGGACTTCCCGGGCATCGAACTGGCGGCATTGAGCGGTTCAAGCATGGTTTGCATGGTTCCACAAATCAGCACGCTTTGATGATTGCGTATGTTCAGGCGAAATCCTTCGCCCACTGGCTTACTGCTATTAACGCACGGCTCGCCAAACTTGCGGCTGATGAAGCGGATGAAGGCATCTGGAATCCTTCTGAATCACTTTCCCCCTGTGCTTCTACTCGCAGTTCCGAAACGCAACGGTTCAAATCCTGTCATCGGCGGCTCAGTCCTCCGTGTTCCTCGGACAAAGTGGAAATGGAGCACATTTGGTTGCAGATGAATTGATAGTGGAGGAAGAAACCTTTCTCCGCGCTTTTTATTGCCGGCGCCACGCGGTTTAATTCCGGATGTATCGAATTAGCACATCCAACCGGTTTTATCTCTCAACGCGCCGGAACTGGCGTTGCAATGTAAAAACCTACTTCACCAGCGCGATTTCGACGGCGGGCGGGCTGGTTTCCACCTCCGGCGCGGTTTCCCCACCCTTGTGAAATTTCACGCTGACAATCTTGCTCACACCGCGTTCCTCCATCGTCACGCCGTAAAGCACGTCG
>Ga0187868_1000750_pt1 | contig 24951 bp, 18 predicted proteins | sample June2016WEW_13_4_FD_133014 | JGI IMG/M metagenome (GOLD analysis project Ga0187868, IMG submission 133014) | Peatland microbial communities from SPRUCE experiment site at the Marcell Experimental Forest, Minnesota, USA - June2016WEW_13_40 | ecosystem: Environmental > Terrestrial > Soil >... | reverse complement strand
GGGGTTCGATCTGGCGGAGGCGCTTGCTGACCCCTCGCATGCACTGCTTCTCCATCCGATGGACACCGTTCGAATCTTCGGCCGTTACGACTTCGAGAATCCGCCGACCGTCTCGGTGCTGGGCGACGTGCGCGGACCAGGAACTTTCCGGACTTCGGGCCAGATCCACTTAAGCGATGCGGTTCACTTGGCCGGAGGACTCTCTCCAGATGCCCAGACCGGAGACGCGCAGGTGTTTCGGTATTTAGCGGATGGCAAGCTAAAGATCTTCAGTGTCAGTCTAAGCCAGGCTCTGGCGGGCGATCCGACAGAGAACATTCCTCTCGCTCCGCGGGATCGCGTCCTAATTCATCGAAATCCGGACGCCGAACAACCCGCGACCGTCTACGTTCAAGGCGAAGTCGGAAAGCCGGGCCGCTACCCACTGACGACGAACATGACGGTCGCCGATCTGATTCGGGTCGGAGGGGGACTCAAGCCCAGCGCCGACACACAAGTCGGAGATTTAACGCGTTACCAATGGGGAGGCGAAGCGAAACTGAGCGGAGAACATGATCCGATCGAGATTGCTGCAGCATTGAGCGGTGATCCGAAGGCCAACGTGCCCCTTCACAATGGGGACGTCTTGACGATCCGGCAGCTCCCGGGCTGGAACGACCTGGGCGCTTCGATCAGTGTTAAGGGTGAGGTCAAGCATCCGGGGACTTACGGCATTCGGCCGGGTGAGCGGCTGAGCTCAGTTTTGGAGCGGGCCGGCGGCTTCGAGCCCGGTGCTTATCCGTACGGCGCGGTCTTGCAACGAGTGCAGGTACGTGAGCTAGAAGCGAGACAGCAGAATGAGATGATCCTGCGAGTCAAAGATGCCGAGAGAGATCTGGAACTCTTGCCGGACACTGATCCCAACAAGAAGCAGGCCAAGGAAGCGGCTCTCGCGCAATATCAAACGACTCTTACGGAACTCAGCGCCAATCCCCCGGTTGGCCGCGTCGACATACGCATCTCTTCGAACATCAACCGCTGGAAGAATACTTCCGCAGATATCGAAGTTCGAGCGGGAGACACCCTGGTGATTCCCAAGAGGCCGGACTACGTGATGGTCACAGGCCAGGTGTTCAATCCCACGGCGGTTTCCTACCGGCCGGGCAAGAGCGCGAAGTGGTATCTGAGCCAGTCCGGAGGACCCACAACGCTGGCTAACAAGAAGGATATTTTCGTGATCCGCGCGGATGGATCGGTGGTCGGCTCGACGAAGAGTATGTGGGCAGGAGAATCGCTGAGCGCGACGCTCGAACCGGGGGACACGGTGGTCGTGCCAGAGAAGGCCATCGGAGGCGGGACGAATTGGCAGACCTTGTTTACGTCGGCACAGGTGGCGTCGTCCATTGCGAGCACCGTGTTTATCGCGTTGCGTTACTAGAGTGGACCTGGAATGACCCGATGGAGGATGTGGCTCGTGCTTAGTTCTTGCTTACTCACGGCCGTGGGCGGGGTGAGCACGAACTGCCGTGCGCAGGCTCAGCTACAGCCGCCCAGCGCGACGTCGTCAACTGATCAGAAGGCGGCAACCGAGAAGGCGCCGAAACAGCTGAGTCCTGAAGACGATTCCTCCAGCCGGACTGCTGATCCACCAGTTGACTCGACGGACTATGACAATTCTTTGGGGCCACACTTGCTAAAAAGCATTGCCGAGGATCAAGAGACTATCTGGACGAGCCCGTCTCGTCTGCGCCTTGTCGACGCCGACTGGCTGTTGCCGTTGGGGATGGCAGCGGGTGGAATGCTGGCCACGGACACGGAGACCAGTAAACATCTTTCGAACTCCGCAAGCCGCTTGAAATACAGCAGGGATTTTTCGAACTATGGCATTGCGTCGCTCGTGGCCGCCGGGGGCGGACTCTACATTTGGGGCCGCATCACGCACGACGATCACAAGCGCGAGACGGGATTTCTGGCCGGCGAGGCGGCCATCAACAGCCTGGCCGCCACCTACGCGCTCAAGTATGCGCTTGGACGGGAACGCCCGCTGCAGGACAACTACCAAGGAAGCTTCTGGCAGGGTCGTGATTCGTTCCCTTCCGAGCACGCCTCGGCCGCTTGGTCGATTGCGGGTGTTTTGGCACACGAGTACCCAGGTCCTTTCACATCGGTGCTCGCCTATGGTTTGGCATCGGCCGTCAGTGCATCGCGAGTGAGTGCAAAGCAGCATTTCCCGACGGATGTTCTGGTGGGCAGCGCGATTGGTTGGTTCGTGGGACAGGAAGTCTATCGGCGTCATCACGACCCGGAACTTGGTGGCGGCGAGTGGCAAACATATGCGCAATCTCGCGAGGAGCGGCCCGGTCGAAGCTCAACGAGCGTTGGCTCGCCGTACGTTGAGCTCGATAGCTGGATCTATCCAGCGATTGAACGACTCGCAGCCCTCGGCTACATCCACTCGGAGTTTCTCGGGATGCGCCCGTGGACCCGCCTCGAGTGCGCGCAATTGGTCGAGGAGGCTGGCGATGAGATCCGCGCGGAAGCGTCGGTACCGGAGGAAGCGGATCGGCTCTACACCGCGCTGGCGAGGGAGTTTAGTGGCGATCTCGATGAGCTCGGCGGAGGCGGTGAGCGATCCATGCGCCTCGAGTCAGTCTATACAACGGCGACCGAAATCAGTGGCCCGCCGTTGCATGACAGCTATCACTTCGGCCAGACGATCATCAACGACTACGGTCGTCCATACGAGGAAGGGTTCAATACGTATGACGGCTTTTCGGGCTACGGCACTGCGGGCCGTTTCACCATTTACGTTCGCGGAGAATACCAGCATGCACCCTTTGCGCCTGCGTATTCGGGCGCGGTTCGCCAGGCCATTTCAGTGATGGACCAGAACCCGGTCCAGCCTGCGACCCCATTTTCGACGACGAATCAGTTCCGTCTCCTCGATACCTACGTCGCAGGGAATTTCGCGGGCTGGGATCTTTCATTTGGCAAGCAGAGCCTTTGGTGGGGGCCCGGGGAGGGTGGAGCTTTGCTATTCAGTGATAACGCAGAGCCGATCTACATGTTTCGCGCAAGCCGGGTGGCTCCTGTCACGCTTCCCTGGATTTTTCACTGGCTTGGTCCGGTCAAATGGGATCTCTTTGTTGGCAAGCTTTCCGGTAACGAATTCCCGCCTCGGCCCGTCTTGCACGGCGAAAAGATAAGTGTCAAACCAACAAGAAATCTTGAATTCAGCATAATGAGAACTGGTGAATTTGGGGGCGTAGGCCGCGCCCTAACCCCAGGAGCATTTTGGAACGCTTACTTCGTATTTAACCGATCGTCGGTGTTTTACCCTGCAAGTAAGAATCCTGGAAAACGGACGGGTGGTTTGGATTTCTCCTACCGGGTCCCTTATCTGCGCAATTGGCTAACCGTGTATGCCAATGCGCTTTCTTCGGATGACCCATCACCCCTGAGCAACCCGCCGCGAGCGGCCATGAACCCGGGGATTTACATGCCGCGCTTGCCAGGTCTACCCAAGCTGGATTTTCGAGTCGAATCCGTCTACACGAACACTCCAGTATCGAGCAGTGGAGGGCATTTCGTTTACTTTGAGACTTTCTACCACGACCTGTACACGAACAAAGGAAATATCATCGGGAGCTGGGTCGGGAGGGAAGGAACGGGGTTCCAAGCCCGGAGTACCTATTGGGCAGGCCCTCGCAACTCAATCCAGTTTGGCTACCGTCACTCCACGACGTCCGCGAGTTTCATTCCGGGCGGCGGAAACCTGAACGACGGTTCGGTCTCTGTGAACTGGTGGCTGCACAAGAACTGGAATCTTTCAGCTTTTGTTCAATACGAGAAGTGGAATTTTCCTTTGCTTGCATCAACACCGCAATCAAACTGGACGACGTCGTTTCAGGTTGGATTCTGGCCAAGCTCGTGGCCTAAGTAGGCGTCGATCGAGAAAAGGGGAGAAGTGACGCAGACAGCCGTCAAGCCGCAGCGTGAGGTCGTACCACAGCCGGATGCGGGAGAAATTTCGCTGCCGGAGATGTCATTCGGGGATTCGCGCGCACGGCAAGCGGACCTGCTACGTCTGCTCTGGGATCGTCGCCGGTTCTTTCTTAGAGCTACGGCAGCTGGTTTGATCGTTTCAACTATCATCGCCTTCTTGATTCCGAAGTCCTACACCTCGACTACTCAGCTCATGCCGCCCGATCCGCAATCCACCTCGAGTATGACGATGATGGCCGCTATGGCGGCGAAGGCCGGAGGAGACCTGGGGGCCGTAGCTGGAGATTTGCTTGGACTTAAAAGCTCGGGTGCGCTGTTTATCGGCGTCTTGAGGAGTCAAACTTCTCAGGATCGCCTCATCCAGCAGTTTGACTTGAGAAAAGTTTACGGCAAGCGGCTTGTCATAGATGCACGGACGAAACTCGATGAAAATACATCGATTTCGGAAGACAGGAAGAGCGGCATCATCACCATCAGTGTGACTGATCACAGTCCTCAACGTGCTGCGGCCCTGGCGAGCGCGTATGTTGACCAGTTGAATTCTCTCGTTTCTGAGTTGTCGACTTCCTCCGCGCACCGCGAACGCGTATTTCTCGAGGAGCGCCTCAAGGTCGCCAAAGAAGATCTAGACGATGCCTCCAATCAACTCGCGCAGTTCTCCAGCAAGAACAACACGCTCGACATTCAGCAAGAAGGGAAGGCGATGCTGGACGCGGCGGGAGCAATCGCCGGCGAGATGATCGCGGCCCAATCGCAGCTTGAGGGGCTCCGCCAGATCTATACCGACAACAATTCTCGCGTCCGCTCTCTGGATGCCCGCGTGGCGGAACTTCGCAAGCAGCTCGAACAACTCGGTGGTACGGAAGCAAAAGGTGCGAACGGAGCCGCAACGTCCCCCGGCCAATCCGCCGATCCGCCACCCGCTCAGCCCAGTGGCCTTCCCTATCCCACCATCCGAAGTTTGCCGCTATTAGGTGCGAAATACGCCGACTATTACCGTCGCGCGAAAATCCAGGAAACCGTGTACGAGCTCCTTACCGAACAGTATGAGCTCGCTAAAGTGCAAGAGGCGAAAGAAACGCCTAGCGTCAAGGTGTTGGACCCGGCCAGGATTCCAGAGAAGAGATCATTTCCCCCGCGTTTGGTAATCATGATTCTCTGCACTTTTCTGACCTCCGCGTTGTCCGTGGTTTGGGTGTTGGGATCAGCACGCTGGGAAGAAGTCGATCCAAAAGATCCGCGCAAGATTTTCGTACAGGAAGTCGCCGTTAAGTTGAAGGCACGGATGCCAGGGTCGTCACGAAGCGGAGACGCTCCAGACTCGAGTGCGCAAAGAATTGAAGATGGACTCGGCAGTCGTCGCCCGGCATCAAGCGGGACGCCTGCTCCGTAGAGCCGTCCGTAACTATTTGACGCATAAAGGGTTAGGTCACATGGAGCCCTGTAAGTGACGGGGCGAAGCTGTATACAGACTATTGGAAAGGGCAACGCGTGGAGAGCGCCCTGATGTCAGTGAACGCGGTGGGCCTGATGAAGCAAGAGCAAGCCATGATTCAGTCCCACTGGTATGCCGTCTACAGCTGCGCAAACCATGAAAAGCGGGTCGCCGCCGAGCTGCAATCCAGATCCGTCGAATATTTCCTGCCGCTTTACCGTTCTGTGCGGCGCTGGAAAGATCGCCGCGTGACCTTAGACTTGCCGCTCTTCCCTGGGTACATTTTCGTGCATCTGGCACTTCGTGACCGCCTGGGCGTACTGCAGATTCCTAGCGTTGTTCGCCTGGTCGGCTTCAATGGCCTGCCTGCCGCTCTCCCAGACGAAGAGATGGAAATCCTACGCTCGGGACTTACCGAACGCTTGCGGGCCGAGCCACATCCTTTCCTGACAATGGGTCGGCGCGTGCGCATCACCGTAGGCCCTTTTGCGGGGCTTGAGGGCATACTGAAACGGAAAAGAAGTAATCTGCGGGTTGTCGTGTCGCTCAATCTAATTCAGCGATCCGTCGCCGTAGATGTGGACGCCGCTGACGTGATGCCGATAGCCAGCGCAGACAGAATACCGCAGGCGAGAAGATCAGTGACCTGACGGGGGGAAGGTAAATCACAATCGAAAACTGCCAGCTCAGCCCCTTCACAAAAGCAAGCCAATAAGATCTCGGATTGCCTTTTGAATGAACCAATCAGCGGAAAACCACAACTCGCATCTTATCGCGGCCATGTACTGTGCCTCGTGGGTTTCAATGGGCCACCTAGTGCTCTCCGCGACGACGAAGTGGAGGCGCTGTGAAACTGCTCGGCCGGGCAAATGCGAGCCTAGCCTCACCCTTATCTGGCGTTTGGTTTCCGAGTGCACGTCATCCACGGTCCACTCACCGCACTCAAGGGCATGTTGGTTAGGAGAAAAAACGGCGTTGGCATCATCGTATCGCTCGACCTCATCCGGTGCTTGATTGCCTTGGATATCGACATGGCGGATCAGCGACTGCTGGCTCAAAGGATCTTTGCGGACTGACGTATCTCGTAGGAGATTTCTCTTCAAATCGCTCAAGGAGGATGACTGTGAATTGGAAACATAATCAAGTGCTGGTGACGGGCGGAGCGTCCTTTATTGGCTCTGCACTAGTGAAAGCTCTGATCGAAAAAGGTTCGACCGTCCGAGTTGTGGACAACCTTAGCAGCGGCAAACCGGAAAACCTTTCGCCCCACGTGGAGAAGAAAGAGATCGAATTCATTAAGGCCGACCTTCTTGAAGAAGGAGTCGCCGCTAAAGCAGTTCAGGGAATCGATGTAGTCTTCCACTTAGCGGCTGACCACGGCGGGCGCGGCTATGTGGACCTTCATCAGGGGCCGTGCTCGACCAACTTGACGCTGGATGGCCTGGTCTTCCGCGCCTGCCTGCGAGCTGGGATTCAAAAAGTCGTCTATGCATCCTCGGGTTGCGTGTATCCAAATTATTTGCAGACCGACGTCAATAAAGTGCTCTACCTTACCGAGGACATGGTCGGCCCTCCCTACGATGCGGATAACATGTACGGTTGGGCAAAGCTGATGGGAGAAATGACCCTCAAAGCCTTCTACAAGGATTTCAAGCTGCCGTCGGTTTCTTGCCGTTACTTCACTGTCTACGGAGAGCATGGCCACGAGAACCATGCCGTGATCGCGATGATTGCGCGCGCGTTTATCCGGCAGAACCCGTTCGTGGTATGGGGGAACGGCGAGCAAATCCGGAACTGGACCTACATCGCCGACATCGTCTCAGGAACGCTTCGCGCCGCGGAAGTGGTCAGCGACGGCACGGCCATAAACCTGGGAACGACCGAGCGCACCCGTGTAATCGATGCCGCGCGCGAGGTTCTCCGCTACACCGGACAGCAAGCGGAACTCGAACTCCGTCCAGAGATGCCAACCGGTCCGATGAACCGCGTGGCCGACAACTCTTTGGCGAAACACCTTCTGGACTGGGAACCCCGAACGAAGTTTCTCGACGGCTTGCATCGCACCACCGACTGGTACTTCTCCACCAAGGACCGCAATCAGGTGCGCGCCGTGCTTGACCACCTGCTGACCGAGCGGACGGTCTCGGAATCCAAATTCGTCAGTGCTGCGACGGTCTGATCAGGCGCGAGCAGTCAGCAGCACTTCGCGAGATCGGAAAGGAACGAAATGGGCACAGAAAGGCGCTCTAGCAGGCTTCCCTGATCATGAGGACACTTCGAATCGCGCTCGCGCAAATTAACACAACCGTGGGCGATCTCGCGGGGAATGCCAGAAAGATCAGCGAACGGATTGCCGAAGCACGAGCAGCCAGCGCGCACCTAGTGGTATTCCCCGAACTGGCCATCCCCGGCTACCCACCAGAGGACCTACTGCTTAACCCTGCGTTTCTGGACGCATGCTGGAAACGGCTGGAAGAAATTGCTCGATCCTGCCGCGGCATTGTCGCCGTGATCGGCTTTCCCGAAAAGGCAGATGATCTCTACAACTCGGCTGCGATTGTCTGTGACGGACAAGTTGCTTATGTCTACCGCAAGCATTTTCTCCCCAATTACGGTGTCTTCGACGAGGACCGTTACTTCCAGGCCGGGCAGGAAATCTCTGTGGGCAGCGGGCCCGGCTGGACATTCGGCGTGAGCATCTGCGAGGACATCTGGCACACGGACGGTCCACCCGCCGTCCAAGCATTGCAAGGCGAGGCCGAATTGCTGATCAACATTTCCGCTTCTCCCTACCACACCGCAAAAAGTAAGTTCCGCGAACGCATGCTGGCTACGCGCGCCGCGGATAGTGTCGCTGCGGTGGCCTTCTGCAACGCAGTGGGCGGCCAGGATGAATTGGTCTTCGACGGCGGGAGTGTCGTGCTCGATTGCCGTGGGCACATCAGCGCACGTGCGCGCCCATTTGTGGAAGAGCTAGTGTTGGCCGACATCTACATGGATGACATCTTTCGGCAGCGGCTGTTGGATCCGCGACGGCGCAAAGCAAAGCTCCGCTGTCAGCACGCTCAACCCGCCATCGAGCGTTTCTCGATTCCTCTCGGGATTGAGAGGGACCTTGCGCCACTCGAGCGACGCGAGCAGTGCGAGCCGCTCGAAGAGGTTGCCGAGATCTATCAGGCGTTGGTGCTCGGTACCCGCGACTACGTGCAGAAGAACCGATTTGAGAAAGTCGTGATCGGTCTTTCGGGTGGGATCGATTCCTCGCTGGTTGCCTGTATCGCCGCAGACGCCACCGGGGCCGAGAGCGTGGTTGGAGTTCTGCTGCCATCGCGGTACTCCTCCTGGCACAGTAAAGAGGATGCCGAGCAGCTTTGCGGCGCACTGGGCATTCGCTCGCTGAATCTGTGCATCGAGCAGGTGTTCTCCGCCTTTCTTGAAATGCTCGGCCCGGTTTTCGACGGACGCGGTGCAGACCTAGCCGAAGAAAACCTGCAGGCGCGGATTCGCGGTACTACGCTCATGGCGCTGTCGAACAAGTTCGGCTGGCTGGTCCTGACCACGGGGAACAAAAGCGAGACGAGCACAGGCTATGCCACACTGTACGGGGACATGGCTGGCGGATTTGCTGTCATCAAGGACGTGCCGAAAACACTGGTATACGAGCTCGCGCGCTTCCGGAATTCGATCGCTCCCGTGATACCGGAACGAGTTTTCTTAAAGCCTCCTTCTGCTGAGCTCCGCCCGGACCAGAAGGATTCTGACTCCTTGCCCGAATACCGGGAGCTGGATCCCATTTTGACTGGTTACGTCGAGCGGAACTACAGCATCGCGGAGCTGGTAAAACAGGGCTTCGCGCTGGATACCGTGCGCCGAGTTGTACGGTTGGTCGACCGCGCCGAGTACAAGCGGCGCCAGGCCGCACCCGGCGTCAAGATCACGCCGCGCGCGTTCGGGAAGGATCGCCGGCTACCGATTACCAACCATTTCGAGGAGGGTGAATGAGCAGAATCTCTGTCGTGGGCTTGGGCAAACTCGGAGCTTGTATGGCAGCGTGTATCGCGTCTAAGGGTCACTCGGTCATTGGTGTGGACCTTTCCCCGGTCACAATCCGTCTGGTGAACTCGGGACAGCCACCGGTGATCGAGCCTGGCCTGGGTGAACGGATGGCCGAGGCGCGGGGCAGATTGTCGGCCACCGACGATTCCGATGAGGCTATTCGGAAGTCCGAGATTACGTTCATTGTAGTGCCCACGCCGAGCGAAAATCAGGGCGGGTTTTCACTACGTCATGTCCAGGAGGCCGCGCTGGGAATCGGCCGAGCGCTCAGGAAGAAAAGCACTTACCACCTAGTTGTGCTGACCAGCACCGTCCTTCCCGGATCAAGCGAATACGGTGTTCTTCCCGTGATCGAGCGGGAATCCGGTAAGCGATGCGGAGAGGGTTTTGGCTTCTGTTATGGGCCAGAGTTCATAGCGCTGGGGAGTGTTATTCGCGATTTCTTGAACCCCGATTTCGTTTTGGTGGGAGAGTCGGATAACAGTGCTGGGGATCTTCTCGCTGGGTTCTATCAGAGTATTTGCGACAACCATCCGCCGATCGCGAGGATGAGCTTGGTCAACGCAGAACTCACCAAGATTTCGATAAACACATTTGTCACAATGAAGATCACCTTCGCCAATATGCTTGCAGCAATCTGCGAGCAACTTCCCGGTGGAGACATTGATCAAGTGACCGCGGGACTGGGACTGGACTCCCGCATCGGGCCGCGCTATCTCAAGGGAGCACTGGGCTACGGAGGCCCTTGCTTCCCACGCGACAATCTGGCGCTGGCCTACCTCGCGCGACAGTTGGGCCAAAGTGCCCCGCTCGCCGAGGCCACCGACGAATACAATCGAACGATTGTGGATCGGCTAACTGAGCGGATTACGGCACATTCGAAAGATGGCTCTGTCGTAGCAATTTTGGGCTTAGCTTACAAGCCAGACACCGGCGTGGTCGAGGAATCGCAGGGACTGCAGCTGGCGGGGCGCCTGGCAGCCAAGGGGTTGAAAATCATGGTTTACGATCCCCTGGCCCTAGAGAACGCTCGGCGCGCTCTGGGTAATGCTGTGCACTACGCAGGATCTGTCGAGGAATGCGCGCAGAAGGCGGACCTCTTGGTTATCGCCAACCCAGACAGGGAATTTGAGCACCTGCATACCGAGCAGCTAGTTTTGCGGCCTGGCCAAATTGTGTTTGACGCTTGGCGTTCACTACGTCGCCAATTTGTCAACAACGGAGAGGTGGCCTACCTGCCGCTCGGACTAGGCGACCACAATGATCTACTTGTGGCACGGCTCCAGAATCTGTGGACCAAACGGCTGCAGACAACTGCATGACGCATCCAGGCGAGAGTAGGTTCGAGCACATCCCGGAACTCAGAGACTCGAGGTCCTGCAGTACCCCCATGGATGGCGCAGGATGGTGGTTCAAACCGAAGACAACATGGATTCTAGCCTGATGCAAGAGAATCGGATTCACGGAGGAATCCTTGCACGGAATACGGCGCTTAACTTCGTCGGGTCCTTGGTTCCTCTCGTTGTAGCGCTGCTGGTTACGCCGTACGTCATCCACGGATTAGGTGTTGAGCGGTTCGGAGTGCTGTCTTTGGCCTGGGCCATTCTTTGGTATTCGAGCTACTTCGATCTGGGACTCACACGCGCCACAACGAAGTTCGCCTCCGAGGCTCTTAGCAAAGGACAGCATGAAAAAATTCCGGCCATCCTGTGGACCTCACTAACCATTCAAGCCTTGATGGGAGTCGTGGCCGCGGTGGCAGTTGGCCTTGTCACGTCATTCCTTGTTGACCGAGTACTGCACATACCAGCGAGCCTAGCGCGAGAATCGAAATTGGCTTTTTACCTGATGGGCGGCGCGATTCCGTTCCTTCTCATTTCGAACGTCCTTTCCGCTCTCCTCGCCGGGGCCCACCGCTTCGATCTTATTAACGCGGTAAAAATACCCGGAAACTCCTCGATGTTCCTTTTGCCCGCAGCAGGCATTTATTTAGGCTTTCGGCTTCCCGGCATCGTCATGCTGCTTCTTCTTTCCTGGGCAGGTATCGGGCTGGCGTTGACCCTATTGTGCTTGAGGGTTTTCCCCGGGCTGGAATCCGGGCGCAAGAAGGACCGCAGCATTACGACGCCACTTCTAAAATTCGGTAGCTGGGTCACGGTGTGCAATCTCCTTATCCCGGTCCTGGTGTATGCGGACCGTTTCGTTATTGGCGCAGTTCTTTCCATCGCTGCCGTGGCTTACTACGCGGTCCCGTACGAAGTGGTTTCCCGCTTGCAGGTAATCCCCGGCAGTATCGGGAGCGCCTTGTTTCCGGCTTTCAGCTCGTTCTCCGTGCGGGACCACGAGCGCATGAAGAACCTTTATGAACGTAGCCTAAAGACCGTGTTGCTGCTCATGGCACCGGCTGCGATGCTGCTCGCCGTCTTTGCGGATAAGGCGCTCCGACTTTGGGTTGGGACCGACTTCGCCGTTCATGGCACGAAGACGCTGCAAGTTCTTGCTGTCGGCCTTGTCCTAAACGCGCTATCGCAAATGCCGGCCAACCTGCTCGATGCGGCAGGCCGACCCGATTTGCGAGCCAAGGTCTTCCTCACCTACGTACTGCCTTACTTAGCCGCACTTTGGTTCTGTGTACATAAGTTCGGCATCCTCGGTGCCGCCATTGCGTGGACTGCACGCGGCGCGGTCGAGTTCGTGATTTTCTTGCTGGTTGCGTCCCGACATCTGCGGCTTCCGATCTTCGCTTTTGCCGAGAATGGGATGATGAGGGCTGTCGCGGCCTGTGGTGGCCTAGCAGTTTGCCTTCTCGTTCTCAACGCAACCGCCTTCGAAGGTCTCCTTGTCCAAGGGTCGGGCGCGGTCATAGGTATCGTGGTATTTATCGTGGTCACATGGCGGTTTGTCCTGGACAGCACAGATCGGCAGTCTTTAGTTGCAGTCATTTGGGGGGTCCGATGAGCACAGGAGTTGTCGCTATGAAAGCTTCTCGTGAAAGCGAGGACAGAATACCGTCTCCATTCGAGACTGTCCGGGCTGAGGATTTCAACGCGCGAAGAAAGGAGTTTTTGGATCGATTTCTCCCAGGGCTCGTTCGGTCTCATGGTCTTCGGACGGCGTTGGACGTTGGGTGCGGGTTTGGTTTTTTCTCGAGGTATCTGGCTGACTTGGGGCTTCGGGTGACCGCAATCGACGGCCGGACGGAAAATGTGAATGAAGTTAAGAAAAGAAATCCCGACGTAGCATGCTCTGTTGCAGATGTTGAGGACATTTCAGTTCGAAACTTGGGCCAATTCGATCTGGTGCTTTGTTTCGGACTGCTTTACCACCTCGAGAATCCTTTGTTGGCGCTTCGAAATCTTGAAGCACTGTCCAGCAAGGTCCTCCTCCTAGAAACTGTAATTGCCCCGCTCAGAACACAGTCCACGATTTTCTACGAGGAGCCGAGGTCCCAGAATCAAGGCATCAACTACATCGCTGCAATTCCGTCAGAGGTCTGGTTTCTGAAGTCGCTCTATCGGGTTGGCTTCCCCTTCGTCTTTCGAGCCAGGGTGCTACCAAACCACCGTGATTTTCACTCTGGCCTGATAAAAAAGCGTATGCGCACGTTTCTGGTCGCGGCTAAGGTTGAATTAGAGTTACCTATTTTATCTGCTGCCACAGAGCCCAAACGAACAAATCCGTATCTATGGGATCGCGCGGGTTTTGCATACTTTCTCAAGAATGAAGGCCTCCGGAACGCCCTGAAACGGGTAGTGCCCGCGCGCCTGCTAGGAAGCCGAAATGGGCATTCGAAATCAGCAACGACCTAGCACTCGATTTCCAAGCATTTCGCTGCGTGCTTCGAGGGCTGAGCAAATCAGCGATCGTTACGCGGATATGTCATCGGGTCAAGAGAGATCTTGGCGATGATGCAAGCATGGACTGAGAACACGGCGAGCTGACATGTTGACAATCTTTGCTCTACCGAAGCCATTTCGCGGGCATTTCAATATTATCCAGCGTAACGCCATTCAAAGCTGGATGAGACTCAGTCCTCGCTGTGAAATTATTCTTGTAGGCGACGAAGAGGGAACTCGAGAAGTAGCAGCTGAGCTTGGACTTCGTCACCTTCCCAAGGTGGACCGAAACGAGCATGGAACTCCTTTGCTCGATTCCGTGTTTGCAGCAAGCGGGAAGGCGGCAACGTATCCGCACCTCTGTTATGTGAACTCCGACATTATCTTGATGAATGATTTTCTTCCGGCTGTGCAATATGTCCTCGGTGAGCTGCGCGAGTTCTTGTTGGTGGGCCGCAGATGGGATTTGGATGTGACGGAACCACTGCCATTCGATGACGGATGGGAGACGAGATTAAAGGTTTGGGTAAAGGCAAAAGGTCGACTCCGTCCGCACGGTGCCATCGACTACTTCGTGTTTCCGCGTGGACTCTGGACGGACATTCCTCCATTCGCCATTGGGCGAACAATCTGGGATCAATGGCTAATCTACAGCGCAGTTTCTCACGGAGCGCCTGTCGTTGATCTAACTCAAAGAGTCATGATTGTTCACCAGAACCATTCATACGCAACTGCGGGGGGACTGGAGGCTATTGAGAAGAGTCCGGAAGGCAGGCGAAACCTGGAGCTGGCCGGCGGGTACTCTCATGCCTGCAACCTGTGGGATGCGCAGTACAAACTGACAAGACGAGGCATCAGGCGGCGTCGGAGTCCTTATGTCTTCTACCGCGAGCTGGTTAAGTTGAGCGATCGGAACGCGTTCGCGCTATCCGTGTTCAAGATAGTTCGGGTGGCGATTGAAGCGGCGCGTCGATGAAGTGGGAGCAATCCTCTTTCGCCGAACGTGTGCAGCAAGCTGCCCTGATGCGGTTAGCCCAGAGGACCTCTTCATTGTCCTTAGGATTTCATAACGACGATGAACAGGTACTCATTCACCGCCCTTGCTTCAAAACTGAATTCACCTGAGCAGGCATAGTAAGACCCTGACTACAGGTTCAACGAAAATGAATTGGAAATACAAGGCAGCTTTACAGGGTGCCTTCTCCAACATACCCCTTGGAGCGCACTTAAACCTATATGCTCAGAAATGGATCCAACGCAGCCTTCCGCTGGATGATGCGCATTTCGCTCACTCTGTCTCCTTGGCCAAGTTGCATGTTGGGTTCTTGCAAGAATATGGGGGCCGTCCGCTGGAAGACGCGAGTTTTTATGAGTTTGGTGCGGGGTGGGAGCTATCCATTCCCCTGACTTTCTACGCGCTCGGTATCGAGAGGCAGGTTGTTGTCGACATTCGTCCCCTCGTTCGCGCCGACCTTGTGAATGATACGATCGGGAAATTACAGCGCTGGCTGGGTGAGGGCACTTTTGTCCGCAGACCTACGAAATATCTACCAAAGGGCTCGGCCAGTCTTCCCTTGTTAAAGGAATATTACGGTATCGACTATTTAGCGCCATGTGACGCACGACGCACGGGACTTGAGGCGATTTCGGTCGACTACATTACCTCAACGGCGACGCTGGAGCACATCCCGCCCGAAATGATCCGAGCAATCCTTCGTGAGTGCCACCGGATTCTGAAAGATGACGGACTAATGAGCTTTCGTATCGACTACCAGGACCATTACGCATATTTCGATCCACATGTTTCCGTTTATAACTTTTTGCGATATTCAGATCAGGCTTGGCGTTTCTTCAGTCCTCAGTTGCATTACCAAAACCGGCTGAGGCATGGAGATTACATCCGTCTATTTTTAGAAGCAGATTTTGAAATAGTTAAGGAAGAAACCGTAGACGGGGATGAGGCCGACCTGAAAATTCTGAAGGCCATGCCGCTCGCGGAACAGTTCAAATCTTACAGCTTGCACGAGCTAGCGGTCCGCGCATCAAACTTGCTTTTGCGCAAAATAGGTTAAGTAGGGGCCCGTTCGGGTGTGTTCGTGTGAGGACGTTTCACGCTGCATTTTCTTCCGGTCAGCACACGGATGAAAGGTAAGTCGTGATGGAAAGTGGGGGTGAGAAAAGAAATCGAGGCTCAGAACATATTTCCACTCGCTCAGCTCGCTCAATTTCGAAGCCAGAAGGTTCCTACGCTGGGCGTTGGGATCTGGCCTGTTTTCATGCAGCGAACGTCGGATGAAACGCTATCGATTTGCCACTCGAATAAGAAGATAAGCTGATCTTGGGGCCCACATTCAAAGTTTAGCATCGTCGAATAAAAGAACCTATGATTGCACGTTACACTAACCTGAGACTCGAAGGACTCGCACTCCCTTTTGTCGTGGCTGTTCCCATTCTCGCAATGCTGGCGATCGGACTCCGTCTGTCACTCCTTGTCCTCCCTTCGCTATTTGCAGTATCGCTCTCTTTTTGGCTTGTCCAAAAGACTACACGCGTACTCGACCTGAGACATCTGACCATCTCCGGTTTCTGGTACCTCTGCTATGTTGCCACGATATATATTCCTAGTTTTTTCATCTATATGGAAGCACGTGAACCCTATCGCAGTAGGTTCCTGTTTTCTGTGCAGGCCACGCTAGTGATGGTGCCGCTCGGGTTCCTAGTGGTGAATCTGCTTTCAAAGTTCAATACCCGTGAGATTCGGGCGAATTATGAAAGTCCGATTGAGCGGAGCCCCAGTGAATCGGGTTTAAGCACCACCTACGTGCTGCTTCTCGCAGGAGCAGTGGGCCTTACCTTGCTCTATCTCTCGGAAGTCCAAGAGATCGCCCTGTTTGAAATCCTAAAGAACCCCGTGGATTGGGCGTATTACGTGGCCGTGAGACTTGCATCCTTCACTGCCTTGGAGTCGCGTTTTGACTACGTTTATGCCTTGCTTCGCGGTGCTCTTTATCCACTATTGATAGTGATCGCTCTTGGTTATTATCTGCGCCTCCGCAAATCATTTTGGTTGGTGGTCTTGCTGGTGTCGGTTTTCGCGGGAACTCTATATGCGGCTCTTGATGCCGCCAAAGGACCGGTATCTCTCATCTTCATGACTTTGGGCTTTTTCGTCTATCTGTACAAAGCTGGGAGAATTAAGAAGTCAGCCCTAGCGCTATGGGGCGGACTTCTCTTGGCGTTTCCGCTATTCGTCTTGATAACAGTGGGCGGTGAATCCTCGCGCGAGGGCTTGCAGGCGGCGGTCGAAACACTTGGGCATCGCATTTTTGTTACGAACTCCTCCGTCGCCTACGAATACTTTGAAATTTTCCCGAACGAGGTTGGTTTCTTGCATGGACGATCGATCGAAAAGTTCGCCTGGCTAACAGGGGAGCCCTTTTTTGACACCGGCGAATACGTTTTTGAGGACATGTATTCGAAATCGTTAGAAGGAAACAGCGCCGGAGGAGCTTTTTTTGCAAAGTTTTATGCGGATTTCGGAACGCCAGGGGTGCTTGCCGGTGGCCTCCTGACAGGAATCATCCTTCAAGGAATGCAGGTCTTTCTAGTTAGGCGTAGAAAGACGATTTTACAGTTAGCTACGTACGCTTTCCTGTTCTACGCGGCGTTCCAAATTAATGGTGAATCGCTTCCCTCGGTACTGTTGGGGAGAGGGGTGGTTCTCGCACTCGTTTTTCCATGGGTCGTCGCCGGAATATCTGCCATTTTCGCGTCCCCGGTAGTGCAGACGGTTAAGGACCACGCCTAGCAGCCAGTTGGAACAAGACAGGTAAGAGTTGAATTGGCCTTTGAGCCGACGTCAGCATCTGTCCACGATTAGAAAGCAAATCGTCGTCGCGAGGATGTGGCTGCGAGCTCGCGGGCCCGACGTCGACTAATTTTTTGGCTGTCTTGCCTGCACAGGCGAGGCTAGATCCATTGGAGGGAGGGGAACAAGGATGAACATTTTGGTGCTCGGCGGTGATGGCTACTGCGGCTGGCCGACGGCGCTGTATCTGTCGCAACGCGGGAATAACGTTGCTGTCGCAGACAATTTCTATCGTAGATTGTGGGACCACGAACTCGGTGCCGAAACCCTGACACCGATTCGTTCCCTTCCTGAACGTCTCCGCACATGGGAGCGTCTCACCGGGAAGACGATCAGAGCGTTCGTGGGTGATATCACAAATTATCCATTCCTCTCCGCCGTAATCGAGGAATTCGAGCCGGATGCAATTGTTCATTTTGCGGAGCAGCGAGCCGCACCCTATTCGATGGTTGACCGCGAGCACGCAGTGTTCACCCAAGTGAACAACGTCGTCGGAACCTTGAACGTGCTTTTCGCAATCAAAGAAGTTCGGGCAAAGTGCCACCTCGTCAAATTGGGTACGATGGGTGAATACGGAACGCCGAATATTGACATTGAAGAGGGGTTCATCAAGATCCTGCACAATGGGCGAGAAGATGTGTTGCCCTTTCCCAAACAGCCCGGATCCTTCTATCACCTGTCCAAAGTCCATGACAGTCACAACATTGCGTTTTGCTGCAAGATTTGGGGCATTCGGGCCACAGATCTGAATCAAGGCGTGGTCTATGGAACCGTTACTGATGAAGTGGCCCGAGATGAGGCGCTCATCAACAGGTTTGATTACGACGATGTATTCGGGACTGCGCTCAATCGGTTTTGCGTTCAAGCAGCCATCGCTCATCCTCTCACGGTCTACGGAAAAGGAGGGCAAACGAGAGGCTTCCTTGACATCCGAGACACAGTTCGCTGCGTCGAGTTGGCATGTCTCAATCCTCCTGCACAAGGCGAGTATCGTGTCTTCAACCAGTTCACCGAACAGTTCTCCGTTTTACAGGTGGCGCAGATGGTGCAAACCGCCGGGAAGAAATTTGGCTTGAACGTTTCGATCGATCATCTTCCTGATCCCCGCGTCGAGGCCGAAGAACACTACTACAATGCCAAGCACACAAAGCTCGTCGACCTTGGCCTTGAGCCGCACCTTCTGTCTGAGTCTCTCTTAGACTCACTTGTGAACATAGCGGTGCGGTATCGCGAAAGAGTCGACAATGCTCTCCTTCTGCCTCGCGTAGACTGGCGCAAGACACGCAATGCACGCACGAGCAAGCCGGCCTACGCCAAGGCCGCTGTCGCCTCGGAGGCAGTGTCTGCGAATCGAGTCTTTTGATGAGCTGACCTTTACCGAGCGGAACCTTGATCTGGGTACAAAATCTACTCTTCATTTCAGTTTTCATTCTTTTCTACACGTGGGTTGCCTACCCAGCGTTCTTGTTGCTTCTCCAGTGGAAATGGGCGCGCCCCGTTTTGCCTGTTGAGTCTACCGAGCAGCCGTTCGTGTCCATTATTGTGCCGGCACACAACGAAGAGGAGGGCATAGGAGCAAAACTCGAAGACTGTTTTCGCCTCGTATACCCTCGTCGGCTGATGGAAATCATCATTGTGTCGGACGGTTCCACAGATCGCACGGAGGAGGACGTCGCAGCATTTGCCGCCGCCGATTCACGCATTCGTCTCCTTCGCACAGAGCGAGTGGGAAAAAGCTGTGCGCAAAACAATGCGTTCGAGCAAGCCAAAGGAGACGTTTTGTTCTTTACGGATGTGAATACTAGGACGCGGCCTGACTTACTTGAATTGTTGGTGAAGAACTTTCGTGATCCAGAAGTTGGCATGGTGACTGCCAAGGTCTATTTCGGTCAGCATGAGGATGCTGTGTCGAATGGACAAGGATTGTATTGGCGATATGAACTTTTCCTCCGCTCAGCGGAATCTGCCATCGGAATTCTGGCCACCGGAAGTGGTCAAGCACTAGCCATGCGGCGTTCTCTTTTCCGACCCTTGGCACCTTTTTATGGAGACGATTGTGTACTTCCGCTCGATGTCCGCTTGCAGGGATACCGAGTCGTTCAGGACACCCAGGCAATCGTCTTTGATACGATGCCGCACAGTATCGAAGGAGAGCTCCGTGCCCGCGTGCGCATGACAGCGCGCAACTGGACGGGGACTCTTAGTCGCGCCGGGCTTCTGAATCCATTTCAGTTCCCTCTGACGGCTTGGGCACTGATCTCCCATAAGCTCCTTCGTTGGCTAACGCCTTTCTTTCTCATCTCCTGTTTCTTCGCCAACACCGTATTACTTCATAGATCTCAATTTCTGTTTCTCTGGATAATGCAAATGATCTTTTACGTGGCAGCCTTCGTTGGATGGTTTCGAACCCGTCGTGCGCGGCGCGCATGGTTTTTCGCTTATCCATTTTCATTCTGCTTGGCCAATCTTGGTTTTTTTCTCGGACTCGTCAAGGTTGTTCGAAATCAGAAGATCGCGGCCTACCAACAAGGCAACTGAATGAATGCATTTCCTAAGACAAAGACAGCCCCGGTTAAGTTGTGGAGCACAAAAGCCTTGGACATAGAGCTTGAACGAATTCGCGGCGTGTACGCTCGTCGCAGGCAAGCGATTACTCGGGACCGTTATGCGCTATTCGGCCCATTTAACCTGCTCAGCATGCAAGAGCGGGAGGGTACCATCGCATCCCTCCTGCGGGCATCAGGTATTCATTCCCTTGCCGGGCGCAGAATTCTTGACATCGGTTGTGGGCGGGGCGAGATGCTCCGCCGGTTGCTTGAATTCAACGCGGAGCCCAGCCTCTTGTTTGGCGTGGAACTCGTTGAGGAATACGCAGCCGAAGCCCGGCATCTCAGTCCGCATATCAAGATTATGCAAGGCAACGCGGCCGCGCTGCCGTTTGCCGATGCCAGTTTCGATCTCGTGCACCAAGCGACTGTGTTTACCTCCATTCTCGACCCGAAGATGAAGCAAGCTGTTGCTTCGGAGATGCTGAGAGTCCTCAGTCCCGGCGGCTTGATTCTTTGGTACGACTTCTTCGTTGATAATCCACGAAATCAAGATGTCCGGGGTGTGACGAAGAAAGAGATTCGCGAACTTTTCGGCGGTTGTGAGCTAAAGGTACGCCGCATCACTCTAGCTCCACCTATTGGACGCATCGTGACCAGATTTTCGCCATTGTGGTACCTGGTTCTTTCCAACTTAAAGCTATTTTGCACGCATTACCTAGTCCTGATGAAGAAACCCTTGTGAAGAGCGAAACGCAACTGTTGGTTCCATTTCATCGCGCGACCGTTGGGCAAGAGGATATTCAGGCGGCCACAGAGGTTCTTCGCTCTGGATGGCTCACCATGAAAGCGAAGACGCTCGAATTCGAAAAAAAGTTCGCAAAACATCTGCTTCATCGCATCACATTAGCACGTCCCCTGGGCCGAGCTGTAGCGCGCACTCCGATTTTGTACTGGCTTCTGTCCAATGTTCGACTTCTTTGCAGCCACTACCTTGGATGGATTACTCGGAGATGAAGACGCCAATGATCGTGCGAATTCCTTTCCACCGTGCCCCGGTAGGAGAAGAAGAGGCGCTCGCCGTTTGTGAAGTGATTCGGTCCGGCTGGTTGACAATGGGGCCGAAGACGTTCGAATTTGAGAAGGAATTCGCGAAGTATGTGGGTGCGCGAGATGCCATCGCTGTTTCAACGGGAACCGCTGCGTTGCACCTGTCGCTTGAAGCGGCAGGAGTCTGCGCAGGTGATGAAGTGCTGCTGCCTACGACGACATTCACCGCCACTGCCGAGGCCGTCACCTATCTCGGGGCGCGACCGGTTCTTGTCGACATTGACCCGGTCACGATGAACTTGGATCCCGAAGACGCGGCCCGCCGGATCACGCCGAGAACGGAGGCAATAATCCCCGTCCACCTCGGCGGACAACCCTGCGACATGGATGAGCTCCATGCGTTGGCAAAAGCGCATCACCTTCGGGTGATCGAGGACGCGGCGCACGCGCTTCCGTCCGCGTATCGCGGCAAGCGCATCGGCCAGATCAGCGAGTTCACGTGTTTCAGCTTCTACGCCACGAAGACACTGACCACCGGCGAAGGTGGAATGGTGACCACGGAGAATCCGTCTGCCGCCGAGAGAATTCGCCTCATGCGGCTGCACGGCATCGAACGCGACGCCTGGAAGCGCTACCGCGGTGACGGCTCCTGGCGATACGAAGTTCTCGAAGCGGGCTTCAAATACAACTTGACCGATTTTCAAGCGGCGATAGGTTTGGTTCAATTAGCGAAGTGTGATGCGATGCGGCAGGCCCGTCAAAAGATCGCGGAGCGGTATACCAATGCTTTCTCTCCACTCGAGGAGCTTCTGCTTCCTGAAATCCGATCCGATCGCAGTACCTCATGGCACCTTTATGTTTTGCGGCTCCGGCCGGACCGCTTGCGTGTGGATCGAGATGTTTTCATACGTGCTTTGGAGGTACGTGGCGTTTCCTGCAGCGTTCATTTTATCCCGTTGCATCTGCAGCCTTACTACCAGCGCGCGTACGGCTACAGGGCCGGCGATTTTCCGAACGCCGAACAGCAGTATGACTCCTGTTTGTCGCTACCCATTTTCCCGGGCATGACCGACCAGGAAATCGAACGGGTTATCCAAGCCGTGCAAGAGACCACCGTGGAGTCGCGGATCGTCCGCCAAAATGCAGCCGTCTCCCCGATTGATTGAACAGGATTCCAAGAGCATCTCCTGCGTCGGAATCCAACTAGAAAAACTGCCGCAAGGGTTTTACGTGAAACACGGCAAGCGAGTCTTGGACTGCATTTCGTCGGCAACGGGCCTTCTTGTCCTTCTGCCCCTGTTCGCCCTGGTGGCTGTATGCATCAAGCTCACTTCCCGTGGCCCAGTGTTTTACCGGCAAATGCGTGTCGGCAAAGATGGCCATCCGTTCCATATTGTGAAGTTTCGCTCGATGATTGGCGCTGCTTCCAAAATGTCCCCGGGCATAACGGTTTCAGGGGACAAGCGGATCACTCGATTGGGGATCATAGTCCGGCGGTACAAGGTCGACGAATTGCCACAGCTCTGGAACGTCTTACGGGGAGACATGAGCTTGGTGGGCCCCAGGCCGGAGCTGCCAAAATACGTAGAGGGTTATTCTCCGGAGCAGAAACTGGTTCTCTGCGTGCGGCCTGGGATTACCGATCCAGCGAGTCTCGCGTATCGGCACGAAGAAGAGATTCTTTCTCGCTGTGAAGATCCCGAACGCGTCTATCGCATGGAAATCTTGCCCGATAAGCTAGCGAAAAACCTCGAGTACATTCGAAACATTTCATTTCGGACAGATCTTCACATCATTTTTGCAACGGTGAGCCGTTCGTTTCTTCTTGTCGAGAGCTCACCGCAATAGGCGAAATCCCGAAACAAACCGCGAATCCGGCATACAAGCCTCATGAAAATAGATTACGCATTGCCGCCATCGGTCGGGCTACACGGCTGCTTGGACTACTTCAGGGGGGCAACTCCTTCGTGAGACGCGAATTCCTTACTAGCTTGCCGCACTTCGTGTTTCATCAGCGGCCACTGTTCATTTACGTTTTCCAGGCGGTGTTGGTCTTCAACTCCTTGGTATTGAGTTGGTTGCTCTGCTTCGACTTCTCATTGCCGTATCGGCGGAGTTTGCTCCTGTCTGGTCTTTTGCTTGTAGTGGTGCGGCTTGCCACGCTTCGGTTCTTCAATTTGAATCACGGGTGGTGGCATTTCGCGAGCGTCAGTGACGCAATGGCCATTCTGAAGGCGGTAGCCACAGGTTCGCTCGCGTTCTACGTCCTGAACCGCTATGCAGTGGGAGGCCCGAGCTTCCCAAGGTCCATTTATGTTCTAGAGGCCATCCTTACTGCCAGCTTGCTCGCTGGTGCGCGACTGGCTTCTCGCGTTCTGGTCGAGTCCGTTCGGAAAGACTCCTCCGCTGCGCGACGAGTCTTGCTTGTTGGAGCCGGCTTCGCGGCCCAAATGGTCATCCGAGAACTCGCGCGGTCGGAGAGCGGCTACTTTGCCGTCGGCTGTGTGGATGACGACCCGTCAAAGAAGGGGCTTCACATCAATGGTGTTCCAGTGCTAGGAGGTATCGACCAACTGGAAATGGTCCTGGACACTGACCCTGCCGATGAGATTCTGATCGCTATTCCGTCCGCGACCGGCAAACAGATGCGACGGATCACGGAAATATGCCAAAGAACGAAACTTCCCTTCAAGACGGTGCCCACGCTCAGCGACATCATTCGTGGCGAAGCCAAGGTTAACCAATTCCGCGAGGTGCGCCTCGAAGACCTCTTGGGCCGGGAGCCTGTGCGAATCGATCTGGAAGCCGTCCGCGCTCAGTTGCGCGACAAAAGCATCGTCGTAACCGGCGCCGCTGGATCCATCGGATTGGAACTGTGCCGACAGGTCCTGGATTACGGTCCCGGTACCTTGATCTGCGTCGATCAGAACGAGACAGGGATCTTTTACCTGCAGCAAGAGCTACGGCGGTGGGGCAGGGGGACGCAGCTCGTCTGCTGCGTTGCGGACGTGAGCGATGCTGAACGCATGCATCGCTGTTTTTCCGATCATCGGGTCGATTATATCTTCCACGCGGCGGCCTATAAGCACGTACCGGTCATGGAGGACAACGTTACCGAGGCCATCCGTAACAATGTATTCACACTGCAGGGTCTACTGAATATTGCCGAGGAACACGGATGCAAATCGTTTGTAATGATCTCATCAGACAAGGCGGTAAACCCGACGAGTGTCATGGGGACCAGCAAGCGGATCGGAGAACTCATGCTTGCTGCGCGGCCGATCAATAAGATGCGTTGCGTTTCCGTGCGATTCGGAAATGTGCTGGGCTCAAGTGGTAGCGTCATTCCAATTTTCCAGGAACAATTGCGGCAGGGAAGAGTTTTGACGATTACTCATCCAGAGGTCCGGCGGTTCTTCATGACTACTCAGGAAGCTGTGTCGCTGGTTCTACAGGCATTCACGATCGGGCATCACGGCGACATTCTGGTCCTGGAGATGGGAACACCTGTCAGAATCCTCGATATGGCTCGAACGCTCATTCGTCTTTCAGGAAAATCGGAAGACTCGACACAGATTCAATTCACCGGTTTGCGAGAGGGCGAGAAGCTGGAAGAAGAGCTATTTTATCGTCACGAAAAGGTATTGCCGACGACCTACGACAAGATCAAACGCGTTAACGGATCAAAACCGGATTGGACACGGTTGTGCCGCCAGTTGGAAGAGCTCCGTGCCTCGGTGAGCATTGATGGTGCGGGTCCAGTACGGGCCAAACTCCGAGAGATTGTGCCGGAGTATGAGTATCAGTCCGATGATCCAGCCCACAGCCATGAAACCGGCGCAGGCCGCAGCCGTCAACACGCCGCAGGATCAATCTGATAGTTCTCCGCTGCCACAGTACTTCCGTTCATTGCATGCTGTATTGTCTCCCTGCCTAAAGTTGATAACGTACGCTATTTTTCGCACATTTGTTGAGGCATAGGTCTCGTGATTGTGGTACTCGGCTCCTCCTCGGGGAGCCGAGTACCACCAGATCTGTACCTCAGCAAATGTGCGAAAAACTCTGTACACTACCCGCTGCAGCCATCTACCAAAGAATGACAATTCTCTTGCCGTCGTCAAACCACCGCTTCGTAACCGCAATCTTGCGATTTTCTTCTATACCGCTGAGCCCAAT
>Ga0187868_1000744_pt1 | contig 25096 bp, 23 predicted proteins | sample June2016WEW_13_4_FD_133014 | JGI IMG/M metagenome (GOLD analysis project Ga0187868, IMG submission 133014) | Peatland microbial communities from SPRUCE experiment site at the Marcell Experimental Forest, Minnesota, USA - June2016WEW_13_40 | ecosystem: Environmental > Terrestrial > Soil >... | reverse complement strand
TCGGCGTCCCGCCCAGCCGGGTGCTGGGCGTGGCCACGTTCTATTCGCACTTCGTGCGCAAGCCGCAGGGGCTCCACACCTGCGTGGTGTGCATGGGGACCGCCTGCTACATCAACGGAGCCAGCGCGATCTTCGAGCGGCTCCATGGGACCCTGGGCATCGACGCCGGTGGGACCACCCCCGACGGGCGGGTCTCGCTGCTCCGAGCCCGCTGCCTGGGGGCGTGCAGCATGGCCCCCGCGGTCGTGGTCGACGACGAGGTGCACGGCAGGATGAGCCCCGACGGGATCGAACAGATGCTGGAGGCGCTATGACCGAGATGGGCGGCGCGACGCCGGCGCGGCGGCGACGCCAGGAACCCCTGATCCCCGACGGGCCGGTGCGCGCGTCGGCCGACGTCTGCCAGGCGGCGGGCTGCCTCTCGATGCAGTCCGACGCCGTCTTCGAGTCGCTCTGCGAGCGCGTGACCGCCTGCGGGCTCACCGACGTCGCGGTCCGGCGAGTCGGCTGCCTCGGGCTCTGCGCCGCCGGGCCGCTGGTCGCGGTCCCCGAGCGGGAGCGTCTCTTCGATCACGTGACCGCCGGCGACGACGCGTCGCTGGACGCGGTGGTCACCGCCCTCTCGGGCGGCGAGGGCGGCCGTCCGATCGCCTCCGACCCGTTCTTCTCCCACCAGGTCAAGGTGGTTCTCGAGCACTGCGGCCGGATCGACCCCGAGCGGGTCGAGGACTACGTGGCCGCCGGCGGCTACGAGGCGCTCACCAAGGTGGTGACCACCATGACCCCCGCCGAGGTCCTGGCCGAGGTGACCCACAGCGGGCTGCGCGGTCGGGGCGGCGCCGGCTACCCCACCGGCCTCAAGTGGACGACCGTGGCCAAGGCGGACTCCGCCGACGGCAAGTACGTCGTCTGCAACGGCGACGAGGGCGACCCCGGTGCCTTCATGGACCGCAGCGTCCTGGAGAGCAGCCCCCAGCAGGTGCTGGAGGGGATGGCGATCGCCGGCTACGCGGTGGGCGCCTCCCACGGCTACGTCTACGTCCGGGCCGAGTACCCGCTCGCCGTGAAGCGCCTGACGACCGCCATCCGCCAGGCCGAGCGGGCCGGGCTCCTGGGACAGAGGGTCGCCGACAGCAGCTTCAGCTTCGAGGTCCAGCTGCGCATCGGTGCGGGCGCCTTCGTCTGCGGTGAGGAGACCGCCCTGATCGCCTCCATCGAGGGGGGCAGGGGCACGCCCCGGCCGCGGCCGCCCTACCCGGCGGCGTCGGGTCTGTGGGGCAAGCCGACCCTCATCAACAACGTCGAGACCTTCTCCAGCGTGGCGGCGATCATCAATCGAGGCGCCGCCTGGTACCAGGCGATCGGCACCGGGAGGAGCCGGGGGACCAAGGTCTTCGCGCTGGCGGGGAGCGTGGTCAACACCGGGCTCATCGAGGTGCCCCTGGGGCTCAGCCTCCGCGAGATCGTCTTTGACATCGGCGGCGGCCTCCCCGGGGGAGGGCGGTTCAAGGCCGTCCAGACCGGTGGCCCATCCGGCGGCTGCATGCCCGAGGAGCTCCTCGACATGCCGGTCAGCTACGAGTCGCTGGCTGAGGCCGGATCGATCATGGGCTCCGGCGGCATGATCGTCATGGACCAGGGCACCTGCATGGTCGACGTGGCCAAGTTCTTCATGGACTTCTGCCGCGAGGAGTCCTGTGGCAAGTGCGTGCCGTGCCGGGTGGGCACCACTCAGATGCACGGCCTCCTCGACCGCATCACCCGCGGGCTGGCGAGCCGTGAGGACCTCGCCGAGCTCGAGGACCTCGCCGGGATGGTCCGTGAGACGAGCCTCTGCGGCCTGGGCCAGGGGGCTCCCAACCCCGTCTTCTCCACGCTCCGCTACTTCCGTGACGAGTACCTGGCCCACATCGACGACCGTGTCTGTCCGGCGGGGGTCTGCAAGATCGAGCCGGCGGAGGCCGTCGCCCCGGTCGCGGAGGCAAGCCGATGAGCGTTCTCACCCTGGTCATCGAGGGTCAGGACGTCGCCGGTCCGGCGGGTCGCACCATCCTCCAGGTCGCTCGCGAGAACGGCGTGGCCATCCCCACCCTCTGCCACCTCGAGGGCCTCTCCGACGTCGGCGCCTGCCGCCTCTGCATGGTGGAGGTGGAGGGACAGCGCAAGCTGCTCCCGGCCTGCGTCACGACGATCGAGGAGGGGATGCAGGTCACGGTCAACTCGGACCGTCTGACCGCGTACCGCCGCCGGATCGTCGAGCTGCTCTTCACCGAGCGCAACCACGTCTGTTCGGTGTGCGTGGCCGATCGCAACTGCGAGCTGCAGGACCTCTCGGTGGAGTTCGGCGTCACCCACTTCGACCTGCCCCAGCTCCACCCCAAGGCGACGGTCGACGCCACCCATGAGCGCTTCGGGATCGACCACAACCGCTGCATCCTCTGCACCCGCTGCGTGCGCGTCTGCGACGAGGTCGAGGGGGCGCACACCTGGGATGTGATGGGACGGGGCACCGAGGCCAGGATCATCACCGACCTGGGCACCCCGTGGGGCCAGTCCGCCACCTGCACGAGCTGCGGCAAGTGCGTCCAGGTGTGCCCGACCGGAGCCCTCTTCGAGAAGGGGAGATCGGTGGGTGAGGCCCGGCGCCGCCGGCCCTACCTTCCCTACCTGGTGGCGCGGGAGGGTCGGGCACGATGACCGCGAAACCGCGTCTCGCCACCATCTGGCTCGACGGCTGCTCGGGATGCCACATGTCCCTGCTCGACATGGACGAGCGTCTGCTCGAGATCACCGAGCGCGCCGACATCGTCTTCGGAGCCCTGGTGGACGTCAAGGAGTTCCCCGAGAACGTCGATGTCACCCTGGTGGAGGGGGCGGTGAGCTCGGAGGACGACCTGCGCAAGATCCTCGAGGTCCGCCGCAACACCCGCATCCTGGTGTCGCTCGGCGACTGCGCGGTCACCTCCAACGTTCCGGGCATGCGCAACCCCATCGGGCCGGGACCGATCCTCGAGCGCGCCTACATCGAGAACGTGACCCTGCACCCGCAGCTGCCCGGGCCGCTCGTGCCGCGGCTGCTGCCGCTCTCCCGTCCGGTGCACGCGGTGGTCAAGGTGGACGTCTTCGTCCCCGGATGCCCGCCCTCCGCAGACCTGATCCACAGCGTCCTCGACGATCTGATCTCCGGGCGGATGCCCGTTACCGCGGGAGTGACCTGCTTTGGCTGACAACACGATCGTCATCGAGCCCGTCACCCGGATCGAGGGCCACGCCAAGATCACCATCCAGCTCGACGAGGCGGGGAAGGTGGCCGACGCCCACTTCCACGTCACCCAGTTCCGTGGATTCGAGCGCATCAGCCAGGGCCGGATGCTGCACGAGATGCCCTCGCTGATGGCGAGGATCTGCGGGATCTGCCCGGTCAGCCACATGGTCGCCTCGGCCAAGGCGTGCGACGAGATCCTGGGGGTCACCGTGCCCCCGGTGGGCGTGCTGCTCCGGCGGGTGCTCAACCTGGCCCAGATCGTCCAGTCCCACTCCCTCAGCTTCTTCTACCTCTCCTCGCCCGACCTCCTGCTCGGATTCGAGTCCGACCCCGCCCTTCGCAACCTGGTGGGGGTGGCCCAGCAGGCTCCTGAGCTGGCCCGCGACGGGGTGGCGCTCCGCCGCTTCGGGCAGCGGATCATCGAGCGGCTGGGGGGCAAGCGCGTGCACCCGGCGTGGGTGGTGCCCGGAGGGGTGAGCCGTCCCCTCGACGCCGAGCAGCGCGCCTCCATCTTGGAGGAGATCCCTGACGCCCGCGCCCGTGCCCACCGCACCCTGGAGTGGTTCAAGGCGAACGTCGCGACCTGGGCCGACGAGGCCGCCCATCTCGGTGAGTTTCCGAGCCTCCACATGGGCCTGGTCCACGAGAGCGGCAACGCCGCCTACTCGGACGGCCTGCTCAGGGTGGTGGACGGCAACGGCTGGGTGCTCGCCGACGGGGTCGACCCCAGGAACTACTGGGACTACCTCGGCGAGACCGTGGAGCCCTGGTCGTACCTGAAGTCGACCTACTTCAAGCCGCTCGGGTATCCGGCGGGGATCTACCGGGTCGGTCCCCTCGCCCGGCTCAACGTGGTGGAGCGGCTGGGCACTCCGGCCGCCGACGCCGAGCTCGCCGAGTACCGCGAGCGCCTGGGCCGCTACCCGTCCAGCTCCTTCCACTACCACTACGCGCGGCTCATCGAGATCGTCCACTGCATCGACATGATCGATGAGATCCTCTCCGACCCCGACATCCTCAACCCGCATGTGCGGGCCCGGGCGCAGGTCAACCGCAACGAGGGCGTGGGCGTCTCCGAGGCGCCTCGCGGGGTCCTGATCCACCACTACCGGGTCGACGACGACGGCGTGGTGCAATGGGTGAATCTGGTCATCGCGACCGGCCACAACAACCTGGCGATGAACCGCAGCGTCCTCCAGACCGCCCGCCACTACGTCCACGGGGCCGAAGTCAAGGAGGGCATGCTCAACCGGGTGGAGGCGGTGATCCGCTGCTACGACCCGTGCCTCAGCTGCTCGACCCACGCTGTCGGCCAGATGCCTCTCACTGTCGACATCCGCGACGCCGAGGGCGCCCTGATCCGGCAGGTCTCGCGCTGATGGCGCCGGGACGTCGCAGGCGGCGTTCCGCGCGCAGTTGAGCCCCGCCGTGGGACGGGAGACCGCGGGTGCCCGCCTGCGCGGGGTGCTGGTGATCGCCTGTGGGAACACCCTGCGCGGTGACGACGGCGCCGGCCCCGAGACGGGGGAGCTGCTCGCCGCGGAGCTGGAGGGGACGGGCGCGGAGGTGATCGTCGTGGATCAGCTCCTCCCCGAGCTGGCCCTGGACGCCAGCCGGTCTGCCCGCGTGGTGTTCGTCGATGCCGCCGCCGACCTGCCCCCCGGCTCGGTGAGCGTCCGGCCGGTCAACCCCGGGAAGGATGCTCCGGGCGACGGCGGCGCCGAGTCTCCCAACTCCGCCAGCCGGGTGCCCGGCGCGGCGAGGCGGTCGCTGGACCCCTTCTCCCACGGCATCGGCCCCGAGGACGTGCTCCGCCTGGCTCGCGACCTCTATGCCGCCGAGCCCGACGCGGTGCTGGTGAGCGTTGGCGCCGAGAGCTTCGAGCCCGGGGACGGGCTCTCGGCCACGGTCAGGCGGGCGATCCCCGCCGCGGTGCGCGCCGCGGTCCGCGCGGCCGAGGAGGGGGCCGGGACCGCCTCGCGCGACGATGCATGAGCTCTCCCTCGTCAACGAGCTGGTGGCGGAGTGCGCCCGCCGCGCGGACGGTCACCCGGTTGCGGTGGTCGAGGTGCGCTGCCCCGCCGGGACGGATGCGGACGAGATCGCCGACGCCTTTGCCCAGCTCACCGCCGGCGGTCCGCTGGGCGGCGCCGTGCTGCGGCTCCAGACCGTGCCCCAGGTGCTCAGCTGCGACTGTGGCTTCGCAGGTGAGGTGGGGCCGGACCACTGCGCGGGCCACATGGTGATCTGCCCGGAGTGCGCCCGCGTCCACGAGGCGCCGGATGCCCTGGAGCTGGCCGCGGTGGAGCTCGGGGAGAGCTGACCGAACCTTCTCTATGAGAGAAGATTAGGCGCGGATAACATCTCTTGATCATTGGGGTTGGCGCATGCCAGAGTCACCCCGCTGAAGCGAGGCCCCCTGGGCCCGGTTGACATCGCCCCGGCCGTCAGCGCTCAGGGCGGAGGTCCGCCTCTCGACGGGATACATCGAGCCGCCCCATGCCGCACACCACGCCCGAGGTCGCCCCGATCGGGGGGGGCGTCCAGCTCTTCCGCAGCTGCATGGTCTCCAGCGAGTACCCGGGTGCCGAGGCCGCGACCAAGTGGCTCTTCGAGCGCCTGGGCGTCGAGTACATCGTCAACCCTGATCAGACCTGCTGCACCGGGCTCGGCTACTACACCGACGTGATGCCCTTCGCCACCACGGTGGCGATCGCCGCCCGCAACGCGTGCGTGGCGGTCGAGGCGGGACACCCGGTCCAGGCCTACCTCTGCTCGACCTGCTACGCGATCAACAAGAAGGCGCACCGGGTGCTGGAGGATCCGGAGCAGCGACGCGAGGTCAACCGGTCCCTGGCCGGGATCGGACGCTGCTACGACGACCAGGTCGCCAGCACCATCCAGCACCGCCACGTGCTCGAGGTCCTCTGGTCGCAGCACCAGAAGCTGGCCGGCCTGGTGCGCCGCCGCCTGGGCGGCATCAAGGTGGCCACCCATCCCGCCTGCCACTACTGCAAGGTGTTCCCCGACGAGGTGCTCGGGGACAGCGAGAACCTGATGGTCGCCGAGGACCTGCTGGAGCCCGCCGGGGTCACCCGCACCGGGTACTACCCGGAGAAGACCACCCACTGCGGGGCGGGATTCCGCCAGCGTTTCGTCAACCCCTCGATGTCGATGGCGGTGACCAGGGAGAAGCTGCGCCGCCTGGCTGCTGAGAAGGTGGACGTCTGCGTGCACATGTGCCCCAACTGCGCCGTTCAGTTCGACCGGCACCACGACGTCATCGAGCGCACCTCCCACGAGGAGTACCCGTTCGTGCACCTGCACGTGCAGCAGCTGGTGGCGCTCGCGCTCGGGGCCGACCCGGACACCGTCTGCGGCGTCGGCTCTCACTCCCAGGACCTGGAGCCGCTGCTGCGGCGGATCGGAGCCCGCCCCCGGGCCGCGGTGTGACCCGCAGCGGCGTCTTCCTCTGCGAGTGCGGGGGCAACATCTCTGGCGTGCTCGACCTCGGTGCCCTGGCGGAGCGGGGACGGGGGATGGAGGGCGTGGTCAATGTCGCCGTCTGCCAGTTCCTCTGCGGCGCAGAGGGGCGGAGACTGATCGAGGGCCTGGTCTCGTCGCGCGGGCTCGACCGGGTGGTGATCGGGGCCTGCTCGCGGCGCTTTCAGGGCCCCACCTTCGAGCGCATTGCCCGCGAGCTGGAGCTGGGCGAGAACAGCGTCGCCTTCGCCAACCTGCGCGAGGGCTGCGCGTTCATCCACCGGCAGGAGCCGGAGAGGGCGCAGCGGAAGGCCGAGACGGTGCTCGCCGCGGCGGTCGCGCGGGCGGCGTTGCAGCGGCCGCTGGAGCCCTCGCGCACCTTCCTGCATCGCTCGGCGCTGGTGGTGGGCGGGGGCATCGGCGGGCTCTCGGCGGCCGAGGAGCTCGCTGGCGCCGGGATCGAGGTCCATCTGGTCGAGAGGGAGCAGTCCCTGGGGGGGTACATGGCGCGCCTCTCCAAGACCTTCCCGACCGAGGACTGCGCCATGTGCTCGCTCGGCCCGCGGCTCGCCAACGCCGCCACCGACGCGCGCATCCACGTCAACACCCTCTCCGAGGTGACCGCGGTGAGCGGGCCGCCCGGCGAGTTCCGTGCGGGTCCGCCACCACCCCCGCTTCGTCAGCGACCAGTGCGTGGGCTGCGGCGCCTGCGCGGCCACCTGCCCGGTCGAGCTGGAGAGCGAGTTCGACCTCGGGGTGACGGGCCGCAAGGCGATCTCCCGGCCCTTCGCCAACGCGGTGCCGGCGACGTTCGCGATCGATCACCGCGGCTGGGCTCCCTGCACCTCGACCTGTCCGGTGCACACCTCGGCTCAAGGGTACATCGCTCTCGCCGCCCAGGGCCGGTGGGAGGAGGCGTACCGCGTCGCCAGCGAGCCCAACCCCTTCCCGAGCGTCTGCGGGCGGATCTGTCCTCATGCCTGCGAGGAGGAGTGCACCCGGGGCCGCCTCGACCAGCCGGTGGCGATCGCCGGGATCAAGCGCTTCGTTGCCGACCAGGTGGGCGCCGCCCTCCCGGTGCCGGCAGCCGTGGTCCGGTTCGAGGACCGGGTGGCGGTGGTGGGGGCGGGCCCGGCCGGGCTCACCGCGGCTCGCGACCTGGCCCGGCTCGGGTATCCGGTCACCGTCTTCGAGGCCCAGCCGGTCGCGGGCGGGATGCTGGCCCTCGGGGTGCCCGAGTACCGGCTGCCGCGCGAGGTGGTGGCCTCCGAGGTCGCGCGCGTGCTTGCCGGTGGGGTGGAGCTGCGATCCGGGCAGCGCTGTGGCCGCGATTTCACGGTGGACTCGCTGCTCGCCTCGGGGTACCGGGCGGTGCTCCTCGCCGTCGGGTTGCAGCAGGCGCGTCGGCTCGCGCTGCCCGGGGCGGAGTTGCCCGGGGTGATCGGTGGCCTGGACCTGCTGAGGCGCCGGGCGCTCGGCGATGCGGTCGCGGTGGGCGGGCGGGTGGTGGTGATCGGAGGCGGCGATGTGGCCGTCGACGCCGCTCGCACCGCGCTGAGGCTCGGCGCCGAGCGGGTGACGGTCACCTGCATCGAGGACGGCCACACCCTCCCCGCCCAGCCGGCCGAGATCGCCGAGGGGCTCGCCGAGGGAATCGAGCTGACGCCGTCCCTGATGCCCGTGGCGATCCTCGGCGAGGACGCCGTCACCGGGGTGCGCTTCCAGCCCTGCACGCTGGGAGAGCCGAACGCCCGAGGCTGGCGGCCACCCCTGCCGGTGGCAGGCGATCCGGTGGAGCTGGAGGCCGACACCGTCCTGCTCTGCGTGGGGCAGTCCCTCGATGAGGACGCTCTCCACCTCGCAGCCGGTGTCGAGGTCGCAGGCGGTCAGATCCTGGTCGACCCCGCAACCCTGATGACCGGGCGCCGCGGGGTCTTCGCGGCCGGGGACGCCGCTCCCACCGGCGGGCTGATCGCGATCGAGGCGATCGCCGCCGGCGCCCGAGCGGCGCGCGCGATCCACAACCACCTCCGCGGCGACGAGTTGCTGGAGGTGTGGCCGGCGGAGCGGGGCCGGGTCGAGGTCACCGATCAGGAGCTCGGCCGGCGCCCGGCCCGGCCGCGCCGGGAGATGCGCACCCTGCCGGCCGAGGAGCGCCACCGGAGCTGGGGCGAGGTGCGGCTGGGTTTCAGCGAGGAGGAGGCCCGGGCCGAGGCCGGCCGCTGCCTCTCCTGCGGCGGCTGCGCCGAGTGCGGCTCCTGCGTGTCGGCCTGTCCGGCGGGGGCCATCGACCTCGCCCAGCAGCCCTGGGAGGAGGAGCTGACGGTCGGCGCCATCGTCGTCGCGACGGGCCACCGGGAGTTCGACGCCCGGCGCAAGCCACCGCTCGGCTACGGGCGCTACGCCAACGTGCTCACCCAGAGCCAGCTGGCCCGGCTGCTGGCGGCTTCCGGGCCCACCGGCGGTGAGCTGTGCCGGCCCTCCGACGGCCAGGTGCCCCGGCGCGTCTTCATGCTTCAGTGCGTGGGGTCGCGCGACTCCACCTCGCGCGGCAACTCGCACTGCTCGGCGATCTGCTGCCTCTTCGCGACGCTCCACGCCTCGCTGATCCGGGAGTCCTACCCGGGCACCGAGGTGACCATCGCGTACACCGACCTGCGGATGCCGGGCAAGGGGCACGAGGAGTACCTGAAGCTGGTCGCCGAACGCGGCGTCCGCTACGTCCGCAGCCGGGTCGGTGAGATCTCGGAGGAGGTCGACCGGAGCCTCCGGGTGCGCTGGGAGGACACCATCACCGGGGTCAAGACGGAGGAGCTCTTCGACCTGGTGGTCCTCTCCGCCGGCCTCGAGGCGTCGGAGGGCACCACCCAGATCGCCCGGGTGGTCGGGCTCCAGCAGGGTGAGGCCGGGTTCCTCAAGGAGTACCACCCCAAGCTCCGCCCGGTCGACTCGCAGCGCTCGGGGATCTTCATCGCGGGGACCGCGCAGGGGCCCAAGGGGATCCCCGAGACGATCGCCCAGGCCAAGGCGGCGGCGGCGCGGGTGACCTCGATGCTGCAGGGGGGGATGGCGGTCACACCGGTGGAGGTGGCCTACTCGGATCCCGGCGTCTGCATCGGCTGCGGGGTCTGTGTGAGCGTCTGCCCCCAGGGGGCGGTGCGCCTGCTCGACGGGGACCGGCCGCACGCGGTGGTCGATCCGGCGAGCTGCCGGGGCTGCGGCATCTGCGCCGCCGAGTGCCCCTCCGGCGCCATGTCGGTGGGTGGCTTCTCCGACGCCGAGCTCCTCGCTGAGGTCAGCGCGTGAGCGCCGCCGAGGTCGCCGTGGTCGTCCCCGCGTCGACCGGTGCCCCTGGCGTCGACGCGATGGCCCCGGCATCGGCGGGCGCTCCCGCCGCGGCCATGGCCGCCCTCGCGTCGTCGTCGGCCCTCGCCGCAGCGATCGAACCCCCGAATGCGGGGGCGGACGGCGAGCGGACCATCGTCGCCTTCCTCTGCCGTGAGTGCGCCTACAGCGCCGCCGATGCCGCCGGCAACGCCCGCACCCCGCTGCCCCCCACCATCCGCACCGTCCTCGTCCCCTGCACGGGTCGGGTGTCGCCTCTCCACGTGCTGAGCGCGCTCGCCGAGGGGGCCGACGGCGTCTACCTCGCCGGCTGCCTGGAGGGCCAGTGCCACCACCGGGTCGGAAACCTCCACGCCCTCGACCGGGTCGCCTTCGTCAAGGAGCTGCTGGAATCGGTGGGGGTCGAGCCCGAGCGGGCCGCGATGTTCACCATGAGTGCCGCCGACACTCCGCGCTTCGTCGCCACCGCCCGCAGCATGCACGAGACCATCGCCCGCCTGCCGCGGCTCCGGAGGGGCTGACCGGTGCCTCTCAGCGCGCGTGGCAGGCTGGTCGCCGGCGAGCTCGTCGAGGCGGGAGCGCCGGTCAGCCCCGGGGTGATGGGTTGTGAGGTGGTGCGCCGCGACGAGCTCTGCGTCGGCTGCGGACGCTGCGTCGCCGCCTGTCCCACCGGCGCCATGAGCCAGGACGGCTGGTTCGACCCGGCGGTGCTGTACGCGGCGCCCGCCGGGACCGGCCGCCGTGCGCTGGCGGCGGCCCTCCATCGCATCGCCCGTCACGCCCCGGCGGGCCCGATCCGGGTGCCTGAGCGCGTCCTCACCTTCCGCGCCATCGTCTTCGACGCCGAACGCTGCGTGGGCTGCGGTGCCTGCGCCCGCGCCTGCCCGACCGGGGCGGTGGTCGCCGGCCCGGTCGCCTCCACGCCCGCGACACCGCGCGCGCTGGCCGAGATGGGGTCGATGTCGTGAGCCCGGCCTCGGTGGGGCTGGCCGCCGACCCAGTGCCGGGAACCCGCGCCCTCCTCTGCGAGTGCGCCGGCACGATGTCGTCCAACCTCGACTTCGACGTCCTCGAGGCCGGCATCTCCGCTCTGGGCGTCAGCGTGGAGCGGCAGCGGACGTGGTGCGGCCGGGAGGGGAGGACCCGTCTGATCGAGCTGGTCGAGGAGGGCGAGGGAGCCGGACGGCTGGTGCTGGTCGGTTGCTCGGCGGATTTCGCGGCCCGGCGCCTGCAGGGGCTGACGGATCGTGGCCTCCGCTTCGAGGCGGCGAGCATTCGCGAGGGGTGCTCCTGGGTGCACGGGGAGGACCGGGCGGCGGTCACCGCCAAGGCCCTCCGGGTTGCCGAGGCGGCGATCAGGTTCCCCGCCCACCGCGAGCAGCGGGAGGGACACCTTCCGGTGTCCGACCGGGTCACCGTGATCGGGGGCGGGGTGGCCGGCACCCAGGCGGCGGTCGAGCTGGCCCGCATGGGCCACCACGTCGATCTCTTGGAACGGCGGCCCTTCCTGGGTGGTCGCGCCACCACCATCGGGCCGGTGTTCCCGACCGGGGACTGCGGACCGTGCCTGCCGGCGACGGGGGCCCAATCCGGGGTCAGGAAGTGCCTCTTCCGCAACGTCGCCGTCGACCACCCCAACCTCCGGGTCCGGAGACGGACCGAGGTCCAGTCCGTCACCGGCAGGGCCGGCGACTTCCGCATCGAGGTGCGCTCCCTGCCCACCATGGTCGGCGCCGAGTGCATCGACTGCGGTCTCTGCGAGCAGGCGTGCCCGGTCCCGGGTGGGCCGGGACAGGCCACCGCCATCAGCGCAGAGCTGTACGACGGGCGCGTGCTGCGCTCCATCGACCTGGAGAGGTGCACCTTCTGCGGCAGCTGCGCCGCCGCCTGCCCCGTCGGGGCCATCGATCTCCAGCCGGCGGCGGACCTCGAGGTGCTCCATGCCGGCGCGGTGCTGATCGCGACCGGGTGTGAGCCCGCCCCGGGCCATCTCGTGACCCACCTCGGCCACGGCCGGCCGGGGGTGATGACCCAGGTCGAGCTCGCCGAGAAGCTCGACGGGTGGGAGCGGGAGTCGTGGCACGGCCGGATGCCGGCCCGGCACCTGGTGATGATCCAGTGTGCCGGCTCCCGCGACCAGCGGCGCCTCCCGTACTGCTCCCGCCTCTGCTGCATGGTCGCCCTCAAGCACGCGATCCGGCTGCGCTCGCTCTTCCCCGAGATGCGGGTGACAATCTGCTTCCAGGAGCTGCGCACCCCGGCCGCGCGGGACGAGACCTGGTACCTGGCGGCCCGGCGCGCCGGTGTCGAGTTCGTGCGAGGCTCGCCGGCGGCGGTCGAGGTCGACGGCGAAGGGAGGCCGGTGGTCGACGTGGAGGACCTCGCGGCCGGCGAGCTCCGCCGGCTGCGCCCCGACCTGGTCGTGCTCTCCACCGGCCTCGTCCCCACCGCGGAGGCGGCACCGCTCGCCCATCTGCTGGGCGTGCCTCTCGACGATGCCGGGTTCGTGGCCCAGCTCGACGCCAAGAACCGCACCACCGAGACGCGCGCCGAGGGCGTCTTCGTCTGTGGGTCCGCCTCCGGACCGAAGACCCTCGCGGAGTGCATCACCGATGCCGCCGCCGCCGCCGCTCGGATGCACGAGTTCCTCACCTCCACCGGGCGCCAGCACGCGGTGACCGCGAGCGTCGATCCGGGGCGGTGCGTAGGGTGCGGAGCCTGCCTGGCCGCCTGCCCGTTTGGCGCGGTGGGGCTCATCGATCGAGCCCCGGCGGCGCCCCGCCCAGCGACCGTACGCCCGGATGCCCAGGTGGCCGAGATCGACGCGGATGCCTGCCGCGGCTGTGGGATCTGCGCCGCGAGCTGTCCCGAGCTCGCCATCACCCACTCCCTCGACGATGCCAGCGTGATCGCCCGGCTCGAGGTTCTCACGGCCGGGACGGAGAGCCCGGTGATCGGCTTCACCTGTGCCGAGTGCGCCGCCGCCGCGTTCACGTTGAGCGGGCTGCGTCGCGACCAGTACCCCGAGCGGGTGCGCCTCATCGAGCTGCCCTGCCTGGGCCGGATCAGCGCGTCGCACATCGTCGAGGCGGCGCGGCTCGGCGCCGCCGGCGTCTTCCTCGCAGGTTGTGTCGAGGGTCAGTGCCAGTACATGCGCGGCGATCGGAGCGCCGCCGAGCAGGTGGAGCTGGCCGGCGAGTTGATTCGCCAGACCGGCCGCATCATGCCCGTCGAGCTCTGGCAGCTCTGCGCGGTCGAGCACCACGGCATCGGCCATCGCATCGAGAGCTTCTGCGCTCGGGTCGACGCCGCCCACGCCCGCGCCTATGAGGCGCGGCTCGCCGGCGCGGCCGACGGGAGCCGGCCTCCGGCACCCGCGGGGGTGGGCGGATGACCGCGGTCGCCGAGCTGACCCGTCTGGCGGTCACCGATCTGGCCGTGCGCTGCCGCTCCTGCTACCAGTGTGGACGCTGCCGGAGTGCCTGCCCGCAGGGTCTGGACCTGGCCGGCGGTCCTCGCGCGGTGGTCCGGCTGATCGCGGCGGGGGAGGTGGAGACCCTGCTGGCCTGCGAGGATGTCTGGCGCTGCAGCGGCTGCGGTGCGTGCACGGAGGCATGCCCCATGGGCGTGGACGTCGCCGGGATGCTCGCCGCGGTGCGCCGGCTACAGCAGGATGCCGGACGGGGCCCGCGCTGCCCGGAGCGGAGCGGTGCGGCGCTCTCCGCCCGGCGGCTCCGGGGGCACTCCAGGCTCAACCCCCTGACCCTGGGCCTGGCGATGGCGGCGCGCGGATTCCTTCCCCGGCACTGGTCCGCGGCGGTGTCGGCCGGCGCCCGCGCTCTGCGCGGGGAGGCGGCCGAGGCGGCGAGCCCAGCGCGTCGGGCGCCGTCACCGGCAGAGGCGGACGGGGCGACCGTCTTCTACCCCGGTTGCGCGCTCCGGCTGGACCGGCGGGCGTACGGCGCCACCCACGCGGTGGCGGCGGCGGCCGGGGTGCGGCTGGCCGAGCCCGACCCCCGCTCCACCCGCTGCTGCGGGCACCCGGCACGGGATGCCGCTGTGGCCCCCCCGTCTCTCGAGGGGACGGTGCTCACGGCCTGCCCCGCCTGCGAGCGGACCCTGGCTGGCGCCGGCACCCGGATCGCCCCGATCTGGAGCGCCGTGGTGGAGCGAGCCCGCCACGGCAGGTGCCGGCTCCACGCCCGCGCGGCTCGGTTCGTCCCCTACGCCGGCTGCCTCTCCGACCGGGACGCGACCCTCGCGATGATGGTCGAGGCGGGGGAGCTGGCCGGGGCGGAGCCGCTCATGGCCCAACCGTCGCTGCACGCGACCTGCTGCGGCGCCCTCGGCGGCATCTACCGCGGTCCGAGCCGGGGTGTCAGCGAGCTGATCCGCTTCGCCGCCGAACGGAAGGCGCCGATCGTCACCCCCTGCCTGCTCTGCCGCGACAACGTGGGCTCCGCGGCTCGGCAGTCCCGCAGCGGGGTCGAGGTCCACTTCTGGCCCGAGTTCTTCCGGGCGGTTCCGGCCGGCGTCGCCGATACCGCGGCCGCGGTTGGAGGTGAAGAGTGACCCTCTGCGACCAGGAGGCGATGGCGGACGTGGACGAGAGCCGGCACCTCAACCCCTACGGAGCGATCGCCGCGAGCGCCTTCCAGCCGCGTCCGGGCCTGCCCGAGCTCACCCGGCGGATCCTCTCCGACCCGCGCATGCACGACCACGCCGAGGGGTTCCTCTCCTGCCTGCAGTGCGGCATCTGCACCTCCGTCTGCCCGGCGGCGCGCTTCGCGGACTACTCGCCCCGAGAGATCTCCCGGCGCGCCCACGACGGGGACCCGACGCTGCTCGAGGACGATTCCGTCTGGCTCTGCTTCTACTGCTACACCTGCCAGAGCCGCTGCCCTCGGGGCAACTCGGTCGCGGTCATCAACCAGGTCATCCGCGGCCTCCAGGTGGAGTCGGGGTACGGGATCAAGCACGTGGCGATGTTCGCCGACTGGGCGATCCAGTTCTACGAGAAGGGGATGGGGGGCACTCCCGCCGAGTTCCTCCCGCGCATGGCCAACGCGTTCGGCCCGCGCTGGAGGGAGTACCTCGACCGCCGCGACGCGATGCGCGAGGAGCTCGGACTCGGCAGCATGTACCCCTCCGACGAGGCGACTCGCGAGATGCGCGTGCTGATGGACGAGACCGGCTTCACCGCTCGGCTCGCCGCCATGGGTGCGTCGCCCGGAGCCGGCGTGGCCCCCGGCCCGGTGACCCCTTCCGGGCCGGCGGTCTCACACGGGCCAGCGATCCCCTCTAAACCCGCCCGGTAGGTTCCGGCACCATGGGATCGCGGGGGGCCCGAATCCAGCCGTGGCCCCGGTTCATGGGAGCCGCCGGAGACCTCGGTGGGTCAGCGGCCGGTTAAGGACAAAAAGAGGCTGTTGCCGAACTCGTGGTCGTGAGAAAATGGACGCGGCTCTCAACGCAGCAGACGACGTAGCGGAGGGCGGGGCGGTGATGGGGCGCAAGGCAGTCGAGCCCAAGCTGTATGTGAGCTTCTCGCTGGACGCGGTTGTCCCCGCGAACCATCTGGTGCGGCGGCTTGCTGATGCCGTCGACCTGAGCTTCGTCAGGGGACTCGTCCGACGTTATTACAGCCACACGGGCAAACCGTCGGTGGACCCGATCGTGCTCTTCAAGCTGGTGCTGCTCGGGTACTTGTTCAACATCACCAGTGAGCGTCGGCTCTGTGAGGAAGCGGGGTTGAACCTTGCCTGGCGGTGGTACTTGGGCTACGAGCTCGACGAGCCGATCCCTGACCACAGCGTGCTGAGCAAGGCGCGGAGTCGCTATGGCGCAGCCGTCTACGAGCGCTTCTTCCGGCGGATCGTCCAGTTGTGCGAGGCGCGAGGACTGATCCAGGGTGACGTCCTTTTCGTGGATGCCACGATGGTCAAGGCCAACGCGTCGCCTCAGTCGCTACGTTCCCGCGCGCTGCTGGGCCAGCGAGTGCCCCAGCCCAGGGAGTTCGTCGCCCAGCTCTGGACGGTGAACGACGAGGCGGCGGAGGAGGTGGAAGGCCCCGGGACCGGGCGGGGCGGACGCCCGAGGACGGATCACCCGAAAGGGCTGCAGTCACGGGCGGTGACCAACGAGCTGAGCGTCAGTCCGACCGATCCGGATGCGCAGATGTTCCGCAAGCCCGGCAAGACGCCCCTGCTCTCTCACAAAGCCCACATGGCCGTCGATGGGGGGCGAGCGGGCATCATCACCGCGGTGGAGGTCCGACCTTCCTGCGAGGCGGACAGCCATGTGGTACCCGCGATCCTGGCCCGGCATGAGCTCGCGGTGGGCCGGCGGGCGCGGGAGCTGGTGGGCGACCGCGGTTACGGGACTGCGGCGGCGAACCAGGCCTGCGAGGAGCGCGGTGTGACCGCAACCTTGGCGATGCGCTCCTTCAGCAACGCCCACGGCGGCCTTCAGCGGGACCAGTTCACCTTTGTTGCCGACCGGGACATCTTCATCTGCCCCACCGGACAGGAACTGCGCTTCTCGCAGCAGAACCGCCCTTTCCGAACCAACATCTACCGGCCTTCTCGAGGGACGTGCCGGGCCTGTCCGCTGAAGCCGGAGTGCGCTCCGGGACGGGCTGAGCGCACCGTGTCGCGGCGCTGGGACGGTGACCTCTGGGAGGGTTGGCAGACGCACCTTCAATCCCGACACGCGCGGCAGATGCTCCGGCGCCGCCAGGTGGTGAGCGAGCGAGCTTTCGCGGTTGGGAAGGAGCACCATGGGCTCGGTCGCGCCCAATTCAGAGGCCGCTCCAACATGCGGATCCAGGCCCTGATGACGGCAGCGGCGATGAACCTGTCGCAGCTCGCAAGGTTCCTCCCGGTCCGCAACGCCGGCGTGGCCGCAGCCACCACCAGCTCCTTCCCCGTCCACGGTCGGACCCACTCAGCCCCTTGCCTGCGACCCCATCACCGCGGCGCCTGGCCGCACACGCCGCATGTGCGCCGGCGGCAACGCGGCTCTCCCTCCTAGTCCTGAGCACCCCTTCGGCAACAGCCTCAAAAAGTCCCAAACCACCTGCGCAACTGGTGGGGCACCGACCTGCGCTGGTCGAAGCAGACGACGCTTTCGAAGTGGATCGCGCCACTTCCCGCAACGAATGAGCGCCCCGCTACTTCTCGGCGAGGAGTTGGGCGCGTGCCTTCTCGAGGTCGGCGTGAGCGGCCGGGCCCAGCTTGGGGAACTGGGGGTCGATCGCGGCCAGGGCGTCGACCACCACGGCCGACACCGCCACCCGGGCAAACCACTTGTGGTCGGCGGGGATGACGTGCCAGGGGGCCTGCGCGGTGCTGGTGTGGGAGAGGACCTCCGAGTAGGCGTGCTGGTACTCATCCCAGTGGGCGCGCTCGACCAGGTCGGCGGCCGAGAACTTCCAGTTCTTCGAGGGGTCGTCGATGCGGGCGAGGAGGCGCTTGCGCTGCTCGTCGCGGGAGAGGTTGAGGAAGATCTTGACCACCCGGATGCCGTTCGCGGTGAGGTGCGCCTCCCATTCGTTGATCGCCCGGAAGCGCTCTTCCCAGACGTTCTTCCCCCTGGCCTCGACGGGGAGATGCTGGCGGTCGAGGTTCTCCGGATGGACCCGGACCACCAGGACCTCCTCGTAATGGGACCGGTTGTAGATGCCGATGACACCGCGCGGGGGAAGCTCGCGGGTGTAGCGCCAGAGGTAGTCGTGGTTCAGCTCCTCGGGGGAGGGGACCTTGAAGCTCCTCACCCAGACGCCCTGGGGGTTGACCCCGCTCATCACGTGCTTGACGGCGCCGTCCTTGCCCGCGGCGTCCAGAGCCTGGAGGATCACCAACAGGCCGTAGGTGTCCTGGGCGGCGAGGCGGGCCTGGTAGTCGCTCAGCAGGCGCACCCCCGCCTCCAGCGACGATGTCGCGTCCGACTCGTGGACGAAGCTCGCCGTGTGGCCCGGGTCGAAGCCGTGGGGCAGCCGCACCTTCGCCTCGGGAGGCACCCGCAACTGGTGCGCCAGCCGGCGCAGGGTCGCAAGCTCGTCAGTCACCACTGTCCATCCTCCGGCGGTCGATGCCCGGCGATTCTGCGCCCTCGGGGCGGGGCTCGGCCAATCCCGCGTCCTCGAGGAAGCGGACCTGCTCGGGGTGCATCCCGGCGGGGAGGCGCCGGAACCAACCGTGGTCCTCGGCCTCCGCGCTCACCTCCAGCTCGCCGCTGTGGCGGGTGACCAGGAAGGCGATCCCGACCGGGCAGTCGAGGCCGTTCTCATAGTGGCTCGGGTACTCGATGCAGCCCAGCATCCGGCACTCGGTGACCTCCAGGCCCAGCTCGCGCCGGGCCACCCGGGCGACGGCGTCGGCCAGCCGCTCCCCGAAGCGCACCGTGCCGCCGGGGAGGTGCCAGATGCCCCGACAGGGATCGATGGCCCGGCGGGTGAGCAGCACCCCGTCCGCGCCGGCGAACACGACCTCCACGGTGAGCCGCGGGACCCTGCGGTAGATCTCCCAGAACTCCGCCTCCGAAAGCGGGTGCTGCTCGGCCACTAGCCCACGCTCACCGGCTGGCGGATGATGGTGCGGAGCTTCTCGGGCGCTGCCCGGCGGGGGTCGCCGAGGTAGACCTCGTGGTGGGCGCCCCGGGGCTCGAGACCCTGCGCCGCGATGAAGGCGTGCAGCCGCTCGATGGTCGGGGCCTCCTCGCTGTACGGCCCGATGTGCATCACCTGCGCCGAGCGACCCTCGCACCAGCGCTCATGGCGCAGCCGGTCGAGGGGCGGCGTGGTCCCCTTCCTGGCGCGGACCTCCGTCAGGGTCGCCTCGACGACCTCCGGCGTGACGTCATCGGACACCGCGATGAGCGCGCGCCAGCTCCATCCGGCCGGCGGGGTGGTCATGTCGAACGTCGCGTCCCCGACGCTGAACCAGAGCGCCTCGAGCGGGAGCAGGGGCACCACCAGGCCGTCCCGCTTGAGCCGGAACTTCGCGGTGTAGAGGACGGAGTAGAGGGCTCCGATGGCGAGCTGGAACTCGCTGGGTGCCCCACCCTCCTCGCCGGTGGGCGCCCCCTGTCCGTCCACCATCAGACAGCCCAGCTCGGGCACGTCCACCAGACCGGCTCACGCGGTGGCGCGAGCAGCGGTGCCAGCCGCTTCTTGAGATCGACATCCGTCACCGCGGCCATCCGTCTCCTCCATCGGCCGGTGCCCCATCCCCCGGCCCCGCGCGGTCCCGGCACGGCCATGCGGATTGTGAGCGTCCCAGCCGCCGTCTGCAGCCAGGTCCGCGGTGGGGCGGCCGACCTACCCGAGCAGGACCTTCAGCACGCGCGCGGTGTCGCCCAGGTCCTCCATCACCGCGTCGGCCTCCAGGTCGCGGACGGCTCCGAAGCCGTCGTGGCCGGTGCCCACGATGAGGCAGCGCACCCCTCCCGCACGCGCGCAGGCGAGGTCGCGGGCGGTGTCCCCGATCACCCACACCTGCTCGGGCAGGTAGGCCTCCCCGCGCAGCTCGCCGGCCCGGCGCAGCGCGACCGGAACCAGCCGCTCCCGCTCCTCGTGGTCGTCGCCGTAGGCGCCGATGGGGAGGTCGAAGAAGCCGTCCAGCCCGAAGGCACCGACCTTGACCGCCGCGTTCACCGCCAGGTTCCCGGTCAGCAGCGTCTGGCGGACGCCGGCCCGACCGGCGAGGTCGCCGAGCAGCCGCTCGACTCCGGGGTGGACGTGGCCCTCGCGCGCGATCCGGTCCCTCCACCCGGCGAGCGAGCGTTCCGCCTCCTCGAGCGCCACCGGCACCAGGCCGTCGATCGCCGAGCGGTCCACCCCGGCGAGCTCGAGCATCTCCCGCATGATCTGCGGGTCGGTCTTGCCCCCCATGGTGACGTGGGCGAGGCCGTCGAGCCCACCGGCCAGCCGCGCGCCGGCCTCGAGCGCCTCCCGGCCGGCCGGTCCGCACGACACCAGGGTGCCGTCGACATCCCAGAGCAGGAGCCGGCGGGCCGCGCCGTCCTGATCGCGACCGCGGACGGCGCCCGTGTCGGAAGTGGTCATCCCGCCCCCATCGCGACCGGTCACCCCGCCCTCACCGCGACTCGGGACGCCCGGCCGTCGCGAGCACCTGCCGAACGCCGCGCGCGATCTCGACGTCCTCGCGAGCCTCCACCACCAGCGTCCTCACCGCGGCGCCGCTCGCACCGATCTCCCGTTCCGCGCCCTCCTCGCGATTGGCCGCCGGGTCGACGGCGATACCGAGGAAGCCGAGCCCATCGGCAGCCCGCTGCCGGACGGCGGCCGCGTGCTCACCGACCCCGCCGGTGAAGACCAGGGTGTCGAGGCCGTCCATCGCCGCCGTCATTCCGGCGATCGCGGCGCGCAGCCGGTGGAGGTAGACGCCGATGGCGAGCGCCGCGTCCTGGTCGCCGTCCTGCTCGGCCTGGAGGATGACCCTCATGTCGCCGCTGCCGCAGATGCCGAGCAGCCCGGAGCGATGCTCCAGGGTGGTCGCCAGCTCCGAGGGGGGCATACCCACGTGCTCCTCGAGCCAGAGCAGGAGCCCGGGGTCAACGCTGCCGGAGCGGGTGGCCATGACCAACCCCTCGAGGGGGGTGAAGCCCATGGTGGTGTCCACCGAGGTCCCGCCCTTCACGGCGGCCAGGGAGGCGCCGGCGCCCAGGTGGCAGGTGACGATCCGCATCTCCCCCAGGTCGCCGCCTGTCAGCTCGGCGGCCCGTCGCGACGCGTAGGCGTGGGACAGCCCGTGGAAGCCGAACCGCCGGAGGTCCCAGCGATGGCGCCATTCCGGGGGCAGCGCGTAGGTGGCCGCCGCCGGGGAGATGGTCGCGTGGAAGGCGGTGTCGAAGCACGCCACCGCCGGCGTGTCGGGAAGCAGGCGGCTGACCAGGTCCAGGCCGCGCAGCGACTTGGGCTGGTGGAGCGGGGCGAGGTCGGTGAGCGCCTCCAGGCGGCGCCGCACCCGGGCGTCCACCAGCACCGGCTGGGTGAACTCGGTGCCGCCGTGGACGATGCGGTGACCCACCGCGTCGAGGGGGGTGTTCGCCGAGATGGCGGTGCGCAGGGCGGCGTCGTCGATACGGCCGACCGGGGCGTCCACGGTCTCGGACGCCAGCGCCGTGTCGGTCTCGTCGAGCACGGACAGCTTGAGGCTGCTCGACCCCGCGTTGACGACCAGGATTCTCACGATGCGAAGCTCGGCGTCAGCTCAGAGGGCCCATGTCCAGTTGCTGATGTCCGCTGGGTCCTCGCCCCCGATCCGCGTGAACGCACGGCAGCGGACCCGCTCGTCGACCATCCGCTGGCGCAGGGTGGCGGCGTGCGACTGCAGCCCCGGCACCCGGTCGATCACGTCCATGACCAGGTGGAAGCGGTCGAGGTCGTTGAGCATCACCATGTCGAACGGGGTGGTGGTGGTGCCCTCCTCCTTGTAGCCGCGGACGTGGAGGTTGGCGTGGTTGGTCCGGCGGTAGGTCAGCCGGTGGATCAGCCAGGGATAACCGTGGTAGCCGAAGATCACCGGCTTGTCGGTGGTGAAGAGGATGTCGAACTCGCGGTCGGAGAGACCGTGGGGGTGCTCGGTGTCCGGCTGCAGGCGCATCAGGTCGACCACGTTGACCACCCGCACGCGGAGCGTGGGCAGCTCCTGGCGCAGGATCGCCACCGCGGCCAGGACTTCCAGGGTGGGCACGTCGCCGCAGCACGCCATCACCACGTCGGGCTCGCCCGCGTCGTTGGAGGCCCACTCCCAGATCCCGATGCCGCGCGTGCAATGGAGGATGGCGTCCTCCATGGAGAGGTAGTTGAGTTGGGGCTGCTTGCCGGCCACGATCACGTTGACGTAATGGCGGCTGCGCAGGCAGTGGTCCGCCACCGAGAGCAGGCAATTGGTGTCCGGTGGAAGGTAGACGCGGATGATCTCCGCCTTCTTGTTGACGACGTGGTCGATGAAGCCCGGGTCCTGGTGCGAGAAGCCGTTGTGGTCCTGGCGCCAGACCAGTGAGGAGAGCAGGTAGTTGAGCGATGCGACCGGCCGCCGCCAGGGGATCTCACGGGTGACCTTCAGCCACTTCGCGTGCTGGTTGAACATCGAGTCGATGATGTGGATGAAGGCCTCGTAGCAGTTGAAGAGCCCGTGTCTGCCGGTCAGCAGGTAGCCCTCCAGCCAGCCCTGGCACTGATGCTCGGAGAGCATCTCCATCACCCGCCCCTCGGGGGCCAGGTGGTCGTCGGTGGGGAGGGTCTCACCCTCCCACTGCCGGTTGGTCACCTCGAAGACGTTCTGCAGCCGGTTGGAGCTGGTCTCGTCGGGGCCGAAGATGCGGAATCGCTTGGCGTTGGTGCGGGTGACGTCGCGGAGGTACGAGCCGAGCACCTTGGTGGCCTCCGCGAAGGTCGTCCCCGGGCGGGCCACCTCGACCGCGTAGTTGCGGAAGTCGGGCAACACCAGGTCCTGGAGGAGCAGCCCGCCGTTGGCGTGCGGGTTGGCGCTCATCCGCCGGTAGCTCTTGGGGGGGAGGGCCTTCAGCTCGGGGACCAGGGTCCCGTTCTCGTCGAAGAGCTGGTCGGGGTGGTAGCTCTTGAGCCACGTCTCGAGCAGGGCGAGATGGTCGGGGTTGGTCTTCACCTCGGCCATCGGCACCTGGTGCGAGCGCCATGTCCCCTCGGTGGGCAGCCCGTCGACGAACTTCGGCCCGGTCCAGCCCTTGCGGCTCTTGAAGACGATCATCGGCCACGCGGGCCGGGTGGCGTCGCCGGTCTCGCGCGCGTGCTTCTGGATGGAGGTGATCTCGGCGATCACCGTGTCGAGCGTTGCCGCCATCAGCTGGTGCATCTTCGCCGGGTCGTCGCCCGAGACCCAGTGCACCTTGTGCCCGTAGCCCTCGAGCAGCGAGGTGAGCTCCGCCTCGGGGATGCGGGCGAGCACCGTGGGGTTGGCGATCTTGTACCCGTTGAGATGCAGGATCGGCAGGACTGCCCCATCGGTCACGGGGTCCAGGAACTTGTTGGAATGCCACCCGGTGGCGAGCGGGCCGGTCTCCGCCTCACCGTCGCCGACGATGCAGGCGACCAGCAGGTCGGGGTTGTCGAAGGCGGCGCCGTAGGCGTGGGAGAGCGCGTAGCCCAGCTCGCCGCCCTCGTGGATGGAACCGGGGGTCTCGGGGGCCACGTGGGACGGGATGCCGCCGGGGAACGAGAACTGGCGGAAGAGCGCGCGCATCCCGTCCTCGTCCTCGGTGATGTGCGGGTAGACCTCGCTGTAGGTGCCCTCGAGATAGGCGTTGGCGACCGCCGCGGGACCGCCATGCCCGGGCCCCATCACATAGATGGCGTTGAGGTCCCAGTTGCGGATCACCCGGTTCATGTGGGCGTAGATGAAGTTGAGCCCCGGGGTGGTCCCCCAGTGGCCGAGCAGCCGGGACTTGACGTGCTCCGGACGCAGCCGCTGCCGCAGGAGCGGGTTGTCGAGCAGGTAGATCTGACCGACCGAGAGATAGTTCGCCGCGCGCCAGTAGGCGTCGATGAGGGCGAGATCGTGATCGGAGAGGGGGCCTGCGGCAGTCACGTCGGTGGACGTCTGGGTCATTGGGCTCCTCCCGGGGGGGTGGCTTCGCCCGCCAGTATGGCGGGCGGCGGCCGGCTTCCGCCCCCGTCAGGGAGGGCCTTCCAAGCAGCGCTGGCGGTCCTCGCGGCTCTCGGACGCCCCGCTCGCGTGCCGGCCGGCCGGGCGGCTCCCACCGCTCGCAGGCGAAGCCCTGTCGAGGTTGTCGCGTGTTCGGCTTGTGGACCTTCGACCCTAGTACTTCCTTTCCATCGACCCTATTGCTGAGTGCGCCGCCGAGTTTCACTGGACAGTGTTCTCATCACGGTTGAGCTGAGGTTCCGGAGATGCGTTGGCCCAAGGACGCGGTGACCCGAGCCGCCGAGCGCGAGGAGCGTGAGGCGCTCGAGAGCTACCTGCAACACCGGACGCGCCCCGTCTCCGACGCCTGGGTCGAGGCCATCGGCGAGGCGAGCCGTCGCGCCGACGCGGTCATCCGACTGGAGCGCCAGCTCCAGCGGCTGGGCTGATCCGAGCCACCCTCCGCGGCGGTGGGCCGGGGCGGGGCTGCCAGAACGGCAAGGGTGGACGTTCGGACCCGCTGGTGGCCGCCTGAATCGTGACCTTCGGGCCTATGCGCCTGCCCCCTCTCGGCCCTATCGCCACAGCACAGGTCGAGCTTGACTTGAGATGCCGGAGGACACCCCCCCTGCCCGCTCCGATCCGGTCGGACCGGCGGAGAGCAACCCCATGTTCCGCAGCATCCTCGTCCCCGTCGACGGGTCGGCGCACGCCGACGCGGCCCTCGTCCAGGCCATCGATCTCGCCGGCTGCCAGCGGGCGCGGATCACGCTGCTCTGCGCCTGGCGGCCGTTCATCTGGTATGGCGGGGCGGTGGCACCGGTGGGCGTCGACGTCGAGCAGCTCGAGTCCGATGTGGAGGCGGAGGCGCGCCGCCTCGCCGAGGCCGCTCGCGACCAGGTGCCGGACGGCATCGAGACCGAGATCGTGGTGGTCTGCGAACGGCCCGCCGCCGCCATCATGCACGAGGTCGAGCGGGGTGGTCACGACCTCGTCGTGATGGGCTCGCGCGGCAGGGGAAGCCTGCGCTCGCTGCTGCTCGGCAGCGTGAGCCTCAGCGTCCTGCACCGGAGCCGCGTGCCGGTGATGGTGGTCCATGCCACCCAGTGCGGCGAGGTCCTCCACCTGCACAGGGTGGTGGAGCACCCCATGGTCGCGCACCGGTAGGCTGATCGCAACCGGCCCCACGTGACGGCAGTGGCGTCGCGTCGCCGGGCGCGCGGCGCGACCGAGCACGAGAGCAGTAGACGTGGTCGTGGCCGGTCAGGAGATCCAGCGAGGTGACGTCGGCCAGCTGCGGAGTGGGTGCCAGGTCGCGCCCCGCGATCTTGTCGGCTTTCGGTGGCGGTTTCAT